>OHBE01000625.1_pt1 | contig 37878 bp, 38 predicted proteins | sample 1577231 | NCBI WGS metagenome assembly OHBE01 (sample SAMEA3541506, study PRJEB24748) | human gut metagenome | biome: human gut; feature: human-associated habitat; material: faeces | place: China | collected 2012 | reverse complement strand
CCAATTCGTCATAGGCCATGACTTCACGAAGCTGCGGGATGTCAAAGGGAGCCAGCCGCGCACCGCAGGAAATTAAAATGCTTTTTGCCGTCTTGCCGCTGGCCAATTTGTACTTTTTATACTGTTTGACCGCGAAGCAATCCGGCTTGCGCTTTTCAAGCCCGGCAAACATATAGTCCACCGCGTTCATAAAGTCCTCGTCATCCTCCTTGACCTCCATGCCGGAAATCATATCCACAAGGGTATTCATGTTCCGATCCTCGGCAGGCCCCTCGAAAATGATGTAGGCAATCAGGGCGCAGTACAAAAGCGTTTCCGATTTCGTCCAGAATGGATCGCCTTCCTTGCCTTCGCCCTTTGTGTTGGAAATCAGGGCATCCACGAATTTCAGAATATCGGCCTCGTTGCGGATATACGCCAGCGGGTTATAGTGCATGGATTTTGAAAAATCTATGCTGTTGAATACCTTGATTTTGTACCCGCGTTTTTGCAGGAAACCCCCGACCTGTCCCAGCACACCGCCTTTGGGATCGACCACCACATAAGAGGAATGAGCCTGTAAAAGCTGGGGCGTGAGCCAGAAGCGGGTTTTGCCGGAGCCGGACGAGCCGATAATGCAGCAATTCAGGTTTCGGGCATTTGCGGGGATTTTCGGGCGGGTGTTCATCGTGAGAAACTCCGTCCCGGTCAAAATCACGTTGTTTTCAAACTTCGGATCGACAAACGGTTTGATGTCTTTTTCCGTTCCCCATCGAGCGCTGCCGTATTCTGCATCCCGCCGAAACTTCTTAGCGTTCTTGCTTTTGAAATAGATCAGCAGCCGGAAACCAACTGCGCCTACAATACCAACAAGCCAATCCAGCGGGGCAAGACCGGGTGCAAAGTCAGCAAAGGCCGGGCCAATCGTCTGGCCCAGCCCGATGAGCTTATGTGCAAAATCGTTCCCCGCCGCCAGCCGGTAGGCCGTTCCCAGCTTGAGGAACGCCCACAGGATGAACAGATAGGGAATGTTCGGAATGAGATATTTTCTGATCTTATCTGTCCTCATGGGCCACCTCCTTTGCACGTTCTTTCTGCTTCGGCTTTTCTTTGGAAAGCTGATCTGCCGCCTGTTGCAGTTGTTCCCGGATGGGAACACGGTTCGATTTTGCTTTGCTTAACACCTTCCGGGAATACTCAGAAAAGCAGGCGGTCATTGCGTCTGCCTGTCCAGCCTTGAAAAACAGCAGGTATTTGTCCGGCCCGGTTTTATAGAACGCATAGTCTACATTCCATTTCCGGGCCACGCGGTCAAAGGACTTGGCATCCCCGGATAGCTCAATGCTGTTTGTGGCTGTACCGTGGGCCATGAGCTTTCGCACACTTTGTTTTCCATGCGGTACTTGCCGCCCACGGTATGCCTTGCGGATCTTCCGGCCCACCATGCCCAGCACATACGCCAGTCCCCGCGCCGTCAGCTTGGTTGTTTTTACGGATATGGCTATCGTGCGCCGGGAAATATCTTCATCAATCAGTTACACCGCCTCCTTCCTTGGGACAATTTGTCTCGAAGTGCCATCACCGATCCCCACGGTCTTTTTTCTGCATTTGACGGTAGCCCTCCAAAGAAGAACCGTCTATGATTTCCTGATAAGCGGCCATTTGCTCCCGGATAGAGAGCTTCGGGAAAGAGAATACCTTATGCTCCTTGGGAATATCCTGCAAGCCGTGATACACTTCCACGAAATGATCGCTTTCTTTGACAACATAGCCGCCCGGGGCAAAATGGCCGTTTTCGTGGATGCAGGCATCCCGGCCATACGCCTCATAATCGAAATACGGTTTTACCTGATCCGGCACATCCAACATTTCCAGATCGTCCACATAAATACGCCCCAGCGTTTCCTCATCGGATACGCCGGGGTAAAAGCCGTAACAGTCCAGATTTTGTGTCAGATTGATGATGTCCCGCACCGAAGAACAGTGATCGCCGCTGTCGAGGACGGCCTCCAGTGTTTCCAGCTCCGATGAGGTAAGCTCGGAAAGCAGGCAGGCCAGATGATTAAGCTCGTCCAGATTTTCATACTCGCTCAAATGGTCATAGAGCCCCAGCACATCCCCATCGAAAGAGGTAATAAAAATTTCCTGATAGCGGACGCCATCCACGCCGATCCGTTTCAAGAGAGCCTCCACCTCCTGGGCGGTTGTGGGAAATTTCAGTGTTTCACCCACAAGCTGGCCCTCGCTGTACTTTCCGGCGTTGGTAACGTAGGCTTCAAACAGGGTCGCCATCAGCGGCGGCCCTGTCCCTTGACGGTCAGGATGCCCTCAAGGGTTGTTGCCGTAATTCCCAGCCGCTGGGCCACGGCAATATCATTTTTCATGGCTTCGGTCATACTGTGCCCGCAGACAACCAGCACATGAGAACGGCGGAGCAGGTCACGGCTCATGTCGATGCCGCTTTTATGCTCCTCGGGAACAGCATCATTGAGAAACAGGGGCAAGTACAGGGGCGGGCAAATAGGAGAAAAGCCTGCCTCATACACGGTGCGGCAATACTGCGCCGCCAGTTCTGCGTTTTCGCTATCGCCGCCGAGCCATGCAGCGGTGATATAAGCAAGGGGTCGTTTCATCGTTCATACCTCCGATATTTTAATAAGAAAGTTCAACCCAAACCCCACGCCCTTTCCCAGTCTTGGGAAAGGGGGCGGCTCTGGAGGATATACCCCCGCCGCTTGCCGGGGAAATAGCACAGCCGGGGCAGACCGTCAAGGGCGAGCCGCCGAAAACGGCGGTGCGCTGCACCCTTGACGGCCCACTCCCGGCTGTACTAAAAAACAGGCGGCGACGGGGGATATATACCACCAGAGCCTCTGCGCGAGGGCGGGGCCCTCGGGACAAAGTGTCTCGAAGTTGTTACTTGTCAAGTTCCTGCTTTTTCGGGGCTTTTGCCAGCTCCGGCGGCTGTTTTTCTTTCCAGTCATCCAGCAGGGACATAATCTGTTCTTTCATTTTGGCGGGAGTGACCTCCTTGCCAAAATACTTTTCCAGTTCCGCAGTAGAAATAATCACGCCTCGATCCTCCTTTTTCTGTTCTGATAAGATACCGTCAATGACATCGCCGTTGAGCTTGCCTTCCTTATCCAGCTCCCGGAGCCGTTTAGCCTGGGCCAGCGAGGGCGAAGCCTGCTCCCCGTCAATGGAAACAGCAATAAGCCTCTGATTTTTCGGTTTGATGTAGGAAAGCTCCACGGCAGGCATGAAGCCCATCTTTTTATCGTCTACCTTATCCAGAAGCTCCGGCACAAGGGAGTTGAGCCGCAAGTAGCGCATGACCTTTTTATAGTTCATTTCATGCGCCTCGCCTACAATCTCAACCGAGCGTTTCCCGACATCGCCTTCCGCAACACCTTTCAGCCGCCCGCCCTGATGCTTGATGTCCTCAACCTCGAGTTCCAGCAGCGCGGCCAATTCGCTGGGGAGCATCCCGTCACGCTGCTTGTTGCTGTCCTTCATGGCCTGTACCGCTTCGTGGTCGGTCATTTCACGGACGATAAAGGGCATTTCCTCCAGTCCAGCCAGCTCACTGCCGTGGGTACGGCGATGGCCCGCTACAATTTCATAGCCGTTTCCATCTTTCTCCGGGCGGGCAAGACCGGGAACCATTACACCGTTTACGCGGATAGAAGCAACGATTTCCTGCATCTTCGCATCGTCCCGTACCTTAAAGGGGTGCGGACGGAATGTGTGAAACGGATGAACCTCGGAAAGTTTCAGATAAACCAGCTTGCCTTCCTCAACCGGGCGGGGCGGTGTAGTCGGCTCGGGAGCCGTCTGTTCCACAGCAGCTTCCTTCGGTGCCGTATCCTGTGCGGGCTTAATGGGCTCCTTGGCATCCGGGGCCTTTCCATCGCTTCGGGACACTTTGTCTCGTTTGGACGGCTTGGGCTTGTCAGGGGCCGCCTTATCCGCCTTGGGTGGGCGGCCCTTGCGGGCCCCAGCCGATTTCTCCGCTTTCTGATTTTCAGTCGCAGCCTTTTCCGCTTTCGGCGGACGGCCACGGCGCGGCTTTTTCGGTTCCTCCGTATTGGCGGGCTGCGGTGTTTCTCCGGGGGCTGCCGCCTCCGGCGTTTCGGGGGTTTCCGCCTTTTCGACTTCGGCGCGGGCGTTCTGCCTCTTTTCCGCCATAAGTTCATTGATTTTGTCAAAGGACACAACCACATCGCCGGACTCAGGTATGGCAGGCCCGGTCTGTTCCTGCTGGGGCTCAGACGCTGCGGCCTGTTCGGGTGTGGTGATAGGCTCGGCGGCCTCCGGGGAAATATTCTCCGCAGGGCCAGTATTCAATTTTTCATCGGCCATTTACGATCCTCCTTTTCGTTAAAGTTGCACAAATTTGAACGCTAAAATTTTGTAGTTATTTTTGCGCCTCCTTTCCGTCTATCCACGCAAAAAAGCCGCCCGTTTTTCATGCCGGACGGCTTTTTGCGTAATGTGATAGATCAAATATTATTTTTTCTGGTTTGTAGGCTCCGAAAAGCCTTGTATTTACAGTGTTCCTAATAGGAAGTAATCATACTCTAATTGTATTAAAACTTACCGGTGCTTTGTCTCTGTCTATATCGGGAATTGGTCCAAATTGTTGTAAATCTGCTGACAGATTCTCTCCCAAATAATCTGAACTGATCCAGCTGGTATCCACACACACAATAAGCTGATCTTCTGATGGTAAGACTCTTTTTCTGCTGGTAGCATAATCAAGCTCACCCAAAGACACAAACCACTCGTGAAGTATATCATTCACTTCATCTTCCTTTGCATCGGAAACAACCGGGATAAGGTTTAACAATTCCTCGTCCCAGTCTTTTTGTCCGAGCAGGAAAGCAGGGTGATTATACTTAGTATAGCCCCAGACTTTGCAGAGCTTTTCCAGATTCTGCACTTCCTGCGAATATTCTGAGTCTGCTGTTTTTTCTCCACTTGTTCCCACCGGCGCGCAGGAGGTAAACAACATACAAATGCACAACAACACCGCTACTAATCTGGCCATTTTCTTCATAACAACGCCTCCTCTTATGACGTCATCTTATTTCGCATTCTGCTCCTGAATGTAAGCAACTGCTGCTTCCATCAGTTCATCCCTACCCTCTTTGATACCTTTAATAGTCGGATGAACCTCGATATCAGGGGTAAGTCCGATGCGCTGGGTCTGCCCCATTTCTGGAGTATAAACCCCTAAACCTGTAAAGCGGATTACATTTTTGTTTGGAAGCGGAAGAAAAACAGTATTTCCATCCGTTCCGTGAGAATTGCTGCCCATGACGGTAACGTTCTCTCCTCCGCGCAGAATCATCACATGAAACTCCGAAGCACTCACACTTTCTTCATTCATCAACAGCACAACCGGTTTTTCATAATAATAAGATGGATATTGTTCCGATGCTCCACCATAGCTCTGTTCTTCCAAAACCATAACACCCGGAATCGATTGAGACGGAAAAGCGATCACAGAACATACTGTAGGTTCTTTCTTTAGATAAGATGCCAGATAGTCTAACTCGCCGTTACTTGGATACTGTCTGAGATCGATGATTAAACCATCGGTATCTTTGTATTCCTGCATGATGTCCTCCAGTTTTTCCTCCTGAAATGCCTCTGGATTGATTAAACCAATATTTCCATCCAGCATTTCATAGGCTGCTGTCTTTTTCTCCTTCTGATTGAAAGCCCCGACATAACCCTGTGCGGAAAGAACCTCTTCTTTTCCATCCCTCATAACGGTAACTTCCATTGTCTGGCTGTCAGACCAAAGCAGATATGAGGAAATATGTGGAACGATATGTTCCTTGTCAGAATCAGACAGGTATTTTTGCCTTTCTTCGATAACCTGTTCGATTTCTACGCCATTCAGCTTTAAGATAATATCTCCCCTTTGAAGTGGACAAGTATCTCCAAATACATTCTGAACAACTACCTTTCCTTCTGCCTGTGTCAGCTCCACTGGCAAAGAATATTTTCCAAAAACATTTAAAAATACCTTTTGATCGAGCAGACTGACATGAGCATCCTGAAGATGTGCTGTAAGCTCTGCGATTGTCAGTTCAAAGGTTTTCTGATCCCGTCCTTCCAGCATTTTTGGGATATACTCTGCAAGCAATTCTCCCCAATCCTCGTCCATAATATCGAGGTAAGGGAAATAATATTCGACTGCGTTCCACACACGGAACAGTCCAAGCAGACGATTGGACATATTCCCGTAATTAAAAATCATATGTGTTGCTTCGTTGGAAAAATCAGGATATTTTCCTTGATTAAATTTTACTGGAGACTTGCTGCGGTCGATATTCGGAATCGGTCCAAGCTGCGACAAGTCTTCTGTCAGCTCAGCTCCCAAGTAATCTTCGCTCATCCAACTGGTATCTGCCTGCTCAATCCGTTCCTCCTCTGGCGGCAAAGTAATTGATTCACTATTTCCGTAATCAATTTCTCCTAAGGATACAAACCATTCATGCAGAATATTGTTCACTTCCTCTTCTTCTGCCTCAGATACGACTGGAATAAGTTTTTTCAGTTCTTTGTCCCAATCTTTTTCTCCAAGCAAAAAAGCAGGGTGATTATACTTGGTATATCCCCATACTTTGCATAGCTTTTCAAGGTTTTGCACTTTTGGGGAATCTGCCGATAACTCCTCGGTTGTTTCTGCTGGTGCACAGGAGGTAAACAACATACAAACACACAATAACACCGCTACTAATCTGGCTATTTTCTTCATAACAACGCCTCCTTGATGACGTTATTTTATTTTGCATTCTGCTCCTGAATGTAAGCTACTGCTGCTTCCATCAGTTCATCCCTACCCTCTTTGATACCTTCAATGGTGGGATGCACCTCGATATCTGACTTAATTCCTATAATCTGGGTTTGCTCTCCGGCAGCGCCAGACACACCAACACTGGAAAAAGCCAATAACTGTCCATTCGGTAATGGTAATTCAACGACATCCCCATTTGAACCATTGCTGGTTTCCCCAATCGTTGTAACAACACTCGATTGTTTTAATGCCAATATAACCGTTTCGGCCTGACTCTTGCTCGTTTCTCCCATCATTACAACAACTGGTTTGTTATAATGATAAATATCATAATTCTTTAATAAACCAGCTTGTGCATTGTTGGAAATTACTTGTCGAACGAAAGTTCCCGGTACTGCTTGAGATGGAAGATTCAGTTGTGCAAATGGTCGAAAGCTATCTTGTATGTATGCTAATAAAACTGATGCAAAGTTTAATTGTTCACTGTTTGCTGGATATTGTCTCATATCAATAATCAATCCGTTTGTGTTTTTTAACTTCTCCATTGCATCAAATAAACGATCTGCTGGCATTTGAAATGGGTTTATTAATCCAATATTTCCTTGCATAATTTGATATGGAACATCTGCTTCCCAAATTCCAATTGTTACATCTTCTGTACTTCCCTTCACCTGTAATGTCAATTGACTTCCATCGCGCAAAACAATAATTTTCATTTGTGGATTCTGAGAACGCAGCAAATACGGTACAAGGTTTTTCGTACTTCTGTCTTTATCTGCAAGTGTGCAGTATTGCTTTCTTTGATTTGCAACTTCTTGAATTTCTTGTCCATCTAATTCAAGGATAACATCTCCTATCTGCAACGGACATTCTTTTTCCAACACATGAAAAACTACATACTTTCCCTCTGCTTTCACTAGTTGTACCGGTGCAGTATATTTTCCAAACTCATCATCGAAAAAATCATCATCCAAAAATTTCACATGCCCATCCTGTAATGTACAAATTATCTCTTCTAATACTTTCTGAAATTCATGTTGATCTTGTACCTGCAATACCTGCAGAATCATTTCTGGCAAGAGATTATTCCAATGATCTTCCAAAAGATTCAAATACGGATAATAGTACTCCAAAGCATTCCATATCCGGAATAAAGTTAATAGACGATTATCCGTTCTGGACTCATTAAAATCAGAATAAATTGGTTCGTTTAGAAAATTCGGAACTCCAGATTGTTCAAAAACAACTGGAGCTTTTCTGCGATCAATATTCGGAATTGGTCCAAAACGAGATAAATCCTCGGTCAATTCTTGCCCCAGATAATCCTCACTGATCCAGCTTGTGTCAGCCTGCACACTTTTATCCTCTTCTTTAGCTGCTACCCATTGAGGGACTCTATTGACTGTTCTATAGTCAATCTCTCCCAAAGATGCGAACCACTCATGGAGGATATCATTTACCTCATTTTCTTTTGCCTTGGATACAACTGGAATAAGTTTTTTCAGTTCTTTGTCCCAATCTTTTTCTCCAAGCAAAAAAGCAGGGTGATTATACTTGGTATATCCCCATACTTTGCATAGCTTTTCAAGGTTTTGCACTTTTGGGGAATCTGCCGATAACTCCTCGGTTGTTTCTGCTGGTGCACAGGAGGTAAACAACATACAAACACACAATAAACCTGCTAACAGTTTTACAAGTCTTTTTCCCCTTTTCATGATGAAACCTCCCTTAGCTTTTCCGATAAAGATTTCTTTTACGTATTCGTATCATCTTATCCCCAGAATAGCACACCCATTAAACTAACTCCATATCATTTTATGCAAATCAATTTATGGTCATTTTCCTTTAATCAAGCCAGATATTCTCTTTTGCTCTGTCTGACAAACTCTCGTACGGACTGCATTCCAAAACTCTGCCCTGCTGCATCACAATGATTTGGTCATACTGTGACAGAATCTCTTTGGTATAGGTGTGAGAAATACTGATAATGGAATATTTTTGATTCAGAAGATATTGTTCCAATTCCTGTCTGGTATCAACATCCATTGCTGAAAAAGCTTCATCCAACAGGTAAAAGGACGGGCTTTTCAGCAGGATGCGTGCTAATGCCACTCTCTGTTTTTCTCCTCCCGACAAATGATGCACTCTGGTTTCGTCCGGATCTTCGATCAGGTGGGTTATTTTTAAAACCTTTCCGATTCCCTGAAGCTTCTTCTCAGAATATGGCTGATAGAGTGTGATGTTATCCTTAACCGGAGCGGTGAACAGATAGGACTCCTGATAATCCATTAGGACATTCTGACTGAAACTTTCCTGTGTAATCTGCGGATAAAGCGTACCATCCATCCTGATTTCTCCTGCATCGGGGGTAATATTTCGGTTAATCGTTTTAAGCAAGGTGCTCTTGCCACAGCCATTTTTTCCAACAAGCAGATATCGTTTGCCAGCATTCAGTTCCAAAGTAACATGGTCTAAAATCGCTCGTCCATCCCGCACTACACTCACATCACTTAACCGGATCTTTTGTACCGGAGGCGCAGTTTTGCTCTTGGTGGATTTTCGAGGCGCATCCTGCACCATCTTCCAAAGATTTTGTTTGATTGGCATTACCGCATGCAGAGCGTTGATGTGGTAGGAAAGGGTCGTGATCGGATTTGCAATAATGTTGGAAATCTGAATTACCGCAAGCAAGGCTCCCACTGTCATGTATCCATTTATAATCAGATACACCCCAACCACCAAAACCAGAAAGTCATTGAGATAACCAATCAGCATACTGGCAAGGTTGGCATTTTCCTGTACTTTTGTGTAGTGATAATCCGCATCATTTGCCTGCTGACCTGCCTGATTTACATGATACAACATTTCCTTTTCGGCAAGGTAAGACTTGATCACCGGGATACAGAAAATGCTGTCCTTTAGACTGACATTATAACGTTTGAGTGTCTCTGAAATCTGTCGTTTATATCGCTGAAGTGCCTGCTTAAATGCCATCGGAACCACAGCCAGCAGCACAAAATTCAAAACAACCATCAGAGCGATCCATCCATTAATATTGGCAAGAGCTGTCATAGAAAAAAGAATGGTAACCACCGAATAAATCATACTCAGGATGGTCTGATAGTAGTCACTGCAAACCATGGGGATATCATTATTAAATACGGATAAAAATTCCGCTTCCTGCTCTGAGGAAAGTGGTTCGCTATGCTTTGCAAAAATATGATCCAGTATTTTCTCCCGATAAAACTGCTTGACCAGATTGAGATACTGCTTCTGACTGAGAGCCCGCCCTCTGGAACATCCAACCAAAAGCAGAATGCTCAGAAACAGCAGGAAAAACAATCCCTTCAACTCTCCAAAACTGCCGCCGGACAACTGATCCAATATCCTCTGTGTCAAAAGAGGATAAGCCACATTGGCACACACATATCCCAGTACAAACAACTGTACCAGAACAAATTTCTTCTTCACTGAAAAACTCATTTTGCTCTCTCCTTTTTCTTATTTCTCTAAATTTTTTTAATATTTTTCTATTTATTTTGTATGATAGCACAGCGTTCTACAGAAGTCTATATCATTTTATGTAAGTTTTTCTCATTCTCTGTAAGTTGTTCCCTGACTTTTATTCTGCAACATCTATCGCAATGTATCTGCCACTGCTTCTCTCTTCACAGCAGAATGAAACTAGACTTTCTTCTCTCTTCCTGCTATACTAAAGGCACTTGCAACCAATCAAAAAAGGAAGTGCTTTTATGCTACAGGGAAAAACTGTTGTATTAGGAATAACCGGCTCGATTGCCGCCTACAAAATGGCAAATGTTGCCAGCATGCTTGCAAAACAGCACTGCGATGTACAGGTTATCATGACTAAAAATGCTACCCAGTTTATCACTCCGCTCACCTTTGAAACACTCTGCAACACCCGCTGCATGGTTGATACCTTTGACCGCAATTTTCAATATAATGTTGAACACGTTGCTCTTGCAAAACGTGCAAACCTTGTAATGATCGCTCCGGCTTCGGCAAACATCATTGCCAAGATGGCACACGGCATTGCTGATGACATGCTCTCGACTACCGTACTTGCCTGCCGCTGCAAAAAACTGGTCGCTCCTGCAATGAACACCAACATGTTTGAAAATCCTATCACACACGATAACCTCAATACTCTGCGTCATTATGGATTTGGCATCATTGAACCTGCTGTTGGTATGCTTGCCTGCAAGGATGTCGGTGCCGGAAAATTGCCGAAAGAGGAACTGCTATACAACCACATTTTACAGGAAATCCTGTACGAAAAAGACCTTGCTGGCAAGAAGGTGCTCATCACCGCAGGTCCTACCTGCGAGCCGGTCGACCCGGTACGCATTTATACCAATCGCTCCAGCGGCAAAATGGGCTACTCTCTGGCAAAGGAATGTTCTCTGCGCGGCGCTGATGTCACCCTTGTCACCGGAAAAACCGCACTGGAACTGTGGCCTTTTGTCAAGGTCGTTCCAATCGAAACTGCACAGCAGATGTTCGATGAGGTAACCTCCCGCGCACCTGAGATGGATATTATTATCAAGGCGGCAGCGGTTGCAGACTATCGTCCAAAAACCGTCGCAGACGAGAAGATCAAAAAGAGTGATGGAGAATTTGTCCTGGAATTTGAGCGTACACAGGATATCCTCAAATATTTAGGCGAACACAAACCGGACGGACAATTCCTGTGCGGCTTCTCAATGGAAACCGAGAATATGCTGGAAAATTCTCGCAACAAGCTCTCCAAGAAAAACGCCGACATGATTGTTGCAAACAATCTGAAAGTGCAGGGTGCAGGCTTTGCCGGGGACACCAATGTGGTCACCATGATTACCAAAGACTCCGTAAAAGAACTGGAACTGATGAGCAAGGATCAGGTAGCTCACCATATCGTCGACGAAATCGTTTCCAGAATATAAGTTCAAAACCAAAGAGAAAGGAAACCGCCCCAATGGCTCATTATGTTGTGTCAGACATTCATGGAGAAGACGACCGCTTCCATGCAATGCTTCAAAAGATAAACTTTTCCAAAGAGGACACGCTGTACATCTTGGGGGATGTTGTAGATCGCGGCCCTCACCCTGTCGAACTTCTGAGGGAAATCATGGCAACGCCCAACATGAAGATGCTGCTTGGCAACCATGAATTTATGTGCCTGCGCTATTTTGCACCGGATGCTTTGGAAAAATATATTCAGCACTGGAACCGAAACGGCAATGCTACAACGCTGGAAGGATTCAATAAACTTACCGAACAGGAAAAGCAGGAAACCCTTGATTTTCTGCGTGCTTTGCCGACCCATTTTGAAATCAACGTCAATGGACAGGACTTTTATCTGGTACACGGACTGCCTGCTGATACCGTCTATGATGAAGTGTGGTTTCGTCCGTACAAGGACCCTATCCGTACGATACCAAATTGCCAACTTATCATCGGACATACACCGGTATCCTGCTTTGTACACACTGAAACAGAGGCTTACAGCCGCAGTGATGAGGAAGAGCGCGCTTATGTGCAGGAAATGTGTGAGCGTGGCGAACTGTTTTCCATCTTCCACCATCCGAAGTATATTGACATTGACTGCTGCTGTGGTTACGACTTCCCGAACAGGCGGCTTGCCTGTCTTCGACTGGAAGATATGGAAGAATTTTATGTATAAAAAAAGAGGAGCGAATGCTCCTCTTTTTTTACAGCACAAAGACAAGTAAAGACAAAAAGTTTTACTCAATTTTTTTCAAAAAATTGTGGGTTTCAAAAGGGCAAAGCCCTTTGGCGCTCGTCGCAACGAGCGAAATCCCCCTAAAAAAAAATTTTTATTCAATATCACAGGGGCGTTGCCCCCGTACCCCCTACCACCTTTTGGAAAAGGTGGACGAAAACTTTGATTTTTGTTTACTTAATTGTTTTTGCCAGAATCGACTGCACAAACTCGGTCTTATGCTCACAGTAGGCATCCACATCATACCGGTATCTTTCTGCAAGTTCTTCCTTGATGCGCTGATATTCATCTCGCGCATCCGGGTGCTCCCGCAGATAGTCACGGAAAGCAATGTGCTCCAGATATGGCTTTGCATCTTTGTTGCAAACATAAAAATGGTATTTTATCACATTTTTTTCCTGCTCGTCATAATCTCTGGGGCGGAAAAATGCCTCTCGTCCCGGCAGTCCCAGATCTCCCTGATGCACATAGCCGTACTTAGCAAGCTGCTCAATTACTTTTGGCAGATCATTTTTATCTTTGAGCACTGCATCGACATCAATAATCGGCTTTGCTCCCAATCCTTCGACCGAAGTGCTGCCGACATGCTGAATACTTTCCACATATTCCCCAATATAGCTTTGAATCATCGCCTTGATTTTCTCAAACTCCACCTTCCACTGCGGGTCATATGGAACAATTCGCACTTCTTTGGTGGAAAACTGCTGCGCATTAGCCTCCAATTTACTGTTTGACAAACTGGATCGCCTCCCGCAAAATCTGTTCAAAGTTTTCCGGATAGTCATGTTCCAGATCTGGGCAGAGCTTGAATTCTACTTCAATGCCGTTATCGTCCAGAATCTCGAACAGAGCTTCGCTGCCTTCAAAGCAGTCCTCATCCGCGTCACCACAGCAGATATAGACAGCGGTTCTGGCAGCTTTGAGTTTGCTCAAATCCTCAGTCCATTCTTCCAGCTCCGGCAGCCATGGGGAAACCAGAATCAAACCTTTTGGTGCGATTGCTCCGCTTACTGCCGCATAGAATGCAGCTCGTCCACCAGAAGAGAATCCGCAGAGGATACTGTTTTCTATATCAACGCCCTGCTCTTTGAGTGCGTTCCATTGGTCGCTGATTTCCTCCGCAGCGGTTTCCTCATCATCCCAAAGGTAAGCTTCAGACATCTGTACCTGCGAGGACTGAGCCAGTCCCAGACCATAGCCCAGTTTCTTTGCGCTCTGCCAGTAAGGAGCTGTCTGTGCCGCATTCTGCTGATCGCCATGGAGAACAAGCAGGCAAGGCTTTCCTGCTTCTACTTCTTCCTGCACCAGAACCGATTCTGCAGATTCCAGTGCTGCCTGCTGGCGTTCCCGGCAGAGATTTGCCATCGTTTCAAACTCGCTGTGTTTGCGAAGCTCCTCGAGGTCTTCGTCCTCCATCAGGTAGTTATAGTCGTACCAATAGCCCTTGGTATACAGCGCTTCTTTCATCAGTCCCAGCGCTTCCTCTGTTTTTCCGCTCAGTGCTGCAAAGCAATAAGCGAGATTATAAAGTTGCGCCTCGTTTGCATTCTCTACACTCTGCCATTCCTGTTTTACCAGTTCATACGCTTCTTCTGCACCCTGCTCATCGAGCAATTCCAGTGCCTGATTAAAAAGCTGCGAATATGTCATCGTCGTCATCTCCCTGTAAATCATTAATTTTTCTCTTACTATATCATATCAGCTTCCAAAAGTACAGATTGAAATGTCTTTCTGTTTATACCGTCAAAAATCATCCACCGGATAATTTTTGAGATTAGTATGTGCGTGCAATCGGTTCTTGAAAACTTTTTCTCTTGCAAAAAGTTTTCAAACTTTCAAAAATGCGCCTGAACGATAAAAGCCTTTCGCCTTCTGCGGAAGGCGAATAAAGGCTCTGCCTTTAGAATCCGCCACCTTTTGAAAAAGGTGGACGAAAACTTCTGTTTTTCTCCAACGAGCGAGTGTGTTAACACGAGTGAACGCCGCGTGCTGGAACCAAAGCTCCACAGAAAGCCAAAGCGCGATACAGCCTTGGTACTTTCTAAGAAAGTACAGAAAGTACAAAAAGCCCGAACCGGAATGGTTCGGGCTTTCGAATACACTTTTTGTAATGGATTATACCATGGAGTGTGGGTCGAGGATCTTATTGATCTCTTCGTCGGTGAATTTGCCGCTCTCATGCAGCAGTTCACGAACGGACTGACCGGTCTTGATTGCTTTCTTAGCAATGTCAGCAGCAAACTGGTAACCTACCTGTGGGCAGATTGCAGTGATGATACCAACAGAACCGTCAACCAGAGCCTGGCAGCGATCAGCATTAGCGGTGATACCGGTTACGCAGTTGTCAACGAAGGTTTCAACAGCGCCAGCCAGAGCGTTGATGGACTCGAACAGTTTGTGGTAGAGAACTGGCTCTGCGTAGTTGAGTTCGAGCTGACCAGCTTCAGCAGCCATGGTGATGCAGACATCGTTGCCCATGATGCAGAATGCAGCCTGAGACATAACTTCTGGAATAACTGGGTTAACTTTACCTGGCATGATGGAAGAACCATTCTGTTTTGCAGGCAGGTTGATTTCCTGGAAGCCACAACGTGGACCGGAGGACATCAGACGGAAGTCGTTAGCCATCTTGGAGCAGGAGATTGCACAGGTTTTCAGGGATGCAGAAACGTATGCATAAGCATCCAGGTTCTGTGTACCGTCAACCAGGTCATCAGCTTTTACCAGTGGCAGACCAGTGATTTTAGCAAGTTCTGGAGCCAGAGCTTCAACGTATGCTGGGTTAGCGTTGAGTGCTGTACCAACAGCAGTACCACCCATGTTTACAGCGTACATGCCTTCCAGAGCGGTGTTCAGACGAACGATATCACGTTTGATAGCTTTGCGGTATGCACCAAATTCAGCACCCAGACGGATCGGAACTGCGTCCTGCATCTGAGTACGGCCCATCTTGATGATGTCGTGGAATTCTTTTTCTTTTTCAGCCAGAGCAGCTTCCAGACGTTCTACCTGAGCGATTGCTTTTTTGAGCAGTTTAGCAGCAGTCAGTTTAGCAGCAGATGGGAAAACGTCGTTGGTGGACTGAGCTCTGTTTACATGGTCATTTGGATGAACGATGGAGTAATCACCTTTGGTGCCGCCGAGGATTTCGATTGCACGGTTAGCGATAACTTCGTTTGCTGTCATATTTGCAGTTGTGCCTGCACCACCCTGGATTGGGTCACACAGGAACTGATCATGGAGCTTGCCAGCGATGATCTCGTCACAAGCCTGGCAGATTGCATCTTTGATCTTAACATCCAGCTCGCCAACCTGACAGTTGCAGATTGCACATGCTTTTTTGATCTCTGCCATGGAGTTGATGAACTCTGGCTGCATTCTCTGACCAGTGATGTGGAAGTTTTCACAACCACGCATAGACTGTACGCCATAGTAAGCGTCTACTGGAACCTGTTTTTCGCCGATCGAATCTTTTTCAATACGATATTCCATGATTTCTACCTTCTATCCTTTTTAATGTCTTGTTTGGGGTTTGTTACTTTTTCGAACATTTTTGACGCAAATCCTGCATCATTTGATTTCATTATAGCAGGAGTCCGGAAAAAATCAAGTGTTTTCTCTTGTAAAATCCCTTGTTTTGATAGTTTTAATTCATTTTTTTGCAATTTGTCCATCATTTCGGCAAATCTTTGTACGCTTTTTCTATTGCGTTTTTTTTCACAAAAAGAGTACAATAAAAGTATCGAATTTCTGCTGGAAGTGATTCTTTTTGCAGGCAAAAATTCGCGGGAGTTCCTGTTTTGCCTACCGGCATTCTGGGGACATGTAACAGTGTAAAACACGATTTAAGTTTAAGGAGGATTCCCGAAATGGACGTTTATGAAAAATCTCTTGAACTGCACAAAAAAGCACATGGTAAACTGTGCGTAGAGTGCAAAGTTCCTCTCAACGGTGCAGAAGACCTTTCTCTTGCTTATTCTCCAGGCGTTGCTCAGCCATGCCTCGAAATCAATAAAGACTACAATACAATCTACGATTATACTGCAAAAGGCAACATGGTTGCTGTTGTAACAAACGGTACTGCTGTTCTGGGCCTTGGCAACATCGGCGCTGGCGCTGGTCTGCCGGTTATGGAAGGTAAAGCTGTTCTGTTCAAATCCTTTGCAGGCGTTGACGCTTTCCCAATCTGTCTGGACACCATGGATCCTGACAAGATCGTTGAAACCGTTAAACTGATGGAACCAACCTTCGGCGGTGTAAACCTCGAAGACATCAAAGCTCCAGAATGCTTCTACATCGAAAACAAACTCAAAGAGATCTGCAACATTCCGATCTTCCACGATGACCAGCATGGTACCGCTATCGTTACTCTGGCAGGTCTGCTCAACGCTCTGAAAGTTGTTGGCAAAGACATCAAAGATCTCCACGTTGTTGTAAGCGGTGCTGGCGCTGCTGCTATCGCTATCACCAAACTGCTGCTCTCCGCAGGTATTGCAGATGCAATCCTCTGCGACAGCAAGGGTGCAATCTACGAAGGACGCGATGGCCTCAACGATGTTAAAGTTGAAATGTCCAAGATCACCAATGCTAAGAAACTCTCCGGTTCTCTGGCTGACGTTATCAAAGGCGCAGACGTATTCGTTGGTGTTTCCGCTCCTGGCGTTCTCACTCAGGATATGATCAAAACCATGGCTGACAAACCAATCATCTTTGCTTGCGCTAACCCAACTCCAGAAATCGATCCTGCTCTGGCTAAAGAAGCTGGCGCTGCTGTTGTTGGTACCGGTCGTTCCGACTATCCAAACCAGGTTAACAACGTTCTCGCATTCCCAGGTCTTTTCCGTGGTGCTCTGGACGTTCATGCTACCAAGATCAATGAAGAGATGAAGATCGCTGCTGCAAAAGCAATCGCTTCTCTGGTTTCCGATGAAGAATGCAACGCAGAATACGTTATCCCATCTCCATTCGATCCACGTGTTGCTCCAGCTGTTGCTAAATTCGTTGCACAGGCTGCAATCGACACCGGTGTTGCTCAGAAGACCGACATCACTCCTGAACAGGTTGCTGAACATACCCGTCAGCTGGTTAACAGAAAATAATTTTTCTGAGATGACTGTTTAGACTTCTCAAAAGCCTCCGCATCAAACTGCGGAGGCTTTTTTTGTAACCTCATCTAAAAAATACGCTATAGATGGAAATTTATTTCCTGTCGTGATAAAATAATCCTATCATCTGAAAATACAATCAAAGGAGGGATTTTATGTGGAAATATCCTGATGACAACACTCGTGCCGTCATCACTGCAAAGGAACATATCCAGTCCGGGCACAACCCGCAAAATCTTTGTCTTCCTCAAACTGCTGTTCTCTTTTATATGCACAGTGGAGAGGAATATCTGCGGCAGAATTATCCAACTCATTTACTTTGCGAAAAACTGCCCCGATTTTTAAGAGGCTGTCCGGTTTATCAGTTTGATTTAGATAACCATTTCTGTTTTCTGGACGGCGGAAGAGGTGCGCCGCAGGCAGTGGACACTTTGGAAACACTGGCTGCTCTTGGCGTAAAAACGATTGTTACCGTCGGCATGTTCGGTGCCTTTGGGGAAAATGTCAACAGCAGCGATATCATCATTCCAAACAAGGCATTTGTTGAAGAAGGAACTTCCCTGCACTATTATAATTCGATCGAATACTCCGTTCCCTCCCCTTCCCTCTATCAGCTAGCCGTAAAAGAAATTACCAGTGCAAAATCCTTCCCTATCGTTTCCACCGATGCAGTCTATCGTCAAACCTTCTTGAAGGAACAGCTCTGGCGGGAAAAAGGTGCTGTCGGTGTGGATATGGAAACCTCAGCCCTCTTTTCAGTCGGAAGTTTTCTTGGTCTTGATGTTGTGTCTATCCTGATTGCTTCGGACAAACACCCGCTGCGGGAAGAAGACCCTGCTTGGGCATGGACTATGACGCAGGAAACCCGCCACCAATTTTTTGAACAGGTTTTACAGTTTGTAAGAAAGCTGTAAAAACAGAGGAAGTGAAAAAGATGAAAATAGTCCTAATCTTCCTTGTTGTCTGTCTTTTGTTCTATATACTTTGGATCAGCGGATACCTTATTATCAATCAGAAAAGGGCACTACTTTATTTTGATCGCAGAGGTAAAGACTCCACCAGCCGCAAAATCACCTTTTCTTCCTGCACCGGATACACTAAGCGTGTTCTGAATCTGTCAAAAAATCATTTGTATCAGTTTTCTTTTTCCTCTGACATCACCAAAGGAACCGCAATAGCAGAAATCCAGGATAAAAATAAAAACGTTCTGTTTTCTCTAGACAACATCCATCCTGTCCAAAATTTAAACACTGCTCAGATCAGTCGATATTATCTTGTATTTCGCTTTCAAAAAGCAGATGGAACAATCTGTTTGGAATGGAAAGAGTTATAACATTATCTATAAAACAGGAGGTCTTTTTATGCTGAAAAAATTAGTTGCCGTGGAACGGCTCAATCTTACTCCAAACGCCAACGAAGAGTTTGCAAAAAGAGCCGAAGAATACGTCTTTTACGATGATATCCCTTCCAGCGAGGAAGAAGTCATCCAACGAGCAAAAGATGCTGACGGCATTCTGGTCAACATCACCACACAGATCACTGCAAACATCATTGAACACTGTCCAAACCTGCGCTACATCGGCATGTGCTGCAGCTTGTACGATGAAAACAGTGCAAGCGTAGATATCCGCTGTGCAAGAGAGCATGGTATCACTGTTTTGGGTGTGCGGGATTATGGTGATATCGGCGTTGGAGAGTACGTTATTTCCCAGCTGACCGATCTGCTTCACGGCTTCCACGGCAAACGCTGGAGTGATCGTCCTTTGGAATTAACCGGTATTCCGGTTGGTATCATCGGAATGGGCGCCACCGGTCAGGTGGTAGCACGGGCACTGCGCTTTTTCGGAGCAGATGTCACCTATTACAGCCGCAGCCATAAGCCTGAAATTGAAGCAGAAGGCATCGCTTATCTCCCTCTGGATGAACTGCTCCAAAAAAACATCTGTATCTGCACCTGTTTAAATAAGTTTGTCACCCTGCTGCACCAGGAAGAGTTCGAAAAATTTGGCAATCACAAAATCCTGTTTAATACCGGTCTTACCCCTGCCTGTGATTTGGATGCGTTAAGAACTTGGCTCTCTCATGGGGACAACTACTACTTCTGCGACAGCCTGATGGCCTTGGGAGATGAATCGCTGAAAGAAGTGCAAAACGTCAGCTGCTACGGCGGTTATTCCGGCGGTTCCTATCAGGCAATCGAACGTCTGACCGAAAAATCTCTTGCAAACCTTGACCAATTTCTTGCAAAGTAATATACCGGCACAAAATCTGAATACTCCTGAACATAATAATCGAATTCCAAAGCAAACAGGACAAAAATAGAAGCATATTCATTCTAAGGAGGTTTTTGAACATGGAGATCAGACCTGTCTTAACACAGGAAGTTGATTTACTTGCCGCACTTGCCGCAAAACTATGGCCTCATCACAGTAAGGAAGAACTTAGTGAGGAATTTTGCGAATTTCTCTCCTGTGGAATTATTTTTGCTGCTTTTGAGGATAGTCAGATGGTTGGCTTTGCACAGTGCTCTCTCCGAAATGACTATGTAGAAGGATGTTCACACAGCCCAGTTGGATATCTGGAGGGCATCTTTGTATTGGAAGAATACCGACAAAAAGGCATCTCCCGTCAGCTGCTTTCCTGCTGCGAAGTCTGGGCTAAAAAACAAGGCTGCCGGGAATTTGCCAGCGATTGTGAGCTGGATAATACCCAGAGCCTTTCCTTTCATCTTGCCTGTGGTTTTGAGGAAGCAAACCGAATTATCTGTTTTAAGAAAACGCTATAAATGGTCGTGAAAGAATAAAAAAGGAACCTCTGAGGAGGTTCCTTTTTTAGTTATCGTATTTCACAAACTGTCAATGTATGCTCACAAACAGTAAAGCAAACTTCCATCCCACCAAAGAAAAATCCGTACACTCTATCAGGATCATCCTGATAGGATGGTCGTGGGTCGTGACCCAGCACCCCAATCAATGCTTCCAGTTTATCCTGTGGAATTTTTTGCTTCCATTCATCTGGAATGATGACAGTAAGCGGGTTCAAATGAAGTTCGTCAGTGAATCCACCCTTTGCCTGCGGATGGCTGTCAGTATAAGCAAGATATGGCTTAATATCCAGGATTGGTGTTCCATCCATCAAATCTGCTCCCGACACCCGCAGAACCATTCCATATTTTGGATGTTTCTCAATTGCTTCCAGCTTTACCGAGGAAAGTCCAATCGGGTTAGGACGAAATGGGGATCGAGTAGCAAATACTCCCATTCTGGTGTTTCCACCAAGCTTTGGCGGCCGCACCGTCGGAGACCAGTCTTCCCGCACGGCTTTGGAAAACTGCCAGATCAGCCACAGGTGGGAGAAATCCTCCAATCCGCGCAGTGCCTGTGGATTTCGGTACTCTGGTTCAAAGACGATAAGTGACTGCAAATTTTCCACCAGTCCGCTCTGTCGCGGAATTCCAAATTTGGAAGGAAAATCGCTGTGTATCCTTGCGATAATCTTTACTTCAAACGTCTCTGCCATATTATGATTCCTCCGTCAGCTGCAAGCGGTCTTGCTCTGTAATCTTTCTCAGCACGCGGCAGGGACTTCCCACTGCTACCACTCCGGCCGGGATATCACGGGTAACCACACTGCCCGCTCCAATCACACTGCCTTTTCCGATGGTGACCCCACCGCAGACAGTACAGTTTGCTCCCAGCCAGACATTTTCCTCCAGAATAATAGGGGCAGATGTTCCTATTCCTTCCTCAACTCTCTGCTTTTCGTCCAGAGAGTGTCCTGCACAGCTCAGGCAAGTTCCAGGTCCAATAAATGCCCCTGCTCCAATATGGATTGGTGAGGTATCCAGCATCACACAGTTATAGTTAATGACAGCCAAACCATAGGAATGAATATTAAAACCATAGTCACAGCGAAAACTCGGCTCAATAAAGGTAAGTTCATGGCAGGTTCCAAGCAGCTGTTTCAAGATTGCATGGCGTTTTTGCGCTTCCGAAGGTCTTGTCTGGTTATATTCCCAAACAAGTTCCTTTGCCCGCAGCTGCAGCTCTGGCTTGATCTGTCCATGTTTTGCACAGTAAGGAGTGTTTGTTTTCATTAACTGACTGATATCCAATTGCTGGTTCCTCTTTTCCAAAGTTTATTTTTTATAAAAATATATGCTTACCTGCATTTTCTGCGGTCATGCTGTCTTTGGCAGTAAAATTTCCGCTTTTGTTCATACATAAACCTGTCTGCTTCATCAATCTGTTCCCTGATATTGTATTGAGAATTACGCCATGAGATCCCCACGGAACAGCTGATTCCATCATGCTCCATCGTTTTCTGTACCGCATACACCGCCGCCTTAAAATCATCTTCTGCAAGAGTGTTGTCAATTACAACAAACTCGTCGCCGCCGATCCGGTATGCTTTCCCTTCAAAGCCTTTCTTTAGACATTCTGCTGCACGACAGATCAAAACATCACCTGCACGATGACCGTTCCTATCATTTACTTCTTTAAGCCCGTTTAAGTCAAAACAGGCAACTCCTATTCCAAACTGGTTCGGACCTTGCTCTATATTCAGATCCTGATTGAACTTATTTCGATTATATAATCCGGTCAAAGAGTCCTCATAGCTCAGACGCTTTAACTCCTGTGTCTGCTCTGCAATCTTTTTTTTCTGTTCTGCAACTCGTTCCTGCAGATACTGATACGACTGCTGTGCCATCTTTACAGGAAAACCGATATCATCTTCCACCATTTCATCGTATGGATTGGAAACATGAATATGGCAGCAACGAAGTTTACCTTCTATATTGCGAAAAATTGCTGCAATACGCTGGTGAACTCTGAGACTGATTTGGGTAGAGGAATCCGTCACAATCCACATCCGTCCGCTGCACAGATAAACCTCAGGAGCGATCGTCAACACGTGATACTCTTCCTCTGAAATATTACATTTTGGAATCTGACCTGCAAACTTTCGAAAAATATCAATTACTTCTTTTCCAACGGCATATTCGTGATCTCCCGCACCAATCCAGACAATATCTTCATCCAGATATTCTATCACCGCTTCAATATCATTTTCACAGTAATGCTTGTGCACCATAAAGCTGATAAGCTCAATAACCTTTTTTTCTTCCGGACTTTGTTTCACTTTAAAAACCATCCATTCTTCCTTTTGATCCATCTCAATAATCTTTTTTACTCCTGTTTATCCACGCACAAAAGATTTTTGTTTTTAAAATGAGTCTTAAAATCCCTGATTTTCCAGAAATTCCTTTTAATTGTGATGTTTGTCCACAACCTTTTCTAAGAGAAATTACTATTTGACTGTGTTTTTCCTGATTCATCCATACAATCTCATAAATTATATCTTATTTATGAGATTTGTTCAATATCATATCGAAATGATTAAATCCCCAAGTAACTTTTGAAAACATCCTGTTATAATACCAAAACATCTTTCTCTGAAAAAATGGATTTTCAAACTCTTTTTATCTTGATCCTCTTGCTTCTGTATTTACTCATTCCTATTTATCTTTTCCATTTAGACAAATTCCTAATCTTACTGTTCTATCTCCGCCCCCTCTTATAAAATCACTTTGAAAAAGCCTTTCATTTATATAGGGACAAAAATATGGAAAAACTCTCACTTAAATTGAAAAAACATATAAAAAAGAGCTATCAAATTGACAGCTCTTAAAAACAATCTATCTATATTCCTTTTTTAGCCGTGGCATAAACAGTTTATCAAACAACACACCGATCATTACCGTCGCTATCGGGAGTACATAGGCAATGTGCTGTACCCAGCTTCCATAAGAGATCAGCAGATTATAGGTACCATGAAATGCAATCGATGCACCCAAAAGTCCCAGTGTACCAGCAATTTTGAGCCATTGGCGATTCCATACATAAGCAAGTCCATAGCCAATGATTGCTCCACAGACAATATGCATTGCTCCCGCACCAAGACCGCGTATTAACAGATAATCCAGATTTTCCGCTCCACCTTCGATCAAATAACAAATATTTTCAAAAGTAGCAAATCCTGCGGCAAGGGTGAGGACAGCGTTTTTGATTTCATCTGGTTTTGGTTCAAATACAAACAGATAAAACATCAAAGGCAGCAGTTTCATCACTTCTTCCACCACCGGTGCAATTTCTACCGTAGCATGAAAGGCGTTTGTTTGATACAAAGCCGCTACAAAGGTATTCACATACGCCGAAAGCAGGCACACACCCATTCCTTCCAAAATAAACACAAAGAAGCTCAGATATTTTTTGCCCATACACAGTGCAGTGATAACCAACGGTGCCGCAACACATACAAAGATATTCTCGATATACGTCATACTTCCACCGCCTTTCTGACCGATGGCAGAATAAGAAATATCGAAGTTGTAAGCATAAAATCAATCCAAAAATAAGGATTCGTCCAGGTGTCGCTCACCCATGGATAGCTGGACAGCCAAAGGCAATTTTCCAACGCAACAAAAACAATTACTGCAAGGTGAAATTGCCATTTGTTGGAGCCCGGTTGCTTTTTCTGATAAACAAATCCTCGCACCGAACACCAGGTGAGTGTAAGCATAATACCACCTATTATGATATTATAAATCAAGCTCCCAATGCTGATATAATACAATGTGAAAAAAACAATAACTGCTGATGCAACATACATTCTGCTGCAGCGAAAAGCACGCTCTTCCTTATCAGAAATGCTGTATTGGAGCAGATACAAAAAAAGGTAACTTGACAGCCAACCGATTTCTGATACATAAAACATAGGAGGTGCATCGGTAACCAGGATCGTATAGAGCATCCAGTAAAGCCCTGCCAGCATAAAACATCCATAAAAACAGGTCAGAATAAAAAAAGGTTGTTTGCGACTCTTATAATAGAAAACACCGGATATGATACATCCCAGCATAGCAACCAGAACTTGTGAAAGGTTATCTATGATTTCTATCATCCTTGTCCCCCATTTCTTTTTCTTCCTTCTGAAGATTATGGATGTGCAGGCACAGAATTGTAACACACACTCCCAGGACAAACGCAATCAATCCGATCAAAAGGTATCCGAACATTGTACCTTCGGTAAAGATACTGGCTGTTGTCTTAAATGTGTCATAATCTGATACTATAATGTTCTGAGCAACTCCGGGCATTACAGAAGCTAAGCCCACAATGACCACAAGACAGACTGCCACAGAAGACACTGTCATCATATAACTGCGGCTCTGCTTTTGTTTGTACTGAACCTGTGCAATCCTTTTTTGAACTTCTTCCAAACGCTCCTCATGATTTCGCATCCGTAATTCCCTCCTTTTCCAAAAGTCCCCGCAGACTGTGCTTTCCTCGATAAACCATATTAGTAATCTGTTTGACACTTTTTCCCATAACTTCAGCAGCCTGTGCATAGCTCATATTTTCAAAGTACACCAGATACAATGCCTCACGATAGTTTTGCTGAAGCTGTTTCATACAAAAATGAAGAATTTCATTCTGTTCTTTGGTTTTGACAACCTCTTCCACCAGCAAATCACTTTCCGGTTCTTCCGAAAGATTTTCCATGCTGAAAGATAAATGCAGCTTTTTCCGGTGCCGTATCGCCATATGTCGTGCTGATTTATAGAGATAAGCCTTGAGCCCGCCTTCCCGAATACGGGGTTTCTTGACAAACAGATAGGTAAAGACCTCGATCATCAGATCTTCTGCTTCATGAAGATCATGAAGATACCCGTTAATATACAAGGTAAGTGCACTGCCATATTTTTTCATCAGCTCGCTCAACCCTGTTTCATCACCGTCCAGATAGAGGCGGTAATACTGTTCATCGGTCATATTTGCCGCCTCCTTTTCCTGATTAGTCAGCGTCAGAACATTATCTTTTCTTTAATCGACAATTTAGTTCGTACAATGCCGTTCGGTTGGAATCCCACCGAAGCTTTTCATATGCATCCTGATAAGAAAGCCACATACATTCGGTATGCTCGTGAGACAATTTTATTTCTTCGGTACATTCAAAGCCAAATGCATATTCTGGCACAACATAGGTATCCTCCGACCAGTTGTACAGATGCATTTTGGGGAAAATATTGGTCGGAATATAGCACATGGACTTTAGCTCCATCATACGATTAGCCAAAACGCCGCCTTCTTCCAATATTTCACGTCTTGCTGCCTGGAGCGGCGTTTCATTATCCTCACCGCCTCCGGCGATAAATTGCCACTCACCAGAATCTGTACGATGGAACACGCAATATACCGGAACCTGATTAACAAACCTGTACGGTATTGCAAGTATTTGAAATGGTGCTCTCATTTTTGTTTCCTTTTTTACAGCAATCCTACTTATTTCTGCTTAACAGTGCGACTGCTTCGACCATTGTTTCATTTTCCAAGGGCAATTCTGTCACTTCTGTTCCATTCACCGGGACAGGGAAGTTGAAGATAATCTTCCTAATCCAGTTGCCATCCGGCTGCTTTTCCGGGAATAACTCAATCCGCTCAATAAACGCCCGCATGAACTCCTTCCGCTCCACTTCGGAGGCTGCTTCATAGACCTGATCGAATGCCAGCAACAGGCGGTAGATATTATCACCCGAAATTTTCTCCTGCCGGATGCTCCGTATCTGGCTTTGCACATCGTCAATCTGGACTTCAATCTCATCTATTGCGCCATATTGTTCGTCATAGCGGCGCTGCAAATCAGAAATTTTCCGGTCATAATACGGGTCATTCACATCCAAACCATCCATCTGCCGTTCCAGGCGGGTCTTTGTGCCTAACGTCTGACGAAGCTGCGCCTGTAATGCTTCCAGCTGCTTCTCCAAATCGTTCGTATCGACAGCGGAGCCGATTTTTGCCTTGATTGCATCCGCAAACCGTGGGTCACTGACCATAGCGGAGATAATTGACGCTACCATGCGGTTCATCTCTGTCTGTTCAATGTTCAGCCGGAAAGTACACTCATGACCAGTCGGCGTAACCGTATTCTTGCAGTAATAGTAATAGCAGGTCTTTTTGTCCTTGCTGTGGGCTTTGGCAATATTCCCGTACAGGCTTTTGCCGCAGCAGGGGCATTTCAGAATACCGGACAAGATATGTGCGTGGGTAGGGTCATTGACTTTCTCACGCTGGTAAGCATTGATTTTCCGTTTTTCCTGCGCGAGGTTCCAATCTACTTCTGAAATGATAGCCTCATGCTTCCCCTCGTACACAGGGAACTCCGATTGCTCAACCACGTGCATCTCATTCCGTGTGCCGATCTTCTTCTCTGTCCGGCGTCTGCCATAGGCAATTTTCCCCATATATACCGGATTATCAATGATACTTTTCACAAAGCTGGCAGAAAAACCGGGAATGGTGCCGTTCTGCCGCAACTTCTTCACAAAGCCCTGCCGGTTCAGATATTTCGCCACACCGCTGACACCATCGTTGGTGTGAATATAACGGTCAAAGATAGTACGGATCACATCCACTTCATCCTCGGCAATCAGTAATTCGCCTTTTTCAAGGCGGTATCCATAAGGAGCAAAGCCGCCATTCCATTTTCCCTCACGGGCTTTCTGCTCTCGTCCAGCCATCGTCTGTGTCCGGATATTCTCACGCTCAATCTCTGCCACCGCAGAAAGGACAGAAATCATCAGCTTGCCGGAATCTTTGGAACTGTCAATGCCGTCTTCCACACAAATCAGATTGACGCCGAAATCCTGCATCAGCTGCAAGGAATTCAGCACATCAGCGGCATTCCTGCCGAACCGGGACAGCTTGAATACCAGCACATATTCCACGCCGTCTTTGCAGTCCTGAATGTCTTGCAGCATCCGCTGAAATTCATGTCTGCCCTGAATATTCTTGCCGGAAAAGCCTTCGTCAGAATATTCACCGGCCACTACCATATCTTCGTATTCAGCGTATTTCCGCAGCTTGTCTCGCTGAGCATCCAGACTATATCCGTCCACCTGCATGGATGTAGATACCCGTGTGTAGAGATAACATTTTGTTTTAGTTTTCTTCATGCAGGCCGCCCCTTTCTTCCATCTCTGAACATACATCCGTAACTTTCTTCTTCGCCAGACCTTCATTCTGAATGTAGTACTCCAACAAACGGAGCACATATTCCGGCGCATGGCGGTTATCCAGTTCCCATTCTGTCACAGTCCGATAGGGAATCTGAAAATATTTACAAAATTCCTTGCGATTCATGCCAGTGCTTTCCCGCAATTCTTTTATTTTGGTTTTGCAGTCCATTTCATTTACCCCATAAAGCAAAAATACACGTTGCGTATTTATTATAGCATACGCCAAACAAATACGCAACGTGTAAATTTAATTTATATCAAGCGGCTTTGTCAAATTCCTGATACACAGGAACGGGTTGCTTTCCTGATACCGCAGACTGTGTACGGCCATCCTTCTCAGTCTCCTGCATCTGCCCCAACAGCTGTGGCCCGTACTTCTGCAACAGCCGCGCCATCACATCAACACAGCGGTCAAATGCCGCATTATATTTCGGATCATCATAAACTTTGCTCAATAGGCCGCTCCTTTCCTCTATGGCTGCTCTGCGCATAGATGTTCAAAACTTCTGCCGGTATCTGTTCCAAAATCGCCACGGCACTGTCATAGGCGCGCCGCAGCTTGAGGTCTTCGATCTGCTTTAGGGTGCTGACCTTCTGCGCCGATGCAAGAGATTCTTCCAGTTCGGCATTTTTCGTTTTCAACTTTTTGTTTTCGGATGCTGTTTTCGTGAAGGCTACGCCATATTTCCGCAGCAGTGTGTCCATCTTCTCCACGCTGGGAATATAGGTATCCAGAATCTTGCAGATTTCCTCCGCCCGGCTTTTGGCGTTAAAGGGATTGATTCCAGTGAGCAGATCCTCCAGTTTGCTTTTCTGTTTGGTCAGTCTGGTCATCTCCTTAAATACGCGGGGCGGGATATGGTCGCGCCCGGTCAGGCTGGCGCTCTCGCCACGCTCCAAATCTGGAAACTTCTTGACCATGTGTTTCCAAAACTCATCCTGCCACCAGGTCAGCTTCTTTTTATTGCCCATGATGTCTTTGGCGCTGAGCCTGCCATCCTCCGTCAAAGGGACAAAACAAAGGTGCATATGGGGCGTTTTCTCGTCCATATGCACCACGGCGGATATAATTGTTTTCTGGTCTTGGTGTTCCCGGATGAAATCCAGCGCCTCCTGAAAATAGGCTTTGATTTCGCCCTTTTTCTTTCCCTTAAAGAACTCCGGGCTGGCTGTGAACAGCGTCTCGATCATACGGATACTGTCCTTCCGGGTACGGCATCCGGCAGCGGCAATTTGCCTCTCTGACTCGGCCCGGTACTTGCCGGGCGGTTTGACCAGATGGAAGTTGTACTTGCTTCGGCTGGTATCCACATCGGGATTACTGGCGTACTTTTCCTTTGTGCGCTCGTTATGGGCCTCGATATTGCCGATTTCAGGCCCCTTATATTTGGCAAATCGCATAATCGCGTATTGTGCTTTTTCCATACTCAATCCCTCCGTTTCTGCCAGACAATGTCATATCCCAGCACGTCAGCCAACTCCACGGCCTCCCGATACCGCAGCGATTCCCGCTGCAATTTTCCGGAAAGATTGGATACGCTGTCGCTCCACCCATACTCATCGTGCAGCTGGTCAACGACTTCCTGCATGGTGTAACCGGCGCGGATGATCTGCGCCTTGATTTCGTTTCGGATACTTGACTTCATAAAATATATTCCTCCATTTTCGCAAGTGAAGCCCTTTGTCACTTGATAGATAAAACATGATTTTCGGTTGCGTCATAAAAAGAACCGGCTATGCTGGGGAGCGCACCGGCTTTGGTCAATGGTGAAATTTGTGCAAATGCTGTTTTGCGATAGAAATGATTCCCTGCGTATCGTTGGTCAACGGCGGAATATTCGACTTCACAGAAATGCGGGACTTTTCACTGTTCGGGCTGTATTGTCACAAAATGCTGCAATCTGTACGTCGTTCCGTGAGCCGCCATCCGGCGAACTGTATACGGATAAAAGAGAAACATTTCGCTGTTTTGAGATTGCTCTAAAATATGCCTGCAAAATCACCGCTTTTACTGACCGCTTCAGGTGTGGTCAAAATGACCACACCTACTTCACAGCACAAAAGCGCGAAGAATTTCACGGTTCTGGTGGTGGACAAAATATCCATAACCACTTTTACACATCAAAATAGGTGTACCCAAAATAGGCACGACCACTTTATCCAAATGAAGCGCCTCTACAATATATGAGGTAACAGGGTCAATCGCTGCGTACATACGTACCGGCGACCAGATCGGAAATCAATCCCGCCAGTCTTCCGGTACGTACGTACACTGTGAAGCGTCCGTAAACTCGTTTATATGCGGCCTTGCCACTGCCTCGATCCCCATAAAGCCCCATACCCGGCGTCCTGCCGAATTGGTAATCGTGTTGCAGTGTTCCAGATTGTACTTACCGCAGGCTGCCACCAGCGCATCGCTGAAGCTGCGGCGTTTGAGTGCAGTCAGACTGTTTTCCTCGCACCACATCCGGTAAATGTCGTAGCAATCCTTAGAACTGATAGACGCATCCGCTTTCAGCCGAATATAGCCCTCGGATTCCAGAAAATCGAACACATTGTTGTTGTCACGCTTGACGGCTTCCCGGTTCTCTCTGGTGCGCTGGCTCTCGGTGAACTTGAAGTTGTTCGCTACCAACCGCTGCAATCCCGCAAAAGCCCACAGCAGAATGCCCTCCACCTCGGCCTTCATCTTCTCTGCCAGGTCGGGATCATCCACACGGTCGGCAGGTTTCTCTTTGGCGGTCAGCACCAACTGCCGCCGATAAAAGCCATCACTGCGGTCAAAGAGAGCCTGCAAGTCGCCATTGCTGAATGCCAGCAGCCGGGCGCACATCCATCCCTGATAGCTCTGCTTGCCTTTACGCTCCAAATCCATTTTACCCTGTGCGGTGACGATGGATTTGACATAGTTGGTCTGCCGCAGTGCCTCCATCCGCATATCATCGTCCACACACAGCAGAATGTGTTCCAGGTCGGCGCGGGCAAAACGATTCTCGGAAATTTTGCCGATGCTGCCGTCCTTCATGTTGCTGCCGAACAGGGCGGACAGCACCGCGCCGATCTGGCTCTTACCCTCGCCGCCATTGCCCTTAATGACCATCATGCGCTGTCCCTTGTTGCTGGGGATCAGGCAGTAGCCGATATATTCCTGCAAAGTGGGAATGTCCTCCGGATAAAGAAGCCCATCCAGAAAAGCCAGCCAGCGGGTCGGCGTGGGCGCATCGGGATTATAGGCCACCGGCAGGCGGCAACGCACGATATCCGGTTTTCCCTCCGTAAAGGAGCCATCCAGAAACAACGTGCCGTTTGCCAGATGAATGCGGTCAGCCTCCGGCGGGAAATCCTCTACCAGCGCCGCCAGCTTCATCAGCTCCACGATATTGCTGATTTTGCGGGGGATATTGCTGACCGCACAGCATTTCAGTTCCTCAAAAATTTCTCCACGCAGTGGCAGCTCATCGGTCACGCGGCCATCAGGCGTGAAAAAAGCCCCGTTTGTGTAGATGATTTTGTGTCTGCCGAGAAAATCATCACAAAACAGGGCTTCATTGATACTCTTGCCGTCAAACCAGATGGGCTGGTTGGCCTCACGCGATTGCTCGTTCTTCGCCACGGTGCTGCACCTCCTTTTCCAGACGTCTGAGCCGCTGCTCCAGCGCGGTGATAGTGCCGTCCTTCAGCAGCATATCCACCGCTTTCACACGCTGCTTCAGTTCCGCAAACATGAGAATGTCCAACAAATCATTTACATACTCGATCATATGACAGGCTTCCACAAAGCGGTCATCCAGTTCATCCTCCGGCGATTGCGGGGCATATTCGACCTTCCAGCGTTCCAGCAGATGCAGATAATCGCAGAGCACCCGCTGGCAGTGTATCTCATCGTTGCGGAAAGCCCGCGCCAGCGGATAGGGCTTTTTCAGAGCCATCGCTGCCGGGGGCTTGTCCGGGTCGATGCCAAAGTCATAGGCCAGCTTCTTTGCAGCCTCGTAGCTACTCAGGCCGAACAGTCGCGCCACAAAATCTATCACATCCCCGGTAGCCCCGCAGCCAAAGCAATAGAAATAATCCCTGTTCAGCTTCATGCTGGGATGCCGGTCATCGTGGAAGGGGCAGCAGATCATATCGCCCCGGTTGACCTTACAGCCGTAGTATTCGGCGGCCTGCTTCACGGTGACAGCGGATTTTACAGTTTCAAATAAATTCATAGGCTTTGTCCTCCATTATTTATTGACGGTATCTGCCCGTCTGCCTGAATATACGGGGAAAAAGCCTATAAACCGAAAAATCCGCTAAAAGTGCAAGAAATGAAAAAACGCCGCCCTGAAATCTTGCAAAAATGCAAGACCTCAGAGCGGCGAAGCCAGCGGAAAGCATTTGCCCGCGCTGGTTTTATCAGGTATAATGGATAAAGAGAGTTTTCAGAAGAGAGGTGCGTCACATGGAGGGAGCCTATCTGCCCGGCAATATCCGGCAGCGGATGCAGGAGCTTATGAAGGAACATAAAATTACCCAGGCACAGCTGGCGACCCGCATCGGCAGCACCGAGAGCGCCATCAGCCGGTTTGTCAGCGGTAAGACTGATAAGATCAGCACAGAACATTTGCTCCGCATTGCGAAAGTGTTTGAAGTCTCCACAGATTTCCTGCTGGGGGAAGTCAACACGCCCGACCGGACAAATTTTGATATTGAAGAACTGGGCCTGTCGGTGCAGGCGGCGCGGAATCTGTACACCGGGAAAGCCAATGCTGAAATTGTCAACCGCCTGTTAGAAAGCCCGCGCTTTGCAGAGGTCACCTACATGATCGAGCAGTATTTTGACGATACGCTGGCCGCCGGTTTCGCCGGACAGAACCAGATGCTTACCACCCTCAGCGCCATGCTGCGCCGGAATGTGAAAACGGATGCTGCGGTGCAGGCGGCCAGAACTGTCAACCGGCAGAAAGTTCCCGTATATCAGGCAGACCTGACGATGATACAGAACACATTTATGGCGGCGCTGCGGGAAGTGAAGAAAGAGATCGGCAACGATTTCACAGCAGCGCAGTCCTTGACCAAGGGCATCACTCAGCAGATGTTCTCCGAGTTGACAAAAGGCCAGGATGTCCAGGCACCGACCATCACGCCGGAAATGATTTCCGCCGCCGTTACCCAGAGCGCGGCAGGGATGGACGGCGTGCAAAAGGAAGCGTTAGACAAGTTTGGTCAGGCGCTGACGGAATTTCTCCAATCCACCTTAGACCACGCGCAGGAGAAGCAAAATGCCGACCCGAAGCAATGAGCAGCTGTGCAGACTGGCACAGGCAGGGGATACGGCTGCCCGTGACATTTTGTTGGAAAACAATCTGGGATTCATCCGAAAAATAGCACTGGAACAATATCGAAGCATGGGATTGGATGAAAATGATATTGGAATTGATTTAGATGATTTGGTGCAGGAGGGAAGTATCGGCCTGCTGAACGCGATCCCTTTGTTTGACACTGGACGCGGCATGAAATTTCTGACCTATGCAGCACCGGCAGTCCGCAATGCCATGACAGACTGCATCCGTGCCGCTCTGGCTTTATTTGAACAACGGATGGTGGATAAGAAAGACGGCCCCGGCTTCCAGAGAGTATATCTGGATGACGTTCTCTCAGAGGATGAACGGATGCTGCGGATCGAAGCCATAGCCGACCCTCACACCCAAACGCCGGAGCAAATCTATATCCAAAAAGAACAGCTGACAGAATTGTATGCGGCGCTGGACAAGCTGACGGCCAGAGAGCAGACCTATCTGCTGTACCGCTATGGCTTTACCGATGGAATCGAGCACCCGCTGATCGGTACGGCGCTCCATTTCCACCTCAGTGAGAGCCGGACAAAGAAGGTGGAGGGCGAGGCGATGGGCAGTCTGCGCGGGAAGCTGCCGTGGTGGTTTTGATACGATGGGAAGCAGCGGCTGACGGGGGCTTTGATATACCTTTGTTCCGCAAATGACACGGCTGACAGACAGTGCTCGCTCGCACCGCCTGCCAGCCTTTTTCTGTCGCTTATGCTGCCCCGCAAGGGGGGCAACCTTTCCCGCCAGAACGCCGCAACTGTAGCCGCACTTTCCGGGGCGTGCTACAATTCCGGCTGCCATCTGCTCCATAAAGGTATAACACACTAGACTTTCCGAGGAAAGTCGTGTGCCACGAAACCGCCGGTTTCTTTGGATTCTTCCGGTCAAAGGGGAACTCTATCCCCTCTGAACACCCCAGACAAAAGAGAACTCTGTTCCCCTTTAAAATCCCCTTGCCAACAGGGATGCTACTCGCCCCTATTGGAAACCCAGAGCCAAGGTGATACTCCCCTTTGGATACCCCTCGTCTTCGTTGTCTGCGAATCAAACCGGTTCCGGCTTGCTCCGATTTTCATATCTGACATTTTGCGTTTTATGTAGCAAATTTGCGAACATTTGCACCACTACTTACACTTATTATTTTTCCATAATTGAATGCAAAAGTTCAGGCCAACGGGTAAGCACCTCTCGCCCAACAATAACCTCATCAACAACACCAGAATTCATTGCATCAACCAAACGGCAAAGATATGACTTTCCCTGAATCCACCATGTTCTATAAGCGTCAATAAATAGTACATGATATACTTTTCTACCAGTTCTTTCATACAATTCTTTGAATTCAAAACCATCTAATTGAGTTTCATAGACACCATCAGCAACCCTACTTCCAAATGTTGTTGCATAATAGTATTCTTTAATCTCCCAAACCAATTTAGGGTTTTCAATGTTAGGATATGCACCGTCAAAACGTCTCGATGAAGCACCGATTATTCTATTATCATCATCCAAAATATATGCTAGGCTACGGGGATCATCATCAAAGCCCAAGGAGTAACTATTGCCTGTAATTTCTCTTATAGTTTTCTCTGCAATAATATTGATAATTGCTGTAAAAAAAGCAATTTGTTTCATTTCTCCTTTTTGCTTATTCAGAGGAAGTTTGCAATAATAATTCCCGATCCGGTGAAGCATCTCCCAATTTCGGAATTCTTCACTTGCTGCTTGTGCATCCATAAGCATTTTTTGAGCAAAGTTGTTTAATAAATCGGCACGCATTTTTGAATATTGAGCAGTACCAGCAATCACTTCCTCTGATGCATTTATACCGTGTTCTTCACACAACGCCCTAATAGTATCAATTGAATACCTTTTGACAAACCCTTCTCCTCGTTCTGTATAGCCAAGGTTTTCAGACACGAATTTTACAAATGCCCAAAAAGAGGCATCCATATCTTTAAAATTATTAAATGCCTTCATCGCTTTCAACCTCCTTGAAAAGATCGGAGATGCGCATATCGAGTGCTTCTGCCATTTTGTCAATATTTTCAAGAGAAACATTCCGTTTCCCAAGTTCTATATCACTAATGTATGTGCGGTGCAAACTGCACATATCAGCAAATTTTTCCTGCGATATGTCTTTTGATAGCCTAAGCCTACGAACAGTTTGCCCGAAAGCAAATAACAAATCACTTTGCACGGCTTGACACCTCCCTATGATGTCCATTATAATTGTATCGTAGACTATAGGTCTACAGACTATAAGTTACGGGATGGAGTTGAAATCTTGATACCAGCTTTATTAAAATGGATAGGTAATAAACAACGTTTTGCAGAAACGATTATCTCATATATGCCCTCTAGCTTTAACAATTATTATGAACCGTTTTTAGGTAGTGGTGCAGTTATGGCAGAATTGCTCCACGCTGATGCTACGATGCTTTTTCCGCACATTGAGCACGCTTATGGGAGCGATATATTACCCTTTCTGATTGATATTTTTAATATTACCAAAGAAAGTCCGAAAATTATATCCGAATACTATAAGAAAGAAATTTCTGAATATTACCAAGACCCTATAAAGAAGTATGACGAAATTCGAGATCGTTTTAACAAAGAGCATAACCCATATGATTTTGTTTTACTATCAAGAACCTGTTATTCAGGAGTTATTCGATTTCGAAAAGCTGATGGATATATGAGCACACCACGAGGTCCACATAAACCAATTAGCCCGGAAGCATTTGAAAAGCGTATTACCCAATGGCATAGTTTATTACAAAAAGCATCGTTCACTTGTGAGAGTTATACTGAATCCATGAGGTATCCCAAGGAAGGTGATGTCGTGTACTGTGATCCCCCGTATACACATTCACAAAGCATCATATATGGTGCTCAAGATTTTGATATCAATACACTTTGGGAAATGATTGCTGAATGCAAAGATCGCGGTGCAAAAGTAATACTGTCAATTAACGGATTGCGTGATTCAAAGAAAACGGATATTTCAGTAACACCGCCTAGCGGATTGTTTGAACGAAAACTTCTTGTGAATTGTGGAACATCGATGATTGATCGGCTACAAAATAACGGAAAAGAAATGAAAGGCAAAAAAGTAGACGACCAGCTTCTACTCACTTGGTAGAGTACCATGAAAGGAGATTAAAGAATATGCGCAAACAGGTTTATATCAGTGCTGATTATGATCGTTTGAACGGAGATCAAGATGTGGTCAATGAATTAAACAAATGGGGAAATGATAGTCTCCACAAAGTCGATTTTATTGATATGTCAAAGGTGTCATCTGGCAGCGTAGCCAATGGCAGCGATTGCCGTATCTGTGATTTAAAAGCGGAATTTAATCGTCAAATCAACGCTTCTTCTGCTGTACTTTTTGTTGTTGGTGATATGACTGGCTCTCGTACGGCGGGAAGTGGGTGCGAACGTGCTACTAAAGGTCAAGGCCAATGTTTCTGCACGCCATATAAACAAAATGTAAATGGTATTAAAACTTGTAAAGTTTTCAGCACTTTCACACCTAGCGAAGATGGCGACGTCGGTAATATAAATGGATATTCCTATCTTCGCCATGAATTTGAACAAGCTAAGAAGAAGAAAAAAACTATCATTATTGTCTACAATTCAACACGTAAAGAAACGAACTGGCTTCCCTCATATATGAATGGTTACGAAAATTATGCAAAGCCATTTTGGAAATATGATGATTATGGGAGAAAAGTAGGTGATTATTCCTACATAAAAGAGGTGCTTGGCTTTTGATCGATTTTCTCAGAAAAAGTATAACGTTAGCATTTGCCTTTGCTACAGGTATTTTCACTTTTGTACCCGAATCATTCTTTGAAAACTATAGATGGCTATCTCAGGATTTTCTTGGTCGATACAAATTGTTTTCACATTTAACTGCCCAAGACGTTAATATAATCATTTCTCGTCTCACCTGTTTTTTGTTTACTTGGATTATAACAGCGTTGTTATATGCGGCTTTTCTAAATCTCCGATGGTGGACAACGATCAAAGGACAAAATTATTCAATTAGAATTGAATATGGTAATATTCTCAAAAAGAGGCATTGTAAGAGAGTTATCAATTTCGATGAGTGTTTTACAACGCGAGTGGGTAGCTCAACAGCAGATATAAATCCTACATCTATTTGTGGACAGTACTTAGCCTCACATTCGACTATAAATATACAGCAGCTGATTGAATCTGCTAATATTGTGCCAGCACGAAGTAAGTCAAAATATCAGCACAAAACACGATATGATTCAGGGACAATTGTCCCTAATGGTGATGACCTGTTGATGGCATTTGCAAAATTGGATGAAAAAGGTAAGGGGCGCTTTTTTTCTCGTGACGAATACCTTATGTGTTTAGACAAACTATGGAAGGAATTAGAGAATTATTATTCTGAAAAAGATGTGTGCGTACCAATTCTTGGGGCAGGCACAACATCTTTTGATGGTGGATCAGGAGCATCTATTTCACAGCAGGATTTGCTTGATATGATGATTTGGTCATACAAGTTAAGTTCCCATAAAATCAAGTCTCCACACCAGTTACGTATTGTTTGTAAAAGAAACCATGAATTTTCAATTAACCGCATCTCAAAAAACTGAATAAAAGTCAAAAACACCGCCCGTTCGTCTGACCGATGGGCGGTGTCTGTATTAAACTAATGCCTAAAAATGAATTGTTTCATAAAGAGATCATCCCAAAATACTTCAATGCCTCCATAATCGCCGCTTCTTTTTCCGGTGGGCACTGCGGTACTTTAACATTCTCCTTTTTTGACAGATTATAGTTCTGCCCAACCCCCA
>OHBE01000620.1_pt1 | contig 38019 bp, 28 predicted proteins | sample 1577231 | NCBI WGS metagenome assembly OHBE01 (sample SAMEA3541506, study PRJEB24748) | human gut metagenome | biome: human gut; feature: human-associated habitat; material: faeces | place: China | collected 2012 | reverse complement strand
TCGCGGAGCGTTTTTTACTTTACAGGAAAGCAATTTCCTGTAAAGTAAAAAAAGAAATCTGAATCTCCTTAGAAATTCAAATTTCTTCTATCTTGTAAGTATTTATTTAATGTAAAACATTCCTCAATCGTCTGACCACACACTGAATATACTCTGTATTCGATGGTTTGTTCTGTATTGAGCCTCTCCATTCTGGATTCTTGAGGTATGATATCCCCTTATCTGGCCTTGACCATACCCGTTCTATTACGTTTCGAATTGATTTTTCCACACCACTTACTGATGTCTGATATACTTGTGCAACCTGCGGATAAACATCATTCGTTATCTGGATTGACGTACCATTGGGAACAGCCAACAGAATCCCAATTGCTCTTGCAAGATATTTGGTTCCTTTTCGGTCCGGCTCAAAACCGCTTTTTATCAGTTCACCCCATGCCAGTACATACTGAATTTCGGTTTCTTCCTGTTCCGTATAGATTACCTTTCTTCCATTATGATATTCGCTTTCTCCATCTGCAGTCGTTGGTGCGGTCAGCTTAATTATTTCAATAATTTTCTTTGGTGAAAATAATTCGTTATTTTTCTTATAAACCAAATCTATATCTAACTTATTGATGCTATGCAGAAAATGCTCCGAACCATAATTTGTTGTTACGATAATTTCCGGATGTTTCTTTAACTTCCGTTTCATCTCTATAATGAGATGGATTCCGTCACCTTCTTCTAACTCCAAATTTACAATTACTGCATCTACTTCCTGTTCTGTCAGAATATTGATTGCATCACTCTGCCGCCCCGTTACCGCTACCAATGCAAATTCTTCATCCCGGGCTATTTCTAATGCATATTCCTTGCACAAAAGTTTATCACTTTCTACAAGCATGATTCGAATCATTCTTTCTTTTCCTCCCTCAGCATTCCGATTCAGCTTCCTAGCTGTTTTGTGGAATCTACTCCCTGTATCTATACAATGCTACAGATATATATTTATATCATTTTGTCAAAAAAATCAATACCCTTTCTCTTTTTCCTTCTTCCGCAGTGCTTCCTTAAAGCCCTTCAGGGCATCGAAGGGCATAAACTGCTTGGCACGGTCTTCGATGTCCATTTTCTCTCTTCTCAGATTCTCTCTCTCATTCCAGCCGGATGCGTTTTCCTGCTGTCCGGCTCCCATGGTGTCTCTTCTATACGCCACTCTTATGCCCTCCAATCTGACCGTTTCGTTCTATTGTCGTTGCACTCTCTTCCAAATTCATTCCCTTTAAAATAGCATTCCTGCCGTAGCGCTGCTTGATGGAGATTGCTGCACGCTGTGCCTTCACATCCTTCTCTGTCTCTTCCGGATTTGAAAACAAATCAAATTGCTGATAATCTTCTGTCATTACGCCGGTATAAGTCAATGTAATCCGCCGGATATATGCTCCCGGTCTTACAATTCTCCGATAAAGCTGCTCTACATAAGACAGCAGCCGGCGGTTGGAGCTGGTTGCACTGCGCAGCGTTGTGCTTCCCTTCGCCGGTTCAAAGCATTTCTGATTGCTGTAACCGATTACCAGACTGATATGGGATGTTACAAGGCACTGGTCTACCAGGTCAAGGCACAATAAATCTGCCATCTCTTTTACCACCAGCACACCTTCCTCATACTCATAATCCCGCGGCAGCACCTGACCGCTGGAAAAGGATGTATTCTTCGGCCGATATGCCTTGATGTCCGCGATTGTTACCGGTTCTCTTCCCCATGCGTGATCAATTAACAGCTCTGCATCTATGCCAAAAGCCTTATATAGTAAAGACTCTCTGGCATGGGCAATCTCTTCCATTGTGCAGATGCCCATATTCGATAGACGCTCTACCGTTCCACGCCCTACCCGCCAGAAATCAGTCAGCGGTTTATGTTTCCAGAGCTTCTCCCGGTAGCGCGCTTCATCCAGATAGGCAATCCGGTCTGTCTCATGCTTTGCCATAATATCTAAAGCAACCTTCGCTAAATAGAGATTGGTTCCTACACCACAGGCAGCCGGAATCTTCGTGGTGTCTAAGATATCCTGCATAATTTTTCTGCCCAGTTCCACTGCTGTCATCTGGTAGAGATGCAGATAATCCGTCACATCCAAAAATGCTTCATCAATGGAATAGACCTGAATATCTTCTTTTGCAATATATTTTAGATATACGCCATAGATTTCCGCTGCATAATCAATATATAGCTGCATACGGGGTGGTGCCATCTTATATGGAATTTCTTTGGGAATCTGAAAGACACGACACCGGTTGGGAACTCCCATCTGCTTTAACGCCGGTGATACGGCAAGACAGATGGTTTTCTCTGAGCGTTCCGGGGCTGCGACCACCAGCCTGGCAGTCAGCGGATCCCATCCCCGTTCCACGCACTCCACCGATGCATAAAAAGATTTTAAATCAATACATAAATAGATTTTATTTCCATTCATATCAATGCCTTTCAAGAACATTTGTTCTTGTTTTATATTAGCACATATGTTTGGATTTTACAAGAGGAATTCTCATACAGGATTTCCACTTTCTGCTTCTAATAATACGGTTCCAACCGGAAATGCTGTCATTATTCCGTCCGGAGTGCTGTTACCGGATCACTCTTCGATGCTTTCTTTGATGGAATCAGACCACCCAGAAGTGTCAAAAGAATACTGAGTAAAATCAGCACCAGTGCCGGAACTACCGGAAGCACCGCACTTACATCGGTTGTATTTGCAAGATTATGGATAATCGCATTGACCGGAATAATCAGAAGCAGCGTAAATCCGATTCCAATCAGTCCGGCACACAGTCCGATAATAAAGGTCTCTGCATTAAATACCTGGGAAACATTCCGCTTCGATGCTCCGATGGCTCTTAGGATTCCGATTTCTTTTCTTCGCTCTAACACACTGATATAAGTAATGACACCAATCATAATTGAAGATACCACCAGCGAAATTGCCACAAATGCAATCAGTACATATGTGATAATATCCACAATATCGGTTACGGAAGACATCAGCGTTCCTACCATATCGGTATAGGTTATCACCTGCTCGTCCCTGCCTTCCTTTTCCATGCGGTTATTGTATGCATCTAAAATTTCTACCACATGCTCCTTGCTTTCAAAATCCTTCGGATAAATATTAATTCCGCTTGGCACTGCAAAATCCACATAGCCTAATTTCTTTAAGTTATTCTCATAGGTTGTTCCGGTTGCAGAACCCATAGACATCAAAAGCTCTGTCAGCTCATCCTCATTCATATTAATCTGAAATGCATTTAAAAATGCTTCTTCATCCACCTGCATGCCGGATGCCATGGCACTTTGCAGCTTGTTTCCCATCTGTGTCACTGCCTGCTGCATATACTGCTGTATTGCCGTCATCATCTGCTGCTGTACTGCGTCCACATTCATAACATTCGAAAGTCCGGCTGCAATTCTCTGCTGACCATCTGCTGTATTCAGATATGCCGCAAAAGAATCTCCCAATTTTGCCGGGTCAGGTAATCCATTATTCTGTGCATAAGTCTGATAACCTGCAAATAATTCAGAAGACAATTTCTGCATCTGCTCCTGCGTAATCTCAATATTTCCACTACCTGTAAATATCTCAGATGCCCACGCTGTTATGATTCCCTGGGCTTCCTCTGTCTGCAAATATTCTGCTAAGTACTCATCAAATTTCTCCGGGTCGGTATAACCATGGTCTATGACATACTGCTGATATCCACCCATAATCTGCTGGATGAGGCTCTGTATCTGCTCCGGTGTAATAGTTACCATGCCATTTGCTGTAATAATCTCTTTGATATTATCGGATAAAATTTTCCGGGCTTCTTCCGTATTTAAATAGTTCATAAAATACTGGGACAGATTCGAATAATCTGCCTGCGGATTATCCTTTGCATACTGCTGGTAGCCCTCTAAGAGACTGCCTGCAATTGCCTGCATTTCTTCCGCAGAAATTGACTGACCCATGGAAGAAGCATCCATGGAAAATGCTTCGGACAAATCGGCACTTCCCATATCCCCCATAGAATTTTCCAACCCGCTTAAGGCACTTTCATCAAAGGAAAATGCTTTTTCCAATGCTTCACTGTCTACGGTAAACAATGACTGCATATCAAATCCGTTTTCCTTATCTACCTCACCAAACACTTCATTGGTAAAGACATTTACGGATGGATTTGCAAGCTGCTGTTTTACTATCTCACTCTTTGCCGATTCCTCTGCCACATGCTTTGTCAGAGATTTTGGATATGCAATTCCTGTATTTAAGGATGCGGCATTACTTCCTTCTGCCGGCTGCACCACACCTACAATCGTAAGCTCTTCTCCGTCTGCCACCAGTTGTTTCATAAAGTCTTCATTATCCGACTTATCCTTCCAGACCTGATACTCTTCATCATAAGTATAATAATCCGCACTGTTCACCAGTTTAAACTGGATTCCTACCAGATCCTTATAAGTATAAGTTCCAAAATCAGATGGTGTCTCAATATTTTCCTCACTGGCAAACTGCTGTATCATCTCGTCTAATTCCAGCGGGTCACGAAGACCTAATGTATACAGTAAAAAGTCACTAATTCCGCCATTGGAAGTAAGCACCACCACACACTCATTATAATTTTCCGGCCAGCGTCCTTCCTTAATATCATACTGCTTTTCATATAACTTACTGTTTTCCGGCATCTCATAAAAAACATCCGTGCTCATCATGGATGACATCAGACTATTGGAACCAGATGAAGATCCAAGACCTACTGCATCAAAAGATTTGTCCGGATTTACCTGACGTATCCCGTCTTCATTTTCCTTAAAAATCTGCGGACTGATATTATAAGTATACTCCACCGCTGTAGTATACTGCTCAATTCCACTGTCTCCTTCATCAAGATACTTTTTCAAAGCCTCCAGGTCATTAGATGCCATCGTGGAAAACATATTGGTTACCATCTTAATGACTTTTACTTTATCCCCGGAATTTTCTTTATCTGTTTTGGCATTTCCGTCATCACTTTCCGTATTCTTTTCAGAATCTGCCATTCCAAGACTCATGGATGCCAGACTGAATCCCGTACTCTGAATCTGCAGCGGATATTCGGATAAGGTCTCTTCCTCTACATTTTTGATGTATTTATTTACACCGGTAGAAAGAGATAATATCAGTGCAATGCCGATAATTCCAATAGAGCCTGCAAAGGAAGTCAGCAGGGTTCTTGCCTTTTTCGTTTTTAAATTATTAAAGCTTAAGGACAATGCCGTAAGAAATGACATGGAGGATTTTCCCATGTTTTTATGCTCCGGTTCCTTCAACATTTCTTCATCCACTTCATAAGGATTGGAGTCAGCACGAATTTTTCCATCACTTAATCTAACAATTCTGGTAGCATACTGCTCTGCTAATTCCGGGTTATGGGTTACCATAACTACCAGCCGGTCTTTTGCCACTTCCTTCAGCAAATCCATGACCTGCACACTGGTGTCACTGTCTAATGCTCCCGTCGGTTCATCCGCCAGCAGAATATCCGGGTCATTGACCAAGGCTCTTGCAATGGCTACACGCTGCATCTGTCCACCGGACATCTGGCTTGGCTTCTTGTGTAACTGGTTTCCCAGTCCCACCTGCTCTAATGCCGCAACGGCTCGTTTCTTCCGCTCTGCCTTACCGATACCGGAAATGGTCAATGCCAGTTCCACATTTGCAAGTACCGTCTGATGGGGAATCAGATTATAACTTTGAAACACAAAACCAATGGTATGGTTCCGGTAAGAATCCCAATCCCTGTCCTTGTATTTCTTCGTGGATATTCCATTGATAATCAAATCTCCGCTATCATAACGGTCGAGTCCTCCGATAATATTAAGCAATGTGGTCTTTCCCGAACCACTCGGCCCGAGGATTGCCACGAACTCATTATCCCTTAAATTTAAGCTGACATCATCCAGTGCCTTCTGCACCAGACTTCCGGTCTTATATTCCTTATAAATGTGTTGAATCTGAAGCATATGATATTCTCTCGTTTTCCATTTTTTATTTTTCTATTTTACTTTTTCTTTCTCACTCTGTTTTTTATATTACCTTATTCCGAACATTTTTACATCTCACTTTCGAAAAATATCATGGTTTTCATAAAAATTTTAGAAAATGCATAACAAAAAGGACTCTGTTTTCTGACCTGCCGCCAGATTCCAGAATCCTCTTTTCTTTTTCTTTATCTTCTAATCAAATAATCCAATGTGATATTTTACCTTCCGGCAAATCTTCCATACCAGAAGTACCGGCATTGCCAGTACCAGATAAGCACAGGAAAGAATTCCTACTCCACCACCTAAGATTATCATAATCCAGATAAAAATATTCATTTCTTACACCTCGCATATTATTATTTTATGTATTTAATATGCGGGTGCCAATGCTTCCTTCTTTCCGTCCGCCTTCCGCTCAAACCTTGCTAACATCAGGCTCCTTAGTACATTATCGTCATGCTTCTTCCGGTTCCTCTGAATGCGTCCCATAAAAAGCTGTGGCAGTACCACCAACAGCAGCCAGAACATCATTCCAATATTTCTCCTATGGTTCGCCAGTCTACCGCTGCAGCCTAGTGTCAATGCCGCAATGCCTGTATTCTGCATCTGCTCCTCTCTGGATAACATCTTATCCGGAGTATCTAAAAGACGGACATTCTTTAATTCTATGTAATTTACTGCAAAGGCTTCTTTCTCTGCCGGGGAAACCTGTTCTGTTCTGGTAGATGCGCCTGCAATGGCTACCAGAAACAGGATGCTCCACAACAGTGCCAAATGCCTGATTATCTTTTTCCGATACATCTGTCTCATTCCTTACCTTGTGATTAAGCTTAGTATATGTCGCAGGACAGCTTCCGTCAAGAGTTGATGCAGCCAGATGGGCTAAGGACAGAGAGAAAAATACAAGCATGAATTTGCAGCCGGTTGCCAGCCGAAATCAAACACAATATCGAAATTCTTATGTGCCCTTGCAGATTCCAGTTCGCATCCGCTTCCGACGGACAGATGGGGTGAGCAGTCAAAGCAGCGGAAAGACAATTTATTATCAGGAAAAACACTTTCAAGAACGATAACGCATTTCATCAAAAACTTCTTCCCGGACACCGGCGCAAATTTGGCTTATTTCTTTAACTCTCTCACTCCTCTGACCATCTGGATGACAACGGTCGGAAGTGCTGCCAGCAGAATAATCTCAATCACAGCAGGACAGGACAATGATTCTACTGAAAATAACCCCCGCAGCGGCGGTACAAAAAGCACCAGTCCCAGCAGCACGCTTCCAGACACAAATGCAAGGATACTGTATGGATTTCCGGTAAAGCCCAATGCAAAAATGTTCTTGTTTCCACGACAGTTAAATCCATGGAAAAGACGCGCCAATGTCAGTGTTGCAAATGCCATAGTGGATGCCATTGCCGCACCCTTTCCATTTCCGATATAAAATGCTGCCATAGTGGATGCCGCAATGCATAAGCCCTGCAACATAATTCGCCGGAATGTCTCTCCAGATAAAATTCCTTCCGATGCCTGCCTTGGTTTTTCTTCCAATAAACTTGCATCCTGCGGTTCCACGCCAATGGCAATTGCCGGAAGGGAATCTGTCAGCAGGTTAATAAACAGTAAATGCACCGGAGCAAATGGAACCGGAAGCCCCAAAAGGGATGTATACAATACAGATAAAATTCCTGCCATGTTGCCGGAAAGTAAAAATAAAATAGCATTTTTTATATTACGGTAAATGTTTCTTCCGTTCGTTACTGCTTTAATAATCGTAGCAAAGTTATCATCTGTTAATATCATGGCTGCCGCATCCTTTGCCACTTCCGTTCCGGTTATTCCCATGGCTACTCCGATGTCTGCCTGCTTTAATGCCGGTGCATCATTTACACCATCTCCGGTCATGGAAACGATATTGCCCCTCTTCTGCCAGGCTTTTACAATCCGTATCTTATGCTCCGGTGACACTCTCGCATAAACAGATATTTTATCAATCTTTTCTTCCAGTTCTTTTTCCGGGCAGGCATCCAGCTCTGTTCCGGTTAATGCCAGGTCCCCCTCTTCATAGATTCCAATACGCTTTGCAATCGCAACGGCTGTGATTTTGTGATCTCCGGTAATCATTACGGTGCGGATTCCCGCCCGCTTCGCATCTGCTACTGCCTGTATGGATTCTTCCCTTGGCGGGTCTGCCATGGCAGCTAATCCTAAAAAGGTAAGTCCATTTTCATTTTCCACCGTCAGTTCTCCCCCGGACTTCTTACATGCAAATGCCAGTACCCTGAGTCCCTTTTCAGAAAAATGCTGATTCTGCTTCTGGATTTTTGCGATTTCTACATTATCCATCGGTCTTATCTCTTCTTCATATGCCACATTTATGCAACGGTTTAAAAGGACATCTACTGCTCCTTTTGTAAAAATAATTTCTTCTTCGCCATGCAGCCGGTATTTACTGCTCATGCATTTCCGTTCAGAATCAAATGGAATTTCTTCTAATCTCGGAATCATATTTCGAATCGTTTCTTCCTGTATGGTAAGCTGCCCTACATTTTCCGTTCTGTCCTGATTCAGGCGGACTTCGTGGAACATTTCCAACAGGGCAGATTCTGTCGGATCTCCCAGTACTTTTCCATCCGTTATGCTGGCATCATTATTTAAAATAGCATTGTATAAAAAAAGCCTTTGCAGGCTGGTTTCTAAGGTCAGCTCATCCGGTTTACAAGTCATACCATTCAGATAAACCTCTTCCACATGCATCTTATTCTGTGTCAGTGTTCCCGTCTTATCGGAGCAGATTACCGATACACAGCCTAAGCTTTCCACAGCTTTTAATTCTTTGACAATGGCGTGCTCCTTTGCCATTCTCCTGCTTCCCATTGCCTGCACAATTGTAACAATGGAGCCTAATGCTTCCGGTATTGCCGCTACTGCCAGTGCAACAGCAAACATCATGGCATCAATGACCGGCATCTTCCGGTAAATGCCAAGACAAAAGACCAGTGCACAGATTGCCATAATCAGTATTGCCAGCTTTTTGCTGAAAGAATCAAGACTTATCTGAAGCGGAGTCTTCCGCTCCTTCGTCTGATTCATCAACCCGGCAATCTTTCCTAATTCCGTTTCCATTCCTGTTGCTGTTACAAGTACCTCCGCTCTTCCATATGTTACAAAGCTTCCGGAAAATACCATATTTTTCCGGTCTGCCAACGGTACTTCTTCCGGCAATACTTCTTCATTCTTTTCTACATTGACAGACTCTCCTGTCAGTGAGCCTTCATTGACCTGCAGGGAATAATTGCGAAGAATTCTTCCGTCTGCCACAATCATGTCCCCTGCTTCTAAGATTACATAATCCCCGGGCACAACCTCTTTGGATGCAATCTCCTGACGTTTTCCATCCCGGATAACCCGGGCAGCTGGTGCCGCCAAATCCTTCAAACTATCCAGTGATTTTTCTGCCTTCCTATACTGTATCGTACCAAGAACAGCATTCATAAGTAATACCAGAAAAATTACGATAGTGCTCTCAACATTTCCGGAAAACATGGAAATAATTGCTGCAATAATCAGGATTATGACCATCAAGTCACAAAACTGACTTAAAAACACCTGTAACAGACTCTTATGTCTGCCCTCGCTCAGCCGGTTTTCGCCTGTCTCTTTTCGTATTCTTTCTACTTCTTCTTCTGTTAATCCTTTTTCCCGAAAGCCAAACATTTCTTCCAACTGCTCTTTCGTACAATTCCAATATGCTTTCATATATGCTTAACCTCCTGCTTTTTATGTTACCGGGTATCAACTATGCGCAACAAAGAATGTGCCTTGACACATTCCCGCGCCTGCGGCGGTCACTTGCGGCATCTACCTTATACGCCGCAGTGTGCATCCTCGCGGAGTGTTTTTTACTTTACAGGAAAGCAATTTTCTGTAAAGCAAAAAAGGAACGAGCACTTTTACCGCATCAAAATAATACGGTAAAAGTCTCGTTCCTCTGCAGTGTATATTCCGGTTATCCCTCTTCAGATAACGTGATGACGAAAAATACAACACCGGCTATCCGGTGCGAACTACTCCCTGATACGTCATCATCATAACATATACCTTTTGTCTCCGTCAATGCCTATTTTTCTGACTCTTCCCAGTAACAACAGGTATCCTTTCCTTTATGCTTTGCTGTATACAAAGCTTTATCTGCCTGCCTGATACTATCTTCATAGTTATAGCTGTCTTTTTTAATCAGGGTGATTCCAACACTGCAGGATACAGGAGTTGGAAGCTTCTCCCGCAACTGTTCCTGCATCCGTGCCAGTCTCTTATCCAAAGTTTTCTTTGAGCAAAATCCTTTAAACAATACTACAAATTCATCCCCACCAAGTCTTCCTATATAATCAGTACGGCGGAAGCTTTCATGAATGGTATCCACAAAAGTACGCAATACTTTATCTCCATATGGATGTCCCTTGGTATCATTAATCTGTTTAAAATTATCAATATCCAATATGAGAAGTGCACACACTTCCCCTTTCTTTGCTTCTTCTAATACATAATGGCTGGTATATTGTTCAAATATCCGCCGGTTCAGTACGTTCGTCAACGGATCGGTATTGGCTGCACGCTCCTGTTCCTGCTGACGGCGTTTCTGTCCATCTATATCCTTAAGATACAGCAGTGCATACATATTTTCCGTCACCTGCTCCTGAAATACATGTACGGTAAGTTCCATCCAGTGGTAACTTCCTCTTGCCATCCTTCTGCGAAGCTGATAATTCACAGTAGCCGTTCCTCTGTTATAATTATAAACCATCTTTTCCTGTTCTAATACATCATAGCAGCCAAACTGGTCTTCCTCTAAGACCAGCTCATCAATATGACGGTTGAAAACCTTCATATAATTTAATGCTTCCCGCTCGCCCTCTGCTACGTAATCTTTCCAGAGTCCACCACTGCTTTGAATCTTACCATTACTCAGGTCTACCTCAGCATATGCCACGGTCTCCGACAGCATTGCCTGATAAAAGTCCTCTCTCTGTAAATATTTTAACTGGATATTCTGATGATCTTCAATCTGATAAATAGTAACTATCCTCAAATTTTCATCCTGTTTCTGGTCTCCGATTTTACAGATATCCAGACGGAACCATTCAAACTCATCCTGCTTGTTTTTTAAAAGAATTTCTAATACCTGATCCTCTTTTCTATATTCTACACCGGTAAACGCTGCATGAAATACATCCCGGAAATGGGGATGTACCATTCCATCCTCCCAGCTTTCCGGAAATCCAACCTCTTTTAGCTGATTTCCCTTTAACATAGAACGATTTGTATGGAAATAAATGGTATGTTTCTTCTCATTATACTCCATACGTTCATATTCCTGACTCTTTAAAAATTTTTTCCGAATCATATCATTATTGATACGATGATATCCTTTTAATGTATAGACACCATTTTCCTGATGACCAAGCACTCCAACACAGCGTACTGTCACTTTTCCACGTTCCGGATGATTCCAGGTATATTCCATCTCAATAATCTTTCCGGTTGTAATAATATCATGTAATGCATTCTGTACATAATCGTAATAACCATCACTGATGTTATCATACCAGAACCTGAAATATTCCTCGCTGTTCATAATGTCGTCTATGCCCAGAATGCTGCGCATGCTCTTATCCACATACAGACGGTTCTTTCCATTGACCGTATCCAGTTCCAGCGTCCACAGTCCCAGTTTTACAGACTGTAATATATTTTCTTCCTTCAGCATACCCGTCATACGGGCTATCATTTCACTCTTTACATCCATCATTCCGTCACGAATCAGTATATTTGAAATAAAAGGACGTATTCTGGCAAGAAAAGTCTTATCATTTGGGCGGTATTTCGGATTATCCACACCAATAAATCCAAATAAATGACCTTCATTTAACAATGGAAGAAGCATCAGCCTGCGTATTTCCTGATGCACTAATATTTTCCACAAATCCGGTGCTGACTCCCGATACATATCCACATCTTTGATAATAACCGGTCTGTCTTCCTTCAGACTGCCAATCACCAGTTTTACCCGGTCACCCGGTACTGATGCGAGGTAAAGCTGCTGGCTCTGAATCTCATTTTCACACCACTCACAGACATTGCTCCAGCTATCTGCCTCTTTGGAATATAAAAAGATATAGCAGCGGTCTGCCTGATAAAATTCCCCGGTATGATGAAGAAGTTCACTGATGATATCAGCTTCATTTTCTTTTTCTTTCGCCTCTTCCAAGGCTTTCACAATGCCCTTTTCCACTTCTAACTGTTCTTCCAGCCTGCTCATGGAAATATTGATGGTATTCATGTCAATACCTATCTGAAGGCGTGCTGCCTTATTGCCCCAGTTTACTAATTTATCCTTCATCAACATCTGGGTTCCTAAGAATTCATTATTTGCATATCTGGTCAAAAACTTCTTATGCTTTAATTTTGCCATATTACAGTCCGGGCACGGTTCTTCCCTGCCCTCTAATACCTGATAACATTTCTTGCCGGCATAATCACTGACGCCGCTGATTCGTTGTCCGGCAGAGTTCATATAATATAACTCATAGCTTTCCGCATCTATGACATAGACCATCTCTTCTAACTGGTCTAATATTGCTTTATAATCGGTACCATCTCCTGCTTCCGGCAGAATCACTGTGCTATTCCCACAATCTTCCTGCCACCGTTCTTCCTCTACATGTCCAAAAATATACTGTTTTTCAAACAGCTCTTCTTCAATCGGTTTACTGAAATAGAACCCCTGTAAAACTTCAGGTGCAAGCTCTGCAAGTGTCTGTAATTCCTCCGGTGTTTCTACCCCTTCACATACTACCCGGATCTGTGCACTTCTTGCCAGTTCCAAAATATTACGAAGAAGCCGGTAATTGTATGCACTCATATTAATCCGGCTGACAAAGCAGCGGTCAATTTTAATCTCATCAATTGCCAGACTCTTAAGATAACTTAAGCTGGAATATCCGGTTCCAAAATCATCCATGGAAATCTGTATACCACGCTTGCCCCACTGATAAAATAACTGATTGTATTTGGTATAATCCTGTAACTGCATGCTTTCTGTCAGTTCCAGAATAATAGCTTCTCCGGGAATTCCTTCCTGTTCTAATAAATCATAAATGTACTGGCTTAAATCCGGCTGCTGTAACTGTATATAAGAAAGATTAATACTCATACGGAATTCCGGATTATAACGCCGCCACTTTGCACACTGGGCAATGGCTTCCTTTAATACCCATTTTCCCACCTGCACAATCATTCCGCTCTGCTCTAATATTCCAATAAAAAGATTTGGTGACACTACCCCATGATATTTTGAGTGGAAACGGAGCAGTGCCTCTGCTCCCACTACTTCATAATTACTCATCCCAATCTGTGGCTGGAAGAGAAGATAAAATCCATCACACTGGTTGCGGATACTCTTTCTGATTTCTTCTGTTAAGTCAATAACCGACAACTGTTTCTCATAATCTTCTGCTGAGAAAAGAATCAACCGGTTCTTACCGCTCTTCTTGGCACGGTCCAGAGAACTTTCCGCATAGTTAAACAGTGTATTGGCATCCTTGATTCCGGACATCGGATAGCAGACTGCACCTGCTGAAAAGGTACAGTTCTCCATCATCTTCATCTGTATATTCTGGTATACCTCACGCACAGCCTCCATATCATATCCCACAAAATTAACTGCAAACCGGTCACCATCCAGACGATAAATTTTTATGTTTTCATCAATACTATTTTCCAGAAGAGCCGCAATCCTCTTTAAAATAAAATTACCATGGCCTCTTCCATATTTCGTATTGATATTTTTAAAATTATCCACACCAAGAACAAGTAAAACACCTTCTTTTCTGCTGTTCAGCATTTCATCCAGATGTTCCATTAATTTAGTACTATTAAAAAGTCCGGTAAGTGAATCTGTCTTTCCCAAAAGGACAGTATCTGATGTTCTTCCCACCATTACATAAGGAATCCCGGTCTCATCCAGTTCAGCTTTCCCACGACAGCTGATCCAGACCAGATTGCTGTTTCTGTCTACCAGCCGGTATTCCAAATCATGTATCAGGCTTTTTCCAGAGCAGATAGATTCCATATCATTAACCCACTGGTTTAAGTCTCTTTCATATACAATATCTTTCCAGTCATCTATGCCGCAGCTGTTGTTTTCATCCATGCGCAATGCATATCTCTTTGATATATCATTGCTGGCGAAATAAAATTTACCCTCTTTTAAATCTGCCAGAAATAAATAATCATCGGTACTTTCACTTAATAACTGCAGAGTCTGGTAACATTCCGCAAATCCTTTTTTCCCTTTAAACAATTCATCCAGCGTATTCTTCTCCTGCATAGCCCCTCCAAAAAATATATATTTTTCTGTCTATACATTCCTTCCTGCATTTTTTAATTGTACATCAAATTATCGTTTTTTACAATATTTATTCAGAAAAGTGTCATAAAAGTACAACCGTATTCATCCAGCATCCGATGGCAGACTGTCCGCTGCACACAATACACCCCAGCCCAGCCTTGGATTTGGGAAAAAGGAATATCCCGGCAGTGGTCTTGCTCCCCGGATGAGATATGCTTTTATTTTTTCCCCATATAAAAAAGCATCATGTTTCTCTACAATTCCCCATTGCATAAAAAGTGCTGCCGTCCCGGTTACAAATGGCGTTGCCATTGAAGTTCCACTTCGTACGGTATAACCGCCGCCTGGTGCACAGGATTCAATGTCCACCCCTGGCGCACAGATGTCCGGTTTCACCTGATTGGTCTCTCTGGTGAACCCTCTCCCGGAAAAGGCTGCCACCTGATTATATCTTGCATCATAGGCCCCCACCGAAATTACCTTATAGGCAGTGGATGGAATTGTAAGCGTTGTCTCTTCTGTGGGATATAAAAATCCGGTTGCTTCTCCGATGACCGCAAGGGAAGGCAGCCACATATTATAGACCCCGGTTACAATCTTTTCCGGTATCAGCGTTATTTTATAGATTCCGCTGTCGATATAATTTTCCACCGGAAGAAAATCAAAATAGATTTCCTGAAAAGGACTGAAAGGGCTTGGTTCTCCAAAATATAATAAAATCTGCGTTCCTTCGATAGTAAATCTCTGGGGGCCCTGCAGCTGCCGGATAATCCCCACCGTTTTCCCACTGGGATGTGTCATCCGGATGGAAAAAATATCCGCATAGGATTTCCAGATTTGTAAGCTTAACGCAGGCTCATATTCTCCTACTGCAAATTCCACTTCCTGTTCTCTTCCCATTACAAGCTGCCCGGAGGTATGCCCTCTGGCACTGCCTTCATTTCCGGTGCCAATCACCAGAACCGATTTCCAGTAATTTGCCATATCAGATAAATAGGTTTCAAGAAGAGAGGTTCCATCATGGGAACCATAGGTATTGCCAAAGCTTATATTTACTGCCACCGGCTGCTTAAGTTCCAGTGCTTTCCGGAGAATATAATCCATTCCAAGCATCAGCTCTGTTGTCCTTGGAAAAGAATTTTTTCCCGGTGTGCCAAGCTTTACCACCAGCAAATCACTTTCATATGCCACGCCCCGGTTTCTTTCATTGGATGATCTTCCATTTCCCGCTGCGATTCCTGCCACATGGGTTCCGTGCCCGGATAAATCCCGGCTGGGGCAGATACGGTACCCCTCCTGTATATCCTCCTGCTGCAATGCATCATTAATTATATTCCGGTCATATTCTGTCCCGAGCCGGAATCCCGCCGGTGGATTTCCTGCAATGGTCTGATCCCAGATTGCCAGAATCCGGCTGCTTCCATCTTCCTTTCTAAAATCCGGGTGTCTGTAATCGATGCCACTATCTAAAAATGCCGTTATCACACCTTTCCCACTCAATTCCTTTCCCCCTAACCCCATTTTTCTTGTATAAAGGGACGTAATGCAGGAGGCTCTGATTCCCTGCTGTACAGAGAAAAAGAGCCTCTTTGGTTTTTCCATATATTCAATTTCTGTCCGGTCTGTTACCGCATCCATCAAAGCCTCCGGCAGCCGGATAACTGCATATTCATTGCTCAGTTCTGTAACTTCAATATCCGGAAATATCTCCTCTAATTTTCTGAGACTTCCGGTATATTTTACAATGACTTCCCATGTGTCCGTTTCTTCCTGATATCCTACATTTAAGTTTAAGGACTGCTGTCTTTCCTCTTCCGTTGCATCCAGTGCCAGATTCAGTAAGTTTTCCCGTTTCGAACTGTTCATTCCATCTCCCGGCAATTTCTTTTATTACTACTCTATCGCAATCCTGTATTTTTATGCACTTCTTTTCAGCTTATTGTACCAATACTGTTTCATACTCTGCTGTCTCTTATTGTGGTGTTACGGTTCCGTCATCCTGCACCGTTACGCCAAAGGAAATGCTGTTGATATAGTCATTCAACTGCTGCTGTTCTAATTCATTCATCTGTCTGGTCTTTCCATTTTCTGCCTTTGCTCCCACCAGCTTATAAGAAATTGCACCATCCTTATCCACTACCATTTCCACTGCCATGGTGCGCTCAATGCTGCTGCCAAAAACAAAATTGCCAAGGCTGTAAAACACCGGCTTTCCGTCGATATATTCAATGCCCTGCAGACAATGGGAATGTGCACCAAACACTACATCTGCACCGGCTTCGATATATTTCTGTGCCAGCGTTCTCTGATATGCCTCAGGTTTTTCCTGATGTTCCAAGCCCCAGTGGACATAAACCACCAGCACATCACACTGACTGCGTGCTTCGGCAATGGCATTGACAAACCGCGTTTCATCATAAGTAGAAAGGACTCCCGGTACTGCGCTTTCTACATTCCAGCCGGCAACCGGAAGTACACGGGATGCTGCAAGAAATCCATACTTTTTCCCATTTACTTCTATTATCTGCACTTCCTGCGCCCGCTCTACGCTGTCCCCTGCTCCGGCATATAAAATGCCCTGTCCATCTAATGTTGTAAACGTATCACTCAATGCTTCCCTTCCATAATCGAGGATATGATTATTTGCCAGAGTGACCACGTCCACGCCCATTTCCTTTAATGCAGCTGCATAGGATGGGTCTGTGCGGAAGGTATACTGCTTGTCCTCCATCTGGGTACCCCGGTTACTAAACGGAAATTCTTCATTTACCATGGTAATATCTGCATTTACAAGCAGCTCTTTCATGCCATTATCTATGACAGCATCTATGCCTCCGGCATCATAGTTTGTTTTAAAAGAATTGGCAAAAAGTACGTCTCCGGTAAACATCAGTGTTGTATCTTCGGTTACATCTGTTGTTTTTACATTTTTCGCCGTATTCTTATCTGCATCTTCAGAAGCAGCATCCTTTCCGGCTTCCGCATCATTTTTACCGTCAGTTTTATCACTGGTCTTTAAATCGGATTCTCCATTTTTATCCTTGCTGTCTTCTGCCGCTTCTGTCCCTGCTGTTGCGGCAATCTGCCGGCTGTCCTTCTGGCGGATGCTTCCACCGTGATGGGCTGCATATATCATTGCTGCACCCAGCAGAATCACACACACTATAGAAACTATATATAATGCAATCCGAACTTCTTTCTTCATTATTTTATCTCCTTTTTTGTAGTCATGTTTCCGTGACTATTTTATCAATGAATGAGCATTTCGGCAATCGTAAAAATTTGTATACTCCTTTTTGCTTTCAAATTGGCATGGTCATATTTGTTATATCTGGCTATTTTAATCAAACCACATTTTACATATGATAGGGAAAACGATTTGCAGATCACATACCAAAGAAAGGATTTACTTTATTATGAAAAATACAAAGAAAATGGTTACTGCGGCCTTGCTTGCTGCATTTACCTGCATTGCAACTATGATTATTAAGATTCCTACACCAACTTTTGGATATATTCATTTAGGAGACGGACTTGTACTCCTATGTGGTATTATCTTAGGACCTGGAATTGGTGCACTTGCCGCTGGTATCGGCTCCATGTTTGCTGATATTTTCTCCGGCTATATGACCTGGGCTCCTGCCACTTTAATCATCAAGGCTCTGACCGCATGCATCGCCGGACTTCTGTTCCACAAACTGCGTCTTAACATTTCTTCCAAAGCTAACCGCAGTGTCCGCGTTGTTATCGGCGGTATCGTAGGTGAGGCTCTTATGGTACTTGGCTACTTCCTGTTTGAAGCAGGTCTTGCTGCATTTGCCAGCGGTTCTTTCTCCTCCGCTGCTCTTGCTACCGGAATTGCTTCTTCTGCTGCAGGTATTCCATTCAATATCGTCCAGGGTGTTGTCGGCATTATTCTCTGCCTGATTCTGCTCCCGGTTTTAAGTAAAATCAATGATGTAAATGAGTGGGTTTCCAAGTAAATAATTTTATAAAAAATGATAGCAGGCAATGTCTTTTCACATTATCTGCTATCATTTTTATGCTGGCAGCCCGCAAAGGGTGTTTCTCATCGTTTTTCAAAAATTACATCAACATTTCCCACATCACAGTTTATATCCATATCATAATCTGCGTCATTGTCGATTTCTTTTTCTCTGCCAAGTCCGGAAACGGAAATATCTCCTACTTTTATAGAACCAACATCACAGCTTAAACTATAATTGTAATCCTGCTGCTCTCCCGTTAATTTCAATTCCATATTTCCCACATTACAATTGGCGTCTAAATCACCTTTTACTTCACCGGCAAAATCAAGATTTCCGGCATCCACATCCAAGCTTGCATATTCTGTCGTCAACAGTCCTTCTTTTATATCAATATTTCCTGCTCCTACTTCAACTGAAAGTTCCTCTAACTCAAGCTGTTCCGGCACTTCAATGACCACCTGTAAACGATGCACTCCATCGCCCCAATATGCTGCATGGGAATTTTCGCTGATTATTAAAGTTCCATCTTCCAATGCAGTCTCTACCTCAGCATTTTTAGAAGTTGTTATTACCTTAATCTCTTTGCCTTTTCCTTTGACTACTTTCAACATTCCTGCATCCATATCGATATCAAGTGATTTCACATCTTCCGGTGCAAATGCAGCCTCTTCTGTACTGGCTGTTCCTTTATCCTGTCCTTCCCAGTCAGTTATATCCCAATGAAATGCAAATTTATTATTTTGCACTGCTTCTACAAATTCCCGCATGGTTCCACCGGTTGCAATTCCAATTCCTAATACCACGCAGCCTAAAAGGAAGCAGCCTAATGCGATACCAAAAATAATTTTTAATGCTTTTTTCATGCGCAAGCGCCCCCTTTCTTCTTAAACAGTGACTGCCATAATTTTGCAATTCCTTTTGCAAACCATGGAAGAAACTTTCCACATACCAGAACCAGAAGTCCGGCCGCACATAATCCAATTGCAAGCATCAGAAGTCCGGCTGCCATAGAAATAAAACCTAAGGAAATTACGCCTGTTACCAAAATTGTAATTGCCACACCGACTACCGCTACTCCACCAATTACACAACCAACTGCTATTCCAAAAAGGCCTCCGATTACACCTATCAACGCTCCACCAATTGCCACTAAAATACTTCCCCAGATTGGTGAAGTAAGCACCAGCAGGATTATAAGTAGAATATTTCTTGTGGTATTGTCTTCCCTCTGGACCGTTCCGTTATAATTCTGCTGTCCCATATTCTGGCCTGCACCGTTATAATTCTGCTGTCCCATACTCTGGCTTGCACCATTATAATTCTGCTGATTACCGGAAGATGCTGTCTCACTATTATTGCATCCTGGGAAATCTGCCCGGATGGTTGCTGCCACTTTTTCCGGAGATTCTAATTCCCGGATTATCTTCTCTTCATTTTCTTCTCCTGCATCTTCAAAGTAACTGGTATAGTATGCAATTGCTTCCCGTTTTTCCTCTTCCGGAATTCCTTCTAATAACTGCTCCAGCCTTCTCATAAACTCCTGTCTGTTCATATCTTCTCCTCTCCGGAAAATAATTCTGTTATTTTCGAAGAATAATTTTCCCATTCCTTTCGATAATATGTTAATCTTTCATTTCCATTTCCAGTTATCTTATAATACCTTCGATTTCTGCCCCCACATTCTCTGTCGTATACTTCCAGACAACCGTCCTTCTGCAATCTTCGCAACACCGGATACAGCGTTGATTCTGACACTTCAATGGCTTTCCGCACATCCTGCGTAATCTTATAACCATAAGTACCTTCCTCATCCTTTGATACTACAGCTAAAACAATTGCATCCAGAAGTGCCGCGCCTGTATTAAATACCATGCAATCACTCCCTCCAGATTTTCATAAATATAATATTATTTTTAATGCATTACTATTTTATATTTAATACTATATATCGTATAATATTGTTTGTCAACCTATAAAACCTGTCACTGGCAGCCTTTTACGAATGCGGGCAACTAAAAAAGAGCCTTGCTTCGTTCTTTTCAAACAACCAAGACTCTTTTTCTCTTATTTCTACATTCGTTTCCTGTTTTCTATTTTAATTATTTTCCGGCAAATACTTTTTCTACCACTTCCGGAAGCTGTGACAAATTTTCAATTTCCGGTACTTCATCATCAATTGTGCCAAATCCATATGCTGCATGGATAAAAGCGACTCCTGCCTTTTTGCTGGATTCGTAATCGCTCTGGATATCTCCCACATACACTGCATCGGTAAGTGCATTCCTGGATACTACCAGGGCTATATTATCTTCTTTCTGTTTTTCATTATTTCCATAGCATTCTATATCCGAAATATATTTTCCTAAGTTATAATAAGAAAGAAAAGCCTCGATATATCCGCTCTGACAATTGCTTACGATATAAAGTTCATATTTTTCCTTCAGCTTTGCAAAGGTTTCTTCCACACCCGGATATAACACCGCACCATGCCCGGACAGATATTCATTTTCATATTCGCCACATTTATCTAAAAGTTCCATCCGCTCTTTTTCCGGCATATCCGGGAAAAATTTTGCTGCAATAACATCCATTGTTTTTCCCATGATTCCACGAAAATCCTCTACAGTCAGAGGTGTACGGTTCACTTTTTCCTGTTTTAATATTTCATTCCAGGATTCTGCCACACCGACTGTAGAATCCCACAGAGTTCCATCCATATCAAAAATTATTCCCTGCTTCATTTTTCTTTCCTTCTTCTATTTTTCTGTTTTCTATTAGTTTTCTATTAGTTTTTGAATTTTTTGTTCAATTTTATTCCTACATGGTGTATAATACCATTATTATTAAAAAAATTGCAAGGAGATTTCTTATGAGTCAGGAAAAAGTTGACCGTTATAAAGAACAAAAGAAAAATCGTAAAAAAATAATGAAACAGGAGAAATGCAAGCGTTATCTGGGTTATACCGCTACCGTTGTTGTCATTGCACTTATCATAGGCTGGGCAGGCTTCTCCATTTATAAAAATCATGAAGCAAATAAACCGGTATCCTATACAGAGGTAGATTTAAGTGCTCTTACGGATTACTATTCCAATCTGCAGGTGGACTAATTTGAGTGGAACAGATATCATCCAATTAGTAAGTCTTGTCATACTGATTCTTTTATCAGCATTCTTTTCTTCTGCTGAAACCGCCCTTGTAACCGTTAACCGGATTAAGATGCGGACCTTGGCAGATGAAGGAAATGTAAGGGCAAAGCGCGTGCTTGCTATCACGGATCATTCATCTAAGATGTTAAGCGCTATTTTAATCGGGAATAATATTGTAAACTTATCCGCCTCTGCTATTTCTACAGCACTTGCCATCCGCATTTTCGGAAGTGTTGCTGCCGGAATATCAACTGGAATTTTAACTGTTTTGATTCTGATTTTCGGTGAAATCACTCCAAAAACAATTGCTACCATACATTCCGAAAAACTGGCATTGGCGTACTCCGGAGTTGTCAGCTTTCTTATGAAGGTTCTTACTCCTGTCATCTTTATTATTAATATGCTTTCCCATGGCTTCTTAAAGCTCCTGCATATTAATCCTGATGCCAAGAAGCAGACCATGACAGAAGCCGAGCTTCGTACTATCGTAAATGTCAGTCACGAATCCGGTGTTATTGAGAATGAAGAACGCAATATGATTAATAATGTGTTCGATTTAACTGATTCTGAAGCAAAAGAAATTATGGTTCCCCGCATAGATATGACTTTCGTAGATGTCAATGCCAGCTACGAAAAATTATTAGAGATTTTCCGGGAAGCCAAATATACAAGATTACCAGTATATGAAGATACCACGGACAATGTCATTGGTATTTTAAATGTAAAGGATTTATTGCTCTATGATGACCGGACGAATTTTTCCATCCGCTCTATTATGCGGGAACCGTTCTTTACATATGAGCATAAGAATACTGCTGAATTATTAAAAGAAATGCAGGCTTCTTCCCTCAACATTGCTATCGTATTAGATGAATATGGTGCAACTGCCGGTCTTGTTACTTTAGAGGATTTATTAGAGGAAATTGTAGGCGAAATTCATGACGAATATGATGCCAATGAAGAAGCTGATATTACTGCTTTAAGTGAAAAAGAATACCTGGTCAATGGTTCCATGAACCTTTATGATATGTGCGAAAAACTGGGGATTCATTTAGAGTCAGAAGATTATGATTCCATTGGCGGCTATATCTTAGAACATTTAGACCATCTTCCGGACGAGGGAGAATCCATTACCACAGAAAATGGAATCCTGCTCCGGGTTGAAAAAATGGATAAGAACAGAATCGAAAAGGTATATCTGAAAACTCCTTAGGGAGTTTTCGATATACCTTTCTTTTTCTATCATCAGTCATCTGCATACGGAATATGATAACTGAATTTACTTAATCTTACATGATATGCGCCATCATAATTTCCCACAAAAGTTGTACTTACCAGTCTGGTATAATGTAATTCATACAATTCCTTGTCCACTCTTACTGCATCTGCAATATCATAATCCATCGGCCAGTAATATCCCATAGTTCCATCATCAAAACTCATCACTGTCCAAAGCGGATACGGGCATGGATTTGCTGGTTTTGTTTCCTCTGCCGGCTGTTCTGTCGGTGTCGTTGCCGGAGTTTCTGACGGTGTATCTGATGGTGCTGCCGGAGTTTCCGACGGTGTCTCTGATGGTGCTGCCGGAGTTTCCGATGGTGCATCTGATGGTGCTGCTGGAATTCCACCGACAGGTTCCTGTCCCCCGGATGTCGTTGCGTTTTTCTGAGCTGAAGGGGCCGGCCCTCCTGCAGTTGATGCCGGCTCTGTTGGTTCCTTTCCCGGTGTCACTTCCTGTGTTCCCTTTTTATCGGTTTTCTCATTCTTTCCCTCGGATTCATCCGGCACTTCCTGCTTTGCCAACAGAACCTCTTCTTTCTTCTGCTGAAATACCTCCTGCAATGCTTCCGTCTTACATACCACAACTCCTGTTGCAGTATGCTCCTCTGCTTCGTGGAATTTTCCTATGGATGTTTTGTTTAAAACATGATTACTGCTCTTCTGTACGAAAAATGTACCACCAACTACAGCTGCCACTGTAAGCAGACAGCCTGATAAAATCAATATTTTTTTCTTTGGATTCAATTTTTCATAACTCCTTTCACTTTTCTCCAACTATACCATAAGTCATTTTTATTGTGCAACCAATTTCTTCTTTCTTTCTAAATTTCGGCATTTTCACCGATACAATGGATAAATTTATTCCGAAAACGCTCTATTTCCGTCATTTTCCCGGCATTATGCTGCAATTCATATTCTTTCATCTCATTCATCTGTTGATGTGATAAATTCCAGACTTCTAAAGCCGTATTCCTTTGCAATGCCTCTTCTAACTGTCTGTAATTTTCTTCTCTCCTCCAAATAGAATCCTGTGTTATGGTATCAAGATATTTTTCACTGATAAATCGAAACGTTTTTTCTTTGTCCTCCACCTGTTGCGAGGTAGTATCCACCAGATAAACGGTAACCTGTTTTCTGCTGACATTGCCAACTGCATCTTTTGCATAATAAGTAATCGTGGTGGTTCCTTCATGCGCAAAGTTCTTCCACTCTTCTTCCGTATAATCTTCCACGCAAAAAACAGTATTCTTCTCTTCATCTACTCCGCTCTCTAAGATACCTTCCGGATTATCTTCTGAGCTGCTTTCTCTGTCCTTTGCACATGCCTGCTGCAAAAGTATTTCCTCTGTAATTCTGCCGCTTCTTGCATCCGTCAAACTATAATACTGATCTTTTGCCTCAATAACAGGACTCTCATCCCACTGTGCATATAATCTCTGTTCCCCTGCATGGCAAAAAACATCTTCTTCCCCGATAAGTTCTTTTTCCTGCCATATTACATCCGGCTTTTTATCTTCCTCTTTGTCCTGTTCTGCATCCGGCTCTGTGCTCCATCCTAAGAAAAGGAAGTTCTCCCGCACGGCGTCTGGCATTTCCCCATAGGGTGTCCCGTAATATCGGCTCTCCTGCTTTGTCTCTTCTCCATCGATAAGACCTCCATTTCCAACAAAAATGATTGGAAAACAATAGCAAAAATCCGTATCTGCTGTTGCATAGCCATCCAGACTGTCATATGCATAAATTGAAATCAGATGCCTTCCATATTCATTCTTATGTTTTACAGCAGAGGTATAATAACGGTAATTGTAGTTTTGTCCCTCTATAAAATAGTCCCCTTTTTCTCCTAATTCTGACATCTGCCATTCTGCCGTCAAATCATCCTGACCCTGGTTTTCACTCCACACCGCAAAAGCAGTCTTTTTAATTCCATCTCCGCCATCCCGCACAAAAGCATATGTATAAAATCCATCCGTTCCATTCTGAATTGATACCGTCCGCTCTATAACCGGTGGCTTTGATTTCTTCCAGATGGCATAAAAGGTCTGATTCTCCGTTACCACTACCTTATCTCCTGAATTATATACCGGCTCTTTAGCATCTTTTCTGTCTGCCCAGCCGGCAAACGCATACCCACTGCGCTTTGCGGATGGAAGTATTACTTCTGCATCCTTCCATTGTGCCTTTAATAGAACCTCTCCCTTATGCTTTGAAGATAAATTTAATACCTGTGCCTTATCTTCGTATACAGAAAGTTCCGATAACGCTTCCGGCACACCGATTGTGCCTATTCCCTCTCTATGCTCATTATATCCATGATTTATCCAATGTAATAAATATGACTCACGCCGGCTGCCAAATGCCTGTTTTAAATCTTCCCCTCCATATTTCATATAATCCGTCAATCGAAAATATGGACTGGATATTCTTCGTTCCCTGCCCTGTATCACATACTGATAGAAATGTTTTACTAATGCTGCCTTATTAAACCCGAAACTTTCCAGTAAATCCTGATTTGCTTTTGCATAACAGGGGGCATCAAATGCATACCACGGAAATTCTATTCCGTTATAATAAAAACTGTTATGATCTTCCCACCCGGCAAAGGTGCTTTCCGCGGTAAGTTTCTCTGCCTCAGATGTTCCACCATTTCCATCCAAGGTTACTGTATACTCTTTCTTATACTGATTCTGCTGTAATTGAATCTGTTTTCCATACAGCACATCCGGTTGAGAAGCAACAGTTCCGCTGGTAGCCCCATTTCCATCATAATGAATGGTATAACGATTTTCGAGATAATTTACTTCGATATTATCATTATGCCATGCGCCATCATCTCCCCAGGGTGTCATTCCACATCCGTTGGTGTCCACCACAAAACTACAGGTTTCCTCTTCCATACTCTCAAAGTATGTCTGATAGCAGTTGCTGGTAGACACTCCTTCAAAATGATGCCCCAGCTCCGGCAGACGAAACGTAACCGGAAGATGATATTCCCTTGCTCCTATTTCAGAAGTTGCATTATCATGTCTGGTATAATATTCCCTATCTTCTAATGTAATGCCAAGCTCGTCTCCCCCAATCAGATACATTTTATAATAGATTCGATAATTAATCCCATTGGAATGACGTTCCCCTATATTACAGTCAATCCGGTAACGAGCTGTTCTTCCACCTGCATTGTCACGAACTATCAATATGAAATACCCGGAAGTTTCCGGATACCAGGTCTGCGCACTTCCGTAAACAGATGAAGTCAATTCATCCGGCATTTCTTCCAACTGCTTGGTTTCTTCTGTTTCTAATACTTCTGTTTCTAATACTTCTGCTTCTAATACTTCTGCTTTTTCAGATTCTGCCACCTCAGTTTCTTCTACCGTTTCCGCACTTATCATCTGAATACTGCACGGACTCATAAAAAGAATCATGCATCCGCAAAGGAAACGGCATACTCCCTTTCGCACCTTCTTTTTCATGCTTACCCCCCTATTCAAATACTGCATAATATGTCTGATTCTCTTCTACACACTGTGTAAAATCCGCGAGATAATCCTTGCTGTCCCGCCACTCTAAAAACTTCTTTTTCAAATCATCACAAACCGGTTCTGCCGGAGAGGTACAGTAATCCCCCTTTTGTATTTCCAGCTTCTTATAATAAGATTTTCCCTGTTCCATTTCTTCCCTGGAGCGATAAAAGATTACCGTCTGCATTGCCACTTCTTTTTCCCCTTTCTCCGTTTCTTCTCCATTCCCATCGTCATCTGTAAGAATTGTACGGAAGCACTTTATGCTGCCCTCTTTCCCGCCCGGATACGAAAAATACTCTTCCACTTCCACAGAAAGTAATCCTTTTTCTGCATCTGCTGCAAGCATCCGAACAGTTAATTCTGAATCGGAATTCATCTGCGGAACCAGATTTCGAATCAGTAATGTCCTCATATCTTCGGAAGTATAATCTCTGTCTGCATCCGCCTGTACCATCTGCAATGTTGTTTCCATTGCTTCGGTAAGACTCTGTTCTAATTCTTCTTTTCGCACATTCTTATGCTGCATGGTCAGCAGCATCACTACAAAAAGTATGACAATGCCACCGGACAATACCCCAAATACCATATGTTTCATATACCGCCTCCATTTACCGGAATCCGGAAACGGGAAACCGTCCGCTTTTCATATGCATCTTCTGCCCGCACCTCTATTTCATAGATTCCTGCCTTTTCATAAATATCTTCTACTGTTTTTCCTGCCTGATTTCTGATATCAGTTATCTCAATCTTAAGTTCCTTTCCATCTGCATCCACTGCGTGAAACAGTTCTGATAACACTATCTTATCTGCAATCGTTAAGATGCGATGATCTTCATAGATAATCACCGGAACCTGACGGCTATGAATATCTTTTAACATTTTTCCGTCCATATTATTTCCAACATCTGCACCGGCTGCCGGACGTTCCATCCCACTTCCAATTATGCGAAATCCCCATAAGCATAATATCAGTAACATTGCCGCCACTAATACGGTAATTACTGTCTGTCCATATTCTTTCCATAATGTTTTCATTTGTTTTACCCCAATGCCCCCTGTGCCCTGCTTATCATTTCATAAAGATAACCTCCCTGTGAAAACAGTCCAAATAAAATTCCTGTCATAACAATGACTGCCAGAACCGCTATCACAAGTCCACCATATTCTTCCATAAAAAAATGCATTTTTATCCCCTTACCGGACATAACCAAGCAAATACCACAACACTCCGATACAACCACTTCCAAGTACTGCATAGATGATTGCCTGTCCATAATCCTCCATAATTTTTCTCATAAATCTACCTTCCAAATCCCCGGATACTATGCTCCGCTTTACTGTGAAATGGTCCCATCCGGTATGCGTAATGCAATATCACCTCCGCCATGGTTACCTCCTTTTCCACGGGCGGCACGTTTCCATTTTCACATACAGTTATAGCTCCGGAATCCTCATATAAATTAACCTGCAGCTGATAGCCCAATTCATCAGCCTGCTTTATACAGGCATTTATTACTTCCCGGTTATAATTGCTGTTTTCCAGTTCCACTACCACATCCGATTTAAAATTTCTTGCCTGACAAATCTGCGCTTCTGCTGCAACAATACCTATTCCAACTGTTGACAGCAGCATCATCAGAAATATTCCAAGATATGTTTTTATTACCTGTTCCATCTAATCCCCTATCTATGTACGCTTGCTAAAAATACCACCAGAAATGCCGTCATATCAATCATCATTTTTCCTGCTCCAGTCAATGCCGGGGCTAAAAACAATGCATATAATCCGGCCAGCGAATCCTGATTTTGTTCTCTTTCTGCCTTATCTAAAAGTTCCTGATTCCGTTTTAAAATCTGACTTAACTGCTTTTCACTGTTTCCATATCCGCCGTTGGATAATGCATACAACATCCGCATAGCAGAATGCACATCCGGTAAATCATAATCTTTTAAAAAATTAAGATATGGTTCCAGACTCTCCGGATTCTGTGAAAGTTCTTCCAGCATATCATCCACTGCCGGTCTTAGAACCTCCGGTGTCTGCGGCCGGATACGATAGAATGCCACCTGCACATTTTCAGTCTGAAGCAATAAAGAAATGTCCATTAACCACTGCGGAAATTCCGTTTCCATTTTCTTTCTCAGATACTTCCGGTAGAAATTACTGCGCACTCCTTTATGGGACTGCACATAACGATATTTCTTTTCATCCCCTTCTCCATAAGATTCCCTTTCCTTCAACCAGTTGCGACAGGTACGCTTCATTGCCCGGAAGCAAATCAGCATATCCAGGGACAGAAAAAGAATTGATGCAATCTGGCAAACCAAAAGTTGCGATAATTCAATATCTTTTGGCAGCAAATGATTCGTTATTGCACATACCAGAATGGATAAACCCACCGCTAAGAATACATTTCTTCGATATTTCTTACAGTCCTGCTGATGCAGTCTGACCCGTTCCATCCACTTCTGCAAATCCTCCAAAAGCAATTCCACCGTTGTCTCGTATGCTCCGCCATACTGTTCTACCATCAGAAAATACGCATGAATCTCTTTCATTCTGCGATTTTCATACTGCTGCTCAATCGCATCTAACTCTTCTTTCATATTGCTGTCATATTCTTTTCGTAAATGAAAGATGGCAGTTTCTATCTGTTTTCGCATGGCTCCCGGTTCAAACAATGCACAAACTGTCTCCAGTGCAGATAAGATTTTCGGATTCTGCAAAAATGCATACAGCATCTGCTCCATATACAATTCTGCTTCCTGCAGACGGGTCTGTTGCTTCTTTTCTTCCTTCAACACTTTATCCATACGCCACATAACAAGAACAAATACAATACTGCAGCAGATATATCCCTGCCACTTAAGCTGTAATAAAAATGCTGCCAGCAGCAATAATCCATAACAGCCTCCATAGGCAACGAAACGCTCATTCTTTTTCATATTCTTCTCCTTCCAGACGATGTTGTATCATCGGATTATCAAATGGCTCGGAAATTCCATGCCGCTTCATACGCGCAATCAGCCCTTTTGGAAGTTCTCTCACCATAAGATTGCCATCCACCACCTGCATATGTATTTCATTTCTTCCTTCTTCTCTTACAAAGAAGCAGACCTGATCTATATAACGGTACAATTTTCCTTCTGCACTCATTTTCTTCCGCAGCAGAATTCCAACATCAACATAGCTGTATACATCATTTTCCATGCGGTCTGCATCCATACGGCTCTCCATCATATTCAAAATACGGTCCGGAATTTTACGCACATCATCCGTATGAAGCGTGGTAAATCCACGGATTCCGGTAGACCAGCATTCCAGTAAAGACTTTACTTCCGTAGAACGTGCCTCCGATAACATAATCCATGATGGGTTCTGTCTGAGACATGTCTTAATGGCTTTGGTATAATCAAAATCCGGATTAATTCGCAGTTCCACACAATCTTTTCCGGGATTAATCTGACTGTAATGCCATTCTGGATTATCCTCTATCGTAATGACACGCTCTCCTGCCGGAATAAACTGCGAAAAAAATTTTGCACATTCTGTCTTTCCCGCCCCCGGTTCTCCGCAAAAGACAAAATTCATTTTTGCAGCCACACAATTGGTCAGCAATTCCAGTACCGGAACAGCTACATACTCATCCTCCACCATCCTTTTTACCTGCATACGCAGCATTGGCATTGACTTACGGATACAGATACTCCTGCCGGATATGGCAACAGATTCATGCACAATACTGATACGCAGCGTGTTGGTCTCCGCCTCCAACAAATTATTTTTCTTGTTAAAAGGCTTGCTCACTTCATTGGCAATCCGATGGGAAAACTGCTCTACAAACTTCTCTGTAATGCCATGACTTCGAATCAGATAGCGTTCATTTTCTACATCTGTAATCCACAACTGGTTTCCGTTATAGTCAATATCTGTAATCTTATCATTCCGTACATAACGCCAAAGGGGGCCAAAATAATCCGGCTCCATCCGGATACCCAGTTCCTGTCTGTCCAAGTCATCCCTCCTATGGTGTTCCGATGTTATTTCCAAAGTTATCAATTAAGTTCTTAAATGCATCATAAACGGGACCACTGGTTCCATTTCCCATAATTGCTGTCACAAGTGCTGCTAATGCTGCAATCGCAACTACTGTTATAATTACCCCACCATACTGTTCAAAAATTTCTTTCAAATAAGAAAACCCCTTTCCATACTGAATTTCGTTTCACTGTTTGGAATATTTGGGAGGAATCTCCCGGATAAAAAAAGATAAATAAGATGGCTCTAATCATACCTGCTTTTTCTTTTTTTGTAAAGATATTTTTTCATTTTTATAAAAATTTTACATTTTCATTTTTCATTATGCTATAATAAAAAAGGTGTAATTTTATGCCACAATTTTATATAAGAAATACAGGAGGACACATGAATAAATTTATTATTACCACCGACACTACCGCAGATTTGCCGGCAGATTATGTAGCAGAACATAATCTTGGCATGCTGTCACTCACTTATACTATAGACGGCAAAACCTATGACTGGGAGCATCCAATGGATGTCAAAGAATTCTATGCAAAGATGCGCGCCGGCTCTCTGCCTACCACCTCTCAGGTCAACCCGGAAACTGCCCGCGAAATTTTCACAAAAATTGCCACGGAAAATGACTGTGATATTCTTCACATTGCCTTTTCCAGCGGACTCAGCGGCAGCTACTCCAGCACCAAGATTGCGGCAAGCGAAATGGAAGAAGATAATTTTCCACATAAAGTCGTTGTCGTAGACTCTCTCTGTGCTTCCATGGGCGAAGGACTTCTGGTTCACAAAGCTGTCCAGATGAAAGAAAATGGTGCATCTTTAGAGGAAACCGTAACATGGCTGGAAGAAAACAAACTGCATCTGGTACATAACTTTACGGTAGATGATTTATTCCACCTTCACAGAGGTGGACGTGTTTCTAAAACCGCTGCTGTTCTTGGTACCATGATTAACTTAAAACCGGTGCTTCATGTAGATGATGAAGGTCATCTTATCATGGTTTCCAAGGTTCGTGGACGTAAAAAATCCCTGATTACCCTGGTTGACAATATGGAAAAACAGATGGGCTCCTACCGTGACCAGAATGATATCGTATTTATCAGCCATGGTGATGCTTTAGAAGATGCACAGTTTGTTGCAAATCTTGTAAAAGAACGTTTTGGCATCGACAGCTTCTTAATCAATTATGTCGGTTCAACCATCGGTGCACATTCCGGTCCGGGAACGATTGCGCTGTTCTATATGGGTGAATATCGATAAAACGTCAGCAGATACGAAGCGGTCAAAGTCAGCTTTTTACGGAGGTCTGGCGAAATATCTGACAACTACGAGAAACACGCTTTGCGAGTTTCTCGAGTTATCGCGGTGCTCGCCAAAATCTGCTGAGAAAAGAAATTCGCTCAGGCAAGCCTGGCTCTTTCTTTTCTCTCAGATTTTTTCTCGCTACTCGCGTAAATCAAAAAAGAGTTATTGTACCACGGTTTAAAATTCTGTGATAAATAACTCTTTTATTTATGTGAGAAACATGCTTTATCTGTTTCTTTATTTTTCTGCAGCTTCTTCTGCTTCTTTTTCTTCTACTTCTTTCTCATCCACTTTGATGCACAGTTCCTCTAACTGCTTCTCATCTACGATATCCGGGGCATTGGACATAAGGTCGGATGCATCCTTTACTTTCGGGAATGCGATAACATCACGGATGGAATCTGCATGTACCATATGCATAACCAGACGGTCAAGACCATAAGCCAGTCCTGCGTGTGGTGGTACACCATAGGAGAATGCATCCAGAAGGAATCCAAACTGCTCATGTGCTCTCTCTTTTGTAAAGCCAAGAACCTCAAACATTTTCTCCTGAATATCACTCTGGTGGATACGGACAGAACCACCGCCTAACTCGGTACCATTTAATACGATGTCATATGCTTTGGCACGTACTGCACCTGGATCTGTATCAATCTTATCCCAGTCCTCTTCCATTGGCATGGTAAACGGATGATGCATTGCCATATAACGATTCTCTTCGTCTGACCACTCCAACAATGGGAACTCTGTAATCCAGAGGAAATTATACTGGTTCGGGTCTAAGAGGTCTAATTCTTTGGCAATTTCAAGACGAAGTGCACCTAATACATTCCATACAATTTTATTCTTGTCTGCTGCAAATAAAAGCAGGTCTCCCGGCTTTCCGTCCATTGCTGCTACCAGATTCTTCAATTCCTCTTCTGTCATGAATTTTGCAAAGGATGATTTATAGCTGCCATCTTCCTGTACAGAAAGATAAGCAATTCCTTTTGCTCCATAGCCTTTTGCAAACTCTACCAGCTTGTCAATCTTCTTTCTTGGCATTGCGCCCTGTCCTTCTGCATTGATACCACGGACAGAACCGCCCTGCTCTAACGCACTGGTAAATACACCAAAACCGCAATCTTTTACAATATCAGATACATCCTTTAATTCCATTCCAAAACGGGTATCCGGCTTATCAGAACCAAAACGATCCATTGCTTCCTGCCAAGGCATTCTCTTAAGTGGAAGTTCTACATCTACGCCGATTGCTTCTTTGAAAATGTATTTCAGCAGACGCTCATTGACATCTAATACATCATCAATATCTACAAAAGAAAGCTCCATATCTGCCTGGGTAAATTCCGGCTGACGGTCTGCACGTAAATCCTCATCACGGAAACATTTTGCAATCTGGAAATAACGGTCATATCCGGATGCCATCAGAAGCTGTTTGAAAAGCTGTGGTGACTGCGGCAATGCATAAAAGCTACCCGGATGTATACGGCTTGGCACCAGATAATCTCTTGCACCTTCCGGTGTAGACTTACAAAGAACCGGTGTCTCAATCTCTAAGAAACCTTCTTTTGCCATAAAATCACGCATCAGATATGCTACTTTACTACGCAGCATCAGGTTACGCTGGATATCCGGTCTACGTAAATCAAGGTAACGATATTTTAAACGAATCTCATCTTTCGTCTGGCTGTTCTCTTCAATCTGAAATGGCGGTGTCTGTGATTCTGAAAGAATACGGATACTCTCAGCAATTACCTCAATATCACCGGTCTTTAAATTCTCATTAACTGCTGCAGAACGCTTCTGCACGGTTCCTTCGACTGCAATAACAAACTCGCTACGCAGTGTTCCTGCTTTGGCAAAGCCTTCGCTTCCTACCTTTGGCTCGTCGAATACAAGCTGCAGAATTCCGGAACGGTCTCTTAAATCTATGAATATAAGACTTCCTAAATTTCTTCTTTTCTGTACCCAGCCCATGACGGTAACTTTTTCTCCAATATTGGCATTGGATACTTCTGTACATCTATGGGTTCTGTGTAATCCCTGCATGGATTCTGACATTTTTTTATCCTCCTAAAAATCGTGTATCTTTTCCTTCTATACCTAATTGGATATTTTACCACATAGCAGGCAATCCGTCAAAATAACTTCTATGGATTTTATGAATTATTTTAAAGAATTATGGTCTGTTCTGTATCGCATGGTATAAACAAATAGCCATCTACTTCTAATACACCACTTAAACTTTCCATTCCGGATTCTACCTTTTGAACCGTCTGCTTCTTTGAATTCCTTCCATCCATCTGAATATTAACGGTGATACTTTTTTCAGAAAAAGTGGCATCATTTTTATTTATTACTATCACACAGCCACAATCATCCGGTACAACGGTTATCGTAAATACGCCTTTTTCTTTTGTACATGTTACTTCCGGCTGTGTTTTTTCTGCCTGATAAATAACTGAAATTCCATTGTCTTTCTTTGCTACTGCCGAATATCCATCCGAATCTTTTGCTCCATTATACCAGTCTGTTATGAATGGCAGAACGAAAACATTGTCTTCTGACAGATTCTTCTGCTTTAATATATCCGTTACGCCCTCTTTTTCCTCACCTTTTATCGCATCCAACTGATGATACAAATCCTGTGGCAATGCAGAAGCAATGATTTCTATCTTATACTTCTGTTCTATATTTGAGATGGCATCTTTATCTATTCCACTGCTCTTTACACCATCCTCTATAAGACTTTTTACATCCAAAACATTTTCATCCGGGAACCACACCGTATAGCGTCCGTTCCATGCACCATTTTCTGTTATCATCTCTTCCTCTGCAATTGTTGTGTCATTTTCCTGCCAGTCCATTCTCCACTGACTTTCCTCTTCAAAAAATGCTTCTAAATCACCCTGATATAATGCATGATAAGCAGGTGTTGACATGTCAAAACGCTCATAGGCAAAAGCCGGTTCACAGGAAGTCAGATACATCATTCCTTCTGAGATACCAAGCGTATTTTCCAGTTCTTCCTTTAATGCCTGTTCAATTTCTGCCTGCTGGAAATTGTCAAAACAGACTATTCCCCAATACGCACCAAAGACTTCCGGATTCCCGCTTTCTACGCGTCCCCAGGAAAATACTTTTTTATCCGGTTGTGAGGAAAGCTGACCTTTATAATAGCAATAATAATTACTTCCCTGTTCCAATATTACCGGCTGTAACACAAGGTCCTCTGCCTGAACGGTTCCTTCTCCATATTTTTCATTCAGATAATTAGTTATCTCTTCTTTAAAGTCATCCGCAGAAAGCAGTTCTCCGATTGCAGGAGTATTTGAAGTTCCTCCTTTAGAAGCATCCCTATTATAATCCTTACTTCCACCTCTTGTGGATGAATTACTGCTGTTTTCATTTTGTGGAACATTAGATGAACTGATCGGTGCCGACGAATCATAAGACTTTTCTTTTGTTGTATCCGGCTTGTTAAAAATAAATAAGCTGACAAAAAATACAGCCAAAAGAGCTACACTTACTGCAGTCATCTTCCATACAATAGAATATTTTCCATTCCAGAATTTACTGGCACCGAATGATTTTTCCGCTTTAAAAAGGCACATTGCCTGTACGGTATGGGACTCTGATAAAATTCTCTCACCCATGGTACGTCTCAGCAAATCTTCCCTTTTCTTTAATTCACTTCCGATGTATTTTGCCGCTTTGGCACATATTGAAGTATTTCTTAAAACCGCCTGCATTTTCTTCCAGAAATCTATCTGCCCGGCATATAGATTCCAGTGTTCATGCTCCATAAGCTTCTTCCAGCATTTATAAGACTGAAAATATCCGGCATCAATCAATTTTTTAAACTGCTCTTCATATTCTTCCTTCAGTTTTTCTGGAGAAATAATCGTATTATCTTCAATCCGTCCAAAGATTTCTTCATACTCTTTCTGACTTTCTTCCGTTTCCACAGTATGATTTGTTTCCTCTGTGGTCTCTGCCTTTTGAGTCTCCGGTTCCATTTTCGGTTGCGCATTTATTTCCTGCTGAGTATTTATCTCCTGCTGTGTTTTTTCCTCCTGCTGTAACGGCTGTGCATAGACTGCTCCATTTTTCGCATAATTCATCGCAGTTCCGTATGCATCGTACAAATTTTTCCAGCCAGCCTCATCTTCCTCCGGATGGCATTCCCTTACTTTTTTAGCAAATGCAGCTTTAATCTTTTTCTTATCCTTTGCTATTTCTATACCAAGAATATCAAATGCTTCATCAATTCTCATTTTCTCATTTCCTCCCTAGCTTGTATAATATGGTCCGTTCCAGGTCTGATTTGTCTCCTGTTCCGCTAATTCATCTTCCTCTGCATCCTCATCTTCATCATACCAGTCTGAGAAATTATTCATCTTCTCCCACGGTTCATTTACCTGCTGTAAATATTCCTCTATCTGGTTTAAATATGCTTCAAAGGAACGGCGTGCTTTCTTTATGTCAAGTTCATTTTGATATATCAGTATTTCTGTAAAATACTGCATTCTACGTTCAATTTCTTCTCTTATATTTCCGGTTGTCTCCTGATAAAGTTTCTTTGCACGCTCCAATACCAGTTGATTTTCTTCTTCTCCCTGCGGTTGAAATTTTATCTTCTCTAATTCTGCAACTGCCTTTTCTATTTCTTCTTCACTCATGCCAGTCTCTTCATTTACAATAACAAGTCGCTCCTCTTTTCCTGTGGACATAATCGTTACATCTACTACCAGTATTCCATTAATATCATATGTAAACCGCACTTTAATTGCTTCGGTACCACTTCGTACGGTTTCTTCATTTTGCGGTAATTCTACCTTCAATTCACCCAGATGCAGATTATCTTTTGCATACAACGCTTCTCCCTGATTAACATCAATCAATACTCTTTTCTGCCTTGGGCTTGTGGGATAATATATTTTTTCCCTGCTTGCCGGCAATGCGCTATTACGCTCAATAATCACATCATTATAACTATCCTTCGGATGTGCCCTGTTATATACGGATGTTCCCAGTGAAAACGGACATACATCCATAAGAAGCATATCCTTTACCTCTGTATCACGTTCCTTTATTCCTGCATAAGTTCCGGCTCCAATTGCAATCATCTGGTCCGGATTCATCAGACAAACCGGTATTCCCTTTAAAATATGTTTTATATACTTATGCACAACCGGCATCTTACAGGATCCGCCAACCAATACCACTTCATCTATCGCATCTTTTGCTATCTCTGCATCTGCAAGAACTTTCTGTATCGGTTTTAACATTCTTTGAAATAAAGCTTTTGTCAAATTGATTAATTCTTTTCTGGAAATTGTCATCTGACCTTCTACGCCAGGATAAGTCACTTGCATTGTTGCCATTTCTTCTTCTGTCAGCATTTGCTTTGCTCTATTAGCACTCTCCAAAATGGCAGCCTGCTGCTCTTCTTTCATTTCTGTCCAATCCAGTTTATTCTTCTGAGCAAATTCCTGTGCGATATATAAATCAAAATCATTTCCGCCCAGGTGGTTATCTCCACTGACCGCCTTTATTTCTATGATATTTTCAAAACACTCTACCAGCGAAACATCTAATGTACCACCACCAAAATCAAATACCAGCATGGTGCTCTCTTCTTCCTGCCGCATCTCATGACAGGCAAGTGCAGCTGCTGATGGTTCATTAATAATTCTTTCCACTTTAAGTCCAGCAAGAACTCCCGCATTTCTTGTGGCTCTTCGTGCCATATCATTAAAATAGGCAGGAACACTAATTACTGCTTCTTCCACCGGTTCTCCCAGATAACGCTCTGCATCTTCTTTTAATCGTTTTAAAACCATTGCAGACAATTCCTCCGGCTTATAATCTCTTTCTCCTAACCGGTACGTTTTTGCTGTACCCATAAAGCGTTTAAAAGAAGCCACTGTTTCCTCTGGATGTGTTACCATTCTCTCCTTTGCCACTTTACCGACATATGTAATTCCAGCCGGTGTAACACTAACCACACTTGGTGTCAATAATTCTCCAAATGAATTTGGTATTAATTGTGCATGTCCCTCTTCCCACACGGCTACCAGACTGTTGGTTGTTCCTAAATCAATTCCCACAATTTTGCTCATAATCCCTTCTCCTTTTCTTCCCAGGCCGAAAAAACTGCCATCGGCAGCTTCTTACGGATACCTGACAACTTCATAACTACGAAAATTGCGCTTTTTCTCGCTACTCGTGAAACAAAGAATGTGCCTTGGCACATTCTCGCGCCTGCGGCGGTCGCTTGCGACAT
>OHBE01000615.1_pt1 | contig 38233 bp, 56 predicted proteins | sample 1577231 | NCBI WGS metagenome assembly OHBE01 (sample SAMEA3541506, study PRJEB24748) | human gut metagenome | biome: human gut; feature: human-associated habitat; material: faeces | place: China | collected 2012 | reverse complement strand
GGCGCGTTTAGGCAATATCTTAAATCGGGCAGTCAGATCCGGGCTGATCGACAAGAATCCCGCCGCAATGCTGGACAAGGAGGACAGGCCCAGGTTAGACGTAAGAGAACGGGAATATCTTACAATAGACGAGCTACGGCAGTTGGAAGCCGCTGCCATTGCCAATCCCCGTTGTGCCGTCGTCGCAAACGCTTTTCTTTTCGCCTGCTTCACGGGGCTGCGGTATTCCGACATTTCCCGGCTATGCTGGTGGCATATCGTCGAATCCCCGGACGGAGGTTATGAAATTCATCTCCAACAACAGAAGACACAATCCCGCATTGTGGTGCCGCTGTCCGAAAATGCGATGCGCTTTCTGCCTTCAGGACGAAATACGGCATTCGATAAGGTTTTCAAACGGCTAAACTCCAATGCACAGATGAATGTAAAACTCAAAAAATTGGTTGAAGCTGCCGGGATATGTAAGCCGATTTCCTTTCACTGCGCCCGCCACACTTACGCGACGATGTTGCTGACATACGGGGCAGACCTTTATACCGTTTCCAAATTGCTCGGTCACTCGAATATCGCCACGACCCAGATATACGCCAAACTGGTAGATCAAAAACGCCGGGAAGCAGTAGAATTGATCCCGGCGCTGTAAAAATATTTGGATGTTTCGGAGGTAAACCTATCTTTGCATTGTCTTTCAATGTCTGTAAATTCGTTCCGACCGCCCCCGGCCTGTCATCAGATGATGAGCCGGGGGATTTTTAATTGTTACGGGTCTTTGGATCACGCGGCAGACATTCTCCATAGCTTCGGTTTCAATATCTACTATCCTCACGAAAATCATATTTGGATTCCAATACGGCTTTGGACATAAGAGCATTTTCCGTGATCGTAGCTAAAGCAAAGCAAATTCCGGAAAATAGGGCTACCACAGGCAGTGCTATCAAGAAATATACTATTGAAAAACCGAATAGCCCGCCCCCAGCAAACATAGCAAGCCCCAAGACAAATACGACACAAAATATTACTATGTTTACCCAGCCTAACGCCCGAAGCGTCCGAATACCGCTGCCGCGATAGCCTGATAAATGTTGTCAAGCTCTTTGCGCATATCTTCCGAAAGATCGTTTACCGCTTCGGCATTGTCTTCGTCAGCTCGTTCCAACAATGCCAGCTTTGCCCGGATTTCGGACAGTTCCGCCGTTATCTGCGTCGTCGTGGTAATGTAGTTCCGCATCGCCACGAAAGCCCGCATAATGGCGATATTTACTTGTATGGCTGTTCTACTACGTAAAACACTGTTTTGCAGCGAATTGTTTATAGGCGAATATTTCTTTGAGGTGTAAAACGCAAAGAAAACCAAGAAATAATTTGGAGGAGAATTTTTTTTTTATTTACTTTGTGGTGTGAAACGCAAAGAAAACTAAAAAATAGTATGGAAACAGCAAAAGAATTGAAATTCGGAGAATACAAGATGCGCAAGGATTACATCGGAACGCTGGAGGCGATAGAGTTGGGCGAAACGGTAATCCTCCCGGTAGAAGTACGAGATTACTATTCAATCCAATCAGCGGCTTCCAGATGCAAGAGGGACAAAAAAATGAAATTTTTGCTCCGCATGAATTGGGATGAGGGGTATATGGAAATCGAGCGTGTCAAGTGGAGGGCTCTGGACGGACAGCCCAGAAATGCACGCCCCGTCGGACGACCGTTGAGCCGTCCCCAATAGCGAATCAATCGAGCACCTATCCGCGCCCAACGTTCTTTCATTCGAGTAAGGTTAAGAGTTGAGATTAGTTGAGTTTGCCATTTCCGGGCGCGGATTTTCAAAGTCCGTATCGGGTTGAATGTCCCGATGTGGGCACCAAAGGACGGCACGAAAGCCGTAGGGGTCCTAACCTGCCATAAACCCCGGCCGCAAGGTAGAAAGGTTTGAACGAATAAGCGGTTCATTGAAATACGAGAACCATCCGAAGGGATGTAAAACCCGGCGAGCGACTTGGCGCAGAAGGGCGGATATTAGGCCGATCAATACCAAAAAGCAAGCGACGATCCGGAGCAATTCGGGGAGCCGGTAGCGATATACCCTGCGATTCAGTCGTGGTCTTCGATGACGACAGGGTGCAAATTTTAATCAAAACAATTTACGTGCAATGCCAAACAAAGTATTTACCCCAGAGAACATTACCAAATTAAAACAGAACGAGGTCTTTGTATTCGGCAGTAATAAGGCCGGTAACCACGTTGGCGGCGCAGCTCGTGTCGCGGTCGAGAAGTTCGGCGCGATCATGGGGCACGGCGAGGGCTTACAGGGCCAGTCCTACGCTATCCCTACGCTCGATGAACAGATGGACAAGGTGTCTACCGAGGAATTGACGCGATCGGTACGGAGATTCGCAGACTATACACGGCACAATACCGATAAGGTTTTCTATGTAACCAAGATCGGATGCGGCATCGCTGGATTCTCGGTCGAAGAGATTGTGGAAGTATTCAAAAGCGTCTCGTTCGGCGATAACGTGGTGCTTCCGCAAGAGTTCGGCGAAGAAAAACATATCGATGGATTTAAAGGGTTCGATGCAGATATGACCTGCCTGGGCTTCAAATTCGAGGAGGGCAAGACTTACGAAGAGGATGTTGAGTTGAAAGTTTGTAATCGAGGCTTTCATTTCTGCGAATCACCGTTCTCTGTCCTTAACTATCGTGATATGCTGGATGATGAATGCAAGTTCATCCCTGTGCATCATGTAACAGCTTTGGGGCGATGTCATTCCGATTCGGATAAAACGGCGACGACAAAGATTCACATCGGGGCAAAACTCGATTTCAAAGGATTCATTAAAGCAGGTATAGATTTCATTTACGAGAAGTGCATCAAAGAGGATCCGACCGACAATGTTAATTCGGGCAACGACGCACAGATCGGCTCCTCGGGCGACCTCGCACAGATCGGCTCCTCGGGCTACGGCGCAAAGATCGGCTCCTCGGGCTACGGCGCAAAGATCGGCTCCTCGGGCGACATCGCAAAGATCGGCTCCTCGGGCGACGACGCACAGATCGGCTCCTCGGGCAACGGCGCACAGATCGGCTCCTCGGGCAACGGCGCAAAGATCGGCTCCTCGGGCAACCTCGCAAAGATCAAAAGCGAAGGTAACAATGCTGTTGTAGCAGCCATAGGTATAGATTCAAAAATAAAGGCAAAGAAAGGTAGCTGGATTACCCTCGCTGAATATGACGAGGATCTGAAACCAGTGTGCGTAAGGTCTGCACAGATCGATGGGAAATCGCTCAAGGAGGATGTTTTCTATCAACTGAAAGGCGGCGAGTTTGTCGAAGCAGCAGAATAACAGCAAATATCATCCACAAGTAAATCTTTACCAACATGCAAACCTTCTTTTCCGAAAGCACAGTCAAAAGTCTGTGGGGCACGCTTGCGGGCCGCCTCTGGCGTGCGTGGTACCGCCTCAAGAACAAGGTGCGCCGGACAATCGACAAGTCCCGCCGCCGGGCACATAAACTCCAAAACCAACCCCGTGTCTATCGGGTCGAAATTCGGTAAGAGTATGGCACACTTAATTACACTCGTAGTAGTTTCCGTTCCTGTTTGCCTGGTGTTCGGCTGGGCGCTGTCCGGTCCCCGGCGTATGCGGATCACCCGCTATCTGTTGAATGAAATTTTCGAACAGCGATGAATACTTCCTACCACGTCACCGACACGGCTCAAATGCCGCCATCCACTCGGAAAGAACCCTCGGAAGAGTATTACTTCTTCGAGAGCACCCGTTTCAACCGGCCGCAAACGACAATTCATCTGACCGATCAGGAGATTCGGACTTTCGCCAAACGCATCGCCGATTACATCACCCGAAGGACATTTTCGGGTCCTATGGAATCTTTCGACTTTCAGATAGAATATCACGGCGTTGCGGTGCAAGGACGCTATACGGTGGAAACCGAGCGGCAGGGCGCGGTGCATTCGATGGGAATGACGGAATGGATCGACGTCCCGATACGGGAGGAAACGAGCATAGCGAGCGCCTGGTGTACGGCCACGGACGAGGAGGTTCCCCGGGTGATGAAGAAACTGAATGAATTGTTAAAATAGCTGACATGAAAACGAGAATCGAGATTTACGAAATCGCTGATCCGAATCATATCGTATCTGACGGGGAATGGTCCCGAAAACTTTCGGCTGCCGACATACGCAATCATATCTATTATATGATGCGGCCTTTCGATCCCCGGAAATATTCTTCTCGCGTAGTATATATCAATCAAAAACAGTAAATATTATGGAACAACAAGCAACGGGATTGACGCTGTTCAACCGTCAAATTACCAGCGAACGCACCCAGAATTATCTGACGAGCGTCCTGGGAGCCAAGAAAGACAGCTTCGTAAGCAACCTCACGGCACTCGTCGCCAACAACAAGGCATTGCAGGAGTGCGAGCCTATGGGCGTGATGTTCGCCGCGATCAAGGCTACGGCCCTCGATCTTCCTCTTGATCCCAATCTGGGTTTCGCCTATGTCATCCCCTACAAGAACAACCGGGAGGGGCGCACCGACGCCCAGTTCCAGATCGGGGCGAAGGGATTTATCCAGCTGGCCATCCGCAGCGGGCAGTTCAAAACACTGAATGTTTCGGAGGTCAAGGAGGGCGAGATCGTGGATGAAAACCTCATCACGGGTGAAATCACGTTCAAAAAGGCCGAGAATCGGGACGCTCTCCGCACGATCGGATATGTGGGTTATTTCAAACTGACTAATGGCTTCGAGAAGATGCTTTATATGAGCTGCGAGAAGCTCGAAGCACACGCGAGCCGGTACAGCCAAACCTATGGATCAAAGAAGGACTACATCCGGGCCGGTAGTAAATGGACTACGGATTTCGATGCGATGGCGCGTAAGACCGTGCTGAAACAGTTATTGTCAAAATTCGCCCCGATGTCCGTAGAGATGCAGGACGCTGCGAAATTCGATCAGGGCGTGCTGGGCGAAAACAACTCGGTACGTTACATCGATAATGAGGAAACGGCGGCAATTCCCGAAAGCGTGGACAAAGCGACGCTTACGAGCCGCGAAGCGATCAGTGAAGCGTTTATCGGCGGTCAGATCACCGAACAGGAGGCCGACGACCTGATGCAGAAGATCGGGATTACGAAAAACGCGGTCGAGGATGCGACGGTCGAGGCCGAAGTTAATCTGTTCGACACCAAAAGCGCGAAGCGATGACCGATTCCCGCTATTTCGAACAAGGAACTCCGGAATGGTATGAAGCGCGTCTGCATCGATTCACTTCCTCCGAAGTGCATAAGCTGATTCCCGGAGCACGGGCACGGCCCGGAGAACTGACCAAGACGGCCGTCGCTTATGTATTCGACAAGATCGCCGATCGCATCACTGCCGGGGGTTGTTTGGAATACCGGGAACTCAACACCAGAGAAATAGAATGGGGACGCGAGCACGAAGAGACGGCACGGCTGGCCTATTCGACGATTATGAGCGTCGATGTCCAGACCTGCGGATTCTTCGTCTGCGAGGATTTGCCCTCTTTCGGCGGAAGTCCTGACGGGTTGGTCGGGGAAGATGGTTTCATCGAAATAAAATGCCCCTACAATTCGTCCGTACACGCCCGGTATCTGGCTATGGCTACCCCGGACGATCTGCTACGCGAGAAGCCCGAATATTACGCCCAGATACAAGGTAACTACCTTGCGACGGGACGACGATGGTGCGACTTCGTAAGCTATGATCCCCGGTGCGCCAACTCGCTGCTGGCCGTCAAGATTCTCCGCATCCCACGAGATGAAGAGTACATCGACCGTATTAGGGAGGCAGTGCTGGCAGCCGTGAAATACAAACAGGAGATAACGTCCAGAATGGCGCTCCTGGCACGGCAACAGCGGGCATCCACTACCTAAATAATCTCCAAGTATGACGACAAGAAAGACATATCCCCCGTGGTCGGAAAAGGAATTGGAAACATTGAAAGAACTCTATCCCGACAACGACAACGAATATATAGGTCGCTTGTTGAATCGCACTCCGGGGAGCGTAAAGATACGCGCCGTATGGAATGGCTACCGCAAATCCTATGAGTTTATACAACGCCGAAGAATGACGACGGATAACAAACCCCGCAAAATGGTCGGATGTATTCCGAACCCCTTGCCGGTTATTGAACGGTTATTGAAACAACACGGTTACAAAAAATAAAAACAAGCATGACAATATGGTATGGCCAGAATCAGAACCATAAAACCACAATTTTGGGATGATCTGAAGATCGGCCGCTTATCGCGCGATGCCAGGCTGCTTTACATCGGACTTTGGAATTTTGCCGATGATTTGGGCGTAGTAATAGCCGACCCCGTTTGGCTGAAGTCTAAAATATTCCCTTACGACAAAATACAACTCCAGCAATTCGAAGGCTGGTTGAAGATGCTCGAAGAAACCGGATTTATTAGTCTGCTTTCCGTTAAGTCGGAAAGATTCTATTATCTGCCAACCTTTTCCCGTCATCAAGTAATCAACAGACCTAATCTGGAGGATGTAAATATACGTAAAGAATTGTTAGACAGTGCATTAAGTGAAATCACGGAACGATCAGTGAATAATCACGGAACGATCACTGAACGATCAGTGACTATAAAAGGAGAGGATAAGGAGTATATTACTACCAATACTTCTACTGGCGTAGAAGATATTGGAGTATCTGTGAGAGATAATATTATTTCTTACCCGGTAGAAGACTATAACGCAGGCGCGTGCGAGGGGACCGAGAACCCCGAATCCGATCATCCTAAACGCAAATCCCGTAAGACGCTCCGCAAGGATGATGCAGGGATTGAAGAAGCTCGGATATTGACGTGGCGTGATGATTTTGAGATTTACAAAAACGAGTTACGCAAGGCCTATAAGACGCTCCTACAGGATGACGCTTGGATTTCGACGCAACAACGTTTCAACCCGAATCTCAACATTGCCCTCTCGCTCGAAAAGGCTTGCGTAAACTTCTGGGCAACGGAAGCCGGATGGCAGCATAAGCGAAAGCAGCGCACAAAGACTATCAACTGGAGGCAAACGCTCACAAGTTCGATCAACAGCCCGCAAAACAAAGTTTACAATGACAACGGAATTAGCAAAAAAACCGCCAACAACGGCGTTAGCGAAGATTTCAAGCGTGGAGTTCTTGAAACTCTACTCAGTGGCGGCAATACAGAGTAGCTGCCGCCGTATGCAATCGGCCGTGGCTTGTGCCGAATCCCAAATGCCGGTGTTATCTGTATTGCGAGCGACATACGGCGAAAAATGGACGGCTGCATATCTGGTACTTTGGATCGTCAATGTACAGGAGTTTTTCAATATTTCGGCAAAGATGAACGATGCGCAGGTAACGGAAACGGCCTACATGATTTTGGATGACTTCTGGGCGTTGAACCTTGCCGATGTAAACCTGGTATTTACCAATGCCAAACGAGGGCAATACGGACAACTGTACGGACGAATAGACGGATCGATCATATACGGTTGGTTTCAGACATATTTCGAGGATCGATGCAATGCCTGCGAGAACCGTACGATACGGCAAGCCGAGGCTATGGGCAGCGATCACCCGGTAACAGACGCCAAAGCTGCGGAGTTTATCAAATCGCTTATCAACAAAAAAGCGGAAAAGATTGCAAAATAGACGGAATTATCGAATTGAATTTAACGGACTAAAGAAAATGAAAGAATACACACAAGCGGATTTCGATGCCTTCGAGGTGATCGACGGAATCAAACAATACCCCTCGGGGGATTACAGTGATATACAAATATTCGGCGAGCGGTGCTCCTTCGGCGAGCGGTGCTCCTTCGGCGAGCGGTGCTCTTTCGGTAAGGGGTGCTCTTTCGGTAAGGGGTGCTCTTTCGGTAAGGAGTGCTCTTTCGGTAAGGAGTGCTCTTTCGGCAAGTGGTGCTCTTTCGGTAGGGAGTGCTCTTTCGGTGAGGATTGCTCTTTCGGTGAGGAGAGCTCTTTCGGTGAGGAGTGCTCCTTCGGCGAGTGGTGCTCCTTCGGCAAGTGGTGCTCTTTCGGTGAGGATTGCTTTTTCGGTGAGGAGTGCTCCTTCGAAGGGAAAGGCGAATATATCGGCGATTATCCTTTCCTGGCTTTTGTCGGGTTCGGCTCTCGGATTGGCAGCAAGGTTTACTTTTTCAACCTGCAAGACGGCATTTATGTCCGTTGCGGCTGCTGGCTGTCGGATATAGCGGGGTTCCGGGAGAGGGTGAAGGCGAAGAATGCCGATGCGATGTACCTGGATTTATGCGATCTGGTTGAGAGGAAGTTTAACAGGAAAAACTAAAAATACTACAAAGAGTGAATATAGGATTAGTAGATGTAGATGGTCATCATTTTCCGAACTTGGCATTGATGAAACTTTCGGCTTGGCATAAGTCGCACGGGGATTCGGTTGAGTTCGCCAATCCGATGTTCGGTAGGTACGATCGAGTGTATATGTCTAAAGTTTTCACTTTCACGGCTGATTGTGCAGACTACTACCCGTGCGAGATCGTACGGGCGGGAACAGGTTATAAGGACTATACAACAACATTACCAGACGAGATTGAACATATCTGTCCTGATTATTCGCTTTACAGTGTGAATGAGGCTTTCGGATTCCTAACACGCGGTTGCCCGAACGGTTGCCCGTGGTGCATCGTTCCGCACAAGGAAGGCTCCATCCGGCCGGCATCCCCGCTCCGGGAGTTCCTCGGCGATAAGCGTCGGGCTATATTATTGGATAACAATGTACTGGCGTCGGATTTCGGGCTGGAACAAATCGAAGAAATAATTCGCACGGGCATATCTGTTGATTTTAATCAAGGGTTGGATGCTCGCCGGGCGTGTGCCGATAAATATATACTTGACTTGCTATCGCGGGTTAAGTGGATAAGATACGTCCGGTTTGCATGCGACAGAATCAGTCAGTTAGATTCTGTGACAAAGGTTGTGCAGGAGTTGTCCAAGCGCGGCATAAAACCATATAGAATTTTTGTCTATGCTTTAATTGGGGATGTACACGAAAGTTTGGTCCGCATTGAGGCCCTGAAGCGATTGGGAGTAAGTCCCTTTGCCCAACCATATCGAGATTTCGAAAACAATATCGAACCGACAAAGGAGCAAAAGCGATTAGCCCGTTGGTGTAATCACAAATCTATTTTCAATAGTATTGATTTTAAGAATTATAAAGGATGAGAGCGAACGAATATCAGACACGCGCGATGAGTATGCGGCTGCCGAGTTGCGAGAATGCGACCTATATGCTTTTCGGCCTGATGGCCGAGGTGGGCGAAATCGCCGACAAGATCGCCAGCCGCCGCGAGCGCGGTGTGATCGATGGAAACGGGGATAACCGATGATCGCTTATGACCCACGCATCACTATTCAGCGGGATCGGAGGGTTCGATCTGGCGGCCGAGTGGCATACGGGAAGCCGATAAATTTTGCAGGAATGAAAAAGATTTGTATGTTTGTAGCGTCCTATATTCAGAGCGGCAGAGTATTCTGCCTGTTTGTAGCGGGCATTTTTTATGCCCTGACGCTACATATACACGGTTTCGTACCCCCGTGTGGAGCGTTAATGCGCCCACTGCCGCTCTGGTGTAGGACAACGGGAAAGGCGGAACCGTTTTTCATTTCCGCCCGACAAACATTTTCGGTTATGTCCAACACCAGAGAAAAATGTTTGAATGGGAAAATTACACCCAGATCAAACCGTCCAGCTCACGACACGAGCGAATCCATCTATTCGAAGTTTCTCATTGAGAAACAAGCCAAAAATCAAGCCTACGGTTATATCCTCTCACAAGGACTGCTCCGGGACTACATTGCGTATTCCCGCGGTGAGTCGTGTTCCCTTGAATCGGTTGATGAAAGACTTGAAATGGTATTGAAAAATTTCTGAGTTATGGGAGCGCATAGAAATTCAATATACGACAAGGCATATGCCGAGATGTACGCAAAAGGGATGTCGCTGGCAGAAACAGCCAAGAGTATAGGCGTTACAAGACAATGCGTCTATAAGGCATTTAAAAAGCGAGGATTCAGACTACGAACTTCTATACCTTGCGGTTTCCAGATTTACGATGGTAAAAAATTCACCTTGCGGAGTAATGGCTACTATGCCCTCACTACCAACGACAGATGCTTGATGCATCGCTACATTTGGGAGAAAGAAATATGCGATATACCAGACGGCTGGGATGTCCATCACATAAACGGGGATAAATCCGATAATCGCAGGGATAATTTGGTTTGCTTCCCAAAAGCGGAACACACGCGAAGGCATCAAATCGAAAGAAAAAAAATGATACACATAGATCTATTTTCGGGAATAGGAGGGTTTGCCCTCGCCGCGCATTGGGCAGGATGGAGGACGCTCGTTACTTGTGAAATAGACAATTTTTGTCGGCGGGTACTACAATATCACTTTCCCGAAGCATACCATCACGATGATATACACACCTTGACTTATGAGACAATTGACGTTGAACTTTCAAAACGATACGGAACCCTCTGGAGGAATGAGGACATTGTCCTTACCGGAGGGTTCCCGTAGCCGTGCCAGCCGTTCAGCCTCGCAGGAAAGCGGCGAGGTACAGAAGACTACCGCTACCTGTGGCCCGCGATGCTCGACGTTATTAGGACTGTTCGACCGCGCTGGGTCGTTGGCGAGAACGTTTACGGAATCGTTAATTGGTCGGAAGGGTTGGTATTCGAACAGGTGTGCGCTGACCTGGAAGCGGCAGGATACGAGGTGCAGCCGTACATTATTCCGGCTTGCGGTGTCGGCGCTCCCCACCGTCGGGACAGATGCTGGTTTGTTGCCCACCGTGCAGACGCAGGGTCTGAAACGATGCGTGAACGGTCGAACGGAGTTCATGCCGACAGTATTGCTTCCGACACCCCATGCCTCGGACGCATCACGCGGAGGTCAAAAAGTAACCGGACTATACAAAACGAGAAAATCGGGTCTAACATATATGTCCCTGTTGAACGATCTGGCAGTAAGCGGACTTTTACCGACCCCGACAGCGAACGATGCGAAGAATGTAACGCTTCCGGCCAGTCAGGGCATACGCAAGGGCGGACCATCCAAGAAGGTGATGCAAAGCGACGAATACCGGACTGGAACGGGTTCCCGACTCAACCCCCTGTATGTGGCGGAGATGATGGGTTTCCCGGTGAATTGGTTGGTATCGCCTTTCCTCGATGGCGCCGGGAAGCCGTCAAAGCCTGCGGAAACGCCATAGTCCCGCAGGTGGCATTGCAGATTTTTGAAACGATAAACGAATACGAGAAGATATGAAAACCAAACTACTGCGCCGACTGAGGCGGGAGGGGCGTTGTCAGATACGTGTCTATTCAGTTCGTAAGGATATGGATGGGACGGTTGTTGGCATACGCTACGGGTATAATTCGGATGAATATGCGCATCTATGGCATTTTGCGATGACTTCGGATGAACTTAAATCAGAAGCAATGAAGATATATATCCTCCGCCGCGTTGCGGAGCTAAAAGGAAATAGAAAATGAATACAAATGTAATGTTTTCAAGTGCAACAGATTTGTGGGCTACTCCACAGGACTTCTTCGACAAACTCAATGCGGAGTTTCATTTTACTCTTGACCCCTGCGCGTGTCCGGATAATGCGAAGTGCGCGAAGTTTTACACAAAACACGATGATGGGTTATTGCAGAATTGGGCCGGTGAAATTGTTTTTTGTAACCCGCCTTATGGAAGGAGTATTTGTGACTGGGTAAAAAAGTGCTATGAAGAATCGCGCAAGCCAGGAACAATCGTAGTCGCCCTTATTCCGGCCCGAACGGATACATGTTATTTTCACGAGTTTATTTATCGTAAAGCGAAAGAGATTCGATTTATTCGAGGACGGTTAAAGTTTGGCGGAGCGAAGAATAGCGCACCGTTCCCAAGCATGGTTGTAGTATTCTGATTTATGAGGTTAAAAGGAAAGAGAAAATGAAAAAAGTAATGTTCAACGATCTTTACGGGTAGTTTACGAATTTGAGTTGGTGAAACAACGAGATTCGATGCAGAACATTGCAAAACTTTGAAAAACTTTCAAACATTTTGAAATATGAGAGAAATTAAATTCCGGGGCAAGCGCCTCGACAACGGGGAGTGGGAATATGGCGACCTGTTACAGTACGATGATGGGTCTGTTTGTATCGGAGTACATAGTAAAAATTACACAGATGATGGCTTTAATGTAGGCCAATATCATCACATCGCACCAGTCAATGAAGATACCGTTGGCGAGTACACGGGGCTGAAAGACAGAAAGGGCATTGCCATATACGAGGGGGATGTGATACGCTCTCCATTGTCCGAGGATAAAACTCGCCCTCATAGAATCTTTTACCATACCGGCAACGCAGCTTTTATGGGAGCCTTGATCGATAGAAAGGAATTATGTTATTTAAGATTGGATCAGGATTGGATTTATAAGTTTGGAAAAGAAGTCATTGGCAACATCCACGATCACAAATATTTACTAAAATGACACTAAAACATCAAAAAGACATACGGCTCATAAATAACTGTGATGCTATTTATGATGAGGATTTACTCAAAAAAGCAATTCTTTGGTATTCTGCTACTCCTGTGCAACAAAGTAAAAAAATATTTCTGTATGGCAATTATGCAGCGGTTTCAATCGGTAGAGATAAAATTCACGTCCACCGTCTTATAGGTTTGTATCTCATTGGAAGACGAAGATGCAATAACCATTTTCACCACATTAACAGTAACAAAATGGATAATAGATCGGTAAATATTGCGTGTGTTGAACCTCAAATACATATTTCGAGACACAATAAAGGGCGAAAACCATCTACTAATGCCATTAGGCAGACAATAGCGGCAAACCACAGACGGAAAGGTTACAGAACAAATCCTCATAGAGGTGATGTAACGCCGGAACAAGTGTACAAAATGCGTATTGCTGGGTTCTCGTTCAATCAAATATCTCTGTACTTCCGATTGGATTGGGGCTGTGTTAAACAACGGTATGAAGATTTTATCCACGACAACCCCGAATTGCTGAAAGGAGGCGAGCAATGAAAGGCGAAGTGTTTGGAGTTGCGCTTTTTGGAGCGCCGTACTTGTATCAAAGCCGCGATCCTTATTTCCATCTGAAAATGAAGACGCTTGGATTACGACGAGGCTCCCCTTTGATTTGCGGGCTTCGGCATAAGGCGATATTGGCGAATAACTATGAGTATTGGCTATGCGACTATGACGAAGAGGATAATTTCTGCCGTAGATTCGGGATAACCCCTACTCATACAGTGGAAGATTTTGTGGAAACGATTAAGGCATTGAAAAAGGAGTATGAAAAGTAAAAAGGCCCAGGAGTTTATTGACAGGGCTATGAAACATATTGTAGCCGATTTGTCTGACCACGGCAAATGGCAGCTACGAACAGCAATGAGCCATACATCCGAACTCGCCGAGCAGGAGGCCGAGGAAAGGATGCGGGATAAAGCGATCGAAGCATTTTGCAAGGATTGCCCAATTTACTCAATACAAACAAGTAATGGGGGAAATTGCCCCGATTGCAGTGCATTAAACGCATTCAAACAAAGACTGAACGAGGAATGAAAACAATTAAGGAGAGAGCAAATGCTGCATGGCTTGACTATGAATACAAGGAGGGGGAATTATACTCAACATGCTTTATAAATGGCTTTTCCGCAGGTGCCCAATCCGAGCGCGATGAATTGACCCGCTGGCGTGACCCGAAGGTGGAGCTGCCAAATGATAATCGAGATGTTTTAGTTAAAACAACATTATGCCGTGAATACTGCATTGCCTTTTACAAAGCAAATGGGGGCCGGAATCATCATTGGCACGAGAACAATGGATCTTTAGATGACGATATGGTCATCGGCTGGCGGCCGATTCTCGAAAACGAGTAAGATGCTCTGTGCATTTTGACTAACCAAGTAACTAACCAAGTAACTAACCAAGAATATTTATGAACACGAAAATCAAATCAGACTACGAAAAAGCCTGCAACGCCTATTTGCAGGCTTTTTGCGAGAAACACGGCTATGATTATGAGGATGCCGCGCGGAGCTGGGTCGGCGGCGATGTCGGCGGGATCACCGAATGCGCGGACTATATAGTTGGGATGGATGACATCATCGCCGACATAGACCGGGACGCTCCGGAAGATGAGTTTGTAAAGTATTACGATTACTGTCTGCGGGTGGGGAGTATCGCCTGCGGCAAAATTAGTACGCCCAATTACAGCAGCTGGCTCTCGGGGTGTCCACGCATGAGTGAAGAACGGATCACCCGGCTGGAGGAGTTGCAGCGGGACATACGCAAGGCGGAAGAGATTCTGGAAGATACTGTTTTGAATTACTACGGATAAACCTATCTTTGTTTCATAATAACCATCAATTTATGAGTGAAATTATCAATATTGTCCTGCGATTAGACAAAATTCCACGCGATAGAATCAGGGAAGTTGCGCGTCAGGACGGCAAGGTGGGAATGGTTGTTAATTTGTCGGTCATTGCCGTCAAAGGAGGCGTAGATCAGTATGGGAACAGCCATTTTGTCGTTGTTCGTAAAACTAAAGAAGAGTTCGACGCAAAAGCGCCCACCATCTTCTGCGGCAGTGGGCGGAGGGCCAAACTGAAATCAGAAGCCCCGTCCACCGGACACGCCAGCGCAATAAATGAAGATGATTACCCGTATTAAATATAACGAAATATGACCGAGGAATTACAAAAGTTGCTCTGTACGCTCGAAATTGTCAAAACCAACGTCAAAGGGCGCCACTGGACACTGAAAGGAGAGAAATTCCGCTCGTGGCATTTGCAGTTCGATCAAATATACGATGTTTTGAAAGAGGCAAGCGATACGGTCGGGGAATTGATTGTACAGGCTGGGGATGTCCCCTTTCATGCGCCCTCACAGTTTCTGCGGCATTCGATGTGCGAGGAGCAGTTAAGCGTTATGGACTGGCGGAATATGGTAGCGGACACGGACCGTGAACTGGGTGAGATCATCCGATTCATCAACGACACCGTGCGGGCCGGTATTTATGATCCCTCCGTAGAGAACGATTTAACGGCTATTTCTTCGAAACTGAAACACGAGCGGATGTTTTGCTCGCAAACATTGGAATAGACTATGAAACGGCTTGTTTTTACTCTTTTTACCGTATTTGCGGCAACAGCGCTTTGCAGCGCTCAAAATCCGAATGAAACGCGCGTTGTCAAAGACGCTTCCGGACGCGTGAAGTACACCGTCCACAAAACAGGGGATCGGGAAATAATCAAGGATTCGAAGGGAAAGGTCGCAGGCACGACACGCGAAACAAAGGATCGTAAATATTACTATAATTCGAATGGCTCGTCGGCAGGTACAGAAACCAAACGGGAACCGACAAGCAGACAACGGGAAAGACATAATACAGCAAGTTCTAAATCGAACGACCGGAAGTGATTGGGTTCGGGAGTACCGCTTCCATCCCAAAAGGTTGTGGCGATTCGACTATGCGTGTCCGCAGCATAAGGTTGCAGTGGAGATCGAAGGCAATATCTTCGCTTTCGGGCGTCATAACAGACCTCTGGGAATGGTCAAAGACATGGAGAAGTATAATTCGGCTACATCATTGGGCTGGAGTGTCCTGCGGTTTACGCCTCCGACAACCAGAGAGGAGTTGTCGCGCTTCGGAACCACAGACTGTATGGATTTAATCGCAGATGTGCTGAAACAAAAAGAGGGGTATTAAACCCCTCTTTTTTTCATACCCCAATAATCGTATCGTGCATTTCTATACCGGGAGTATTGGACGTTGTAGGTGGTTTTGCAAAATGAAATAAGGCCTTGGCAATTCCATCCGAATCTATTTGGACTTTGAACAAATAATTGGAGGCGGATGTAAATATCGATGACATATAACCCTGCGGATAATTACTCTGAATCATTGCAAGAAACTCCGTCGCTCCCGGACCTACTATAGACCCAAGCACCATAGAAGCATTATTTGTTGGGGCAATAGCTGTGGGGTTGGAATATTTTATATGCCAAATATTACTGTGAGATTCCTTATATACGGTTAATTTGCCGCTAAGGAACGTATATGATGAGAAAGACGGGGCTGCATTGGATATTCGACTAACGACATCTGACCCTAATTTACTGAATGCAACTGATTTGTTTGCAATATTATTAGTTGCTACCGCTCCATCCTGAAGCTGGGAGGTACCGATGCTATTTGCTGCCATACTCCTATTCTGGATCGTACTGTCCGCAATATTATCTCCTTTTACGACCTTATTGCCCAGCATCGTATTCGTGATGAAGCCCGCCGGTATGGTGAGGCCCTCGGATGTCAGGGTGAAAGTTTTCCAGATGGCAATGTTGGCAGCGGTAAAAGCTCCCACAGTGGTGCCGGATGCGCCCGCACTGGCAGATACGGAAAGTTCGCAAGAAGTATAGGCATAAAAATCTGTCCCTTCTTTCGTGGTTCGAAGCGTTGTATTTGTCTTTGTTGCGATGAGATAGCCTCCAAGTGTCAAATTGTTATCAGAGCGGAAGCCGTATATGTCGCCCTTATAATAGATATATCCGGGCGTTACCTGATTGTTACCAACCGTATCGAATCCAGACAGAATGGCGATGTCTTTTACAATGCTGCTTGTGGAAGTATTATACGAATTATGCCGGGTAGTAACCTTCGCCAATGTCTGAATCAAAGATGCAAACTTTGTAAGGTCAGAAATATATACGGGATTACCCCCGGAAGGTGCAGATGTCAAATATTCAAAAACAACCATATTATATTATTTTTAGTTCCACTTTGATGCCATACAGTAACATAGCGTTCAAATCGGCTATGAAATCATCATAATCATTGCTATCTGCCAGTTCTTTGGGAATAACAACAGTTGTGGAGTTGCCAAACAAAGACCCCTCCGTATAAAAATAAGTCGGGGTATTGGCGCCCCCGGAAGAATACATATATACAGGAACAGCCTCCTCCTCTCCGGCAGTATAAAAATAGTTCGCATTCGCACTATTAACCTGGATGCTTATTTGTCCGTATTGCCCGTAATATTTATTCAGTATAGCCAAAACTTGTGCCAGTCCATATTGACAAGCTGCTATCGCGTATGATTTGCGGCGGCTTCTGTCCCAGCTTTCCAGGGTAGGTAATAACGGATATATCAGACTTAATATAAATCGATACAAGGTATTTAATTGGGGAGAACAATATCCCTTTTCTGTGCGAAGACCATTAGTCAGGGCATAATTAGGCCGTAAAAGTTGATATGCAAGCTTCGGTATGTCTATGGCTCGTAACATCACACTGCAGATATATAGATGTCGTTTTTTCCCGTTGGCTCTACCGGATTAACACTTTGCATCTCCACCAATTCACGGGCAAAGTTGAAATATCCTGCTGGAATGGTTATTTGACCATTGACAGGAGTAATCGGATCTTCCTTACTTGAATCCGTAACGGATATATTATTGAAATAGGCATCACGAACACCCGGAGCGCTTTTTATTGCAGATTCTATATCGTTTACATACAGTGGATCGTCACCACGTAAATATGCTTGAAAAGACAAAAAAACGTCTTTGATCTGTTGGGTGATAACCGATAAAGAATATTCTTTGGAATAACGGATGTAGAGGGAAGTGCAGTTCAGAACTGCCGGTTCTGCACTGGTAATCTGCATCTGAAACCCCAATGGGAGAAAGCTGTTCATATAATCCGAAAAAGACCGTAACTCGCCTGCAAGCAACGGCGTAATATAACCGTCATTGTCGATCTTCGCTACCTTCATGACAATCAGGCCATTGTCCGTGGACGAGATGGCCAACTGTTTGATGATCTGCTGATCCGGATTTATTGTTGCATATCCATATCGATATGTTTGGGGATCGACGATGGTCAGGGACGCCCCATATTGGAAGGCAAGAGCCGTATCGATATAATATTGACGTCCCATTACCTTTAAGGAACGGGCGGACGACTCGACCGTTTGTTCTGAATTGCTGATCTCCAACCTGATAATATTTAATACCGACGCAACCGTTGATATAATTCGATTCACAATGGACGAGGAACTCGTATTATTCAGGTTCGGCACCAGTATTTTAATATTCGTGCGTATATCGTCGTAAAAACTCATCAGTCACTAACAGTTAATATTTGATTATCTTGTGTTTGGAAATAGCTCCCTTCCGCCGTGATAAAATTAGGGGCCAAAGCCGAGGATATTTCGTCAAATAACGCATTGAGATCAGCATCAGGAATCGAAACACTGTTTAGCGGGTGTTCCTCCATTACCTCCGTTGCGGCATTGTTACGAACGATGTCCGATACGGTCAGCCGCTGCCCGGCATACAGCGTTGGTGTATAGCTGTCCAAGCCGTTAAGGTCCAGATTCTCATCCAACGCATACAGGGAGCCGTTCGCATTGATACATACGTCGTAAATCGTTTCTCCGCCTTTAACCACGTAATCCATTCCTATTCTCCTGCATATTTGGCCCCTATTTCGAAATCGTACAACCCTTCACTATTTCGGGAATACAGGATGGAAATCTGGGATGCGCCATCTTCCCTGATCTGCGATTTGGCCCGGGTGACAATGCGCTGTACCTCCCCGTCGGTGATATTATAAGCCCTTTCTTCCATCGCTGTTCCGTATTGGGGCTGGAATATATTCACGCAGGATTTGATGAAAAGCAGTTGGGCGTTTTGCTGGCTGCATGTCGAAGCGACCGCAAAATCCCCTCCGTCGTCACCCTGTACTACGGCAACGTCATTCCTGACAAAATCCCATCGAATATCCTGCATACGCTACAAATATAGGTTTACCTTACGAAGCCGATACATAAGTCTGCCCCGCCTGCGAGATTTTAACTATCACCGTCCCGGAAGCCGGATTCCCGCCGGAAGTTCCGGAAACGGTGATTTGAACCTTGTCCCCCTCCAGCACCGCAGGCTGCCCGTCGATCCTCACTTCCTGCGCCGAACCGGTTATCACTCCTGTTCCCGCGCCGTTCCCATCCGTTACGGCCGTGGCATTCGTGACAGTGATTGTCAGCGAACCCCGGTAACAGGCTTTACCATCCGCCTTCGTCGTCGTGCTCGGAGAAGTAGCAATCTGCGCCGTCGCCGCCGGGGTACACTCCAGCGTACACCCTTGAACAGCAATATACTTTCCCATCAGGTTATCGTTAAATGGCCGTTGTTTATATTCACTTCAGAGCCAGATATAATCACACTATTCGATCCTTGTTGCAGAGTTAGCTGGCTATCTTCCACTCCGATTCGTGTCTGTAATTGACCGTTCCGAAACAAAGATAGATTAGCCGCAATCCGATTAAGATTGAATCTGGTATAGTTGTTCTCATCTTGGGCACGGAATACTGTGACAGATCCGGTATTTGCCACTATGTAATCGACGGCCGGATCGCTGTCGAAGTCGAATTGTAGGCGTAATTCTTCTACCTCCGTCATCGCCACGACAAATGACAGTTCCGGCCGGTCTTCGACAAAACCCACGATAACGACCGATCCGACTTTGGGGTATAATAGAGCGTTAGCATTACCGCCCTGTATGGGCGCGAGGCTTATGTCCGGTAAAGTAACCTCGCTGTCGATGCTAACGCTCATAGTGTTCGTTTCCGTGTCCACTTCTTTGACCGTGCCATACACAAAAGCCACAGTCTTACTTCTGCCTATCAGGTTACGCAAATCGCGCCCCAATGAAGCCATCATCCTGTTGAATTTCTCCTGTCCCATATCACTATTGTCCCGTAAATACGAGGGTTTTATCAGTTACTGTCAGCACCTGGTGAAATCCGTTTTCATCGCACCGGTAAGAGTGCCCTATCACATAATATCCCCCCGACAGATCATCGAAGAGGGTATCTTTGTATTGTACATAGTCGAAAAGCCGAACCGTCGGATATAGCATCGTCGTAATGGTACCCTTGTTGCTGTTGGTACGCAGGCCCGACAATGCGGCATCTCCTACTTGCTTGGCGATCTCCCCGTCCCGGCATTTGATATACGGCAGCGACACCACCTCTCCGTTATCCGCTCCCGTTTCGTATTCGTAGAGCTTCCCGCCGCTGATGTATTTAACCACCACGCGATACTTGTCGAAAAAGCCGTTATTGATGCTGATGTCCCGATCTATGACATTGACCGAAGTATCGAGCTGCACCGTTTCTTTGGTGTTCTCCGTAATACCTACACCGCAATACAGCCTGCCGTCGGTATCTACACGAGAGTAGAGATTATACATCCCCATAACTCGCTCCAGTGCGAAAAACGGCGATATGCCTTTCCAAGTAGAAAGAACGAAGCTGCCTTCCATGGACTTGTCATCGACGGTAAGCCGGTTCCAGTCATCCGCCAGCTTCATGCTGTCCCGGTACTCCTGAAATTTAGGGTTGGCGACCTCGATGATTTCCTGCATCATTGTCTTTACGGCGGTTTCCTGCGTCCAGCTTTTGGCGATTGTACCAAAACGCAGGACAAAAGCGCCGTCTTCGCACTGTATCTGCGTCGGAAAACCGCATACTACATTTTTCACGAAGCCGTCGAAAGCGACGATCTCCGGCATTTCGTAGCCGTTGAATCCACAGATGTAACGCAGTTTTACAACTACGTGCGCTCCCATTATAATTTGGGCATCCTGTTGGTCTATACGGATGTATGATTTGACGTTTTTACCGATCGCATCCCCCGATGACTTCTCTTTGAGAATCGTATAAAACGGCATACGGATATTGGCGGTACCGAATATGTTGTCCCGCGAATCCTCCGTAGTGAACGAAGTAAAGGGCCCTATGGAGCGCCCTTCGATGAAAACTTCATTCTTGCAGATAAAGTAATTGCCGACAATCTTGCCGCTCATAACTTATACGTTGGTTTTAGCCGTCGGTGGTTCCGCCTGCGCTCCGTCGCTGTTTTCGACATACAACAGGGCGTAATCCGTATTCACCTCCAACAGATCGAGGCTTACCTCCCACACCGTGGAACCTCGCTCCGGGGTGACGGAATAACTCTCCAATACGACATTGAAGATATTAAACTTGTCATTGAGAATCGGGTTCTCAATTTCAAATACCCGATCTTCAGCCTTGATCTGCCGGAATAATTCAGCCAACTCTGCGGCAATACCATACCCTATTTCCTTATTGATGACAACATCCGACGATAGCTTATAAGGATTCAGCAAATCGACAGAGTTCGGTTTGGATTCCAGCTTGAACGAAATATTAACGCTTGTCGGTTCGTTGGCAATCCGTTCGAAAATCGTAGGTCCATCGACAAGCTGCGAACGGCTTATCAGCTTACTCCCCTGTATGGAAATATCGAATCCGACAGGCATCAGATACTCGTCGAAAGCGATATAATAATCAGTTGTCGGTTCCGTCCGATCTAATTCTTCGGATGTAAAAATAGGCCTATTGAGTGTCGAGCGGTCGAAGCGCGATTTGGCAACCTGATTTCGCAGCTCTTCCGGTGTAGGCTTTCCGGTTCTCTGACTTCCTCCATTGGTAAATACCTGCCGCCATACTCCCGTTTCGGCAAGGACGAGTTTCGCAGCAGACAGCCCGCTGTTAATGGCATCGGCAACAGGCCCCGTAATGCCGCCGATAGCTCTCCCCGGTGTGGAAAAGACCTCTTTCGCTGAATTTATAACGCGGTCGATCTTACTCTCGGTACTGGTTTCATTTGCTATCTTTGCCATATTACGTTACACTGGTTGCGTTGTTCAATGCGATCGTCAATCCCCGCACTACTACCTCCTCGATCTTGGGTTCCAGCTTGCGGCCCAGCTCCTCGATGTTCTCCACCGAGGCGATGTTTATATCCATATCAACAATCTCCTTGTTGAAGTTGATGAAAACCGACTTCGACCCCTGGGACAAGTTAGAAACGGTTTGCGCATTAGGGTCTGTTGATCTACCTCCCGTTCCTGTGATGCCCCTCAGTCCTGCGGGAAACAAGTCACTAATGGCCTTAATTCCGAGTTTGCTTAATGTAGGTTTCCTTATCTTTTTTGTATCGTCGGTATACCGCCAATTAAAATAAGAGGATGTCCCTACAAATGCGTCGATAAACTCGTTGGAGTTAAGTTTGTCATACGCCGCTTGCACAATATCACCGTGTCCAGCTTCTCGAGCGCGTTTCGCCGCGAATTCCGCAATGCGAGAGACCTCGCGGCCATACGCCTTTTTTTTGGCTATATTATTAGCCATTGTCGTAAATAGGGCTGCGTCTTTGTTGGTACTCAAGCCCCAAGTCATTCGCACGCCCCCCGTTTCGGGGTCAAATTCCCCATATTGCTTTTGGCCAAAGCTAATACCATTTGCTATCGAGCCAATAGTGTTTGCTATGGTTTGGATCGCCGACGCAAAAGTGTCGAGTTCCAAAATAAATTGATCTAACTTTGCCCCGACTTTATTAACATCGATATTGCTTACCCAGCTCACGATCTTATCGCCCAGCCAGCTATACAGTTTCTCGTTGGCTTGGGCGATCTTGTCCCAGTAGGGCGAAAGGCTGTCGGCAATACGCATCCAGAAGTTTTCTTTGGCCAGCGCGATCTGTCCCCTGGCCTTCATTACCGGATGCGATTCGACAAGCTCGTTGAACTCATCCAGCACCGAGCGCAGGTTGCTTTTGTTCTTGAGCCAGTCGCGGTAATCGCCCTGAACACCCCGCTCCTCCATCATATTCATCGCCAGCTTGCCGATGAACGGAGCCTGCCCGACCAACTCCCGGATGTCCCGAATACTCGGCACGGCCTGCCCAAACAACTGCTGCAAATTGACATTCACGCGCTCGAAGCTCAAACCGCCCACGTGAGCGATCTTGCCGACAACTTCCGCCAAGTGTGACGCCTCCTCCGGGGTCAGCTTCTTGCCGTCCACGTTCAAGCCCGTAAACATATTCATCGCATTCAGCATCCCGGCACGGCTGAAACCATATTCGGCCGCTAACTGCGTCGCACGGTTCAGCGTCGCCTGGTAGTTGCCGCCCAACCCTTTCTCCGCCATCCGCATCTGCATAAGATTGGAGGCCGCCTCCGCCATATTGTTCGAGTTCAACATCCGGGTGCCGACCAGAAGAGGCAACCCGGAGGACGCCAGGCGCCAGGCGTGCACGCCCATCCATATTTTAGCGGCCCCTATAGCTACTTGACCGAACGCACCGAGGGCCGGGATAGCCTTTCCCGCAGCTCCCGCTAAAGAAGTAAAGATTTTCCCCAGATTAACGGCATTATACCGCAAGCCGGAGAAAGAGGAAACATTGTTGAAGAAGCTGTCCTGAAAGGTCTTGACCCGCTTTTGGAACACGCCCAGCCCGTTCTGCCAACCCGCCTGCGAGAAGCGCCACTGTCCGAACTGGCGCAGATGCCAGCGAGCGCCGATGTTGAGCCGCTCCTCCAGATTGCGCTGTTTCCACTTTCGCGCCGAGCGAGCAATAATATCCTCTTCCGGAAGCTTCAACCGTCGAGGAAGGTTACCGGCGGTTCTTACGTGGATGTCCTTTGCCGCCTTCTTGAGCGTTCCGAGCTTGGCAATCGTAGCGTCCAACTGCGAATCATCGACCCGCAGCTGGAGCTGAATGCTATATACCATATTACCTGCCATCAGTTTCTCTTAAAAGGTGCAAAAAGGATTGAATCGATGATTACCAGAGCCGCAGTATAATACTTGTCGATGTCATAGGCCGACATCTTATCTTCCAGTCCCATAATCGGTTCATGGAAGATATAGGACACGATCATTTTCTTGTACAAAAATGGATCGTCCTCGGCAATGTATTCTTTTAGTTTGGTAGTTATACCATCGGATTTGAGGACGGCTCCGTTTCTAACAGTCCCCAAGTAGATAAAAAACGGTTGATGTCCTCCTGCACATCCTCATTGTTGAACAATGATATGCATGCTACTAAGTCGTTCTGAAGGTCTTTAACGACCTTTTCGTCGTCGATGGTCATCTTGACGAAACGACAGGCAAGATCGGCCGTTTCGTCGAGGTCACGGCCAGCCTGAATAAGCGACAAGCCAAACTTGGTATGTTCGACGCTCGTCCTGGAAAGACGGCAAACATTAACCGTTGCGGATGTTTCGATCTCGACAAGGCCGCCTTTGCCGTCCGCACCCCGTTTGAAATAGGTGACTTTTACGGGATAGGTAGTGATAGGATTTGTTCTGGACATAATTTAATACATTTTTAGTTGTTAATAAAGGGGCGGCACAACCGTCCGCCCCGATGATTTTTCAGACCAGTGGCACGATGTTGCGCTGCACGCCTGTACCTCGCAGGGACAAGGAGCCGGTCGTTTCGACATCATTGCGGTTCACGCTGCCGCCCTGCTCCTGCACCACCGCATTGAGAAGCGTATAGACAACGGTGCGAGGCGTCGCCAATCCTTTCATCGCATAGCTCCACGAGATGCTGAAAGGTGCAAGCTGATGCATGGCCGCGATCTGCTCCGTTACGGGTAGCGTAGCGTTAATCGCATCGATAAGGGTCTGCTGCTCGCCCTCCTGAAGCGAAAGGTTGGCGGTATAAGTAGCATTCGCTTTCTTGATACCAATGGGATCTACGGAACCGATGGCGAATATCTCCTGAATATTCTGACTGAACGTATAGGACAGCTCAGTACCGGTATCGATAGACAGGCATGTGCCGTTCGAGAGCGTGAGGTACATCTGCACCTCACTGCTCGCTACGATTATATCCTGATGATTCATGTTCTGTACTACTCTAAAGATGTTACGAAGAAAGTGGTGATAAACGCCTCCCGCAGCGTGGCATTGGGCAGGATGCGGATCGTGATTGCGAAGGCCCGACTTTTCACGAAGTTACCGTCTTTGGCCTCCAAAGTAACCTCTATCTCGCTCGCATCTCCGCGCGACAAACGCGGCTGAATATAGTTGCTGCGGAACGTAGCCAGAATCGCCGACTTGTACCCGGCATCGATGTCACCTGAAGCTGTAACCGGAACCTGGGTATTGATGAGCTGCTGGAAATAGTACTCCGCATCGTCGCACACTCCGTTTGCGACGCGCACGAACTCAATAGCTGACAAGGCGTTAGTCGATTTATTGAGTGTAGCACCGTCATTGTAGTAAACGCCGCTGTTGCCGGGACGGGTGCGGGTGAAAAGGTACTGCTTGGCTCCGATGTCGTCGATAATACTCCGAGATACGACAGCGACATTGGACGCTGCATTCGCTGTCGTGGCATTGACGAAATAATCAACCGGGCTTACGCTTCCCAAAGTCATCTGACCGATGGACTGCGCCGGATTGATCCCGGCAAGAATACCGAGAGCGCGGCCTACGTCGGCAGTGTATGTCGGATCGGGAGTTGTCAGAGCCAGTGCAACGCCATAGGCATTGTACGTATCGCCACTGGGCAAATTGTTAATATCCTGCCCGATACGTCCGGCATCCAGTACTGCCACCATACGATAACTTTCCGCGAACATATCCTGGATCAAGCCTTGTACATTCTGGATTGCTCCCTTACTTTTCGTCAAATCCTCCGCAAGACCGGAAGCCGGAACTGTGGTATTGCTGGGATATACGAACCCGATAAGGCGCGGTCTGTTATCCCACAGCGTAGCGGTGGTTTGTCGGATTGCCTGTTTAATACCGGGCATTTGTATTGCTGAAATACCTTTTTCCTTCGAATAATCATAACCTACCAGCCACAATTTAGACCCGCTCCCTGCCTTCGAGTAAAACTCCGAAACCTGGAATTTGGCTCCAGCGTCCAAAGTGGAATAACCCCCCAGCTTCTGCGCTTCTTCCAAAGAAGCAACCAGGACGGGGGTGTCTATAAGAGGAGAGGCCGAAGATACGGGAAGCACCAGCATCGCCACCCCTTCATTAGATGAAGAAGTGCCGATCGCGGTATCCTGCAATTTGACGGTTACACCTGTTCTTGCCATAATATCGAATTTTACTGTTATACTTTAGATGCCGATTTACGCCCCGATTTAGCGCCTTCTTGTCCGGAATTGCGCCGACGGGCAAGTTCGGCCCTCGCCTCTTCCAGCGTCATAGAAGGAACTTCGGCTTTTTGCTTCTCAGAATCCGGGGAGGCATTGCGTGCGCTCATGGACTTGGCGAACTGCGCGTCAAACATCTTGTCGAGTTCTTCACAAGTCAAAGGCTCCTTTCCTTCCTCTATTGAGCACCACCGAACCTGCTTATGGACCCGAAGGGCGTCGGTCATACGGGATTCTGCCTGCCACTGCTGACGATACATATTCCCATCATCCGTAATGAAGACCTTTCCGAATTTCGCCGTAACAATCAGAAGGTTTTCAAAAAACTCGTCTTTATAGTTTACCATAGTGGATAATTTTCTGATTGATTAACATTTCCCGGCCCATTAAAAAGGCCGGGAAACACAAAAATTAGGGTCTGGGCGCTATATATTTAGCCGGTACGATGTTCACGATACCTTTGCCGCCCTTACGAGCGCTACCGGCACCGAAACGCATATCCATCGAGAACTTCCAGCCATACGAGTTCGGATCGGCAACGACATGTACGTTCGTGTTGCCCATCGCCAGAATAACCTGCGAGGGGATGAAGCTAATAGCCAATCCGTATGCAGTAGCGGCCAGTACCGGCGCGGTATATTTCGGAATGGTACCGTTCGCCAGAACCTTGCCGTCGCAGTAAAGTTCAGGATCGACAACCTTCGATGTCTCCGTGTCGTAGGCCGAAGTTGTCGAACGCGACATGAAGTTGAAGGCAGAGTACTTGCCCAACATCGGACGCATCTCACCGGCAGTTTTGGTCAGCAGGCTCGTGAGGTACGGATTCGAAAGAAGCTGCTCCATGTAGGCGGCATCCATCACACAGTCGATGTCGCCATCCTTGATGTCGTAGTTCCAGTTCACGAACTTCGTCTGCGCCTTGATAAGGTCGTTGGGCGATAGCTCCAGCAGGTCACCTGCCGCCTTCGAGTTCACCGGGAAGGCATCGGCTGCGGCGAAATGCTTGACGGTGCCATCAGCAGCAACACCCGACATCGGGACACTTGCACCAGCACTTTCTGCGATCTTCTGGAGGGCGTAGTTGTGGATGGCGTTCACCATGAAGCGCACGGCTTCGCTCTGCCCCCACGAACGATCGTCGTAGGCGAGGATGTCGGTATTCGCCGCCTGCCAGAGAATAGGCTGAAGGGAGAAAACCTTGGTGACAAGACCAATGGGGTCGTCATCATAGAGGTAGTCAGTCACGTTCAGCGGAGCACGGTCGCCGTAGTAGATTTTCGGACTGATCGCCGATTCTACCCAGATGATACCCTGCTTGTCCGAGCCACTGGTGCGGGCGCAACGAGCCGCCCAGGTGTTGGCCGGGAGCAACTGTTGGTAGAAGAGCGAAAGCCACTCGACGACGGCCAGGTCCGGGGATGTCGTGACGAAATTCGAGGAGTTGGCGCCGGAGGCCAACTTTACGGCAGTGCGTTCCGCGATCGTCGAGAGTTTTTCGTATCGGCCTTCGCCATTACGCACATTGATATTGCCCATGAAAGCCTTGAAGCCTTCATCTGAGCTTACGATAGCTGCAAGCTCCCGGGCGGCTTCCACTTTCGATGCGTGCTCCGGACGGCAAACGTCCGTAGGCGCGACAGTAAGCAGCCGTGCCGCAGCGTTGAATTTCGTCTTGCCTTCAGTTGTGGCAAGGAATTGATGGAGTGTTTTGTTCGTTTCCATACTTGCTTTCAGGTTGATTTTGTGGGGATCGATGATTTGTGCCTTGCCCGCCTCACTCGTCGCCTCCTTATGCTGCACACTCGCCTCCGCAGCTGATGCCAGGGTCGTGGGTTTAGGCTCGGGTTCCGGCGCTTTCTGCGGTTCAGGCTGCTTCTCGGCCTCTTTTCCGGCCGCTCCGAAAAACGACTTCAACTTGGTTACGATCTTCTCGGCGATACTCTCTGTATCTTCCGCATTAAGCGTTCGAAGCTCTGCCTCGTTTTCTGCCGCAGGGACAGGCTCCGCAGCGGACAAAGTAGTCGCCTCCTTTGCGGGGTCCTCCTTCTGGATCGTCCCGTCTTTAGGGTCTTCTTGCGTCATGTTGCTTTTGTATTTATTGATAAGTGAATGATCTTTAGCCGACAAGGTTGTTATGCGTTCCGTCTGGCTGGGCGCGAACTCCGCAGCGAGCATAACCTTTTCGCCCTTGAAATCCGAAACCGCATCGGAATTGGACTGGAGAGAGCATAACGATACTTCATATACAAGGAAGTAAGTCGCATATTTAACTCCCGTGGATTCGTCTTCTATCTCCCGGCTGACCCCTCCGATGGAAACAGCCCTGTAAAATCCGTTTTCGTACAGGTATTTCGCCGTTTTACCCCGCTCCGTCCCCTCGGCAAATTTCAAAGTACCGATCCAGTCGTTGCCTTCCCGGTGAATATTTACGACATTTCCGATAGGTTGGCTATCCCAATCGTGATTCTCCAACAGCACCGGATTCTTTTCATAACGCGACCAGTCGATACCGTCGGACAAAACGACCATATCATAATCGTTGATCGTTTCGTTACTCAATACCTGCCTTAACTCTGCCATACAAAATGCGTAATTTCCTGCCCAAATATAGGTTTACCTTTGATTGCTAAATAATCCACCCGCAACGGAAAAAATATTTTTCCGACATACCAGCACAAGAACGGCCAAGACGATCCAAAATCCCTTCATCTGCGTCTGCTGCCACCACGTCAATTTACGTTCAACCTCGACGATATCCGTATTCACCCGATCGCGGTAAATCATACTGTCCCGATATATCACCTCTTTCTCTGTTGGTATGGGCTTTTTCTGCGGCTTATTTGCCAGCGAGTGGAACAACGCCCCGTCGGGAGTTATTAGAGCGTCAGAAACGGCGTATGACGTTTCCAAATGGCTCGTTGTATCTCGGACTGTCTGACGCTCGATTTCAAGCGGAACCTCGACAAACACCGTGTCCGGGATATACTCGGTACGAACGACGGTTTCGACCCGCACACTGTCCTGCGTCGAGGTCGTCAAATGACGACAGGGACAACAAGAGACAGCGAGCACCGTCGCGATTCCGCAGAGTATGACCTGCTGCAGCTTCATCGGGTCATCGGAATATAGATGGTCTCTCCGGCCGGTTTGAACAACAGTTGTTTTCGCTGCCTCCCATCTTGATTCTTATACCCGATATGCACCCAGCGAGGCACTCCAGCGGCATCCTCGTTTTCCGAAATCATCTGATCGAACCGCTTGCCCCGAAGCCATTCCCGGCAGAACGACTTGAACTCCCGGAGCCGTCCGTTGTTAGGCACCAGATCGACGGCCCAGCCGACGCAATGCGCCGAGGTCGCCGAACCTTTGACGGCCTTGTTCAGTCGATAACCTCTATATCCGGACGAAACGGTCAGGGCCGGAGTTCCCCAATGTTCGTTCGCACACAACACGGCCCACGCCTCCCGCAGCGGATCGATCAGACGGTCGATCATCTCTTCAAGGTTGCGGCGATGTTCTTCCGTCGGCGCATTGTCCAAATTCATCTTTCGGGCCGTTGCCGAATAAGTGAGTTCCTGTAAAGTAAAATGTTTCATTTCGACTACTGTTTTTTGGATTCTTCCCGCGTACGGTCGAGCGTGCGGAGCAATTCGATAATATCTTTGGGGTCTTTGGCGTGCGCCAATTCAGCCACGATGTCGCCGATCTTCGCTGCCGACGACCGAGCCGCCCGGAGATTCTCCCGCACGCTCCACGCCTCGATACACACGGCGATCACGGCTGACACGGCCGACGCATAGGGCATCGACCAAATCCCGAACAACAGTCCCAATACATCGACGCACATGAACAACGCCGTCACCTTGCCGTAGTCCCCAAATTTGATAAAGGTGCGGCGAAGCCCGTGAGAATCGATCGGCTGCTTCAATGCCCGCGCCTTGCGAATCCCGGCCCGCATATCGACCATTACGGCGATAAACATAACAATCCAGATGATAATTTCCGCCAGTGCAGCCCGGCGGACCGTCAGTATATCCACACCGAAAATATCGGCAACCCCGTCAACCATCACAACCACGATTATCCCTCCCAAAAGGTATATTTCTCTTGCATGCGGGCTATATATTCATCTCGCTCCCCGGCCGTGGCATCGCGCCACGTCCCGGATTTCTCCCCGGGGAGTTTTACTCGTCGGGTAAGGTAAAGCCGCTCTTCGTCCGACACCTCGGCGGCCTGGGTGATGTAACCGCCCTCATCGGCGATCTGCTCCGTAAAAGTTGTTTTCTGTTCTTTCATAGCAAATTTTAGTTTATGCCGTAGCGAATGAAATATGTTTGCCCTGAGCCGCCGTATTGACCGCATACCAGTCTGCTTGCTGCGGATCGGTCAGCTTGGCATAGACATCCGCATGGACCGTGACCGTGATGGCCGATGTATTGGTCGCCTTCTCCACCAGATACTGAAAAGATTCGAGCGTAAGCAGCGGGCTGTCCTTCAGATCGACATTATATTGTAATTGTTTGAATTTGACATTCTGGAGACTCTTGCAGTCTGTAAATGCAGCGTTGTGGAGTCCATTTACGAATGTTACGCCTCCGACAATCGTGACCAACTGCCGACATCCGTAAAATAGATAAGTACAATTTGAAAACCGCACTAACGTCGATTCCGGACATAGGTATATAGTCTTGAAGTTGCTCGACGTGAAAGCGGAATAAGCTGTCACCTGGACGGCATTCGTAAACTGGTTCGGAGCCTTCCGAGGCGGAAGATTCACCGGAATATCAACACTGTAAAGCGCCGAATCCCAGTTCGAATTATTCAATACATTGTGTGACAGACTGTATATTTTGGTCATCACACTGTTGGAAATACCCGTCACGGAACCTACCGTCCAGCTCTTGCTCGATGTATCCCACACCGCACCGGCCGCCACGAACAGATAGTGCAGAGGGCTGCCGGAAGGAGTGGACGGTACCCTTTCGGAAAGTTTAGCGTCGATCTCGGGACCGGTAAAAATACTTTTATATACTGTTGCCATATAATTTACTCTATTTCCGTTACACGATCGTTCCTGTCATCCGTTTTGTCCGTAATCGTCACTCCCAGTAATTCTTCTGAAGGGTGCAGTTCGTCGTATGTCGCATAATCCACGATTCGGGTTTCATACTGCAACTCTACGACTGATACGCTGGTACCTATTTCCCGATCGAAAGCCTGGGTCGTATAGGTCCGAAAGCCCTGATAAAGAGGATAAAAATTATATTTTCGGATCAGCTCGCCAAAGTCCTCTCCCTGTTTCGACTTTTCGATATAACTGCGGACCTGCATAGCCAGGTTGAGCGTCTTTCGTTGCTGTTCGTTGAACGAAGCCGCCGTCTGATCGTTGAAATTGGCGATTATGGAGAAAGAAATTGCCACTTTATCCATGATAAGACCGCCGATATGCACATCCGCCCGGGGGCTGTTGTTCACACTCACGGCAACGCACGGAAGAACCGTATTGATGATTCCCCTTCCGTCGTCCGTTACCGCTCTGACAGCGATTTTCTCCTTCGTAACTACGGGAGCTTTGCGTAAGGACTTAACAAAAGCGTCTATAATATCTCCGAGCATACTCAATGACTATCTACTGCGGACAAATATAGGTTTACCTTACAAATCGCGTCTGTGTTTGGTAAAAAAAGCATCTAACAGGCGGTCGAAACGCGCTTTCGTTACAGAGCCTACACCCAGAAACTGCCTTTTTTTGACCGGACCGTCGTATTTCCACCGGCCCCGATGCACATCGCCCCGCTTTGCCGATCGGTAAGCAGTATGATGAGGAGGCATCCCGCCCTCGTTGTGCGCCCGGGCAAATGGAACGTCCGTCCCTACAAAAATATCGGCATCATTGCGTCCGATACGACGAGAAATCCACTTGAAACTCTTCTTCAGAAAGCCGTTGTAATCCAATTTAGGGTACCTGATGTTGCTTTCTCCGCCGAAAGCCGTACGATCCGGCCATTTACCGCCCGGAGAGCCGGCGAAACGCTCCTCTTTGAAACTTTCGTGCGTCTGTTCCAGCATCTCCTGCCCGAGCTGTCGCGGAATATCCCGGACTACCGTCGTCCGAAACTGGCGAAGATTGCGGATGAGATCGTCTATATCCGGCATAATTACTCGTTTTTGTCGTCAGATTCCTTATTTTTACGTCCCTTTTTGAACATATCCGACACTTTGGAGGTCAGGGAACTCACCCAGGAGGAATTATTAACCTTCGTATCTATGTCGTCGGCGCTCATCCCGATTTTGGCATATACCTCCGGCTTGAAACGCATACCCTGTTTGGCTGCGACGCTTCCGGCGCGTTCGAAGGTGTCGATGGAGATCGTCTCATTCGGAATCTCCACGAGTTCCGCCCCAAGAAAACGGTCATCCTTGAATATGCGGGCCAGCTTGGACAGCGTAGCGGGCATATTGAACATCGCCAGACAGCTTTCCGTATCGGCATCCAGAATGTCGTGATACATGTTCATATGGATTTGTGCCAGTTCTTCGGAATTGGTATTCTTCTCGGTAGCGCCGAGCAGCGTGCCGCCGGTCACCAACTGCATGATCTCCGACCGGTATTCGCTGATATACTCCTTGAATACCCGGAAGGCATCCGCATACGACTGGGTGTTGATAGGATTGACTTCGACCTGATACAGACTTTTACCCCCGTTTGCATATTCGTTGCGGAAAGGCACGACGGGAATGGTCATCGGATCGAGTTCCTGGGCCAGCGATACGGCAATGTCCTTGGCATCCTCGTTGTTGGCCATATAACCGATTACAGTCAGAGGAAACGAATATCTTTTTGCCAGAGCGCCCCAGTTGTTGTACATATCCACGATCCCGATCATGGCACGAGAAATGGGTTGCAAAAGTCCCAGCCTGAAATCCTGGTCCGTCGTAGGCTCGAAATAGAAGAGGTTATCCCATTTGTCCGCAGTGACAATACTGTAATAATCGTAAGTCATATTCCGCAGCCCCCGGTTGAAAATATCGATGTTCCGCAGCGGAAAATCTACGATCTCCCAATCTTTGGTATCGATGCAGAAAACCCTCACTCCGTAAAACTTCGACAACAACAATTCCCGCATGAACCCCTTGAACCAACGTGTGCCGGTGTATGTTTCCGTCATCGATTTGTCGATTTTACCGTTGATTTTGAAGGCAAAATCTTTCTTTTTCAACGGAGTAAGGCGCTTTCCGAGCTGGGATTGCAGAAACGGGCTGGACTGAATACACCACGAATAGAGCGTATCGAGATACACCAGATTACTGTAATTCAACGCATTGTTTATGGCGTTACGCCAATATGACGGCGTGAACTCCGCATAGTAATTGTTGAACAGGTACTGGGATTTGACAGAACTATTCCCGACCACCTGCGGGACTGTAAACGGATTGATCGCCGGAGTATGAAATTTAGCCATATTATCCTCGATATTGTCTATTTATCGTAACCAGCACGCCTTTCGTGCCGTTTTCCTGCAATTTGGAGGCTCCGTTTTCCATCGAAACCTGCCCTCCCTTCAGCTCTTTCAGCGTGATGTTGGCCTGCTCGAAATTCGCTTTCAGCGGCTCGCTGATCTGGACGGAGGGAGCGCATACATTGTAAGCCGTGAATACCTTGAGAATCCAAAGCAACGTCTGATCTTTCTCCTCCTCGTCGGTAATGGACAACAGATCTTTGATGTCGTAATAGTTACCGATCTGTGCATACACGTTCGCCAATGCCGTATTGTAGGCATTCCGTACAATATCGGGGTATAACTCCTCAAACTCCTGCAACTGAACCGGAGATACCCATTGCAACAGCTCCGATTTTCGGAAATACATATCCGTAATATTGACCTGAACACCCGACACATAAGCCGCAAGGCCGGAAGAAGCGTCCGAAGTTCCCGCCACCATCAGAATTACGGCAGTGTAATCGTGCGTGAACTCGAAAGGAAGGGCTTGCGTCACGGCCGCCACGTTTACAGGACGGTCGGCAATCTGCTCTATCCCCGAGCCATCAGAAGCGACAAGGAAAATGGAAACTTTGAAATCCCCGCCGTGTTGCGGGAATATGACCCGGCTTCCCTCCTCCAGTACCGCCGTTTCTATACGGCACGACAAACAGGCGGCATCCGGGGCTGAACTTACAGCACCCTCCTCCGAAACGGAGTATCTTTCATTTTGCCAGGCCGACGGGTCCGGCTTAAATATGACAGCCATATATTTTTAACTTAACATGCGTTTTTGGCAACCTCCGCGTCGTATCAGGTAAGTATGCCCGTAAGTCCCTTTCGTAACGACCATATCGCGCGACAACAGGGAAACCCCCTTGGCACAAGCATCCGGGATGTCGTCTTTCTTGAGTTTGTTGTTGTTCCGGGCGAAACGCAGGAACTGATCTATGGTAATTTCGCATACGCCGCTCTCCTTGACCAAAGGAGAGAAAATAAATTTGCCATTGCGGAACAGAGGTTCCAGCGTCGCCTCGATAAAAGTGAACTTATCCCCGGTATTGCGCGTGTCCCAATTCAAAGGACATACCCACCCCCGTTCTTGCTGGAACATCTCGAAAGTCGTCTCGAAATCCAGCGGCAGCTGTTTTTTCTCCATCAGTATGCGGGGTGCAATCGGCGCTTCTCGGTAAAGCTCATAGATGTTTTCCAGCATCTGGCGGGTAGTACCTTGCACCGCCCGCACGTCGATAAGCCAGATTTTTCCCCGAGCCTGCCCCAACAACACCGAAGCCTTATAGTCATTGACCTCCCGATCTTTGGCCGACGGGTCCGTATAAATGATACAATCCACAAATTCCGACGCAGGAGGCAATTCGCCCCAGTTGATCTTCTTGAATACCTCGCCTTCACCTTCATCGGCATACTCGCCCTCCATGAAGCGCCTTTGCTGCATCAGACTCATAGTCGATAACGTACCCAGATAATCTTCGGAAATATGTTCCAGATTATCATCGACGCTGAAGTGCATTACAAGCGACTTTTTTACTAAATCCGCATCCAGCGGCTCACCATCGGCCCCCTTGTGCAGGAAAAATTGCTGGTAGGTCCAATGCAACTTCGTCGTGGGATTGAGGGCAAGCAACATGATATTGGAAACCGGGCTTCCCTCCTTTGTCCTTATCTTCTGCGCCATACGGGTTTTGAGAATGTCAATGGGCTTATGATCCACCTCCGAAACCTCGTCCACGAAAATATGTCCCCACTCCGTCGAAAGAATCTTGTCGAACCCCGAATCATCGTCCCGCGAAGAGCGGATAGATGCAAACTGAATATAAGCGTCATTGTAAAACCGAAGCAGGTTATCTTTCCCGTTGTATTTGGCGAACGGCTTTCCTTGTACGGTGATCTTCTGGTAGGAGGAATACCCGTTATATCCGGCGATCGCATTCAATACCGCAGGCAGTGTTTGCAGGATCATACCCGACTGAAGCGACGTAAACGTATTGCGAACAATCAGATTATTGGCCCGGTAGGCTATGCACTGAACAATCATCCAATACAAAATCAGGAACGTCTTGCCCGAACGGGAGGCCCCATAAAACAAAACACTCGTATAATGCCCCGAATTAAGGGCATTGTACATCGCAACCTGTTTGGGGTTTAAGGGTATGTCAAGATTTAATCTTCGCACCTGAATCGTCCGCAGAACGCACTAAATGAATTTCTATGCCTTCAATGTCATTCTCGTCCCGGATTTCCCCGATCCTCTCATTCGTTTCACTCGCCAGCTTCAACATCGAAACCAGCGTCTTCATCGCCGTAAGTTTGGAGTTCAACACATCGACCGATGATTTCGTCTTCGCATCACGCAACTGCCGACGTACCATCTCAACATCCTCCAAAAGCCCCAGCGATTCGAAAGACGCCTTGGCCCGGTCCGACATCTCCGGCACAACGACTTCCGAAAAATCACTTTCGACCTTGCGCTGCCGCGAGGGGTAATCCGCGATCAAATCCGCAACCGTACCTATTTTCGAATCCGAATCCATCATTCGATATCCGTAAAATCAATGACACGATCAACTCCATCGGAAAGATAAGCTACCAAAAAAGCGTATTTATCAGTCGCCGTATCGCCCCGACTAAAATCAGCCTTGAACAACTTACCATCCCGCGTTTCAATGTCGATATGACCTGAGCCATCCTCCGACGAAACAAGCAGGTGTATACCACGTATCTCATCCGCCGAAAACTGCAAACAGGCATCTTCTGTCCGAAGTAAAAACATAAATTCCGATTTTTATCCGAAGCAAATATAGGTTTACCTCTCAATACCCCGATTTTTTACCCCCCACGCGAAAATCAAAATCCCGTTTCCTGAAAACATTTTCCAAAAATTGCCCAAAAATGCCGGTCCGAAAATATAGCGAACATTAGATGCGGCCGAGGGGGTGCCGGCTGTTTACCCCGGAATCCGGCAGAGGTACACGGACACACGAAGAACACCACACAACGACAAACGCCAGCAAAGGCCTGTTTTCTTTGATTTGGCGGCACTTCCTCTACACTGTGGTATAGTTTATCGCTCCGGTGTGCTTTGTACAAAATACGGGCTATTTGTGTGGGTTTCTCGAAGAGAGAAACCAGCCCCGGGAATATATTGTATTTCTCAACAGAATACCAACCAAACACCAACAACTACACAATAAACAGTAATACAGTGTATTGCATCACCAATAAACACCCCATACACACCCCAAACACAACGAAGTAACAAAACAAGCAAAAACCAGCAACCGCAAAAGGGTGGAAGATTAACAAACAGCCGATGCCTCTATATGAATTAAAATGTAATTTGTTGGGAGTATTAGAAAACTACTACACTTTAATACATTATAGGGAAGTAATAGAAATATAGATTTTATTGTAGATTATTATAATTTACGGGTAGTATAATATAAGCATTAAATGGGTGTATTTGGTAGTATTAGTTGTAGTAGTGAGGGGATATTATAAAATAAATTTAGGGAAAAATAAGTATTAAAAATACGCTGCAAATTTAATATAAAGCCATCATTTGTATTCAATCATTTAAGTGCCTGAAGATCTTTGTATTTTATTTTGTTATTGTGTAATTATTTTGTATATTTGTAATACCAATTATGTTCTTTGACATTATAACAAAAGCCCCAGCGGGTAAGGCTGGGGTGTGCTGTGCGGATCGGCCTATTTTAATTGATCCGCTTAATAAAAGCCCGGACAAGTGAGTTTTCGAATTGTTTTGGGTTCCGGGTTGGCAGTTCTGGAGGAGCTGCCGACCCTCCGGTCTTTATTTTGAAAAAACGGAGTGACTTGTAACACTTGCAAGCCTTACAAATCACTCCAATAAATACTAACAATTAAAAGCGTGAAGCCTTCTACGTCAGTGGGGGCAAAGTTATGAAAAAAAATTTTAACAATGCAAATGAAGCCCTGAATTTTTCCGTAAATGTGCGTAAAGTTATCGAATCCACCGCCCTGCGTTCTGCCTGGGATCGAGGCGTACAGGCTTACGCCCTGGAATTGCTCGACAATTATAATGAATACGTAAAGTATAGCGCAGATAACGGAGAAGATATTCCCGCCCTTTCAGAAAATACACTATTAAACGGCGCGACCGACTGGATGCAATACAGTTGGGGCGGCTGCTCTCTTGTCTACAATTCAGATATAGCCAAACGGCTTTGTAATCCGTCAGAGTTGAAGCGTTACAAAGGAGGCGAACACAATCCAAACAGCCGCGAGGGATGGTTAGATGTTCAAGCGCGAGCACTGCGCCAGGCATTTGCGTCTTTGGTTCTTACTGTCGGAAACATTTCGCATTATGGCACAAGTGCTATATATGTATCCGCTACAAAATAATGGCAACCCGGCGGCGCTCTTTAAGGGGCTGCGATCGAATCGACCGCCGGGAGCAAACAACCAAAAACAAAAGCCCTCCGATACAGAGGGCAGCCAGGGCTCCGAAGCGGGCACGCAGGGGAAGGGACGATAATTCACTCTGCAAATGCAGCGTTTACCTCTGTACCGTCCAAACAAAAAAGCACGCAAAAGGGGTCGCTCCTGAAAAGCACGCAAAAGGGGTCGCTCCTGAAAAGCACGCAAAAGGGGTCGCTCCTGA
>OHBE01000610.1_pt1 | contig 38382 bp, 35 predicted proteins | sample 1577231 | NCBI WGS metagenome assembly OHBE01 (sample SAMEA3541506, study PRJEB24748) | human gut metagenome | biome: human gut; feature: human-associated habitat; material: faeces | place: China | collected 2012 | reverse complement strand
GTAGCTTAACTTTAACACATGAGGCCCTATTCCTCATACCCTTTTTATTCAATTGCCCAAGATGTATTGTAGTCCTACACGACGAAGCGGACCGCGGCTTTTATAAACTTGCGTGCTGAGTTGTAAAATCCCAGACTTGTCCGTGTAATGATGGTAAAAACGCGAACCGGGAGTATGCATTATGAAAAAGCTTTTGATTTTATCCTGCGCACTGGCATTCTGCCTGACACTTGCTGCCTGCCATACCACAGACTCAGCTGATAGTTCTGCCCCTTCAGTTGCTCCGGGCTCAGCAATTGCCAATGAGTCCTCTGCTCACCAGATCGAGTCGGAGAGTTCCCTGGAGGAGAGCCGGACATCTCAGGATACTGCCGTCACATCAGACCCAACCGAAAGTGAGACGACAGCCCCTGCCAAGCCGGCAGATCCCATGTCGACTACCGAACCGGAAAGCGAAAAAGCCACAGAGTCTACGACACCCCCTCAGACCGAGCCGGAAACCAAGCCTGCCGAGCCGCCTTCGGAACCCGAGAAATCTTATGCCGGGGCCGAGGACGCCCGAGCGGTCGCCGATAAGGTGCTAGAGTACATCAACAGCTTCCGTACATCACCTGCAGTCAAATTGCCGGGGCTTACGAGCTACACTGAGTATCGAAGCCGACAGCTCATCAGCAATTTTGCCCATGATACAAATGATGAGCGTGCAGCGGCAACAGCGCTTCAGTATGGCGAGTATGTGAATCCGAGTGTCTACGGCGGTAGCGGCGAGCCGTACTACCGTGCCAATGCCAGCGAAGCCATTGCAAAGGCAGGTTATGTTGGTACGGTGGACGAAGTTGCCTACAAGCTGGCGACCTTGGTCAGAAACAGTGCAGGGCACTGGTGCTATATCGGCTCGGCCGAGTATGGCTATATTGCTGTCGGCGTAACTTATGAAAGCGGCATGTGGTATTGCGACATCGCAGTTGCTGCCGAAAACACGGACAATCTTTAAGAACCATCAAGGAATTGCAGCCTCACCGAAAGCGGTGAGGCTCAGCCTGTCGAAAAAGTCCAGCTAGTGCTGGGCTTTTTCGACAGGCTGAGCCGGGGTTTACCCCGGCACCGTCAAGGTCGGAACGGATGGCGTGCTCCGCCTTGAGATCGGCGGCAGCTCCCAGTACATTCTGACCTGTATAAATTCCTCAACTTCGATTCCGGAACCGGAGGATACGGCAAACTCAACAGCCCAGACGCAAGCTCCTGCCACAACAGAGCAAAATCCTGAGCCAAATGAGAAAGCCGTATCCGGCATTCCGACGCTGCATATCATCCTCTTTGCAGGCGGTATGGTCATTGCAATCGGCACGCTGATTGTCATGCAGATTCTCAAGAAAAAGCGTGAAAATGAGGCGCCAGATGACGAAGAAGACGAGGAATAATCCCCCAGACTGAGTCTGACAGAGAAAATCAGAGAATTTGCGATATTTTTCGTAAAATTCGGCGTGAAAACGACGATAAACCTTGACTTTTCGGCACTTCTCTGCTATACTATAAACGTGGCAGGAGCTTGCGTTCAGGCTCTCGATACGTCTATGGTATGGCGTCAGACTTCGTCTCGGGAAGAGGCAGGGAATCGTTACGGATTTGCGCACTGAGCAAGTCCACAATAACGCAGGCAATTGAATATGATAGCCGGAAGGCTGCTTGAATCCATACAGTGATCATTTGTGCTGTATGTTTTAATGCAGTTCTTCCGGCTTTTGTTTTTCTCGGAGGTAATATGAACGATGAATAAGAAGAAAAGAAAGGGGTTTGACCGGGGCGGGATGCGGTGCCCCTACTGCGGCAGCCCCGTTGTGTACAGAAGTGCAGACGGGATCTACCGCGACAATTCCAAAGGGACCATGCTTTACGTATGTTCCCGCTATCCCGAATGCGACTCGTATGTCCGCGTCCATGCCGGCACGAATATTCCGGTCGGCAGTATGGCCAATCACGAGCTGCGTACATTGCGCCGCACAGCGCACCATTATTTTGACCAGCTTTATGAATCCGGTTATATGAGTAAGCAGGACGCATACCAATGGCTGGCCCATCTGATTATGGCGCCGCTTTCCGAAGCGCACATTGGTCATCTCGGCGAGTATTACTGTAAGCAGGTGATCGAAGAAAGCAGAAAGCTCTTAGAACGGCGGAAAGCCAAAACGCGGGGGCGATATTATGCACAGAAAGGAGGCGCACTGGCGTCATGACCCTGACAGCAGAACAGCAGAAAAAAGTGGAGCAGAATATTCGGTTGGTTCAGAAAGTGATTAACGATAAGGTCCACGGTCCATATCAGTTGGGCATTTATACATATGATGATATTTTTCAAATCGGCTGCATCGGTCTCTGCAAGGCCGTGGCAACAGACAAAGGCGGGACCTTCTCTACCTACGCCTACCGCCTGATATGGAACGAGATCTGCGATGCGCTGATCTACTCGACCAGGCGGCAGGCAACGGAACTTACAAGTGATATTATCCCCTTGGTTGTAGAGGAACCGACCATATCGATTGCAGATGTCGCAACGCAGTTGGATGTACAGGCTGCACTCAAAGCAGCAAAGCAGGAGGCTTCGCCGTGCGTGCTCAAAGGAATCGATGCAATGATTCAGATGGCCGAGGGGCGCTCCAGCAAGGAAATCGGAAATGAGTTTGGTGCGTCTGCCAATCTTGTTTGTGCCTGGGTATCCAAGGCGAGAAAATATCTGAAAAGCCGGCCGGAAATATTAGCGCTGGCAGAAATGTAATATATACGACATGGCCGCTGAGATGTGTTTCTCAGCGGCCTTATTATTTACTCGAAGGAGATGTATATGGGAAGACTCAAGAAACTGTGCCCTATTCTTATTCCGGTCCTTGCATCCATCATTATAATTGTTCTTTTTCAAAGCGTATTTTTGCTCGGCTATGTGCCGACTGCATCAATGGAGCCGACACTTAAAACCGGAAGCTTGCTTCTCGGACTAAGGCTCTTTGATGAACTGGAAACCGGCGATATTATCATTTTTCATCACGACGGTTCCTGCCTCGTGAAAAGAATAGCAGCATGCGAAGGAGACACTCTTATTCACAAGGATACCGTAGTAACTGTCCCCGAAAACTGCTTCTATGTGCTCGGCGACAATACGGAGAACTCTCATGACTCCCGGTACTGGGATAATCCGTTCGCACCTTATGAGAGTGTGATAGCAAAGCTGCTTTTGCCAGTAGGATGAAAAAGGACATAACCAATCAAAAGTTCGGATGCCTCACTGCCAAAGAGATCGTCCGGACAATACCGGGAAAAGGAACTATATGGCGATGTGAATGCGAGTGCGGTGGGGAAAAAGAAGTCCCTGCCGCTTATTTTTTAGAGTATTTGGAAAGAATAAAAATGGTGATGTCATGAAAGATGTTTTCAAAGGCGTATTGCTTATTGCTATTGGCCTCGTGGCAGCAATTATAGTTTACCCATTTACACACGAACTGGGACATTCTATTGCGGCATGGATCTCGGGTGCGCAGATATATGAATTTCACCTTTTTCCTATACCGAATGTACTTTGCAGGTTTGATTCTATGAACTTAAAAAGCGTGATTTTAGTAGGCTTTGGTGGGATGCTTTTCCCAGCAGTATTAACCGGAATACGCTCCCCTAAAACATTCTTATTGTGGTATCTTTGGTTTGTGATAAAAGGCATCTGTGCGTTGTCTTTTTTTGTGTCGTTATGGGCGCTGGTTTTCTTCAAGACTGGGTTGGAAATTGCAAATGACGATATGATCCAGGTGATGCAGTTTGCGCCAGAATACCGGGCGATATATTTAGCGGTTATTATAGGATTGCTCGCCATAACAATGGTACAATTAGTGCATGCAAAACCACTCAAAAGATGCCTAAAGTATTTTGGCGTATAAAAAGGAAAAGCGAATGAGGCTCAAACAGCTTCATTCGCTAATTTTTTTAAGTGAGTAAAATTCGGGGGGGCAATCAGCCCTTCTTTTGCGTAGAACTCAAAGTTCTTACCTTCACGAAAGTACGACACTACTTCACCTGTTGCGACTCATTGTACCACTTTTCACGCGAAAAGTCAATAAGTTAAAGCATAATTCTATGACTTCTTTGTAGGACTACAATACATCTTGGACAATTGAATAAAAAGGGTATGAGGAATAGGGCCTCATGTGTTAAAGTTAAGCTACCACACCAAACTTTCTGAAAGGAGACCATATTCCTCATGAGTAAGAGTATAACACAGGACATGGCCTACAGGCAATCCCTAATGAAGTACGCAGAAAAGTACATTAAAGCATAATTCTTTGACTTCTTTACTGTAGACGGTTGATTCACGGAACTGTAGACGGTTGATTCACGGACTGTTTTTTCAAAAAAATACGGTAAAAATTAGAGTTTTAATGCTGAATTGGGTCTGCATTAGGGGTCAGCGATCCTGGTACCTTGATGATGCTTACGCTTGTAATATCGTAATACTCCCATTTTATAATTAGGGTGGTGACATTTTTATCGAAATATAAGTTGAAAGGAGCACAAATAACATGGCAAAACGTGGCGATAACATTCGCAAAAGAAAAGATGGACGATGGGAGGGGCGTTATAAAAAAGGACGCGCTGCGGACGGCAGTATTATCTACGGTTCAGTATACGGGAAAACCTATAAGGAAGTAAAAGAGAAGATGGCCTCTATCATTAGCCATCCATTACAACTGGCCACACCAAAAGGCCAAGGGAAAACATTTTGTGAGGTGCTGAATTTGTGGATGGATAATAATCGGGCACGCTTAAAGGGCGGGACGATTAATAAATATCAGAACCTTATTGACACACACATTATGCCCGAACTCGGCCTGACGAAAGTCAATGAACTCTCAGCAACGAGGATCAACACATTCCTGGATGAGAAAATTTCAAGAGGCAGGGTCGATGGCTCCGGTGGATTATCGGCCTCTTATGTCAGGAGCATCATGCTGGTAATCAATGCCGCCATAAAATATGCGGTTAGCGAGCAGCTGTGTTCGCCACTGAAAACTCCTATTTGTAAGCCCTCGGTGGATAAAACAGAATTGTCCATTCTAAGCTCGGAGGAACAGAAAAAACTTGAAACTTCGCTGCTGAATAACTTCGACTTAACAGGTGCTGGGATATATATTTCGCTTCATACCGGACTGAGGATCGGCGAGGTTTGCAGCCTTGCATGGAACGATATTGACATGAATAAAAGAGTTATTCATGTCCGTCATACTGTCGCACGAATCAGAAGCGGCAATTCTGGCGGTTCTACAATATTGATTATAGACACCCCAAAAACCAAAGCGTCCAAACGCGATATTCCTATTTCGTCGACACTGCTGCCAATATTGCTTAAACTGAAAACTCTATCCAGTAAAGGCTTTCTTTTGACTGGAACGAGCGAATTCATTAAGCCCCGTACATTTGAGTACCGCTACCATAAGATCCTTGATGATTGCGGCATTGCTTCAGTGAATTACCATGCTTTGAGGCATACCTTCGCCACACGCTGCGTAGAAGCCGGTGTAGATATCAAGTCTCTCAGCGAAATCCTCGGGCACGGGAATGTAAGTGTTACTCTTAACACATATGTACATTCCTCATTGGAAATGAAGAGAAACCAGCTTGAAAAACTGGCCATCTTATCTGCTTGAGCTTAGCGATCCATTGTGGTCAAAATAATGGTCAACAAGGCCTCAAAGTCAAGCAAATACAAGGGTTTGTAGGGTTTTGGTGTAGAACTTTGAGTTCTACGCAAAGTAAGGACAGATTTTTTTGCGCACCTATCAAGCAAGCGCTTGACATCAGAACAACATATGTGTTTAGAAGCGAAAAGGTGAAGAATTAAAAGCATGGAAAATGATCGCAAAAAGGAAGTCATCAATATCTGTCTCGACCTTTTCATCGAAAAGGGACTGACCTCGACATCAACAAGAAACCTGAGCAGTGCATTGAAGCTGCAAAATGCTGGGTTGTACTATTATTTCGAGAGTAAAGATGAGGCGGTTATTGCTTGCGCAGAAGAGGCTGCACTTAGGGTGGAAAGCGCTTTAATTCCTGGTGCCCTGCATGATATCGATGATTTAGATACTATGATGAAGCGTTTGCAATCCAGAGCCGATGAAATGGCCCCTACGATGAGGTTCCTCGTAACTGTGTGCGCAAGCAGTCAATACAAAGACAAAATGAAACCTGCTCTTGATAGGTTGACCAAAAGATACGGACATTATGCAGAACAGGTTGCAAAAAGATTGAATTGCAGCAAGGAAGATGTAGAACCTTATGTTTATCTGGTGATTACAGCAGTTGCAAACTATATGATTTTTTCTGAAGATTCCCTTGTGACTCCCCAGATAAGAATTGCAAAGGAGGCAATTCATAATCTATTATCTTCCTCCCGAAGCAGTGAAAAAGGAGGCGAGTTGCAGCATGAAGTTTAAGGCTAAAGCAAAAGATTGCCAGCTTTTGGTTAAAGCAAAGACTTCAATCGGTGAATCCATCGACGAAAAGGAACTTGATAGGTTTTCTCGTGTTTATTTGCGCGGATTTCTTAAACCGAAGATGGTTAAAAGAAATCTGATTGAATATACCGGCCCAGTAGGTATTAGCCTCTATGAGAGATTGAAAAAACCAACCAACAAAAGAGAGTTTCTATTCATTCTAGAGCAGATTGTCGTTGCTGTTCAGAAACTTCAGGCAAATGGCATGGGACTGAACAATTTGGTGATAGATTTGCAGCATGTGTATATAAACGAAGTAACAAAAGAAACCCAGTTTATATATATTCCTACTATAAACGGATTGCAAAATCACAATCTGATTGAGTTTATTGAGTCCATAGCGTACTCGGTAAAGCCAGCAGACAAAAAGGATAACGATTTTGTTGCACGGTTTATTTATTTCTTTAAGGCAATGTCCCCTTTCAACATCAATAAAGTTGAGAGCTTTGTTGCAAAAGAGGACAGGAGCGTTATAAGCACAATCAAGAAGCAAAATGCTGGACAAAGTGGATTTATGACAGATAAACCCCAGCATTATTACGACCACTATGCAGGTAAAGAGAAAAGCGAAGATGACGATCCTACGGGTTTGTTAGTTGAAGATGATGATCCAACAGGACTGCTCGTAGATGACGAAGATGATCCTACAGGATTGCTTGTAGATGACGATGAGCCCACTGAACTTTTAAACGCCGTCGATGATGAGGAGGCCACGGGCCTTTTGTCCAGTGGTACTGAAGATGAGGCAACCGGCCTTTTGATTGAAAACGATGCTAATATTCAATTTCCGACTTTGTTCCGCGTTCTTACAGAAGAAACAATCAGCATCAACAAGCCGGTTTTCAGACTCGGAAAAGAAAGAAGCTATGTTGATTATTTCGTTACAAACAATATTGCGGTAAGCCGAAGTCATGCTGATATTATTACGCGTGGCAGCAAATACTTCGTAAAAGATCTCAACTCCAAAAATCACACTTACATCAACAATCATGAACTCTCAATTTATATGGAAGTCGAGATTCACGATGGTGACAGGTTGAAGTTAGGTAACGAAGAATTTATTTTTAACATTCAGAAAGAGAGGTGCGCATATGGAAACTAGCAGGTCTTTTTACTACCAATATGCATCACCGAAAACGAAAGCATTTGTTACCATAGCAATTGTGTCTTCATTTGTTTCCGCCGCGACAAACTTAATTGATTTTTTGTTTGGCGATATTCTGGCAATTGTTAGCGCCATTTTCTATTTGGGTGCGGCATTCACGCTCTTGTTTTATAAAAACTGGATGTTGCCGGTAGCTATTGCCATATATAGCTTATTTTTCTCGTTCATGCTGTTTGATGGCGTTTCGCTAGTTGTAGGGGTTTTAAATATCATTTTTGGGATTATTGGAGCAATCAAAATCCGCAAGGTTAATGCTGCATATGAATTACTCTGTAAAAATGGTACAAAGCCTAAAACTCTTATTTAACTCTATATGTAGGAAAGGAGTGGTAAATCAATGCATTTTATTGCTACAGCAGATACCGATATCGGTATCTCTAAAGATACAAACCAGGATAGTGCCCTAATAAAACATGCAAAGTCGGACGGAAAAGAAGTTCTTCTCGCCGTCGTCTGTGATGGTATGGGCGGTCTGTCAAAAGGAGAACTCGCAAGTGCCACAGTAGTCCGAGCATTCGCAAAGTGGTTTGACGAAGAACTCCCTTACGAGCTTAACAATGTTGATTTGCAAGTTATTGGTGCCAAGTGGTCGCTTCTTCTCAAAGAACTGAATGTGCAGATTCTTGAGTATAGCAAGGAAAATAACATTGACGGTGTGGGCACAACTTTCTCTGGAATATTATTCATCGATGACCAGTATGTGATTGGTCATGTTGGTGACACACGAGTGTATCACATTGGGGCTTCTCTGACCCAGCTCACAACGGATCAAACCTTTGTGGCGAGGGAAATTAGCCGAGGAACCATGACCCTTGAGCAATCAAGGACTGACAAACGCCGTAATCTCCTTCTCCAATGTATTGGAGCTTCTAAGGTTGTTGAGCCGCAGATTATTTGTGGGAAAGCTGAAAAAGGCGCTTATATGCTTTGCTCTGACGGATTCCGGCATGAAATAAGCGAAGCAGAAATATATGAATCACTTAACCCGATCAATCTGATGAACAAAGATGCCATGCACAACAATGCGAAGTATCTGATTGAGCAGGTTAAGAAAAGAGAAGAAAAAGATAATATATCTGTTCTTCTGATCAAGGCGGAGTGAGGTGTGGGTATATGACTGAGATAGGAACCGTAATCGACGGCAAATATGAAATACTGAAGGAAATCGGCCGCGGCGGAATGTCCGTTGTTTACCTCGCAATGGACAAACACCTAAACAAGCAGTGGGCTGTCAAGGAAATCCGAAAAAAAGGCAGCGGAAAGAATGACGAGATCGTTGTAAACAGTTTGCTTGCCGAAGCAAACATGATGAAAAAACTTGACCATCCCGCCTTGCCGCGAATTGTTGATATTATCGATAACGGCGTGACGATTTATGTCGTGATGGACTATATCGAAGGCGAATCGCTGGATAAGATCCTCAACGAGTACGGCGCGCAGCCGGAGGAACTGGTTGTAAACTGGGCAAAGCAATTGTGCGACGCACTCTCTTATCTGCATTCGCAAAAACCTCCGATTATTTACCGTGATATGAAACCGGCGAATGTTATGCTCAAGCCGGAGGGTAACATCAAGATAATCGACTTCGGTATTGCCCGAGAATATAAAGAACAAAACCTTGCGGACACGACAGTGCTTGGCACAAAGGGCTATGCGCCGCCCGAACAGTACAGCGGGCAGACAGATCCGAGATCTGACATTTTTGCTCTCGGAATGACAATGCACCATTTGCTTACCGGTGTTGACCCCAGGAATGGAGAGCCGTATGCTTCAGTTCGCCAATGGAATCCAGAGCTGTCCGAAGGCATTGAAATAATAATTGACCGTTGCGTGGAGCCAGCGGCAGAAAATCGCTATCAAAGCTGTGCGGATTTGCTTTATGATTTGGAGCATCCGGAGCTTATTACAAAGGGATTTAAAAAGAAGCAACGAAGAAAGCTTATTTCTTTTATTGTTGCAATCGGCATGTCTGCGATTATGGCAATCGCTGGACTAGTACTCAATATAACAGCAACAAATGTTAATAATCAGGACTACGATGCAAATATCGCCAGTTCTGACCCGTCAAAATACTTTGCTGCGGTTGAAATTTATCCGGAGCGTGTGGAGGCTTATAATAAGTTAATTGAGTATTACAAAAACAACGGTGCATCAAATGATCAAATAACCAAGGTCGGTAATACGATTGAATCGAAAGCCGATTTGTTAGACATCACCAATCCCGAAATTGCAGATATGTACTACGACATGGGAAAGCTCTATTTTTCAGACTATGATGGTTCTTTCAAGAGTAGAGCGGTAAGTGCACAGGGATTTTTCAAAACCGCTGCAGGTGCTCAAGCAAATTTTGATAAAAAAGAAATTGCAGCTTGTTACGATTCCATTTGTGAGTTTATGACAAAGCAAAGCACTACCTCCGAGCATTCCTTGCAGGATTATACGGACTTGTTCAATGAAGTAAATAAAGCAATGTCCACTGTTGATAAGGCCACAGACAGCGAAGCCAATTATGATAAGATCTCGCTTTACTATGTAACAATGCTTTTAATAAACGACCAGGCCGAGTATATGGCTGGTGTTGGATTTGAACGGCAAACAGCCCTTGATATGATGGTAGAGCTTAATCAGAAAGCCAACGGGATTACTTCCACCCTGCCCTATGTTAACGAGCTGAAAGATGAGATCAAGTCAAGTTATGACGCGTTCAATGCAAACATTAATGCAAAGTATAACGAAGTCGAAAAACGTCAGCAAGGAGGTAATTAAGAGATGGCACAAACATTGCAGGCCCTATCAGTTATCTCTTTCGTGATTGCCGGCGCGTGTTTAGTCCTTGCGGTGTTTTTCTGGCTGTTCTTCAAGATCCCGACAGTTATCGGTGATCTTTCAGGTAGAACAGCGAAAAAATCTATTGCGAAGATGCGCGCAGCGAACGAAAAAACTGGCACTAAATCTTACAAAGAAAGCAGGATCAATGCCGAACGCGGCAAACTGACTGGAACAATACCGGACTTAGGTAAACCGAACAAGTCGCGAAGAACTCCCCATGATGGAAAGCCTGAGACTGGTTTGTTGACAGAGAACAAAGCGGATGGGTTTGAATCGGAAGCAACAGGCATGCTTGATGAGGCAACCAGTATTCTCGGTTCCGAAACAACGGGCCTGCTGGTCGACGACAATGCAACAGCACATCTTGCATATTCGCCCCGTAAGTCCCCTGCTCGTTCCAGTGGCAAACAGCTCGAAATGATTGAAGAGGTAATGCTTGTCCACACCAAAGAGGTGATCTGATGGATTGGGCACGCAGACCTTACTGTCATCGGCAAAAAATGCTACGCTATTATACCATAGCATTAATAGCGTTATCGCTTTCAGTTTTTTTGATGCCTATTGTCAACGAAATTAAGACTAGCACAAAAATACCAATATATATGGATGGTGCCTTATTTTGGATTGCATTTATTTCAACTGTCAGAATGGCGGTTAAAATTAGCAGATCAAGGCGACGCAGTCCATCATTCAATGAGCGATATGGAGAACTGAAAAAACTTGGACTAATACACTTCTTCCAAAACAAAGAAGCTGTAATTATGGATGCGATGATGTTTGTTTCACTGATTGCGTTTATAGTTGCTCGCTTTCTAAGGTGGAGTACAACGGTTCGTTTCCTTTTTGTTTCCATGTTTTTGTTTTCATTCGGGATGCACTGCATGTTGAATGGAATCAATTACATTTATATAAAACACAAAACAAATGTTAGGAGAGATTAGATTATGGTCAAAAGTAGAACTAAGCTGCTCGATAGAGTGCTAGCCGTAACGCTTGCCGTAATTATGTTGATTGCAATGGTCCCAATGTCAACAATAACGGCTTTTGCTCTGTCCTTCGAGGCAGGGGGCAATTGCCAAGAGACAAATTGCAGTGGCAAATTACAATGGCTTGATAATTCCAAGGAAGATGGTAAGCACTATCTTGTCTGCGATAATGATGAGTGCGTTCGCAGTAACATCGAGAATGCATATTTGGTTCATAACCAAGGTGATGGTGATGCCGATTGCTTAATTTGCAATCCGCCTCATGTACACGGTGAATTCGTGTACAGCGTTGAAAATGATAATAAAACCCTTGTTGCAACTTGTTGCAGTGCAGGAACCTGCAATTTAGAGGGAAGAAAGGTGTCCATCACAATCGCAGCTCCGTCCAATTTGGAGTATGATGGCACTGTAAAGGCAGCGACGATCGATGGTGCAGTTGAGTGGAAAACTGCGACCGGTAACGATGCTCCAGAGATTACATACAATGCAGAGCCTAAGGCTGTTGGTTCTTATACTGCAAGCATTACCGTATCTGAAACCACAGCATTTGTTGAATTTTCGATTGTTAAAGGGACCCCGGTAATTACTGTACCCACAGGATTGACAGCGGAATACGGTCAAACTTTGGCTGATGTTAGCCTCCCCGCAGGATTTACTTGGAAAGATGAAACCGAATCTGTAGGCGAAATTGGAGAAAATACCTTTAAAGCAACATTTACACCTTCTGACACAGATAATTATAACACCATTGATAACGTGCTTATTAAGGTTGCTGTTGGTAAAGCCCACAGCAACATTGAGGCACCTTCGATTTCTGGTGAAGCCACACAAACATCAATTACTCTAAAAGAAGTCACTCCTACGGTGGGCGATGGTGCTGTGGAGTATGGTTATGTTGTCGATGAGGCTGATAAAGACGATCCTTCCAAGGTGACGAACTGGCAAAGCAGCACAACATTTACCGGGCTTGAAGGTAGTAAAACGTACTATTTCTATGCGCGCGTAAGTGAAACGGAAAGCTATACTTCTGCTGTAAGTACTGTCGCAGCTATTGCAACTAAGGAAAAGGAAAACGGAAAGATTACTCTTTTCATTGCAAGCTGGACCTATGGCGAAACAGCAGCGACTCCGGAGTATAATATTGATAAAGGCGATTATTCAACTGTTAAGATCGAATACGCTGAAAGAGGCGGACTCAACTGGGATACAAGTGTTCCTTCCAAGGCAGGAAAGTACACTGTAAGGGTTGTGTGCGGTGCAAACGCTGTATGGGCAGAGGCAATTCAGTCCTATGATTTTGAAATCTATCAAAAAGAGGTCGCCATTACATGGTCTGATACTACTCTGATTTATAATTCGCAAAAGCAAAAGCCTTCTGCATCAATTACTTCCGGCGTTATCAATGAAGACGATGTAACTGTTTTGGTATCTGGTGAAAAGAAAAGTGCCGGCGTTGATTACACTGCTGAAGCTATTTTGAGCGGAACCGATAAGGACAACTATGTCATCAAGTCTAATAAGACTCAGTTGTTTACTATCAATCCCAAGGAAGTAATTATCACTTGGTCCGGTAAAAATCTTACCCATAATGGAGATTGGCAGAAGCCTACCGCTGTAATAAATGATGGTGAGATTTTTGATGGTGATGATGTAAGCGTTAAAGTCGACGGTGCAAAAAAGCGCCCCGGTAAATACACCGCAACAGCGAGCTTGAGTGGCAAAGATGCTTCTAATTATGTAATTAAGGCATCTTTAACTTCTTTTGATTATGTAATTTCCAATCTTGAAACACCTGAAGATCCGTTTACCATTGTAAAGGCTAGCGACCCTGGCACGGAAGCTGCCACAACTAACGGTTGGTACAACTATGATGTCATTATTAAGCCAAAGCAGGGCTATAAAATTGCTACATCCGATGAAAATGATGACACCTTCGCTTCTGAAATCAAAATTACTGACAGCAAGCACGATTACAAAGTATTCCTGAAAGTGGATAGAATAGGCGGAGGATATACCAGTGAGATTTTGGTTGGCGACATCAATATTGATAAAACCGCTCCGACTGTATCTGTGAAGCTTAATGAGGATAACATTTGGGAGTCGTTCTTAAACACTATTTCCTTCGGCGCATATGACAGATTCTTTAATACCACACAGACAGTTACTATTACTGCTAAAGATGAATCGGACACAAATGCAGCAGGCAATAGCGGCATCGAAAATGTGTCTTATTATGTAAGCAATGTCGGAATGTCGCTCGATTCTGTAAAGAATTTGGAAGACTCCGCTTGGACTACAGGAACCACCGTAACCTTTAATAGAGACAACGACTATGTCGTATACACAAAGGTGGTCGATAAGGCTGGCAACATTACCTATGCGTCGTCGGATGGTTTTGTGTATGATGATACACCGCCCGTAATTAATGTATCTTTTAATAACAACAGTGCACTGAACGAAAAATATTTCAAGGATGATAGACCGGTTACAATCGAGGTCACTGAGCACAATTTTGATGCTGAAAAAGTTGATGTAACAGTAACTGCAAAGGATGCAGATGGAAATGATGTAGATATCCCGGATTATGCCGCATATGCAAAGGAGCCGGAGAACTGGAAGAATAATGAAGACGATAAGGGCGAGGATTCTTATACTCTTCATATGCCGGCTTTTAGTGCAAATGCAACCTACACATTCGATGTTAAATGCGTAGACAAGGCCGGTAATGCCAATAACGGCGTAGATTACGGCACTTCTGTGGCACCTACGGAGTTTACCATTGATAAGACCAAGCCGAATGTTTCTTTGACAATTGAGGGATTTGTAAAAGGAGCAGATAAATCTTGGACGGAAACATGGGCGACCGCCACTGGCGATGGGGTCCGTACCGCTATTGATTATAACAGCCGTTGGTCCAACAGCGCTGCAAAGGTTTCCGCCACCTCCGCAGACGATTTGAGCGGCATCGACTACATTGAGTATTTCAGAACCGAAAATATCGTAACCGATATTACGGCATCCGAAATCACCTGGAATAATTCTACCAGGGGATTGGATGCGAACAGAGATACATTTGAGTTTGAGGTTGCTCCCAACGAGAAGTTTATTGTTTATGTCCATGTTGTAGACAAAGCCGGAAATGACATTTACTTGTCCTCGAATGGCGTAATTGTGGATGACAAAGCTCCCGGAGGTGATCAATATTCCCCTGAAATCGATATCGCACTTCCGACCGCTAATGCAAATGGTATCTATAACAAAGATGACACAGTAAAAGTTGATTTTAAGGTTGTTGAGCCGAAATATAGCGGTGCAGAAACTCAGGTCGATACCGGTATTTACTCTGGCATTAGGGAAATTAAGTATGTCATCAAGGCTGAAGATATCAATGCCATTGAAGAGAACACATTTGATTTGAGTGTTGGCAGCGTGACAGACAGTAATGGCCTCATCAGTTCCTGGACTGGCTCCATTACTATCGATAAGGCTAAGTTTAATTCTAACAATGTTGTTGTTTTGATTACGGCCATCGATAACGCCGGCAATGTTCATACATCCACAACAAAGGTTGGGGACATTAAGATTGATATCACCGATCCTACAATTGATGTATCTTATGACAATGACAGCGCTGACAATGCAAAGTATTTTAAAGCTGATAGAACTGCAACCATCGTTGTTACCGAAAGAAACTTCAACGAGAAAGATGTAAAGATTGCTATCACAAATACTGACGGTGTAATCCCGACCATTGGTGAATGGCGGAAGACCGAAGGCACTGGGAACCTAGATAACACCAAATGGACAGCAACTGTCACCTATAGCGCCGACGGAGATTACACTTTTGCTATTGCCTATACTGACCTTGCGGATAACGCATGTGCAGGTGCCCGATATGGTAACAGCGTTGCTCCTACGGAATTTACTGTTGATAAGACGCTGCCTGTTGTCTCTGTGAGCTACAACAACAACGACGCAAGAAACGACAAATACTTTGCGGCGCCTCGCACGGCCACCGTTGTTGTAACGGAACATAATTTCGATGTAACTCGTGTAACATTCACACAGACAGCAGCGCTGAACGGAGCTGCAATCGCGATCCCCGCCGCATCCTGGACCCACAGCGGCGATGTACACACTGCAGTCATCGTATTTGACAGAGATGGCGACTATACCTTCGATGTGTCGGTCAAGGATATGGCGGGCAATGAAAGTGCGGCGGCCAACTACGGCAACAGCGTTGCAGGCAAAGACTTTGTCATTGACCAAACCATCGAGAAGCCGACAATTGGCGGCATTAAAAACGGCGGCGCTTATAAGAATGAAGTGATCCCGACCATTTCGCTGAACGATGTGAACTATGATTCCTGTGAGGTCAAACTTGCGCGCACTCGGTTGGGCGAAAAGAATGTCGATGTTACCGCCGAGTTCATTAAAGGCTTGTCTGAGCAGGCGCAGGGCGCTTCGGGTACGTTTGATACCTTCAAAAAACTGGTCGAAAACGACGGCATTTACACATTAACAGTAAAGATGGTCGACAAGGCCGGCAACGAGGAAAGCGAAAAGTATACATTTACTGTTAATCGCTTCGGTTCTGTGTACGAGTACAGTGATGCGCTGGTCGAACTGATCAAGGATGGCGGTCAGTATGTGCAATCCGTTGGTTCTGACCTAGTTATCACGGAGTACAATGCGGACAGACTGCTGGCCGGCTCACTGAATATCCTCGTTACCCGTGACGGTGAAAATGTTGATGTGGATTACACGAGCGATCCGGCGGTCAATGAAGCAGCCGGCATCGGCCAAAGCGGCTGGTATCAGTACACTTACACCATCAAGGCAGCGAACTTTGCTCAGGATGGCGTCTACAAGATTTCTCTGACCTCCAAGTATGCAACGGATGACTCCGCCGAGAATGAGTCTACCAGCGTGCCGAACAATTCCATTGACGGCACCGGCAAGGAGATCATTGACACGATGAACTTTACGGTCGACTCGGTCGCACCGGAGATCAGAAATATCGTTAACCTGGATAAGGCAATCGCCGATAAAGACAAGATCGTTGACGGTAAGCTGAATGTCAAGTATACCATCGTTGATGTGGGCGGCCTGAAGAGCATTGAGATCATCGTAAACGGAAAGACGTTCCAGACGCTTACCAAGGAAGACCTGGCTGATAGTCTGTACAACTTCACTGGAAACTTTGACCTGGAGGAGCAAAGCGGCACGATTGCACACACGGTTCAAATTATTGTTACGGACCTTGCAGGCAATGTGACCGACACCAATTCTAATGACTTCCTCAAGGAGCATTCTGCCGACAACGAAAACAGTACATATGTGTTCTTTAACAAAGTTACTGTTTCTCGGAACTTCTTCGTCCGCTGGTATGCAAATACCGCTCTCTTCTGGGGCTCTATTGGTGGCGTTATCGTCCTGGCCGCTGCCATCTGGTTCCTGGTAGCATCTAAGCGCAAAAAGAAGGAAGAAAAGTAATTAAATTCGTGTGGCTCCCGTGCAGGAGAAATCCTGCACGGGAAGCCCAACACTATTTATTAGAAGTTGAATCACATCACATATCAATGTGCTCCAACTTGTAATAAATGGAAGAGTTGTAGTGAGAAGGTAAGATTAATATGAACATTTTAATTGATAATAATTACATAAAGGAAATGGAGTGCGGCTCTAATTTCGCATATATTTTGAGCGACAATAATGCCTTCTTGTCTACAGAGTATAAGGTCCTGCAAAGCCAAGCAAGTAGTTGCTTTGTCAAATGTATGAAGATGCTTTATAACGGAAAAATTCAGCTATACTACCTTACCAAAGGTTTGAAGCCTTTTTCAACGATGTTCCCTGCTTTGGATCCAGAAAGTCTAATGATTATCGTTTCCAATCTGTTTTCGGACATTATCGATGTTAAAAGCAACGGATTTTTATCCTGCCAAAATATAGATGTTGCCTTTGAGCGTATCTATGTTGATCCATCAACCTATAAGGTGTTTTTGGTGTATCTGCCTTTAAGTCGACATATTTATGATGAGTATTCAAGCTTTGAAAACGATATCCGAACTAGGCTTGTAAAACTCATTTCCGGGGTGGCGGCTCTGTCGTCTCCAAAAACCGTACAGCTCTCTGCCGATCTGTCGAATGGAACATATGGCATTGAGGATATATGCGCTCATATTAAAGGAAAAACCATTTCGCATAGCGGACAGACCGACACTCCCCAAGAAACTGCACATAAGGGGCTGCTGCGTATTGTTGCAATGAATGCGCCTACGCATGTTGAAATCGCAGTGACAAAGGACGATTTTGTGATCGGTAAGAAAGCGGAGCTCTGCGACGGAGTAATTGGGTTTAATAAAATGATCAGCCGCTCCCATTGCAAATTCAATCAATGTGGCAATCGGTATACCGTTACCGACCTGCAAAGTGCCAACGGAACCTATGTCAATAAGGTGCGGTTGCAGCCGAACCAGCCTTTTCCGATCAAGGACGGCGATATTGTTCGACTGGCAAACAGCGATTTTCAGGTAAGAATCGGTTAAGGAGGGATGGTATATGGCTAAGCCAAGGGTAATTATTGCAGACACCGATGCCGGATATATCATTCCGTTGCAGCTGAAATTTGCGGAGGATTTTTTTGAAAAGGTCGATTTGGAGATCATTACCGACACAGACTGCTTTGAATCACTGTTTTCCACTCCGCAGAAGATTGATATTCTGATCGTTTCCGAGGACTTATACAGTTCGGCAATGCAACGGCATAACATTTCTCACATCTTTGTTATGAATGAACAATATGAGGAAGATAGAACTGCTGATCTCAATGTCAATCATATTTTCAAGTATACGAGCATCAAAGAGATTTTCAACGAGATCACAGGCAAGAGCGTTGATGTCCTCAAAATCGGCACAGCAGAAAAGCAGGAAACACGGGTTGTATTGTTCTATTCCGCGAGCGGCGGTGTAGGAAAAACCACGCTTGCAATGGGCGTAAGTGCTTCGCTTACCAAGAGTTATAAACGAGTCTTGTACATAAATGCAGCCCGGTTGCAGGTCTTTCAGCATATGCTCGAAAATCATTCTTCGATTACGGCAGCGGATGTATACTCAAAGCTGGTTTCGGCAGGCGATAATATCTATTCCGAGATTAAGCATGTCATCCGCAAGGAGTTGTTCAGCTATCTTCCGCCGTTTAAGGCTGCGCTGATGTCGCTTGGATTAAGCTATTCGGTTTTTGAAAAGATTGTCCTGTCGGCAAAGAAAAGCGGCGATTACGATTTTATTGTGGTAGATGCAGATGTCAGCTTTGACGAAGACAAGGCGGCGCTGCTAAACCTTGCGGATAATGTAATTGTCGTGGTCAAGCAGACATTGGCTTCCGTATTGGCGACCAACATCCTGGTGTCTAATATAAACGGGGCAAATGCAGAGAAATATATCTATATTTGCAACGACTTCGACAAAGAGAATGACAACGCACTTATCTCTCCAAAAGTATCTTTGAAATTTTCGACAAGTGACTATATAGACCACTTTGTTCACTACGAGAGTATGATGCCGGAAGACTTTTCCAAGGAAAACTGTATGCAAAAGATGGCGTATCTGATTTTATGAGGTAAGTTCAAGATGAGAAAAGAAACAGCAATCATTATTTTTAACATTATAAAAAGGAATTTTTCAGTGGATCTTGAAGTTCCGCTTGATATATCTGCAAACGACCTTGTCAATGCACTGAACAGTGCGTACGATCTCGGCATTGACACTTCGGATATAAAAAATTGCTATCTTAAAATGGAAAACCCGATTTCGCTGCTTAAAGGCAATAAGTCGCTTGCGGATTTCGGAATGCACAACGGCAGCGTTATCAATTTCACAGAATAGGAGGCAAGGGAAAATGAACAGATATAAAGCAACCCTTTCGAGTAATACCGTTTATAAAGAAATCGAACTTGCTTCTGATATGCAGCAGGTAAAGGTTGGCACGGGTGTGGATTGCGATGTCCGTCTTCGCAAGGAACTGTTTTTCGGTCAGATTGAGCTTGTTTTTGCCAAGAATGGGGACAGTTGGACGGTAAACTGCTCGGACAACATGTATTTGACCGTGGGCGATATCCGAAAGCTGATGACCAAAAAGCTCGTTCACGGCGATGTGCTTGAAATTAAGTATCAGGAATCGGATAACCTTGTGTTTACATTGGAATTCCTGATTGATTTTGATGACGGAAAGAAAAAATACGAGAGGGCCATAGATATTTCCGGTGTGAATTTCGTGACCATCGGGGCTTCTCAAGATTGCAATATTGAAATTAGCGGAGAATTTGTCAAGAATGATTCGCTTGTTCTTAACAAAAATACCGAAGGCTTTGCCGTTGATATTCAGAATACTACATACGGTGTATATATCAACGGGAAAAAAGCAAAGAGCAAGGATATTATTAAAGATGGTGACTTTCTCTCTCTTGCGGACTATTTTTTCTATTTCAAAGATAGTAAAATCTGGACTCAGATTCGTCCAGGGATGAAGATTAATTCGCTGAGTTTTTTAGATGCACCATCGAAGGGGACATATCCCAAGTTTAATCGAAATACACGAGTAAAAGCAATTATATGCGACGAGAAAATCGAGATTCTTGATCCGCCTGCAAAACCACAAAAGCCTAAGAACAATCTTTTTATGCGACTGCTCCCTTCCTTGGGAATGTTGGTTGCGGCAGGCGTTATGGCTTTCTTGGGTGGTATGATGATCATTATGTCTGTAATATCTGGCGCAATGGCCATCTTTACTACAATTATGAGCATCAAGGAAGGCAATAAGGAATATAAGGAAAGTTCTGCAGAACGAATTGATAAGTACAACGCTTATATTTCAAAGAAAAAGAAAGAAATAGAAGAAAATAGAGCGCAAGAGCATACTGAATTGGAAGAACTGTTTGTTTCTCAGCCAGTCGAGCAGGAAAGATTCAACTCCTTTTCTGCAAATCTTTTTGATCGTTCTCGCGACGATGAAGATTATTTATGTGTGCGCCTTGGCAGCGGCGATGTCCTTTCAAAGAGAGAAGTAAACTATAAGAAGCAAGAAAAGCTGGAAATTGAGGACAATTTGCAACTGATCCCAGAACAATTATGTACTGAGTATAAGAATGTTCATAACGCACCTATTGTGTGTGATTTTAAGGAAATCAACGCAATAGGTGTAGTTGGTGCGCCTGTGTACAGATTTGAATTGCTCAAAAACATTGTTATAGATATTGCAGCACGTCAGTATTTCTCTGATGTGAAAATGGTTTTTGTGGCTGAAAAAGAGCACAAAAAGCAAATACAGTGGCTTCGTCTACTCCCCCATGTTTATAATGACGCCATTGGCGTTAGAAACATTGTTTGTGATGATGAGAGTAAGAACCTCATTTTTGAATTTTTGTATAAAGAACTTACGATTCGAGAACAAAACAAATCTTTTGCCGAGAACATTATTGTGTTCTTTTACGATGAATATGGCTTTAAGAGCCATCCGATTTCAAAGTTTGTAGATAGAGCAAAAGATCTTGGTGTTACTTTCGTGTTCTTTGGTGATACAGTAGCCGATATTCCTCAAGGCTGTGGATATATTGTTTCAATTAAAGATAATCAGAATGCAACATTGGTTAATACTCAAAATAGAAGCGAGATGTCAGAGTTTATTTATCCCAATATGCAAACGACACAGGCCGAGGAAATTGTGAAACTCTTAGCGCCTGTTTATACTGAGGAAATTTCCCTTGAAGGAACTCTTACCAAGAATATTTCTATGTTTGAATTGCTGAATATCCTTGCCGTCGATGACATCGATCTTAAGAGCAGATGGGAAACGTCACAGGTGTTCAAATCAATGGCTGCCCCATTAGGTGTCTCGAAAACCGGTGTGGTTTCTTTGGACTTACATGACAAAGCACATGGCCCTCATGGCCTTGTTGCAGGTACCACCGGTTCTGGTAAGTCTGAGATTTTACAAACATACATTCTTGCGATGGCTACTTTGTATCACCCCTATGAGGTCGCTTTTGTAATTATCGACTTCAAAGGTGGTGGAATGGTAAATCAATTTAAGGGGCTGCCTCATCTGCTCGGTGCAATCACCAATATTGATGGCAAAGAAATCAATCGTTCCTTGAAGTCAATCAAGGCGGAGTTACAGAAGCGTCAGCGATTGTTTGCCGAAGCCGATGTAAACCATATTGATAAATACATCAAAAAATTTAAGACTGGCGAAGCCCAAATTCCGCTGCCTCATCTTATTATTATTGTTGATGAGTTTGCAGAGTTAAAAGCAGAACAGCCCGAATTTATGAAGGAACTAATTTCTGCTGCACGAATTGGCCGAAGCCTTGGTGTGCATCTTATTCTTGCGACGCAGAAACCTTCCGGTCAGGTTAACGAGCAGATTTGGAGTAACTCCCGGTTTAAGCTCTGTCTAAAGGTTCAAAGCCAAGAAGACAGTAACGAAGTGCTTAAGTCTCCTCTTGCTGCTGAAATCAAGGAGCCTGGTCGTGCTTATTTACAAGTGGGCAATAATGAGATTTTTGAACTGTTCCAGTCAGCATATAGTGGTGCGTCCGAGAAATTAGATGATTCAAATGTTAAAGAATTTACAATTTATAGTTTGACTGAATCTGGAAAACGAGTGCCCATATACGCCCAAAAAAAGAAAACGAGTGGTGAAGGCAGCGCAACGCAATTAGATGCAATCGTTAAATATGTTACAGGCTATTGTGAGAAAATCAAGTTAGCCAAGCTCCCAGATATTTGTTTGCCCTCCCTTGGAGATTGCATCAATTTTACAATTGCCACGGAAGAACCTTCCAATCCTGGTAGTTATGTTGTAGAAATCGGTATATACGACGATCCGGATAATCAGTATCAGGGAGTGCATACCGTTGCGCTTGGTAGTAATAATCTAATGATTATTGGCTCTTCTCAGACTGGCAAGACCAACATTTTACAAGACATAATTCGCAGCTTGTCAACAAAATACGCACCTGATGAAGTGAACATTTATATAATTGATTTCGCTTCTATGGTTCTTAAAAACTTTGATAAATTGAATCACGTTGGTGGGGTGGTATGTCCTTCTGAAGATGAAAAGCTGAAGAACTTGTTTAAGCTTCTCAACACGGAGATAGAGTCCAGAAAAGAAAAACTTATGTCTGTAGGTGTTAGTTCATTTGCAGCATATAAGGAGGCTGGAGAAAAAGATCTGCCGCTTATTGTGCTGATGATTGATAATCTGACTGCACTGAAAGAACTATACTTTCAAGATGACGATGAACTTCTTAATCTTTGTAGAGAAGGCTTGACGGTTGGTATTAGCATTGTGATTGCAAACTCACAAACCGCTGGTATTGGATACAAGTATTTATCTAATTTCTCCGCAAGAATGTCGTTATATTGCAATGACTCGAATGAATATAGTTCTTTGTTTGACCATTGCAGTGAGCGAATTGATAGCATTCCGGGAAGAGCGATTGTCGAAATCGATAAAAAACATTTTGAATGTCAATCCTATCTTGCTTTTACTGGCGAAAAAGAAATTGATAGAGTTAAGGAGATAAAGAAGTATATTTCTGAGGCAAATGCCGCAAACAAACATATGATGGCAAAAAGAATTCCATTAATTCCTGCGTCTCTTACCAAAGGCTTTATGGTGGAGCAGTTCGGAAATTATATGGAAGACAAATTCTCAATTGTTGCCGGTTTGGATTATGCGACGGTCACTCCTTATGTGCTTGATTTCGCTGCAGTGGGGCTGTTGGCAATTACAGGACGTGAGGGTGCAGGCAGACATAATTGGCTGAAGTATTCGGTTGATATGCTTTCCACCATGTACCCTGGTATGTCCAAAGTTTATGCTGTGGATAGCATCGGCAAAAAACTTGCTTCTCTCAAAGAGAGCGATAACATTGCTGCATATAGCATAATAGCAGATGATGCGGTTAGATACATCAAGGAAATCGAGGGACAGTTGAAAGATCGTTATGATGCACTTATTGCCGGCAATGAAGATGTACTTAATGATGCAGAACTTCTGATGCTGGTGATTGACAATCAGGATGCTTTGCTTGCTATTTGCAATAATTCCGATGGGCTCGCTGCGTATAAGAATATTATAGGTAGATACAAAAATATGAAAGTTTGTATTATTGCCTATGTTGAGAATGCAAATATACCATACAGTGCCCCAGAGATTATAAAAAACATTCGTGATCATCGCAACTTTATGTATTTCGATGATATGAATAATATGAAGATTTTTGATGTGCCGTTGGCTATGTCACGCAACTTCAAGAAGCCGATTGAACTTGGTGATGGTTACTATATTAGGGATAACGACTGTGTTAAACTCAAAACCCCCGCTTCAGGAAAGCAGATAGCCACTCTATAGAAAGGAGGAGCAGGTCTAATTTAGATTTGTATTTTTACCATGGATACAGAAACATACAAAAAAGCCCTAAATTGTTACGATTCACAAATTTTGGAAATGGAGAATACAATACGGAACATCCGCAATGAAATTGCTGAAACTGAGGAAGCCAGGGAAAATGCTAAAGGAATACGAAATGATTTTGAGCGCTTTGTAGAAAGAAAAAAAAGAAGAAATAGCGAACAAGTCAAAGGAAAACTTGTCAAATCGTTTTCAAGTTTTATTGCAAAGGCCACAAATCTTTTGACTGGCACCGAATATAATCAAGCAAATGAGAGAATCGAAGAAATTAGCAGATTGCTGTCCTCTAAAATCAGAAGTCTGTACGATGACATGGATTATTGCAAATCTGAGCTGTCACGATTAAAACAACAGCGAAATGCCACATATTCAGAGTATATGGCATTCTTGAAATCGATTGAAGAGGAGGTGGAGTAAATTGAGTTCGGATTCTGTAAAAGTTTGCGACTTGGAGCTTGAAAAATTGGCTGAGATAGCTGAGTGTTGGGATGAAATCGACTCGGTTTTGAATCAATATTCTAATATTATGAAAAAGGTTCAGGAGGACGCTATAAAGGCCGGTCATATTCATTCTGCTGTTGGAAACCTGTATCATTTCTCCACGAGATTTCATAATTTTGCGGAAGGATTAGGTGCAGAGGCTTCGAAGTATGCAAAAAAATTAGTGAGTAAGGTCGAAGATATAGATCTCAATCTATATAACGAGGTGTAGCTATGACAACGAAAATAGATATCGATTTTGAAAAGATAGATTGCTACATCAAAGAACTGGAGACATTACGCTCTCAGCTTGATGAACCATCTTATAAAAGCCTAAAATTTTGGCTAAGTGGTACTTCGGGAAGTGGTATGGTTCTTGATTATATGTATAGGTTTTGCAATCGTACTATTGAATTTCATGACGGCGTTTATAAATTAATCACTAATACTATTGCCTATTTGAAAGAAGTCAAGAAGTTAAAAGACAAAGACGAGGCAATTGCGAGTAGTCTATAGGAAGAAGGTGTAGTCATGGGAGTGCTATTAACGATTCTTAAGAAAATCAGGCGTCTTGGCGATCCTCTTGTAAGGGATTTTACCGAGGCTGCCGAGGCAGAAATGGTAGCGATAGCGAATGATGTTAATGACAGCGATGACCTCTTCTCAAAGTATGTTACTGACCCGATTGGGCGCTGGCTTGATAAAAAGGGATATTTGGAAGTTCTTTATGGGTTAGAGAGATATCAAGAGGGCGTTATTGATTGTTATAATTATAGTGCGCAAAACATAAGCAAAATATGCTCACAAGCAAGACACTTTGATTCATTGTACGGACAAGTAGTTGCAGATTGCGCTGACCAAGGAGAGAATGTCGTTTTTCTTGTGAAAAACCTTGCTGAGTGTATCGATGCAACTTCTAAATATTACGATGACGAATCCATATCACAAAGAATATTTGGGTTCTTCAGCAAAGAATTTGAAGGAAAAAAGATTGCTGTAGTTGCAGGAAATGCAGATCAACTTCACGATAATGATCTTAGGAAAATTGACATTTCAGAAGATGACATAGGCTATTTTTGTTATGACTCTGATAATATTACGCTGTTTGAGGATTATACAGATTACATCTTCGATCAAGAAATGGATTGGGGTGCATTGGATATCGTTTTCCTTGCAACCGGCACTGTAATATATAAGGGAGTCGAAATGACAATTGACGAGCTCATTGGAATTCTTTCAAAAGAAGGATATAATGAAAAAATTGTTCGTGAACAATTAAATATAATAATATCATCCGTGATTTCGGCTGGCACCTCCGCTCAAACAGTGATGAAAGAGTATGATACAGCAAAAGAATCTGTAGAGACACTCATAGAACAGTATTTAGACAACGAGGATAAAAATGGCACATTCAAGTCTTTTGTTGAGGCTATGGGAGGAATCACAGCGGTAAAAAAACTTGCTGAATCATGTCCACAACTTCTGGATTACTTGTTTTCAGATTACACAAAGGGTTTGGAGATACTCAATGATATTGAAAAAACTTGCGATAGATCCGGCAGTGCTGAAATGAGAGCAGCTGTCGAACGTCTACGCGAAGAATATCAAAGCAAGTGGACGGGCCTTTTGCATGAGGCAAAGGACTTTAGCGTGGATATGATCTCTGCGCTGAGCGAAAAGGGCATAAAAGATTGGATAAAAGAAGAAATTGGAGATACTTCCGTCTTGCTGACGGTGTTGGATATAACTGGTATAGAAGATAAGGTTGATGGCTCTCATAAACTTATTGCGCTGAAAAAAATTGTTTATGAGTTACAGAATGCATATGAAGAGGCAATTGAAAAAGTTAAGTCCGGTAGTTATACCGCTGAAGATTTAACATATGCTGAGAATATGTTTAATATGCTAAAAGAGGCAACCAAATCGGTTTATGAGTCATACCGCGATATGTGCGATGATCCAAGTAAGCAAATTTGGCTTAATGATCAGATTGAAAATCTTGAGCGTATGTCGATGCGAAGTTACAGCCCGTACACGTTTGAAGCTTATTGATGAATATTGCCGGTATTCCGGTCAATATATATTAAGTTTATGGAGGAACAGCAAATGGCAAACCAAATTAGAATTACCCCCGATCAGATGCGCGAAAGAGCTAATCAGTACCGCGCCGAAGCTGACACTGTAAACGGTGTTATCAACAAAATGGACTCTTTGCTCCAGCAGCTTCAGAGCGAGTGGGAAGGTGCAGCAAGTGAATCCTACACAGCACGTTACCAGGAACTGAAGCCCGGCTTTATGAAGGCTGAGGAGCTGATTCGTGAGATTGCAGCCGCACTTGATTCTACTGCGAAGATCGTTGAAGAAACTGATACCAATATTGCCAACCAGTTTAGAGGTTAATCTACATAAGTATATTTCCGGGCTTCCGGTTATATAAAATTTCAAAAAGGAGGAACTACCATGGCTAATCAGATTAGAATTACCCCTGATCAGATGCGCGAAAGAGCAAACCAGTATCGTGCTGAAGCTGACACTGTAAACGGTGTCATCAACAAAATGGACTCTTTGCTCCAGCAGCTTCAGAGCGAGTGGGAAGGCGCAGCAAGCGAATCCTACGCAGCACGTTATCAGGAACTGAAGCCCGGCTTTATGAAGGCCGAGGAACTGATTCGTGAGATTGCGGCCGCACTCGATTCTACTGCTAAGATTGTTGAAGAAACTGATACCAACATTGCCAATCAGTTTAGGGGCTAAAAAACTTTGTGCAAGCGGCCCCTTGATGTGTCGAGGGGTCGCTTGTACTAAAGTGATTAAGGAGAAATGAAGATGGAACAGAAATTGCAAATTGAATTGAATAATCATCCCTATAGTAAAGATATGATTTATGCCTCAGTCAGTCTACGTGGGGGATATATTACTCGTAATTTTATTGTGGATGACTTATATTTTGAATCCAATTGTGCGTTTTATAATGTTTTGTTCAATTATTATCGTTTGGTGAATGAGACATCTGGGCTTCATTATGACATTCAACGAGCCGTGTCATCAGTTTCTTTTTGTAGGAAAAAGTCGGATTTTATATCTGCTTTAGCAGATGTCCTGTGCATGCTATTTAACCACGACTATGATTCGGAAAAATTCGATACTGCAAAGATTAATACCAGAGAAGCTTTTTCTTTGCGTTATAAAGATGGTGCTTTTCGTTCAAAGTATAAGGGCTATGAATTTTCCGATTTAAATAAAAGATTTACACTAAAACAACTTATTAACGACATCAAAACAATTACATTTGAGGATTTTGTGAGAATCGCTAATACGATTGTTGTTCCCGGTAATGTTTGCATATATATTTCGGGTGATTGTAGAGAACTCGATTTTTCAATGTTGCCTAACGAAGTTTGTGCAGGGCAATCCGCATTGGTACGAATTGCTGGCTATGGCTTTGATCCTTATCTTCGTCAGGATGCTCATATCATAAACAAAGCGAGAGAAGATTACAATTTAGTTATTGAGGCGTTAGACTTCCTGAATGGTGATTGTACAAACTTTACAAAAATGCTTATAACGGAGTTGCTGGCTGAGCAGGTATCGGCACATGAGATCGATGTGTGGGTTGACTCTTTGGATGCAAGTATTATGTTCTCTTCAGAACAGCTTCGTGAATATAAATCTTTGCTGAAAATCGACGCCGAAAAAACCTATAACATTGCGCACAAAAACTTGTTAATAAAGTATGCATTATTACTTGAGAATAGTCCGGAGCAATTTTCTATTAAAGCATCACATATGATGAGTGTTGATGTGTATGTTGATCAGTATCTCGATTTTTTGGATAAATGCTCCTATGAACTGTTTGCTGAATTGTGCGAAAAAGCGAATTATAAAATTACAGAAGCGCAGATAGTGCTTAGAAAGGAGTCGAAATAAATGGCAGAATTATTTTTAGATCCTAAAGGTTTTCAAGGACAGATTGACTCTTTTAAGTCTGGAGCTGACAGTATCAAAGGTTTGAAATACTCTCTGGACAAGCAAGGGGTCCGATTGCAGAGCGTAGATAAGTATATGGAATGCGTTGATGAGTTTAATAAAACCATCGAGCTCTTTGGCAATCTGTTGGACCAGGATACCGAAAGCATGAAGCTTATAAAAGCTAAGTGGATGAATCTTGACAGTGATGTTGCGACAAAAACACTTGGCGAGATTTTGTTTGGAAAGTGAGGTGTGCAACATGGCAGATAAGGGAAACCTTTATTTAAAAAATAGTGCCGTTATCAGTTTATATGATAGTACAAAAGCTTATGAGACCACTGTGCAAGAAACACTGTATTCACAGTACAAAACAGCTTTTAAAATTTCCAAATCGAATTATTTTCGTGGCGATGCTGCGGATTCCTTTAAAAACTACATAACAAATGGCACAATAAACATTATTTCTGGTATGATGGACATTTCGTCGGATATGTCCATGATCATTCAACTTTTCGCAGAAGCATTTTACCAATATGAGTATAATCATGATGGTAGGGTTGAAGAAGGTGCACTTGATTATATAAATCAAACTCTCAACTCAAAGGAAAATACTTTTGAAGGCGCAAAGGGAGAACTAACTGCCGTTTTACAGCTCGCAGCTAAATATATTTCAACCAAGGATTTATCCCTAGGAACTGTTAATACTGGATATGCAGCAACTCGTAATGCTGTGAAAAAGATCCGCGAAGACTTATATGCTGTAGATGATGAGGCATTGAAGTCTGCGAATGAACTCCTCAAGCGAATTGGTGAACTTCGTACACTTATTGAAAAAATGATGGCATTTTGCTATAGTGATGACGGCAAAATAAACGCTGATAACCTAAATAAAATTCAGGCACAAGATTGGTTTCAGCAATCAGGAAATATTACACTTTACCTAATGCTAGAAGAAGATCCCTTTGAGTATACTGCCGGTGAAGTGACTTTGGCTGAAGATCAATGGGCTGCCGGGTTATGTTCTGATATCTATGCTTATGCGGGATATTCATTTTTAACAGCATCAGGTGAAGCAGGTATTGAGGATGGTACAGCATTCGCAAAAGGTAAGGCTGCTGTTCTTAATGCAAATGGTTATGCTCAATTCACTGATTATCTTAGAGCTCAAGCAGATGTAAATGTTCTATATGCTGAAGGTGAAGCTAAGGCAGGCTGGTCCGACGACTATATAGGTTTTAAGGTTGAAGCTGAAGTTGGTGTTATACAGGCCGATGGTTCTGTTATAATAGGATCTGATGATATCAATGCGTTTGTTAAAGGTGAAGTAAAAGTTCTCTGTGCTGATGGTAAAGCAGCTTTTGAGTTTGAAGATGATGGTGAATTCGCTATTGGCGTTGATGCATCTGCCACGCTTGCATCTGCAAGTGTTAAAGGCGGAACAACTATTTTGGGATATAAAAATAAGAATACCGCCACTGGTGAAACAGAAACATTACTGGGATTCAAGGTCGGAGCTAAAGCTACTGCCGGAGGAAGCTTTGCTATATGGGCAGAAAGTGAGACCGCCTTTGAAATGGAATATATGAATATTAATGCAACTACTGTAAAAATTGATGCGGCAGCACTTTTGGGACTGGATCTTTCTATTACGATACCCACACCTTACTTTAAGTGGCCGTGGTAATCAATTGGAAAGGAAGGTAGGACACAATGGCAGATTTAGATTCGGTAAAGGCATCGTTGAGAAGTTTTAGAAATCAATTGGCTGCAAAGAAAGCCGAAAAGCAAGGATATCTTAATACCGCAGCAGATATCGGTGCGATTTATGATAGAATGGCAGAGGACAAAGAACTAATTAAGAGTTATCGCAGTAGCGTTAAGACATTTCTCAAAGAAAAGTTTGATACATTTAAGGGCAATTTGTATTTAGAAACATATAAGGCCCAGTTAGAAGCGCTCATTGACGATTATGACCTTGTAATTAGCAATATTGACACCAATATGGATCGTTTGAACACCACGAGAGCACAGTATGAAAATAAAGCATATAAGTGCAATGGCCCTATTGGATATTTGCAGTCATCTGTTAATTCCCTTGTTCATACTATCGAAAATTGGGTAAACTGAGAGGAGATATTTTATGGCAATAAAGGTTACTTTAGCAAAAGCACATCAAGCGCAGATTGAAGACGCAGAAATAAAGAGAGAACTTTGTAGTGTTGAAGCAGAACTGAGCAAAGTGGAGTTGCCTTTTCAGAAAGATACAATTAACTTTGTCTTCATTAAGGGAATGTATCTAGATGGTGAGAAGAAGATGCTTACAGCTTGCCTTTTTGTAAATAAAATGGATAAGCCCATTTCAGAATTACATGGCGTTTTACATTTGCATTTTAGGAGTAGAAAGGCTCAAATAGCGAAAACAACAATTGATTTTGACGAGCCTTTCATGGGAACATTGAATCCTGAGGAGGCACTTCTGGTTCATTTGGGTATCCCAGTTAAAGGTTTGTCAAATGACGAGAACTTTATGGTTTCCGATATTTCTGGTAATTTTGAGGATGTTAGAATCACTGTACATTGATATGCAGAATATGCCGCCATTCTTTTGGGAGGGCGGCATTTCTTGAAAGGAGCATTAGAATGAAAATTAACAAAGAAAATTGTACGCAAACAGTTAACGGACGAGTGAAAGAGCTTAAAGTTAAAGGACAAGATTTTCCTACGATGATTACCGTAGAATATCAAGTTGCAGGAAATAATTATGTTGTAACCGAGAGTTTAAAACTCAAAAGTGAAAAGATAAAGCTGGGGTTCTTGGCTATTGGGCAGAAAAGAGTTCCTGTAATGGGCAATACAGCAGTTGGAAGTTCTACTACAGTAAGTTATAATCCAAGCAATCCAGCAGAGGCGTTTATTACCCATAATATTGGAAAGGCAAATATTTAAAGAAATATGCCAATTAAAATTGTACGAAACGATATAACCAAAATTGAATGTGATGCCATTGTCAACGCCGCCAACTCCACTCTTCTTGGGGGTGGCGGCGTTGATGGCGCTATACATAGAGCCGCCGGTAGAGGGCTCCTTTTGGAGTGCATGAAACTTGGCGGATGCAAGGTCGGCCATGCAAAGCTCACGAAGGCCTATAAGCTCCCTTCGAGGTTTGTGATCCATACCGTTGGCCCCAAGTGGAGGGGCGGTCACAGGGGCGAAAAAGAGCTTTTGGAGAGCTGTTATCGTGAGTCGCTGAGGATTGCGCTGGAAAATCATTGCCAGACCATAGCGTTTCCGCTGATCTCAAGCGGCGTATATGGATACCCAAAGGATCAAGTGCTAAAGGTAGCAATTGACACAATTACTGCGTTCTTGATCGAGCACGACATGCTGGTCTATATTGTGGTGTTTGATAAGTCCGCTTTTCAAATCAGCGAAAAGCTCTTTGCGGATATCGCGTCTTATATCGATGATAAATATGTAGATGCCAATTTCATTTTCAGAAGTACTTACCGGGATGATTTCGGCGAGAGCACGGTTTTAGGCGAAACTCGCATCCTGCCAGATGAAATTGATGCCTGCGAACAGCCGGCATCACAACCTACTTATGCGGGGATGCCTGCGGTTGCATCTCTCGAAGACATGGTCAGCCAGATCGACGAGAGCTTTTCGCAAATGCTCTTGCGTAAAATCGATGAAAAAGGAATGACCGATTCAGAATGCTATAAAAAGGCAAATGTTGACCGCAAACTTTTTTCAAAGATTCGCAGCGACATGAACTATCGGCCCAGTAAACCCACTGCGATTGCATTTGCAATTGCCTTGGAGCTTAGCCTGAATGAAACGCAAGACATGCTTATGAAGGCCGGGTTTGCACTTTCGCACAGCAGCAAGTTTGACATCATAATAGAATACTTTATCTCTAATAGAAACTACAATATATTTGAAATAAACGAAGCCCTGTTTGCGTTTGATCAGAGTTTGTTAGGGGTTTGATTCTATGATTTATACTGCCGGTACGAAAAAAGCCTTGAAGCTTTGCTTCGAAGCACATAAGGAACAGGTGGACAAAAGTGGTGCGCCATATGTTTTCCACCCATTTCACCTTGCGGAGCAAATGAAGGACGAACGCACTACCATAGTCGCCTTGCTGCACTATGTCGTGGAAGATACTGACTATACATTTGATGATTTAAGAAATATGGGATTTGATGAAGAAGTTATTGAGGCGCTCGTGCTGATGACGCACGAAAAAAGCGTCCCATATATGGCCTATATTGAAAAAATTAAAGCGAATCCCATTGCGCGTGCTGTGAAACTAGCAGATTTGCAGCATAACAGCGATCTGTCCAGACTCGATCATGTGGATGAGAGTGCGTTAAAAAGAAAAGAAAAATACTCCGACGCGATGAAACTGCTTGCAGACTGAGCCGGATTTGTCGCTTCGTATGCGACCTTACCTCCGATAAAGCACCTATAATGAGATTACAAGGGCGTTAGACCTGAGAACATTATCGGAGGGATTCAAAATGAAAGAAAAAAGAAATAACATTACAGAACTGGTATTTATCCTTGATCGCAGCGGCTCAATGTCCGGACTTGAAAGCGATACCATCGGCGGCTTTAATGCAATGATTCAAAAGCAGAAAAAAGAAGATGGCGAAGTCTATGTTTCAACTATCCTTTTTGACAACGTGAGCGAGGTTCTTTACGATCGTATCAAGCTCAGAAATGTCCCTAAGATGACCGCAAAGGACTATACCGTTCGCGGCTGCACCGCGCTGATCGACGCGATCGGCGGTGCCATCCGCCATATTGGAAATATCCATAAGTATGCACGCCCGGAAGATGTTCCTGCACACACGATGTTTATCATTACTACCGATGGTCAGGAAAACGCAAGCTATCATTTTAGCAGTGATGAGGTTAAAAAAATGATCGAGCATCAAAAAGCCAAATATGGATGGGAATTCCTCTTTATCGGTGCAAATATCGATGCTGTAGAAACCGCAGCACGTTTTGGCATTGGAAGTAATCGTGCAGTTAATTACAATGCTGACAGTGAAGGGACGCAGCTTCTTTATGAAACCATATCTGCTCCTATTTCCGCTATGAGAGCTGATGCGGCGATTTCTGACGATTGGGGTCAGAGCATTGAGGAGGATCATAACAATAGAAAGTGAGTATTCAGCATGGGAAAAGAAGAACTCGTCGCCTGTTTTCAGGACACCTTGGAAAAATCATACTGCGATAGTTTAAGGCAGCGCACGCAGCGTTCGGTAAAATCTAACCGCGTTTACAAGGAAGGCTTTGTTTCAAATGCAAAGCACCGCAGTTGGCATACCTCCATCGACGTGTGTGCCGGAACGACATTTGATATTGCCAGGAAATATCGTTCCAGTGGTAAAATTGCAGTGCTAAACTTTGCCAATCCCGAACACCCCGGAGGTGGCGTGCAGCTTGGTGCGATGGCACAGGAAGAATGTTTATGCAGAAGCAGCAATTTATTTGCCTGTATCAACGATCCTAACATTTTCGAAGATTACTATGGTTACCATAGAAGGCTGAAAAGCCGCTTCTATTCTGATCGCCTGATCTACACGAAAGATGTTTCGGTTTTTAAGGATGACAGCATAGTTCCGCAGATGATGCCTAAAGCTGAATGGTTTGCGGTCGATGTGATCACCTGCGCGGCGCCTTATCTTGCAAAAAGGAAATACACCAATACAGCTGCGTTGCTTGCACTGCTAAAGAAAAGAGTAAAGAACATTTTTGAAGCGGCGAGAGATAATAGTGTGGATTGCCTTATTCTTGGCGCATTTGGTTGCGGTGCGTTTAAGAATCCACCCTTGGTTGTTGCGGAAGCATTTCTTCAAACAATCGAAGAACAGCACTATATGCATGACTTCAAGATCGTTTTTGCCATTAAGCCAACATGTGAATACTGCCCCAATCTCAGCGTATTTCGTAGGCAGTTTGACGAATATGCCGCTGACGCAGGCGAAAGAACGATGATACTTCCGGACAGTTTGGAATTTAGATTCTGGAGAAATCCAAAGCTGCCAACAGAACAACGCTTTTCTTCCGATGATCAGTTCCGTACATGGCAAAGGGGAAATAGATATTTCGGAAAACAGTTTTCTGTTTTGGGAGATTCAATCAGCACACTTGACGGATACAATCCAAGGGGATACAAGGTCTTCTACGCTGGCGAGAATTGCGCAAGGTCCGGTGTGATTGAAGCCGCAGATACATGGTGGGATAAAGTGATCGCCTTCTTCGGCGGTGAGCTTTTAGTCAATAACTCATGGTCTGGCAGCCGTGTAACCAAGATAACAGAGCATGAGCGGCTGTTTCCCTCCGGCTGCTCGGACGAACGCACATCGGCGCTGCATATCAACGATGTGATGCCCGATGTGATACTGGTTTATCTCGGCACAAACGATTGGGCGTTTGGGGCAAAAACAGGAAGTGACTCCAGAATCCTTGGCGAGGACAGCAATGAGCTTTTTAATGAGGCGTACGATCGTATGCTTAAAAAGCTTAAGACTAATTATCCGGAAAGCGAAATCTGGTGCTGTACGCTATGCGAGACCTTTATTTCAGCACGTCCTGACTTCAAGTTTCCGCATCAATACGCCGGCACTCACATCGAGGAATATAATGAAATCATCCGTAGGGTTGTAAGACGTCACAGCTGTAAATTAGTTGATTTGCATGACTCTAAAATGGCGTATGATTCTATAGATGGTTCGCATCCAACCAACACCGGAATGAACACCATTGCAACAATGATGATTCGTAGCATAGTTGGGTCTGATGCAGACCGGTTCCTTGATTGTGAAGATGGCCAGCACGAATATGAAATGTGTGGTCAGGATGGACATGGCGACTATTATAGATGCCGGAAATGCGGAAAAGAAAAATTTGTTTGTCCTTGGGAGGCGTTGATGGTGGAACAGGATAAAAATATAAATAACGAAAGCGAGTATGTAATGTTGGATCCCAAAATAACTACCGTCCTCTATTCAACCATACTGCGTTTGACGATTGAAAGTACTGGCAAGGTGGTTCAATTCCAAAAGGATGTTGTTGAAGTAGGCCGTGACAAAATATGCGACTTGTTATTAGAAGGCAAACCCACCGTTGCGCGCCGTCAGGCTACATTCTTTTACGAAAAAGATATGTGGTTCTTGCGCGACAATTTCTCTACCAATGGCACTTGGCTAAACGGTGTGAAAATTCAGCCCGGCAAGAAATATCAGCTTGCAACCAACGATGAGATTAATTTCGCAATGACGGAAAGAGTGATTTTTGATAAGCGCGAGCAAAATGCGCAGCCTACCGGAGACCCGGATGCAAAGGCATTGGCTTTTCTGGAAGCGGGAATGTCAACTTTTGCCAAATCTGAACATAAAGATGAAGCGGCGTTTAAACTGATTGTCGCTGCGTTGTTAGATGCGCCTTTATACTTCCCGGTTGAAATAGATTTGGAAGCTATGCTCGGTTCTGTTGACTACGCAAAGCTGAAGGCCGGCGATACCTTGCAGCCTACCAAGGATGTTAAGATGCGAATTTTGACATTGGAGCTGGAAAACGATGTGGAGGTTGTCCCAATGTTCACATCGAATGATGAAGCAAATAAAGGACCAAGTGCTTCCCTCATCAGATTCCACCCCCAGGACTATTTGCCGAAGCTTGTGCAGATGGACAAGCCTGTAATTGTCAATCCATTCAGTGAGAACAGATTTATATTTGACAAACAACTCATCACTGAGGTACTGCTGCCGCTTGTCCAAAATAACAAGGAGCCACAGACTGCTCCTGAGCAGCAGACCGAGACGCAGCAGAATAAATATATTGGGCAGATCATAGACGGGAAATATGAAATTCTTAAACTGATAGGGCGAGGTGGCTTTCATACCACATACCTTGCTAAAGATATCCGCTTAGACAAAATTTGGGCTGTTAAGGTGTGTGATAAACAGGATCGCAGCTACAGCCCCGTCCTAAGAGATAGTATTCTTGTTGAGACATACATGATGATGAAATTGGATCACCCGGCGATCCCGAGGATCGTAGATATCATCGAGGATGAAAACAGCATATTTGTTGCAAGAGATTATATTGAGGGTGAAACGCTGGAGACGCTCATAAAGCGCTCCGGGCCACAGCCGGTTGATAAAGTTATAAACTGGGGCAAGCAGCTTTGCAATGTGCTTGGATACCTCCATTCGCAGAAACCGCCTTGCATATATAGGGATGTAAAACCGGCCAATATGATTCTGCGGCCCGACAATACTGTGGCGCTTATTGACTTTGGCATTGCCCGAACATATAAGCCTGGCCAACGTGAAGATACCGTGATCCTGGGCACAAGGGGCTACGCTGCGCCAGAGCAGTTCGGCGGCAGCCAGACAGATGCGCGTACAGACATTTTTGGCTTAGGTATGACAATGTTTCGGCTTGTGACGGGAATTAATCCCACAGAACCGCCATATGAGGTTAAGCCAATTCGTTTGGTGAATCCAAATTTGCCCCAAGGCTTAGAATACATCATCTCAAAGTGTACGCAGCCGAATCCGGAGGAAAGATATCAAACATGCTATGATTTGATGGACGATATGGATAACTATCTGGATCTGCCAAAGCCGAAAGGTTTCTTTGGAAAACTGTTCGGCAAGAAATAAAATTTACCGAATGGCACTGCGAGGCTTGCCCCTCAGTGTCATTCGACTTATAATGCACCACTCTCCGCTCCCCTCTTGAGGAAGACCGCGGCACAGTTAAATATAATGCTAATTATGGCGAACTGAACTGCCCGGGCGCAGCTTTTTTCGACGGCGAGTTAAACATAATCAAATGCCAATTTACCCACACGCAGTTATACATGATCAAAACGGTTGTAAACGCATCCCTTCCCTCGTGTAATAGGGATAGGAGGCGATCGTATATGAAAGAATTTGAGGAGTATCTGAAACGCATCGGAAAATCCGAAAATACTGCTTTGACATATTGCCGTAACATCCGAATGTATTTTAGTTGGTGCCGGGACAGCTTCGGGTCCGAGCCAAAGAAGCTCTATCGCTCCAATGTTTTGGAGTACATCTCCTATATGCGCAATATCCGAGGTTACAGTCCGAAGTCTGTTAATAACCACCTGTCGGCACTGCGCTGCTTAAACAAGTATCTGGTACAGATTGGTCGGCAGTCGGACATGGCAGTTCTGGACAGCGACTTTATGAAGGTACAGATTCAATATGCCAGCCCATGCTCCGTTGATAAAAAAGAGGTAGAGGCGTTTCGGCAGAGGATGTTGGAAAGCGGAAGCAAACGGGACTTTGCAATCGTGACCTTACTGGTCTATGCAAGTCTGCGCCGCAGCGAGTGTGTCGATCTGAAACTTGATCAGGTAGATCTCGTTGCAAAGGAGATCCGCGTCATCGGCAAGGGGGACAAACAGAGGCTTGTTTATATCAATGACCGGATCGCTGCAGCCATTCGGGAGTACCTGAAGGAGTGTAACGCAGACAGCCCCTACTTATTTGCCAGTCGACAGTGTGCGAAGCTTTCGGCGTCTCGGATCAATCAGATATTCAACAAATACTCTGATACAATCACGCCGAAGACACTCCGACACTTTTTCTGCTCCAACGCTTTGGAGAATGGCTATTCGATCCATGAGGTAGCCAACCAGGCCGGACATAGCAATGTGCAGACCACACTGATTTACAGCAATCCATCCGCAAAGCAGATGAAGGAAAAAGCCAATAAGCTTTGAGACACTATGAGAAAAAATGTTTTACGCACGGCGTTTGTTCTGATTTCAGCAGCCGTAATGGTATATGCAGCACACCGAATTTATCAAGAGCATTCTGAGTATCGTGAGGTGCATCTGTAAAATGAAAGTAGACACTCACAAAAGTGTGGGTGTCTACTTTTTTC
>OHBE01000601.1_pt1 | contig 38743 bp, 26 predicted proteins | sample 1577231 | NCBI WGS metagenome assembly OHBE01 (sample SAMEA3541506, study PRJEB24748) | human gut metagenome | biome: human gut; feature: human-associated habitat; material: faeces | place: China | collected 2012 | reverse complement strand
ATTACATAATACCGTAGCAGTCAAGAGGATTGCTTTGGAAGAAGTGACGGTGGTAGGTTTTAAACAAGATAAGTTGAACCGTTCGCCGCTATCGGTTTCTTCCATCAACGGCCGCTTTCTGAGAGAGAATGAGGTGCGGGGAATCAAAGAGTTGAGTGCTATGCTTCCCAACTTTTACATGCCTGATTACGGTTCCAAGCAAGGTTCGCCCATTTACATCCGCGGCGTAGGATCGCGACGCGGTGCGCCTTCGGTAGGATTGTACATAGACGGAGTGCCTCATTTCGAGAATTCGGCTTTCGATGTCGATATGTCGGACATCAGTACGGTGGAAGTGCTTCGCGGCCCGCAGGGAACGCTATACGGACGCAACACGATAGGCGGAATCATCAACGTTTACACGCGTTCTCCGCTCGACTACCGGAACACCCGGCTCAAAGTCGGATACGGCAGTCGCAATGATGTGCTGCTGATGGCTTCTTCGTATGCCAGACTGAACGACCGGCTGGGATTTTCGGTTACGGGGAATTACCACCGCAACGACGGCGTCTTTACCAATCTGTATACGGGAAAGAAAGCGGACAAGGCAGACGACGTGAGCCTTCGCACGGGAGTGGTATGGAAGCCTACGGACAAATGGACGGCACGGCTCAGCACCGCCTACGATTATACCGATCAGGGAGGTTTCCCGTACGGCGCTTACGACGTGAAGACCGAAAAACTCTCTTCGGTGAACTACGACAGTGTCAGCAGTTACCGACGGAATCTGCTGACTTCGGGCTTGAACTTCCGCTATGAAGGGGAGAAATTCAGCTTCAACAGCCAGACGGCTTACCAGTACATCGACGGGAAATTGGGGGTTGATCAGGATTTTACGCCGGAATCTTTATACTTTGCCGATACCCGCCTGAAGCAGAATATGTACAGTCAGGAGTTTACGTTCAAATCGAACAATGAAAGCCGTTATCGCTGGATAGCCGGACTCTTTGCCTTCTATCAAAAGGTGGATAACCGGGTGGAGGTCAGCTTTTTGGCGCAGGGATACAGTACGCCTAAATACTACGATATTCCCACCACCGGCATTGCTTTCTACCATCAGTCCACGTATGACATCTACGCAGGCCTCTCGGCTTCGGTGGGAGTGCGCTACGATTACGAGCATGCTTCGGATCATTACGCGGCCTACAAGCATCCGTTCGGGGGAGAACGGAAAGAAACACAGCGGGTAGACAGCAAGCTTCATTTCAGCCAGCTCACTCCCAAGTTTTCGTTGCAATACATTTTTCCAGCCTCCAGCATGGCGTATGCAAGCGTTTCGAAGGGTTACAAAGCAGGCGGATTCAACGTCACGTTCACGCAGGACGATGAATTTACTTTCAAGCCGGAATATAACTGGAATTACGAGATCGGAGCGAAGGCCGCTTTGTTCGACAGCAGGCTTACCGCCGAGGCAGCCATCTTCTATGTCGACTGGAGAGACCAGCAGTACGATCAACGGATACCGCGGGGGAATGTCACCCGAAATGCCGGGCATTCCGATAGCAAAGGCTTTGAATGCTCGCTGCAAGGACAGCCGTTGCGGAACTTTGCCGTGCAAGTGAATTATGGTTATACCTACGCCCGTTTCCTTTCCTATCAGCAGAATATGGAAGATGCCAAGACCGATTATTCGGGTAACTTTCTTCCTTTGGTTCCGAGACATACGTTGTCCGTCAATGCCTCCTATACCTTATATAATATAGGACGGATATTCGACCGTTTGTCTTTCAATGCCAATTTTACGGGAGCCGGGCCGCTCTACTGGAACGAGACGAACGACGTGCGGCAAGACTTCTATGGCCTGCTGAATGCCAAGGTCAGCGCATCCAAAGGACGCTTTACTTGCGAGCTATGGGGCAAGAATCTGACGGATACTTTCTATCTGAGTTATTATACACGGCTCAGGGCGGGAGGCTATGCGCAGGGAGGCAAGCCTCGCAGTGCAGGCGTATCGCTCATTGTCGATCTGTAAACAAGGCGCCAATGAGAATGAATCTGACTGCCATGTGCCATTCGCGGGAGAAAGTATTCGGTCTGGGTACTTTCTTCTGCCTGTATATTGCCCAAGCCATCCCGATGAGCTTTTTCTCCACCGCCATACAGGTGATGATGCGTCAGGCGGATTACTCGCTTTCGTCCATCGCGATGCTGCAAATTATCAAGCTGCCGTGGATATTGAAGTTCGTATGGTCGCCGGTGGTCGACCGTCAATGTATTACGGTCGGCGATTACAAGAAATTTATCATTGCTTCCGAAATCGTATATGCCGTGCTGATCCTGTTGGCAGGCCTGCTTCATCTCGAATCCGACTTCTATTTTATTCTGCTGCTTGTCTTTCTTTCCCTCGTGGCCTCCGCCACTCAGGATATAGCGACCGACGCGCTGGCTGTGCTTTCTTTCGGCAAGCAGGATAAAAGCATGGTCAACAGCATGCAGTCGATGGGCAGTTTCGGCGGAACGCTCATTGGGGGAGGAGTGTTGCTGCTCGTGTTGCAGCATTACGGATGGAATGTGGTGCTTCCCTGCCTGAGCGTATTTGTTCTTATCGCCGTCATCCCCTTGTTGTTGAACAAGAAGATACGCATAGCCCCCAAAGAACTTTCGCGCAGAGCGCGGCTTACCGATTTCATATGGTTCTTTGCCCGCCGCAGCATCTGGCCGCAGATCGGATTTCTTGTGCTCTACTATTCGAGCCTTATCGGCATACTTTCGGTCCTTCGTTCCTATCTGGTGGATCTGGGCTATTCGATGAAAGAGATCGGAGTGCTGAGCGGTATGTTGGGCACGGCGGCGGCTTTTGTCGTTTCTTTTCTCGCCGGTCTGGCGGTTCGCCGCATCGGTCGGCACAAAGCCCGCTTTCTTTTTGCCGTATTCACGCTTGTCGTTACCGTCTACTTCTGGAGCTTGTCGTGGTTTCATCCGTCTACGGCAGCCATCTGCGTCGGCATTGTTTTGCTGTGGAGCGCCTACGGGATGGCAAGCATCGTGGTTTATACCACTTCGATGGATTGTGTGCGTCCGGGGTGCGAAGGAACCGACTTCACCATTCAGACCGTGCTGACCCATTTAAGCGGAATATTGGTCGCCTTGCTGAGCGGCGCGATAGCCGATCGCCTCGGATACCAAGGTTTGTTTTCGGTTGAAGTGGCGCTTGCTCTTGTATCTTTGTTGTATATCCGTTATTTCTTCCGTACCGACTCTTATCAAAAATCAATCGAATGAACTCAAGCATCATAGAAAAATACAATATCCCGGTCCCGAGGTATACGAGTTATCCTCCCGCCAACTACTTCGAATCCTATTCCGGCAGGGAGTATGCGGATGCCGTCAAGCTGTCGAACACAGCCGAAAACAATCATATTTCGTTTTACCTTCACATTCCTTTCTGCCGTCACCTGTGCCATTATTGCGGATGCAACTCTTTCCCGATGGCTCGTCCCGAGAAAGTGGAAGAATATGTGAAGGCTCTTCACAAAGAAATCGACCTGCTGATTCCGTTGCTCGACAAAAACAGGCTGGTTTCTCAGATTCATTACGGAGGAGGAAGCCCGACTGCCTTGCCGATACCGTTGATTCGTGAACTGAACGAGCATTTGTTGTCCGGATTCCGTACCATCGAACGTCCCGAAATAGCCATCGAATGTCACCCGGGATACTTGAACCGGGAAGATTGGCGGGAACTTACGCGTTGCGGATTCAATCGATACAGCATAGGCGTGCAGGACTTTAACCAGGCGGTATTGAAAACAGTCAACCGGCGTCCTTCTTTGCTGCTGATGGAAGAAATCTTTTCGCTGATTCGTGAAACGGGTGCGCGCATCAACCTCGACCTTCTTTACGGTTTGCCCGGACAAACGGCGGATTCTTTCTCACGTACTGTCTCCAAAGCCATCGGGCTGTCTCCCGACCGTCTGGTCACTTTCAGCTATGCGCACGTTCCCTGGGTGAACAAACGGCAGCTTATTCTCGAGAAGGCGGGACTTCCCGCCGGCGAGGAGAAGAGCCGTATCTTTACGCAGGCAGCTTCGTTGTTGCACGATGCGGGGTACTGCTCCATCGGCATGGATCATTTCGTTCGTCCCGACGATGAACTCCGGGAAGCTTTGGACAATCACCGGCTTCACCGCAATTTTCAGGGATATTGTACCCGCCGGACGACGGCACAGGTGTACGCCTTCGGGGTTACCGGCATCAGCCAGTTGGATACGGCTTATGCGCAAAACACGAAAGACATCGGCAGGTATATCGATTCGATGAACCGGAATGAATTTGCCGTCGTCAAAGGATATACGTTGAACCGCGAGGAGCAGATAACCCGCGAGGTGATCGAAAGCCTGATGTGCAACTACCGGATCGATTGGAACGAGCTTGCCGGACGTTTGCACCTTTCTGCCGATGAGGTGAAAGGCGCCACCGCTTACGATGAAGATACGCTTTCGGGATTTGCCGCCGACGGATTGATCGAGTTTGACGAGCGGCAACTGGCAATGACCGTTTCCGGTTCTCCGTTCGTGCGCAACGTAGCCGCTTCGCTCGATAAGCTGATGCTGCATTCTACCCGGTCTTTCTCCAAACCCATTTAATTCTCTGTCAAGTTATGAATGATATACATACATCTTCGATACGTCGTCGTGAAATTGTGGTAATCGGAGCCGGGCTGACCGGCCTGACCGTCGCTTACGAACTCGTACGTAAAAACAAGGACGTGGAGGTACTCGAGCAGCAAGACCGCATTGGCGGACAGATACGGACGTATACCGAAAACGGGTTTACGTTCGAGAGCGGGCCGAACACGGGGGTAATCTCTTGTCCCGAAGTAGCCGAACTGTTCGAAAGCCTGTCGCCTGAATGCCGGCTGGAGACGGCTTGTGAAGATTCCAAAAGGAGGTTGATCTGGAAGAAAGGAAAGTTCCGCCCGTTGCCTTCGGGGCTTCTGTCGGCTGTTTGCACGCCTTTGTTCAGTTTCAAAGACAAGTTCCGGATATTGGGCGAGCCGTTTCGTCCGAAAGGAACCGATCCCGACGAACCGGTCGGGCTGCTTGCCCGTCGCCGTCTGGGAAACTCTTTTCTGCACTATGCCGTCGATCCGTTTTTATCGGGCGTATATGCGGGAGATCCCATGAAGCTGGTCACCCGTTATGCCCTTCCGAAACTGTACAATCTGGAGCAGAATCACGGAAGTTTCATACGGGGAGCGATAGCCAAGGCCAAAGCGCCCAAGACGGAGCGTGACAGGTTGGCTACGAAGAAAGTGTTCTCGGCGCAGGGAGGATTCGGTCATTTGGTTCAGGCATTGGGGCGTGCGATTGGAGACGACCGGATAACCTTGTCTGTGAAAGGGGTGACGGTAGAGCCTGCCGGGCAAGGTTGGAGAGTCTCTTTTCTGTCGGCTGCCGGAGAGAAGCAGTGCATCGATTGCGAGAAAGTGGTGACTACCATCGGGGCGTACGCGTTGCCGGAGATTCTGCCGTTCGTGGAAAAAGAAGACATGGACAAGATTGCCGCCCTTCATTATGCGCCCATCATGCAAATTGCTGTCGGTCTGCATGACACAGGCGGAAAGAAGCATCCGGCTTTCGGCGGACTTGTTCCTTCGTGCGAGAAGAAAGATGTGTTGGGCATATTGTTTCCTTCTTCTTGCTTTGACGGCCGCGCTCCCGAAGGAGGCATGCTGTTTTCTTATTTTGTGGGAGGGGTGAGACATCCGGAATATCTGGATAAAACCGATGAGGAGATCGAGCAGATGGTAAGGGAGACGCTGCATTCCATGCTCGGTTATCCCGAAGATGTTCGGCCCGATCTTGTGCGCATCTTCCGTCACCGCCGGGCCATCCCGCAGTACGATGTCGGCAGTGGCGCCCGTTTCGAAACCATCGATAAGTTGCAACGTGCTTATCCGGGACTTGTATTGGCGGGAAATATCAAAGGAGGAATCGGTATGGCCGACCGCATTCGCCAAGCCGTGAGCGTAGCCGCCGGATTGTCTTGATGCGCTTCAAGCATACACTTCCCCGCTCAGGCATGGCATGGCGCATCGTCTCCGAATTGTCTCAATACCCCATGTTGGTTCCCTGCCGCACCTCGAGCCGGACGCCGAAATGGCCGTTCGCCGACTTGAGCTCGAAAGCTCCTTGAAATTTGTTCCTTTCCCAGGGAAGCGCGTTGCGGTCGGGCACTCTCCACCCTTGCGAATTATAATTCCCGTACGTGTTTATCCGCATGCCGTTCTTGAGTTTGAAACTCCCCATTTGCAGATAGTCGGACGATGAGGAGAAGCTGCCGTATCTCCCTGTCAGCCCGGAAGAAAAAGGAGAAAATGCGCTGCCGAATCCTTGTGTATAGCTGGCATCGTTATTCAGAAAAAACAGTTTGTTGTAGTCTTTTGTAAGATTCGAAGGCATCTCCTGCATTTGTTTGGGAAGGGTAGGAGGAAGCACGCTCATCAATCCCATATCCAGCAGAAAGCCTCCGAACTCTTTGATGTTTGCCGAAGGAGAACGGCGCAGGGTATCGGAAGGTATTTCCGTTTGTGCGGAAACATACACCGCCGGACATAACAAGACAAAGAATAGAATCAGCTTTTTCATTCCGGTAAAGATTGGTTTCACGCAAAGGTAGAAATTTTATGCGATAAACTTTGCTTTCTGATCAGCGGGTTGACAAGTTTTATCGACCTTTGCCGGTTTTTCAGATTTCCCCGCCTTTCGAATCAGCTCGCTTGCAAATAAAACGGAGAGAGGGCAACCGGAAGTGCCGGTTTGCGGGAGAAAGAGATAATGCCGTCGCTTTATGAAGAAGTAAACGAGCGTCAACTTATAATAAAAATAAGTATTAACTGAGTCAACCGACTTTAAAAATAAGCCGTAAAGTGGTCAACTAAAAACATTAAACCACATGTGCTTTATGAAGAAGTAAATGGAAGAAAAGTTTCCCCGGTGGGAAACAAAAGTTTCATGCTGATGAAACAAAAGTTTCCCCAGTGGGAAACAAAAGTTTCATCGGCATGAAACAAATGAAACATCACGATGATTGTTCCGGTTTGCGCATCCGGTCAGATGATGTATTGCGAACTGATGGATTCGTTGTTTACCACTCTTTTAATCGTTTCGGCAAACATGTCGGCGATGCTCAGCTGTTTTACTTTCGCGCATTTCTTGGAATAAGGAATACTGTCGGTGAAAACCATTTCAGACAAGCCCGATTCCTGTACACGGAATGACGCCGGATCGGACATTACACAGTGGCTGGCAATGGCGCGCACGGATTTGGCTCCGGCTTCCAGCATGATGTTCGCCGCTTTTGTAATTGTTCCGGCAGTATCTACGATATCGTCTACCAAAACCACATTCTTGTTTTCCACATCGCCGATAATCTGCATGGAAGCCACCTCATTGGCTTTTTCGCGCGATTTGTTGCAAAGCACCAGGGGAACTCCCAGATATTTGGAGAATGTGCTGGCACGCTTCGAACCTCCCACGTCGGGCGTGGCAATCACCAAATCTTCCAGTTCCAGCGATTCGATGTACGGCAGGAATACGGCCGAAGCGTAAAGGTGATCGACCGGAATATTGAAGAACCCTTGAATCTGGTCTGCGTGCAAATCCATCGTGATCAAGCGGTCGATTCCCGCTACCGAAAGCAGATCGGCCACCAGTTTCGCGCCGATAGATACGCGTGGTTTGTCTTTTCTGTCCTGACGGGCCCATCCGAAGTACGGGATGACTGCTATGACGCTTTTGGCGGATGCCCGCTTGGCGGCGTCGATCATCAGGAGAAGTTCCATTAAGTTGTCGGAATTGGGGAAAGTGGATTGAACAAGAAATACGTGTGCTCCGCGAATAGATTCTTCGTAAGATACCGCAAATTCGCCGTCGGCGAAATGGGTGATGTTCATTTTTCCCAAAGGACAATTAAGGCTTGCGCAGATTTTTTCTGCCAGATATCTCGAGTTTGTTCCCGAAAATATCATAAAAGGTTCTTTTTCGCTCATTGTATAATGGTTGTTACCTGTTTGTTAATTTCATTGCAAAGGTAGGAATTTCTATTATCATTTTGAAAGACTTATTGTAGAAAAAAACGATTTCTCTCCAACTTATCGGAAATATTTGTAGATTTGCTCTTTGAAAATAGACAACGGATGAAATGAGTTCGCGTTTTTCTGTATATATAGTAACGGGTATATTGCTTTTTACCTCTTTCTTTTCGTGTACCGACATGGTGCCGACGAAAGAGGTGAGCCTCATCGATTCGTTGAATGGAAAAGCTTATGCTTTTCGTTACCGGAGCCTGGACTCTTCTTATCAATATGCCGACTATGCTTACCGGAAAGTGAAATTTTATAATTCGGGGAAAGCCGAGGCTTGCAATAATCTGGGGTTTTGCGCTTTCATGAGGATGGACTTCGACCGCGCCGAAACGCTTCATAAAGAAGTGTATAAACTGACCAAAAACGAACTGGAACTGCTCATTGCCGACATCGGATTGATGAAGATCTATCAGCGGACGGCCATGAACAAAGAGTTCTATGATTACCGCAACAGCGCTTTGCGGCGGATGAAGCGCGTTCGTGAAGACAGCGACCTGTTTACCGGACGCCATGAAAGGCTTCGTATGAATTATGCTTTCTCAGAGTTTCACATTGTTTCTTCCATTTATTATTATTATCTCCAACAGCGTCGGGAAGCATTGGCTTCGCTCGGAGAAATACCGGAAGAAGAGATCCGGAATGATACGAGCCAGCTGTTATATTATCACTATATAAAAGGATCGGCTTCGCTTACCGAAGGCAGGACACCCGACGAGCAGAAACTGAATGAGTTCGACGAACTGTACCTGACTTGGCGTTTGTCGGTTCAGAGCAACCGGATTTATTTTGAGGGCAACGGGTTGCAGGGACTTGCCAATCTGATGATTCCTTCCGGCAATGTCGACTTCTTCGGAAGCCGGAGAATGCATGCGCTGAATCAGCTCGGATATCCGCACGACTCGCTTCTCCCTTTGCGGCTGGCTCAGCTTTCCTTGCAGAAGTTTCGTGCGTACGATGACTTGTATCAGATAGCGGGAGCCTATGTCACCATCGGCAGGTATCTGAATGTGCACGGCCATTATGCGGAAGCATTGGATACCTTGTCGAAAGCGTTGGAGTGCGTGAACCGGCATCATTACCGATACTATCATTCGAGCGATACGCCGGATAAACTGCGCCCTTATGACGATCGGGATACGACTTGGGATATGGGTGCGGCATGGATTGGAAAAAATAAGGTAAAGACCGTTCCGGAATGGATATCGCGTATCAGGGAACAATTAAGTGTTTCGTATGCCGGGTTGGGACAAAAGGCTGCTTCCGATTACAACCGGAATATTTATCTGGATATACTTAATTATACCCGTCAGGATAAAGAATTGGAGAGTCGATACCTTTCGCTGGAAGCCGGTTCGAGACAGGTGACGCTGGTTCTTCTTTTGGTAATTTCCGGACTGGTATTGGTTATTATTTTATGGTGGTTCTTCAATAAACGTTCCAAAGTAACCAATCTTGCGGAGATAGAACGTCTGCAACGGGTGCTTTCCCTTTGTAAGGATATTACGTCTTCCATACCGATGAACGTACCGTTGATTCAGAAAGGAATCGATCAACTGTTCGGAGAAGGCAGGATGGCTTTGGAAATACCGGAAGACGGGAAAGCGGCATTGGTTCCGTCGGGTCGTTTAAGCCGCGATGAAAGGGCATTGGTGCATGTATTGCAGCCTTATATCGAATGGGCGGTGGACAATGAGCAGATGGTTGCGGTGTTGAGCGATGAACGCAGCCAATTGGAAAAGCAACGGTATATTTACGAACAGCACATTGCCGGAAATAAACGCCGGAATCTGGAAAAGAAGGCTTGTATGGCCATCGTGAACGGTATAACTCCCTACATCGACCGTATTTTGAATGAGGTTCACAAGTTGACCGGCAAGGGATATATCAATAATGAAAAGATAAAAAAAGAGAAGTATCAGTATATCGATGAACTGGTGACTACCATCAATGAATATAACGATATACTTGCCTTGTGGATCAAGATGAAGCAGGGATCGCTCAGCCTCAATATCGAAACATTCGGGCTCGATGAACTTTTTGAGTTGGTGGGAAAGGGGCGCAGAGCCTTCGAGATGAAAAAGCAGAAACTGGAGATAGAGCCTACCGACTTTATGGTGAAAGCCGACCGGGCGTTGACGCTTTTCATGATCAACACGCTGGCCGAGAACGCTCGCAAGTACACTCCGGAGGGGGGACATGTGAAGATTTACGCAAAGGCGGTGGACGAGTATGTGGAGATTTCGGTTGAAGACAACGGAAGAGGGCTTTCGGCGGAAGACGTTGCCCACATCATCGGTGAAAAGGTGTATGATTCTCGCAGCATAGGCATGAAAGATGCGGCCGATCCTGAAGAACTGAAAGAAAACAAGGGGAGCGGGTTCGGACTGATGAATTGCAAGGGAATTATCGAGAAATACAAAAAAACGAACGAACTGTTCCGGGTTTGCTTGTTTGACGTGGAAAGTGAGCCGGGTAAAGGAAGCCGTTTCTATTTCCGGCTGCCTCTGGGAGTGCGAAAGGCGCTGGGAATATTGCTTTGCATGTTGGTTCCCTTCGCATTTGCGTCGTGCGTGCATAAATCTCATCCGGCGAATCCGCAAACGGATACCGTGATGCCCCATATTGCCGACTCCGTTTACGAAGAGTTGCTGGACGAGGCTTCCGACTATGCCAATGCTGCCTACTTTGCCAATGTGGATAAAAAATACGAGACGGCTTTGCAATATATAGACTCTGCGATGACCCTGCTCAATACTCATTACAAGAGGTATTCGCGGAGTGCCCGTCCGCATCGGTACATGACGTTGGAAGGCGAGGGGACCGCAGCGGAGATTGTCTGGTGGAACGAACTTTTCGATTCCGACTACCATGTTATTCTCGACATACGCAATGAAGCGGCTGTCGCTTTTCTGGCTTTGAAACGGATCAACGCCTATCGCTACAACAACGCCGCATTTACCGACCTGTATAAGTTGCAGGGGGAGGATAAAAGTCTGGAAGGCTATTGCAGGCAGTTGGAACGGTCGAACAATAACAAAATCGTGGGTATTATCCTTTGCATCGTTTTGCTGATCGTCTCCCTCGTCGGCTATTATTTCCTATATTTAAGAAAGCGGCTGCAGAACAGGTTGAATTTGGAGCAAGTGCTCGAGATCAATCAGAAAGTTTTCGCGGCTTCTTTGATTCGGCCCAAGGAGAACTCCGAAGCGCTTCAACGAGAAGAAGACACGCTTCGGGAGATTCCGCAAAGCATTGTGGATAAGTCGTTCAGAGCGGTGAACGAACTGCTTTCGATCGACAGGATGGGAATTGCCGTATACAATGAGAGCACGCATCAGTTGGAGTATGCTTCACATCCCCGCGGGGAAATGCCGGAATTGGTAGAGCAGTGTTTCGACGTTCGCAGGTATCTTTATGAAGAGAACCGCCGGGCTTTGCCTTTGATGGTGGAGGCGGGAGGAGAGCATCAGTGCGTGGGAGTCTTCTATCTGGAACGAAGAGAAGGAACAGAACAGGAGACCGATCATCTGCTTCTCGAGCTTATCGCCCGCTATGTGGCTATTGTCGTATTCAACGCGGTAGTAAAACTGGCTACCAAGTACAGGGATATCGAGTCGGCGCATGAGGAAGCCCGGCGCGCTTCATGGGAAGACAGCATGCTTCATGTGCAGAATATGGTGCTCGATAATTGTTTGTCGACGATTAAGCACGAGACGGTGTATTATCCCAATAAGATCAAGCAAATCATCGGACGGCTTCATTGGCAGAATCTTCCTGCGGATGAAGAGAAAGAGGCTGTGGAAACCATTACTGAATTGATTGAATACTATAAGGGCATTTTTACGATATTGAGTTCGTGCGCGTCGCGGCAACTGGAGGAGGTGACTTTCAGGAGAAGCACGGTTGAGGTGCGGGAACTTCTGGACGCTACCGCGAAATATTTCCGGAAAGTATCGAAAAACCTGAAAGAGAAAATCGAGTTTGTTACGGTATCCGCCGAAGCAAAAGTGCTGGGTGATGTCAATCAGCTTCGCTTCTTGCTGGAAAACCTGATTGACGAAGCGCTCACAGTTCGCAGCGAAGGAGTGATTCGTTTAGAGGTTCGCGTGGAAGACGAGTTTGTTCGTTTTCTTTTCACCGATACCCGCCGTGAAAAGAGCGTAGACGAACTGAACAGGCTTTTCTATCCCGATTTGGAGCGTATGACGTCCGGAAGCAAAGGCGAGCTTCAAGGAACGGAATATCTGGTCTGCAAACAGATTATCCGCGATCATGACGAGTTTGCCGGACGCAGAGGATGCCGCATCAATGCGGAGCCTGCCGAAGAGGGCGGGTTTACCGTTTACTTTACTGTTCCCCGCAAATAAAAGAAACACACATAAAAAGTTATTTGAATAAGAGAAAATGGAAGAAAAAAAGTTTAAAGTCATCATTGTAGAAGATGTAAAACTGGAATTGAAAGGGACGGAAGAGATTTTCCGCCATGAGATTCCGAATGCGGAAGTCATCGGTACGGCCATGACCGAAAGCGAATTCTGGCCGTTGATGGAGGTTCAATTGCCGGATCTGGTATTGTTGGATCTCGGACTCGGAGGCTCTACCACTATCGGGGTAGAGATTTGCCGAAACATCTTCAAACGTTATAAGGGCGTGCGCGTGCTTATCTTTACCGGCGAAATATTGAATGAGAAACTATGGGTCGACGTGCTGAACGCCGGAGCCGACGGAATCATTCTAAAAACGGGCGAACTGCTCACTAAAACGGATGTTCAGGCGGTGATGGACGGAAAGAAGCTCGTGTTCAACTATCCTATTCTGGAAAAGATCGTAGACCGTTTTAAACAGTCGGTGGTGAATGACGCCAAACGGCAGGAAGCTGTGATAAACTACGACATCGATGAATACGACGAGCGTTTCCTCCGTCACCTGGCTTTGGGATATACCAAAGAAATGATCGCCAACCTGAAAGGAATGCCTTTCGGTGTGAAATCGTTGGAAAAGCGACAGAACGATCTTATCGGCCGGCTTTTCCCGAACGGAGAGCGTGTCGGGGTAAATGCCACCCGTCTGGCTGTGCGGGCATTGGAATTGCGTATTCTTGATCTGGATAATTTGGAAGCGGATGAAGAATAGATGGCACATACCTCACCCGGCAACGATGTTTTTCCTGCTGACGCTGGCAGTCGTTTTCTTATCGTGGATATGTGATATTTACGGTTTAAAGGTGACATTGCCGCAGTCCGGCGAAGACATTCGTGTGCAAAGCCTGCTGAGTCCCGAAGGGATTCGCTGGTGGTTGCGGAATGCCATCAAGAATTTTACGGGGTTTGCCCCGTTGGGCATGGTGATTATCGCCATGTTCGGCTTGGGAGTCGCGCAACACTCCGGCTTTATTGATGCATGCATCCGCATGGGGGTGGGGAAGAACCATGATAAAAAGAAGATTATTTGGGGAGTGATTATTCTGGGGCTGCTGTCGAATGCCATCGGAGACGGCGGATATATCATTTTGCTCCCTATTGCAGCGATGCTGTTTCAATGGGTGGGGCTTCACCCCATAGCAGGGATTGTGACGGCATACGTGTCGGTGGCTTGTGGTTATAGCGCGAATATTGTGCTGAGTACGGTAGATCCTCTGCTGGCCCATATCACTCAGGAAGCAGCCTTGACATTGATCGGATATCAAGGCAATACAGAACCGCTCTGCAATTACTTCTTCATGAGCGTGTCGACTGCGGTGATTGTCGGTGTCGTTTATTGGGTTACCATACATTATCTGCTTCCTGCTTTGGGTGAATACGGAGGAAAGGTGAAAGTAGAAGCCTATCGGCCCTTATCACGCAAAGAACGCCGGGGAATCATGGTGTCGGTGGTTGTGGCGGCTATTTATGTGGCGATCATTTTATGGCTGACTTTTTCTTCTTACGGCATTCTGCGCGGTGTAAACGGCGGACTCATGCACTCGCCTTTCATTGCGGGGATTCTCTTCCTGCTTTCTTTGGGAATAGGAATCACGGGTATGGCATACGGGTTCAGCTCCGGCAACTATCGTGGCGACAACGATGTGATCGAAGGCCTTACCTTGCCGATAAAGCTATTGGGCGTTTATTTCGTCATCGCTTTTTTCGCGGCGCAAATGTTCGCTTGTTTCGAATATTCCCATCTGGATAAATGTCTGGCCATCATGGGAGCCGATTTATTGTCTTCGTTTGAACCCGCTCCGCTCTCCGCGCTTGTTTTATTCATCGGCTTCACTGCCTTTGTCAACCTGATTATGGTATCCGCTACCTCGAAGTGGACTTTCATGTCATTCATTTTCATTCCGATATTTGCCCAAATGGGTATTTCTCCGGACGTCACTCAATGTGCATTCCGAATCGGAGACAGTTCGACGAACGCCATCACTCCTTTTCTGTTCTATATGCCTCTGGTGCTGACTTACATGCGGCAATACGATAAAAACATCACTTATGGTTCGCTGTTGAAATACACATGGAGGTATTCATTGTGTATATTATTGGTATGGACCCTCTTGTTTGTATGTTGGTACTTGTCGGGTTTGCCGATGGGATTGTAGATTTGCAATATTCTTCCGATAAGACGTTCGATCGATAAGCGGTTGACAAATAAATAATAAAGATTTTTATTCATAAAAAAATGGCGGAATGTTTTTGAGATTCTATAAAAAACACTACCTTTGCACCGCAATTAAGGATGGTTCCGTAGCTCAGCTGGATAGAGCAACGCCCTTCTAAGGCGTGGGTCAAGCGTTCGAATCGCTTCGGAATCACAGTGAAGCAGTTACTCCGGTAGCTGCTTTTTTTGTTGTCCGGCTAAAGGAACGAACGTTATATAGCATTCAAAAAATACAAAAAACCTAAAATTATTATATGCCTTTCTATTATTACTTTTACTTTTGAGAGAATAATAACTAAAAACACATTAAAATTATGAAGAAATTAATTCCTTTATTTGTCTTTTGTATAACTGTATCCGGTCTTTTTGCACAAAATGATCCTAACCAACTGAAAAAAGAAGGGGGAAGCGCGTTTAATGCGAAAAACTATCCGGTGGCATATGAGAAGTTCAGCGAATACCTGAAGCTTACCGATAATAATGACTCTGCAGTGGCTTATTATTGCGGTATTGCAGCGGATAAGCTGAAGAAGTATGCGGAAGCGGTAACTTATTTCGATATAGCTATTCAGAAGAATTATAATACGGGAAATTCATACGTCCGCAAAGCGATGGCTTTGGAAGCGCAGCAAAAAAATGATGAATATGTGGCAACTTTGGAAGAGGGGCTAAAGGCTGTTCCGGGCAACGAGGCGCTGGAAAAAAGCTATGGCGTTTATCTGCTGAAAGCAGGAGTTAACGCCCAAAAAGCCGGTAAACTTGCCGAAGCCGAAGAGTGTTATAAAAAAGTAAGCACGCTGAACAACAAGAAATATAAGACAGATGCTTTGTACAGCCTTGGTGTTCTGTGTTATAACAATGGCGCCGATATTCTGAAAAAAGCCGCTCCGCTAGCTAATACCGATGCGGAGAAATATGCGGCTGAAAAAGCTGTTGCCGATGCCAGATTCAAAGAATCGGTCGGTTACTTGGATGAAGCGGCGAAAGTTTCTCCGGAGCGAGCCGAAATAAAGCAGATGCTTACTCAGGTGAAAAACGCAATGTAATTTTTGATGGAACCCGCATAGTGGAAACATTCTTTTCTGCGATTGTTTCCGGAGGTTGGGGCTGGCCGAAATGGAACAGCCCCTTTCTTTTGCTTGCCGTTTAAAAGTGAAAAAGGTGGAATCGTCCTTATTTCCAAGCAGGTAAAGCAATATTCTCAGGTTGATTGAATGATATTTCGTTGTCGGGTTTTCTTCAAAGATTCTCTGCTCATCTCTAAGCTTGTGATGCTTGATTCTGAAACTCGCCCGTCTTTGTTTTCAAAGCCCGCCGTGTTTGTAATCAAAGCCCGCTGTGTTTTTTTCAAAGCCCGCCGCCTTTTTTCAAAGCCCGCCGCCTTTTTTCCGAGCCACGGTAACGAATAAAAAAGCAACCTTATGTGTTTTTTTATCGCATTCTGTTTCGTACATTTGCTCATCTTTATTTTGTTTCAACAAGAAGAAAGCTATATGCGATTATATACCAAAAATCAGGCTATCGGTCGGATGAATGAATTGGGGAAGAGCGGTTCACCCTTCGTTTTTATTATTAATTATGCCCGGAACGCCTCTTATATAGAAGAAGTGTCGTCGGTAGACGGCAACGAAGTGCTGTATGACCTGAACGGCTTCAGCAACCTTAGCGGGAAAGACCGAAGAGAGTGTTCGGTTCCTTCGGCGGAACCCGTTTTATGGAAATCTTTTCCGGAATCTTTCGAAGCATACCGGCGTTCGTTTCAGGTGGTCAGGCAAAATATTCTGGCGGGAAACAGTTTTCTGACCAACCTGACTTGTTGCACCCCGATAGAGACAAATCTGAGTTTGAAAGACATTTTCTTCCGGTCGAAAGCGTTGTATAAACTTTGGGTAAAAGACTCGTTCACTGTTTTCTCTCCCGAAATATTCGTTCGGATACGGCAGGGGAGAATAAGTTCTTATCCGATGAAAGGAACCATCGACGCCACTCTGCCCGATGCGGCCCGGATGTTGATGGAAGACCCGAAGGAAACTGCCGAACATGCCACCATTGTCGATTTGATCCGCAACGACCTGAGCATGGTAGCCGAACAAGTCGCGGTATTCCGCTACCGATATATAGACGAGTTGCAGACTAATCGGGGAAGGATTCTTCAAACAAGTTCCGAAATTCAGGGAGTTTTGCCGGAGCGTTTTCAGGAAAGACTGGGAGAAATCGTCTTCCGGCTTTTGCCTGCGGGATCGATTACCGGCGCGCCTAAAAAGAAGACAACGGAGATTATCGCCGAGGCGGAAACTTACGAAAGAGGGTTTTATACCGGAGTCATGGGATATTTCGATGGCGACGTACTGGATAGCGCCGTCATGATACGTTTTGTGGAGCAGGAGGGAGGAAAGCTCTTTTTCAAAAGCGGGGGCGGCATCACTTGCCGGAGTGAAGCGAAAAGCGAGTATGATGAAATGAAGCAAAAAGTATATGTGCCTATTTATTGAAACCATCAGAATAGAGAACGGACGGATATGCAATCTCGACTATCATGCCGCGCGGTTCAACCGCACGCGTGCGGCTTTCGGGAAAGATTCCGCTCCGGTTGCCCTGTCCGATGTGGTCTCGCCACCTTCTGCGGAAGGCGTTTATAAATGCCGTGTGGTGTACGGCGAAGAGATTGAAGAGGTGACATACGCTCCTTACCGGATGAGGGAGGTAAGTTCCTTGCGCCTGATTGCTTCGGACACGATCGACTATACTTATAAAAGTGCCGACCGGAGCGAACTGAATGCTTTGTTCGGGCAAAGAGGTCGGGCAGATGATGTATTGATTGTGAGGAACGGATACCTGACGGACACTTCGATAGCCAATGTGGCTCTTTACGACGGCAACAAGTGGTGTACTCCGGCTTTTCCTTTGCTGAAAGGTACCAAGCGTGCGGAACTTTTGGATAAAGGTCTGATCGTAGAACGGGAAATCACGTGGCTGCAATTAGGCTGCTTTTCACGTATCATGCTGTTCAATGCCCTGATCGACTGGGAGCGACTCATTATTCCGGTGGACGGAAACAGCTTAATGCTATAGCGATAATTGCCTGTTTTGTGTGTTTTTTAAAATAAAATTCGTACGTTTGTAGGTGAATCATTGAAAACAATTAAAATGAATGCACCTTTTATCTTCCGGTTTTTAAAAGATCTTTCGGCGAACAACAATCGCGAATGGTTTAACGAACACCGGGAAGAATATGAGACAGCCCGCAATGAGTTTGATAAATTGCTGGAGGCCGTCATCGGACGTCTCTCACTCTTCGACGAAACAATCCGGGGAATCCGGCCGAAAGACTGTACGTACCGTATTTACCGCGACACACGCTTCTCTGCCGATAAAACCCCTTACAAGAATCATTTCGGCGGCTACATCAATGCGAAAGGCAAGAAATCCGATCATTGCGGTTATTATATACATTTGCAGCCCGGCGGGTGTATGCTCGCGGGAGGAAGCTACTGCTTGCCCCCGAATGTGTTGAAGGCTGTCAGACAATCTATTTACGACAACGTGGAAGAATACATCTCGATTGTAGAAGATCCGGAGTTTAAAACATATTTTCCCGTTGTGGGCGATGATTTCCTGAAGACTGCCCCGAAAGGATTTCCGAAAGACTTTCCTTACATCGACTATTTGAAGTGCAAGCAATATATTTGCGCGCATGAAGTGCCCGACGACTTTTTCACCCGTCCCGGCGCTTTGGACGAAATAGAAAAGGTGTTCAGGCAATTCAAGCGTTTTGCCGATTTTATCAACTATACCATCGATGATTTCGAATGACTGAAACTTTAAAATATATACATTAAAAAGAGAGATTATTATGATAGTAGATACGTTAGAAAACATTGAGAAATACGTGGTTTTGAATCCTTTGTTCGCACAAGCTGTCGAGTTTTTGAAATCGCACGACCTGCAAGCCATGGAAGCGGGCAAAACAGAAGTGAAAGGGAAAGAGCTGGTAGTCAATATCGTCCGGACAAAGCCTAAAAAGAAAGAAGAAGCCAGGCTCGAAGCCCACAGGGAGTTTATCGATATTCAGCTGCCTTTGTCGGGAACTGAAGTCATCGGGTATACTCCTTTGGCCCGTTGTGTTCCGGCAGACGCTCCGTTTAATGCCGAAGACGATATCGTATTTTTCGACGGAGCGGCCGAAACCTACGTTTCCCTGAAACCGGGGATGTTCGCTATCTTCTTTCCGCAAGACGGACATGCGCCCGGCATTACCCCCGACGGCGTGAAAAAAGTAATCGTAAAAGTGAAAGCATAACCTTTTATTCTGCTCTGATATGGAAAAGACTCTGAATCTTATTAAAAATGATCCCTGGCTGGAACCTTATGCCGAAGCGATTATCGGTCGTTACGGGCATGCGTTGAAAAAGGAAGCCGAGTTGACCGACAAAGGGAAGCAAAGCCTTGCCGACTTTGCTTCGGGTTATCTTTATTTTGGATTGCATCGCACAGTGCAAGGATGGGTTTTCCGTGAATGGGCGCCAAACGCTACACATATTTATCTTGTAGGCACATTCAATAACTGGGAAGAACAGGCTGCTTATAAGCTGAAAAAGCTGAAAAACGGAAACTGGGAAATCAATCTCCCCGAAGAAGCTATTCATCACGGCGATTTGTACAAGCTGAACATCTATTGGGAAGGCGGACAGGGCGAACGCATTCCGGCATGGGCCAATTATGTGGTTCAGGATGAACGCACTCATATATTCAGCGCACAGGTATGGGCGCCCGAGAATCCGTATCGATTCAAAAAGAAAGCGTTCAAGCCGAACACTTCTCCTTTGCTTATTTACGAATGCCACATCGGAATGGCGCAAAACGAAGAGAAGGTAGGCAGCTATGCCGAATTCCGCGAAAAAATTCTTCCGCGTGTAGCCGAAGACGGATACAACTGTATTCAGATTATGGCCATACAGGAGCATCCTTACTACGGAAGTTTCGGTTATCACGTTTCCAACTTCTTTGCGGCCTCTTCAAGATTCGGCACTCCCGATGAGCTGAAAGAACTCATCGATACGGCTCATGAAATGGGCATTGCCGTCATCATGGATATCGTACATTCGCATGCTGTGAAGAATGAAGTGGAAGGATTGGGCAATTTTGCCGGCGATCCTCACCAGTATTTTTATCAGGGCGAGCAGCGTGAGCATCCGGCTTGGGACTCTCTATGCTTTGATTACGGCAAAAACGAAGTGCTTCACTTCCTGCTGTCTAACTGTAAATATTGGTTGGAAGAGTACAAATTCGACGGGTTCCGCTTCGACGGAGTTACTTCCATGCTTTATTACAGTCACGGATTGGGCGAGGCTTTTTGCAATTACGGCGATTACTTCAACGGTCATCAGGATGATAATGCCATTTGTTATCTGACGTTGGCCAATAAGTTGATTCATCAGGTGAACCCGAAGGCGATAACCATTGCCGAAGAAGTATCGGGGATGCCGGGACTTGCCGCCAAAGCGGAAGACGGCGGCTACGGATTCGATTACCGCATGGCGATGAATATTCCCGATTACTGGATTAAAACGATCAAAGAGAAAGTGGACGAGGACTGGAAGCCTTCGAGCATGTTCTGGGAAGTGACCAATCGCCGTCGGGACGAAAAGACCGTTTCGTATACCGAAAGTCATGATCAGGCATTGGTAGGCGATAAGACGATCATTTTCCGCCTGATCGATGCCGATATGTATTGGCACATGCAGAAGGGAGACGAGAATTATGTGGTTCACAGAGGAATAGCTTTGCACAAAATGATTCGCTTGTTGACCGCATCCACTATCAACGGCGGTTATCTCAACTTTATGGGAAACGAGTTCGGGCATCCCGAATGGATCGATTTCCCGCGTGAAGGAAACGGATGGTCGTATAAGTACGCCCGCCGTCAGTGGGATTTGGTGGACAATAAGAATCTGGCTTATCACTATCTGGGGGATTTCGACAGGGAAATGCTGAAGGCCATCAAAAGCGTGAAGGACTTTCAGGATACGCCGGTTCAAGAAATCTGGCACAACGACGGCGATCAGATTCTGGCTTACGCGCGCAAGGATTTGCTGTTTGTATTCAACTTCAATCCGAAGCAGTCGTTTACCGACTATGGTTTCCTCGTTGCTCCCGGAGCGTATGAAGCAATCTTGAATACGGACAGCGTGTCGTTTGGCGGAAACGGTTTCGCCGATGATTCCGTCGTTCACTTTACCATCACCGACCCCCTGTATAAGAAAGAAAAGAAAGAATGGCTGAAACTTTATATCCCCGCCCGCACCGCAGTGGTGCTGAGGAAGAAGAAGTAGGCAAGCGGAGATGTTTAGGATACAAGCGACAGCTTTACACCGGTTGTTCCCGTGTCGGGATTCCGACGGGGCGGTGTAAAGCTGTTGTTTTGTGATATATCCCCGGATAAGCCGTCAAAAGATGATTTTCAGTATTTTGCCGCTGTATCCGCCTACGGATACTTCTGTAGCTTTATACGGCAGCAGACTGATTTCTTCCTCTTTTCCGGTCAGCAGTTCGGTGGCTTTGCAAACGTCGGTCTGCGGCATTTGCAGATAGTCGAAAGCGTGCGAAGGTATGTTGATGGCAACGTCGACCGGCTGGCTGTCGAAGTTGACTACAAAAAACAACAACTCATTGCCGAACTTCCGCATGAATGTGTACTGCCTGTGTTCGTTGAACTTCCATCCGTTGATATTCGCGTACATCAGATCGAAGAAAAGTCCTTGAGCGATGGCTTGCTCTTCGTTGCAAAGGGTGAGCACTTTCCGGTAGACGGTGTACAAACGCTTGTGTTCTTCGGATAACATCTTTCCGTCGAACTTGCCTCCGTTCCGCCACCTTCGGATGGTGTCCACGCTCCAATAGTCGAATATGGTGGTTCGCCCGTCTTTACCGCTGAATCCTTCGTTGTCCATGCCCCGTTCACCGAATTCCTGTCCGAAATAGATCATCATCGGATTGGTGTTCATGCAGGCCGAAACGATGAGACCCGGAATGCCTTTGCGCGGGTTTCCCGCAAAGAAATCGGAAGCGATGCGCTGCTCGTCGTGGTTTTCGAGGAAGTTGAGCATCTGTTTCTCCATTCCGTTCAGGCTTTGCCAACATTGGGTGATAGCTGTTGCCGACTGAAAGCCGCAGATTACATTGCGAAGTGTTTCGTACAAGCCGACTTTATCGTACAGGTAATCGAATTTTCCCCGTTGCAGGTAATTACGGTATTCGGCGGGATTGTAGACTTCGGCGATGAAAAGGATGTCGGGATAAGCCTCTTTTACTTGTGGAATCGCCCATTCCCAGAACTCTACGGGAACCATTTCCGCCATGTCGCACCGGAAAGCGTCTATCTTTTTCGAAGCCCAGAACAGCAGTATGTCCAACATTTTGAACCATGTATCCGGAGTGGGCGAGAAGTGGCACGTGCCTCCGTTCTGATAGTCTATGCCATAATTCAACTTTATGGTTTCATACCAGTCGTTCACCGTTGGCGTCGCGTCGAACCGGTTGTTGCCCGTTGCCTTGGCGGGAAACTCCCGGTAAGGTTCCGCTGCTCCCGCCGTCATGTCGAATTGTCCGCGGAGTTCGGCTTTGGGAATGTAATAAAAGTTATTGTAAGGACTGAATGATTGCGCCGGGTCGTCGTTGGCTCCGAGGTTTACAGTCCCGTCGGGTTGCATGTCCGAATGGTACTGACGCGACACGTGGTTCGGAACGAAATCGATTATCACCTTTAGTCCTGCACGGTGCGTGCGGCGAACCAGATTCTCGAATTCCTTCATCCGTTCGGGTATGTCGTTCACCAGATCGGGGTCTACATCGTAATAATCCTTAATGGCATAGGGCGATCCCGCTTTTCCTTTCACGATGGCAGGATGGTCGGGGCGGATGTTGTAGCGGCGGTAATCGGTCTGCGTGGCATGCTCGATGATGCCGGTATACCAGATATGCGTCGCTCCCGTCTTTTTGATTTCTCCCAAAGCCTTGAGCGTAAAGTCTCCCATTTTACCGCAGCCGTTGGTAACGATATCCCCGTTGCGCACGCAATGGTTGTTGTTGTTTCCGAACAGGCGGGTAAAAACCTGATAGATGATGATTTTCTTTTCGTTGTCCATTATGTTGTTTTTTTCTTCAGTGTCGATATTCTTTTTGGGTATTGCAAAGCGCAACGGCTTTACTTCCATATTTTCCCTTTCTCTTCGAGCAACGAGCCGAGCAGCCGGTTGGCGGTTTCGTATCCCTGATTGAATATTTCTTCCGCTTTTTCCAGTTCCGTGTTGCTATATCCGTTCAGGTTGTACGGCTCGATCAGCAAGTCGCATTTTGCTCTTTCGGGAAAAGTGTTTGCGCGGAACATGAAGTGGAAAGAACGCATGGCGATGGTCAGGATATTCATTTTATAGTCTTCCGCCATGAGCGGGCTTACGTTTACCCCGACCACCTTGTCGCATACTCTGCGAAGGGTAGAAACGGGAAGATTCATCAGAAGCCCCCCGTCTACGTAGTTCGTACCGTTTATTTTCACGGGGGCGAACATCACGGGCATGCAGCAGGAGGCTGCGATGCGTTCGGCTATCGGCCCGCGATGAAAGTGTACCATGCGCCCGTGGTCGAGATCGGTGGCTGTGACAATCAGCGGTATTTGCAGCTCCTCCATTCGTTGGGCCCTCAGATGGGTGCGAAGAAAGTCCATAAATTCGCTCAATTCGAACAATCCCCTTTTAGGAATCGTAAGTTTGGTAAGGTCGAGAAACTTATGTCCTGCAAAATATTCGATAACCTGATAAGGCTCGTTGCCGTCGGCGCAGAACACCCCCGCAAGCGCGCCCGCGCTTACTCCGGAGATGATATCCGGCTTGATGTCGTGTTCCAACAAGGACTGCATGACTCCCAAATGAGCAAATCCTTTGATAAATCCCCCGCTTAGCGCATAGCCTATCTGATATTTCCGGCTATTCCATTTCTCGTTCATAACTAACTACTCTTGCTTTTCATTTACTTCGCCACGAATTTAATGAATTTATTGAAAGTAACGGAAGGATAGGAGATAGTTTTTTGTCCGATTTGCAATCCGGCCGAACGGATATACGGTTGAAACTGCGATGATATGGCGTTGTTTGAGGTTTTCTGCGCTGTGAATCGGGCGGCAATACGTATTCCGAGTGGCAGTATGCTGGCGAAAGCTCTCTTCGAGGGCGATGGGGCGGGGGATTTGCGACAGGTTTTGAACAAACAGAAGCGCTCGAACTTGGGGCGTTGCTTTTTCGGGAACGGAACAGGAGTTTTGCCGGTTTGAAGCGGGAAGACTTTTCCCGAAAAAATGTGATTCTCTGCGGGATGTATTGAAATAGGTGTGCTCGCAGACAAACTTTGTCTGGAAGAAAGAGCATGATTCTGCCGGACTGAATCGGCAGTCTTTTGATGAAAGCTATCCCTTTGTCGGATTAAAAACGAAGGCTCTGTCGAGGTGATGTAGAGCCTTTGCCGGGTGAAAACAGAGCTTCTCACTGATGAAAGCCAAAGCTCTGTTCAGCGAAATCAGAGGGGGTTATTCTGCGAGAGCAGAGACGTTATTCTTCGAAATCAGAGAGGTTGTTCTGTGAAATCAGAAGTGCTATTCTGCGAAAACAGAACTTCTATTCGGAGTAAACAGAGTTTCTGTTCGGACCCAATAGAATCTCTATTTAAGAGCAGGTGGAATTTTCATCTGTCCTGCGCCGGGTTTTCGTCCATCCGGAAAGAGTTTCTAACCGGATGGAACGTTAGGTTTTACCGCCACAAAGCACGACTTTTAAAACCGACGGGACGAATCCGGTGAAGCAGCGGAATTAACGGCATTCCGTATGGCGGAAACAGAAAAATGCGGATTTATACATAGGAGACAAGCCTTGAGCTTGCGGTCATTGTATAAATCCGCATGGAGTAAAATTGGAAACTAAATAATCACTCGCTTATAAATCTTGCGATTATTGTATCAATCCACGTTGCGCGCTTGGGAAATTTCCCGTCAGGTTCCCCATCGATTCGTTTTTCGCTTCCCACAAAATCTTTTTTCGCTCTCCGCCGCTTCTCGCTTGGTTTCGAACCGATTTGCTTTTCGGCGAAACGAATCTCCCGAAGTTACGCCTGTTTATTCGATACCGTGCGCATTTGCGGTAGAGTCGATCTTCTTAATCAACCCTTGAAGCACTGCGCCGGGACCGCACTCGGTGAAGTCTGTCGCGCCGTCGGCTATCATTTTTACAACAGTCTGTGTCCAACGTACGGGAGCGGTGAGTTGCGCCACCAGATTCTGCTTGATTTCCTCCGGATCGGTGTGCGGCAAAGCGTCTACATTTTGATATACCGGGCATTTCGGAGTGTGGAAATGGGTGGCATTGATGGCTGCGGCGAGTTCTATCTTTGCCGGATCCATCAACGGAGAATGAAATGCTCCGCCGACTTTCAACGGCAACGCGCGTTTGGCTCCGGCTGCTTTCATCAGTTCGCACGCCTTTTCGATGCCGGGAACCGAACCGGAAATTACGATTTGTCCCGGGCAGTTGTAGTTGGCAGCCACGCACACTTCGCCTTCCGCAGACACTGAGGCGCAGATCTCTTCCACCTTTTCGTCGGGCAACGCAAGGATGGCTGCCATTGTAGAAGGCGTTTTCTCGCAGGCTTTCTGCATCGCCATCGCACGTGCGTAAACCAGCTTCAAACCGTCTTCGAAGCTCAGCGCGCCGGCGGCCACCAATGCCGAAAACTCTCCGAGCGAATGCCCGGCGGTCATTTCAGGTTTGAAGTCGTCGCCCATGCAAAGCGCAGAGATAACCGAATGCAGGAACACGGCAGGCTGGGTTACCTTTGTCTGACGGAGGTCTTCGTCCGTTCCTTCGAACATAATATCTGTGATACGGTATCCGAGGATACCATTGGCTTTTTCAAACAAGTCCTTTGCTAAAGCTGAATTCTCATACAGGTCTTTGCCCATTCCGACAAACTGGGCGCCTTGACCGGGAAATACGAATGCTTTCATGTCTTTTCTATTTTAATTTATTGTTAATTGCATCGCAAAGGTATACTTTTTTGCAATACGACGGCACAAAAATCCTTTTTTTGTGCAATTCACTTGTGGAAATGCCACAACGGACCGTTGCCGTGTCCGATGTTCAGTTCCTTTGCGGCGAGGATGGAGCGGGTGATGTAGTCTTTCGCTTGCCGCACCGAATCTTGGAAAGAACATCCCCGCGCAAGATAAGTGGCTATGGCGGAAGAAAGTGTGCATCCCGTTCCGTGCAGATTGCGGCTTTCTATCTTCGGTTGCTCGTAGCCGAACGTTGTGCCCGAGGCGCAAAGCAGGTCGCACGCCTTGTCGCCCGGCAGATGTCCTCCTTTTATCAACACCGAAGTATGGTAAGTATCTGCCAGCTTACGGGCAACCTCCCGCATCTCTTGCAGGCCCTCCGCCGTTTCGCCGGAAAGGATTTCCGCCTCGTGAAGGTTCGGCGTGACAAGGGTGGTGAGGGGTAACAATTCCTGCTTCACCCTTCCGACGGCTTCTTCCGTCATCAGCCTTTTCCCGCTGGTAGATACCATTACCGGGTCGTAAACAACGTGTGCCGGACGGTATTTCCGCAGGCAGGCGGCTATGGTTCCTACCATATCGGCGTCATAAATCATCCCGATTTTCACGGCGGAAGGCTTCAGATCGTCCATCACCGCTTCTATTTGCCTGCGTACGACATCCGCAGGAACCGGATGTACCGCCGCTACGCCCCACGTGTTCTGTACGGTAATCGCCGTGATGGCGGTTGCCGCATACCCGCCCAATGCCGAGATTGTCTTCATGTCCGCCTGTATTCCGGCTCCTCCGGAGCAGTCGGAACCGGCAATGGATAAAATGACCGGATGACTTTTCATTTCGCTGTTTGCAGATTTGCGGTAAAGATAGAGAAAAAGAAGAAAATGTCAAACAGATTTTGGGGAGAAGCAGCATGAAGAGCTTCAATCTATGTCGTTTTTTTTCTCCAAATTAGATTTACCGGTGGTGCTTTGCGGGTATTTCTAACTTTCTCTATGAAGTATGTGCAATTGATAAGTATAATTCGTATATTTGCTTTTATACCTACTAAATATATATGTCATGGAACAGCATCCGATTAAAATTAATAAAATGGAACTTAGAAATCTTCAGATAGAAGATTATTCGCAATTGTCCCAATCATTTACTCGTGTTTATTCGGGAGGGAGTGACGTTTTTTGGACACGCCGGCAAATCGAAACTCTGATTCGAATTTTCCCGGAAGGTCAGATTGTCACTATTGTGGACAATAAGATTGTCGGTTGTGCGTTGTCTATCATTGTCGATTATGATAAAGTGAAGAACGATCATACATACGCCCAAGTCACAGGCAAAGAAACATTTAACACGCATAATCCCAACGGCAATATTCTATATGGAATTGAAGTCTTTATCCATCCCGAATACCGCGGTCTGCGACTGGCCCGCCGCATGTACGAATATCGCAAAGAGCTTTGTGAAACGTTGAATTTAAAAGCGATCATGTTTGGCGGTCGCATTCCGAATTACTATAAATATGCCGATCGGATGCGTCCGAAAGAGTATATCGCGCGCGTGCGGCAGCGTGAAATATACGACCCGGTGTTGACTTTCCAACTGTCTAATGATTTTCACGTTCGCAAGGTTATGACAAACTACTTGCCGAATGATGAAGAATCGAAGCATTACGCCTGTTTGCTCCAATGGGACAATATTTATTATCAGGCGCCTACTCAGGAATACATATCGCCTAAGACGACCGTTCGCGTAGGCTTGGTGCAATGGCAGATGCGCAGCTATCATACATTGGATGACCTGTTCGAACAAGTAGAGTTTTTTGTAGATGCGGTATCCGATTATAAGAGCGATTTTATTCTTTTCCCCGAATATTTCAACGCTCCGCTAATGTCTAAATATAATGATCAGGGCGAATCGCAAGCCATTCGCGGGCTGGCGGGATATACTGAGGAAATTCGCGAGCGATTCGTCAATCTGGCCATCAGCTACAACATCAATATCATTACCGGCAGCATGCCATTGCTGAAGGAAGACGGAATGTTGTATAACGTTGGCTTTCTTTGCCGCCGTGACGGGACGTATGAAATGTATGAGAAATTGCATGTTACTCCGGACGAAATCAAAAGCTGGGGACTAAGGGGCGGAAAATCTTTGAGAACCTTCGACACCGATTGTGCCAGAATCGGTGTATTGATTTGCTACGATGTGGAGTTTCCCGAACTTTCGCGATTGATGGCCGATCAAGGCATGCAGATTTTGTTTGTTCCGTTTGTAACAGATACGCAAAATGCCTATTCCCGTGTTCGTGCCTGCGCCCAGGCACGTGCCATCGAAAACGAATGTTTTGTGGTGATTGCCGGTTCTGTGGGTAATCTTCCGCGTGTACATAACATGGATATCCAATATGCGCAGTCGGGAGTGTTTACTCCGTGCGACTTCCCTTTCCCTACAGACGGGAAACGTGCGGAAGCGACACCGAATACGGAAATGATTTTGGTTTCGGACGTAGACCTTGATTTGCTGAACGAACTTCATACTTACGGAAGCGTGCGTAATTTGAAAGATCGCAGAAATGATTTGTATGAAGTAAGATATAAGAAATAACTAAATTCCATTATCTTTGTTGCCGAATTGGTTCCGGGCAGAGTTCTTCCTCTATCCGGATGAAAAGGGAATCGGGTGCAAATCCCGGACAGTCCCGCTGCTGTGAAACTCCGTTTTTATAAATTACGATAAATACTATAATGGCCACTGGCTGCTTCGAGGAGACGAAGCGCCGGGAAGGCGTCGGAAATGAGGAGTCAGTCAGAAGACCTGCCGTTCATCAAAGGCTGTTTCTACTCGTGGGATAGGGAAGCAGTGCGAAAGATTTCATAATTCATTAAAAACATTTCATGGAAATAATCAAGAGAAATGGGACGACGGAGCTTTATGAGAAAGAGAAGATTGCCGTCGCCATGCGAAAAAGTTTCTCAAGCACCGGGCAGCAAGTCGCCGATCAGATCATTTACGCTATGGCCGACGAGGTGGAAACGTTTGTCCGCAGCCACATAGACAATCGCAGCGTAGAAAAGATTCAGGATGAGGTGGAAAAAGTTTTGATGGAGCACGGTTTCTATGCCGAGGCGAAAAACTATATCCTGTACCGCTGGCAACGGACCGAGCGCAGAAAAGCGTTGAATCATATTGCAGACGAACTGCGTGATGAAAGCATTACGCACGTGCTAAAGGGCATACAGGCGGATTTTCCGGAGAACGAATACAATCCGGCTGCACTTGCCGAGAAGTTTTCCGGCTTTTGCAAACCGGAGATGTCGTCCGGCGAACGATTGGAAGCGCTTATCAAAGCGGCTGTGGAACTTACCACGCAGGATGCGCCTTCATGGGAATTCATCGCCGCGCGCCTGCTCGCCCATCAGTTGAAAGCTAAGCTCGATCGGCAAGCCGAAGCTGCGGGAATCGGTTCTTTCTACGACAAATTGCGTTATCTTACGGAAGAAGGGCTGTATGGGAGCTATATACTCAACACGTATTCGCAGGAAGAGATTGAGGAGGCCGCCGGCTTTATGCAGCCCGAACGGGATAAGTTGCTGAACTATTCGGGACTGGATTTATTGGCGAAGCGTTATCTCATCCGTACCCATTCGCACGAGCCGGTGGAGTCGGTACAGGAAATGTACCTGGGCATAGCCTTGCATCTGGCAATGCCCGAAAAGAACGACAGGCTTCAGTGGGTTCGTAAGTTCTACGACTTGCTTAGCAAACTGGAAGTGACGATGGCTACGCCGACGCTGGCCAATGCGCGTAAACCTTATCACCAGCTTTCCAGTTGCTTCATCGATACGGTTCCCGACAGTCTGGAAGGAATCTACCGCAGCATCGACAACTTTGCGATGGTCAGCAAGTTCGGCGGTGGAATGGGGCTGTACTTCGGCAAGGTTCGCGCTGCAGGCGGTGACATTCGCGGCTTTAAAGGAGTGGCTGGCGGAGTCATTCGCTGGATGAAGCTGGTCAATGATACGGCTGTTGCGGTCGATCAGCTGGGTATGAGGCAAGGCGCCGTAGCCGTCTATCTCGATGTTTGGCATAAAGACCTGCCCGAATTTTTACAGCTCCGCACGAACAACGGAGACGACCGCATGAAAGCGCACGACATCTTCCCGGCCGTTTGCTACCCCGACCTCTTTTGGAAAATGGCGAAAGAGGATCTGAACCAGACTTGGCATTTATTCTGCCCCAATGAAATTCTGAAAATCAAAGGTTATTGTCTGGAAGATTATTACGGGAAAGAGTGGGAGAAAAGATACTTGGACTGTGTGAAAGATGCCCGCATCTCCAAGCGTACCATCAGCATTAAGGATATCGTGAGGCTGACGTTGCGATCGGCGGTCGAAACGGGCACTCCGTTCACGTTCAACCGCGATACGGTGAACCGGGCCAATCCGAACAACCACCGCGGCATTATTTATTGTTCGAACCTGTGTACGGAAATCGCCCAGAATATGTCGCCCATAGAAACGGTTTCCACCGAAATCCGCTCGGAAGAGGGCGATACGATAGTGGTGAATACTGTCCGTCCCGGCGACTTTGTCGTATGCAACCTCGCCAGCCTGTCGTTGGGACACCTGCCGTTGGAAGACAAAGCGCAGATGAAAGAGAAGGTGGCGACAGTGGTGCGCGCACTCGATAACGTGATCGATCTGAACTTTTATCCCCTTCCTTACGCTAAGATAACGAATCATCGCTATCGCAGCATCGGACTGGGAGTGAGCGGTTATCACCATGCTTTGGCGATTCGGGGCATTGCGTGGGAGAGCGAAGAACATCTCCGCTTTGCCGATCAGGTATTCGAAAACATCAACTATGCCGCTATCGAAGCAAGTGCCGAGCTGGCAAAAGAAAAAGGAAGCTATGCTTATTTCGAAGGAAGCGACTGGCAGACCGGAGCCTATTTCTCCAAACGGGGGTACGTTTCGCAGGCTTGGAACGAACTGGCGGTAAAGGTTGCCGCATGCGGCATGCGAAACGCTTATTTGCTTGCCATCGCTCCTACCAGCAGCACCGGCATCATTGCGGGAACTACGGCAGGTATCGATCCGGTAATGAAACGTTTCTTTCTGGAGGAGAAGAAAGGGGCGATGCTTCCCCGTGTGGCTCCGGCTTTGTCCGACAAGACTTTCTGGATGTACAAAGGAGCTTACTTGATCGACCAGCAATGGAGTATCCGAGCCGCCGGCATTCGGCAGCTGCATATCGACCAATCTCAAAGTCTGAACCTTTATATAACCAATGATTTCAGCATGAGGCAGGTTCTTAATTTATATCTGCTGGCATGGGAGTGCGGCGTGAAAACATTGTATTACGTGCGCGGCAAATCGCTGGAAGTGGAAGAATGCGAAAGCTGTGCATCTTAAAGAAGAAGAAAAATAAAAAAGAAATAGAATGATGGAAATCAAGAAATTAAAGAAGAATGCCCTCTTCAATCCGCAGGGCGACACGGAAATACGGCTGAGGCGAATGATCGGGGGAAATACAACCAATCTGAACGACTTCAACAACATGCGCTATAAATGGGTAAGCGATTGGTATCGTCAGGCGATGAACAACTTCTGGATACCCGAAGAAATCAACTTAACGCAAGATACCAAAGACTATCCGCATCTGGACAAAGCGGAGCGGACTGCGTATGACAAGATTCTGAGCTTCCTCGTGTTCCTCGATTCTTTGCAGAGCAACAACCTGCCAACCATCAGCGAGTATATCACCGCCAACGAGGTGAACCTTTGCCTTCATATTCAGGCGTTTCAGGAGTGTGTGCACAGTCAGAGCTACAGCTATATGCTCGATACGATTTGCAGTCCCGAAGAACGGAATGAAATTCTGTATCAATGGAAGACCGACGAGCATCTGCTGAAGCGGAATACGTTTATCGGCAACTGCTATAACGAGTTTCAGGAGAGTCAGGACGGGTTTACGCTCATGAAGACGCTCATCGCCAATTATATTCTCGAAGGCATTTACTTTTACAGCGGTTTTATGTTTTTCTACAACCTCAGCCGCAACGGGAAAATGTCCGGATCGGCTCAGGAAATCCGCTACATCAACCGTGATGAGAATACGCATCTCTGGTTGTTCCGCAATATTATTCTGGAACTGAAGAAAGAAGAACCCGATTTGTTCACTCCCGATAAGGTGAAAGTGTACGAGGCCATGATGCGCGAAGGCGTGCAGCAGGAAATAGAGTGGGGGCAATATGTGATAGGCGATCATATACAAGGACTGAATAAGAAGATGATTGCCGACTACATTCGCTTCCTTGGAAATCTGCGTTGGAGCAGTCTCGGCTTCGGTTTCTTGTACGAAGACAACCGGAAAGAGCCGGAAAGCATGCATTGGGTGTCGCAATATTCGAATGCCAACATGGTGAAAACCGATTTCTTCGAAGCGAAAAGCACCGCTTACGCAAAGAGCACGGCATTGGAAGACGACTTGTAGCAGATTACGGCATCGTTTGTGAGAAAAAAGTGGCAATACCGGAAAAAGAAAACATAATCTTCGGAAAGCGATTCTATGTCCTTTCTGTATCGTATATAATTCCGGATATTATTCGACCTGTTATATCGCTGTTTTACAATGAAATATGCATTGCAATATAAATAGTCTGTTGAAATAAAGCTCTGCTTGAATAAAGTTGAATCAGTTGTCCGAACGCACTCTGTCGGGCAACTGATTTTTTTCTTCCGAATGATCGGGAAACAGAAGAATTTTATTTTTTCCTTTCGTCTTTATATCAGTAAATAAATGTTTTTTGTAACTTTGCACCCTTAAAAATGGGATATTCCTAAAACGGTAATTGTAAAATAGTTAAATAGATAAATAAACTCATGGGTAAGAGATTTACTGAGTATTCGCAGTTTGACCTCTCTCAGATGAACAAAGAGGTATTGAAGAAATGGGACGAGAACCATGTTTTCGCCAAAAGTATGACAGAACGTGAAGGCTGTCCTTCGTTTGTTTTTTTCGAAGGGCCCCCCTCGGCAAACGGTATGCCGGGTATTCACCACGTAATGGCTCGTACCATTAAAGATATCTTTTGCCGTTACAAAACGATGAAAGGATACCAGGTAAAGCGTAAAGCCGGTTGGGATACGCATGGTCTTCCTGTGGAGTTGGGCGTGGAAAAAGCGTTGGGCATTACGAAAGAGGATATCGGAAAAAAGATTTCCGTTGCCGAATATAATGCCGCCTGCCGCAAGGAGGTGATGAAGTACACCAAAGAGTGGGAAGATCTGACACATAAAATGGGGTATTGGGTGGATATGCAGCATCCTTACATCACCTACGACAACCGTTATATCGAAACCTTGTGGTGGCTGCTGAAACAGCTCTACAAGAAAGGTTTGCTATACAAGGGATATACCATTCAGCCTTACTCGCCGGCTGCGGGAACAGGCCTGAGCTCTCATGAGTTGAACCAGCCCGGATGCTATCGCGATGTAAAAGATACCACTGTTGTCGCTCAGTTTAAGATAAAAAATCCCAAACCGGAAATGGCCGGATGGGGAACTCCTTATTTTATCGCCTGGACTACGACTCCGTGGACGCTGCCCTCGAATACGGCACTCTGCGTAGGACCGAAAATCGATTACGTTGCCGTGCAGTCGTACAATGCCTATACAGGCGATCCCATCACCGTGATTCTGGCAAAAGCGTTGCTGAACGCGCACTTCAATCCGAAGGCTGCCGAGCTGAAGCTCGAAGATTATAAACCGGGAGACAAGCTCGTACCTTTCAGAGTAATAGCCGAATATAAAGGTACCGACCTTATCGGCATGGAATACGAACAGCTGATTCCATGGGTGAAGCCGGTAGAAGTATCCGAAGAAGGAAACTGGACGAGAAGCGATAACGGTTTCCGTGTCATTCCCGGCGATTATGTAACGACGGATGACGGTACGGGTATCGTACACATCGCGCCTACTTTCGGTGCCGACGACGCCAATGTGGCACGTGCGGCAGGCATCCCTTCTCTTTTCATGATTAATAAAAAAGGGGAGACCCGCCCGATGGTGGATCTCACCGGCAAATTCTATACTCTCGATGAACTGGACGAAACATTCGTCAAAGAATGTATAGATGCAGACAAATATAAGGAATATCAGGGAGCATGGGTGAAGAACGCTTACGATCCTCAGTTTACCGTCGACGGAAAGTACGACGAGAACGCGGCGCAGGCGGCGGAGTCGCTGGATATCGCCCTTGTCATGATGATGAAGATGAGCAATCTGGCTTTCAAGATCGAAAAGCATGTTCACAATTATCCGCATTGCTGGCGTACGGACAAACCGATACTTTATTATCCGCTCGACAGTTGGTTTATCCGTTCCACTGCTTGCAGGGAAAGGATGATGGAACTGAATAAGACCATCAACTGGAAACCGGAATCTACCGGAACCGGACGTTTCGGCAAATGGCTGGAGAATCTGAACGACTGGAACCTGAGCCGTTCGCGTTATTGGGGAACGCCGCTTCCTATCTGGCGCACAGAAGATCATTCGGACGAAAAATGTATCGAGTCTGTAGAAGAACTTTATAACGAAATAGAGAAATCGGTGGCTGCCGGATTCATGAAGTCGAATCCGTACAAGGAAAAAGGTTTCGTGCCGGGCGAATACACCGAAGCGAACTATGAGAAGATCGACCTTCACCGTCCGTATGTCGACGATATTATTCTCGTTTCTAAAGATGGCCGCCCCATGAAGCGCGAATCCGACCTTATCGACGTTTGGTTCGATTCGGGTTCCATGCCTTACGCTCAAATCCATTATCCGTTCGAAAACAAAGAGTTGTTGGACAACCGCCAGGTATATCCCGCCGACTTCATTGCCGAAGGAGTGGACCAGACACGCGGTTGGTTCTTTACTCTGCATGCCATTGCGACCATGGTTTTCGACAGTGTTTCGTATAAAGCGGTTATTTCCAACGGACTGGTGCTCGACAAGAATGGAAACAAAATGTCGAAGCGCTTGGGCAATGCGGTCGATCCGTTCGCCACTATCGAGAAATACGGTTCCGACCCGTTGCGTTGGTACATGATTACCAATGCTTCCCCGTGGGATAACCTGAAGTTCGATGTGGAGGGAGTAGAGGAGGTCCGCCGCAAATTCTTCGGAACACTGTACAATACATATTCGTTCTTCGCGCTTTATGCCAATGTAGACGGATTCGAATATAAAGAAGCGGATGTGCCGATGGAAGAGCGTCCGGAAATCGACCGCTGGATCTTATCGGTGCTGAATAGCCTGATTAAGGAAGTAGACAACTGCTACAACGAATATGAGCCTACTAAGGCAGGCCGGTTGATTGCCGATTTTGTGAACGACAATTTGTCTAACTGGTACGTGCGTCTCAACCGCAAACGTTTTTGGGGAGGCGAATTCACGCAAGATAAGCTCTCCGCCTATCAGACATTGTATACTTGCCTTGAAACCGTAGCCAAATTGATGGCTCCTATCTCTCCGTTCTATGCCGATCGTCTCTATACCGATTTGATTGCCGCATCCGGCCATGAGCAGGTTGTTTCCGTTCATTTGGCCCAATTCCCGCAATACCGGGAAGAAATGATCAACGGAGAATTGGAAGCCCGTATGAAGATGGCGCAGGATGTCACCTCCATGGTATTGGCTTTGCGCCGTAAAGTCAATATCAAAGTGCGTCAACCGCTGCAATGCATTATGATACCGGCGGTGGATGAAGAGCAAAAAATGCACATCGAGGCAGTGAAAAACCTGATCATGAGCGAGGTGAATGTAAAAGACATTAAGTTTGTTGACGATGCTCAGGGCATTCTGGTGAAGAAAGTGAAGTGCGACTTTAAGAAGATGGGACCCAAATTCGGAAAGCAGATGAAGGCGGTTGCCGCTTCCGTAGCCGAAATGTCTCAGGAAGCCATTGCCCGGTTGGAAAAAGACGGCCGTTACACCTTGTCGTTGGACGGAATGGAAGCGACAATCGAAGCGTCGGATGTGGAAATCATCAGCGAAGATATTCCCGGCTGGTTGGTTGCCAACGAAGGCAAGCTGACCGTGGCGCTCGAAGTAGTGGTTACAGAAGAACTTCGCCGTGAAGGCATTGCCCGCGAATTGGTAAATCGTATTCAGAACATACGCAAATCGAGCGGATTCGAGATAACCGACAAGATTAAAATCACAATCTCGAAAAATAAGCAAACAGATGATGCGGTAAATGAATATAATGGCTATATTTGCAACCAAGTTTTAGGCACCTCTCTCGAATTGTCGGACGAAGTAAAAGATGGGGTAGAACTTAGTTTCGATGATTTTTCGTTGTTTGTAGATGTAATGAAAGAATAATACTGAATGAAATATTGATTAACCTTTTAAACCAGTAAAAATATGGCAGAAAAAACCAGATATTCGGATGCGGAGCTCGAGGAGTTCCGTGCCATCATAATGGATAAATTGGAGTTGGCTCAACGTGATTACGAACAGTTGAAGATGAGCTTGATGGGATTGGATGGCAATGACACCGACGATACCTCTCCCACATATAAGGTGTTGGAAGAAGGAGCCAATACGCTTTCTAAAGAAGAAACGACACGCCTGGCACAACGCCAGTTGAAATTCATCCAAGGATTGCAGGCCGCTTTGGTTCGTATAGAGAATAAAACCTACGGTGTCTGTCGTGAAACAGGAAAATTGATTCCCGCAGAACGTTTGCGCGCTGTTCCTCATGCTACCTTGAGCATCGAAGCTAAAAACAGCGGTAAGAAATAACAGATAGCTGAAGGCTACGAGTGACGAGCTACAAGTAGCTGCGCAATATTTACGCACGGCAACTTGTAGCTCGTTGTTTTGCCTGTAGTCCGCAGTTTGTAATTTTGACAATTAAAAATGATGAAAAAAATTTTTACGAAAGGGAGAACGGCCCTGCTCATTATCTTTTCGGTGCTGATTATCGACCAGGTAATCAAAATATGGGTTAAAACTCACATGTATTGGCACGAAAGCATCCGAGTGACCGATTGGTTCTATATTTATTTTACCGAGAACAACGGGATGGCTTTCGGTATGGAATTTATCGGAAAGCTCTTTTTGACTACTTTTCGCATTTTTGCCGTCGGACTTATCGGCTGGTATCTTTACAAAATTGTCAAACGAGGATTCAAAACCGGATATATCGTTTGTGTTTCTTTGATTCTGGCGGGCGCTTTGGGAAATATCATCGACAGTGTTTTCTATGGTGTCGTTTTCAATGAAAGTACCCATTCTCAGATAGCCTCTTTCATGCCCCACGACGGGGGATATGCCGGTTGGTTTTACGGGAAAGTGGTAGATATGTTCTATTTCCCGATTATTGAAACCAATTGGCCGGCATGGATGCCGTTTGTGGGAGGAGAGCATTTCATCTTTTTCAGCCCGATTTTCAATTTTGCGGACGCCGCCATCAGTTGCGGCATTATCGCCTTATTGATTTTCTATAGTAAATACCTGAACGAATCTTGTCATTCATCCCGTAGAGATGAAAAAGCGGCTGTAAGCAATGAAAAATAAATTTTGGTTTCATCTGTGTTTCGTTTCGTTTCTTGCGTTTTCTTTAACGGCATGCAAAGTGAAAAGACCCGACAATGTATTGTCGGAGCCGGAAATGGAGAACTTGCTTTATGATTATCATATTGCAAAAGTCATGGGCGATTATCTGCCTTATAACGAAAGCTATAAAAAGGTGTTGTACATTGACGCTGTATTTCAAAAGTACGGCACTACGGAAGCCGTGTTCGACTCTTCCCTTGTCTGGTACACGCGAAATACGGAAGTCCTTTCCAAAATTTATGAGAAAATCAATAAACGGATGAAAGCCAATCAGGATGAAATAAATCATCTGATTGCGCTACGCGACAAAAAGCCGAAGATGAGCGAGCCGGGGGATAGTATAGATGTATGGCCTTGGAGGCGGATGTTGCGGCTGACCGGCAAAAAGTTGAATAATTATTATACGTTCGTGTTGCCGGGCGACTCGAATTACAAAGACCGCGACACATTGGTTTGGGAGGCACGGTATCATTTCCTGCATACGATGCCTGCGGACTCGACCGGAGGGGCTGCCATGGCGATGCAGATCGTATACGACAAAGATACGATCAGCCGTTTGGAACATATAGATGGGCCGGGTGTTTACCGGATACGTCTGTTTGCCGATACTCTGGGTACGATAAGAGAAGTGAGAGGTTTTATTTATTATGCGTCGAACGATTCGTTGCAAGGAGGAACGCTGTTGGCGGACCGGTTCAGCCTTCTTCGCTATCATTGTACGGACACGCTTTCCATCGCTGCGAGAGACTCGGTGAATAAGGCGGAAAAACTGAAAACCGACTCGTTGAAGCAGCAACCTTCTGCGCAACCCTCCGATTCTTTGCAGCAAGCCGAGCCTAAAGAAACTCCCGTACGTTTGTCTCCCGAAGAAATGAACCGCAGACGCACAGGTGTTCGTCCCGAAAAAAGGCAGGAGCAGATAGAAGTGGAGCGCCATATTCAGGAAGAGCAGGAACAGCAAAGAAAGGAGCGGGAAATAAATCAACGCAGAATCCACCAACAGAGATCTCAAACGCGTCGCTGATTCCTCATTATGAAACATTTTGCTTCCCATTATCTTTATTTGCCCGGTACAGGGTTCCTGAAACAGCAAGTCGTAACCGTTTCCGACGAAGGGTTCGTGGAAGCGATAGCTCCATTGACGCATGAAGTTGAGTCGGTGGAATGGATTCCGGGAGTGATTGCTTTGTTTTCCCCAAAACAATTGGAGGCTTTGAAAAAAAACACGGCGGGCTTTGAAAAAAAGGCGGCGGGCTTTGAAAAAAAGGCGGCGGGCTTTGA
>OHBE01000584.1_pt1 | contig 39775 bp, 33 predicted proteins | sample 1577231 | NCBI WGS metagenome assembly OHBE01 (sample SAMEA3541506, study PRJEB24748) | human gut metagenome | biome: human gut; feature: human-associated habitat; material: faeces | place: China | collected 2012 | reverse complement strand
CGCAACGTCAAAGCGCAGTTATCACTTTTTAAGAGAATTATCTTTACAAAATCAATGCTATTTCCGATTGTAACAATCGCAATCGGCTTGGTGGTCGTTTATGATGCCTATGGCTTGCAGGTAGCTGTAAATAATGACCGAACCAACGTACTTGAACCCACGTTTTTTCAGGTCTTTAGCTACCTTGTCGCTCAATGCGTTGCGGGTGCAGAGGCGTTTTTGGTGAGAGGGATAGACCATTGTCTTTCCTTTCGAGAACTGCCAGATGTACTTGTCGAACGAGCCAAACTCTTCTATAACACGGAGAAAGGCCTGCGCATTGGCAATCATTGCTTCTATTTTGCGTTGGCTTTTCAGCATATTCTCGGTGTTAAGAATGTGCTGAACATCGGCGGCGGTGAAGCGAGCCACCTGCTTGAAGTCGAAATTGGCAAAGCAAAGGCGGAATGTTTCTTGTTTTTTCAGCATCAGCAACCACGACAATCCACACGACATACATTCCATTACAAGATACATAAAGAGCATTTTGTCGTTGTGAACGGGTACGCCCCAACGTTCGTCGTGGTATTTTTGAAGTAATGGGTGTGTGTCAGCCCAAGCGCATCGTGCCATATTCTGTGGGGTATTTTATTGTTGAAGGCTCGACAAATAGGCACTTGCCATTTCGGCACAACGCTCTCCGTCGATGCCCGCACTGACGATTCCGCCTGCATATCCTGCACCTTCTCCACAAGGGAACAAGCCTTGAAGGCGCACGTGCATGAACGTTTCGCGGTCGCGGAGAATGCGTACGGGCGAACTGGTGCGTGTTTCCGTGGCTATCATTACAGCCTCGTTGGTAAGGAAACCGTGTGCTTGTTTGCCGAAATTCTTGAATGCCTGTTGCAGGCGAGTGGTGATATTGTCGGGCAACCAAAAGTGTAACGGACTGGAAATGAGTCCCGGTGCATAGCTCGAAGCAGGCAAGTCGTACGACAAACGCTTGTTCACAAAGTCTGCCATACGCTGTGCAGGGGCGGTTTGGCGCATATTGCCCTGTTGCCAAGTGTCTTTTTCCAACTGCTCTTGAAAGTGCATCATACGCAATAAATTGTCGCCCTCGATGTCTTCAGGATTGATTTGAACCACCATTCCTGCGTTCGACCACTTCGTTCCGCGGTTGGCTGGGCTCATTCCGTTGGTTACAATCTGTTGCGGTCCTGTTGCTGACGGAATGACGAAACCACCCGGACACATACAGAAAGAATAGACGCCACGCCCTTCTACCTGCGTTACAAAAGCATATTCGGCTGCTGGAAGGTATTTTCCACGACCGTTTTTATTGTGGTATTGTATCTGGTCGATGAGTTCCGCAGGATGTTCCAAACGCACACCGACGGCAATTCCCTTCGCCTCCATTTCGATATTTGCCTCTTGGCAGTGCTGATAAACATCGCGTGCCGAGTGCCCTGTGGCAAGAATAACGGCTCCCTTGAATGTCTTTTCCTGTTGTCCGCCCCCGTAAGTAGACACGGCTTTCACGCCAACAACCTTGTTGCCGTCGGTTTCCAACGCCACCATTTTTGTTTGGAAATGCACCTCTCCGCCACAAGCGAGAATGGTGTTGCGCATATTTTCAATTACTTTGGGCAGCTTGTCGGTACCGATGTGCGGGTGAGCATCGGCAAGAATGCTTGTAGATGCGCCGTGTTGGCAGAACACGTTGAGTATTTTCTCCACCGAACCACGCTTCTTGCTGCGTGTGTAAAGCTTGCCGTCGGAGTAAGCTCCTGCACCTCCTTCGCCGAAACAGTAGTTCGATTCAGGGTCTACGGTATGAGTACGAGATATTTGTGCAAGGTCTTTTTTGCGCTCGCGCACATCTTTTCCACGTTCAAGAACAATGGGGCGCAAACCTAATTCCACCAATCTTAAGGCAGCAAACAGTCCGCCTGGCCCTGCTCCGACAACGATGACACGAGGCGCATGGCTCACATCGGGGTACTCTGTCTTCACAAAAGCGTCGTCGTGTGGCACTTCGTTGATGTAGACCCTTACTTTCAGGTTCACAAAAATATCACGGTGGCGAGCATCGATAGAGCGTTTCAGTGTGCGCACGTGGTTGATGGTGCGTGCGTCAATGCCTTTGTCTTTCGCTATAAACGCTTTTATATTCTCTTCGTTATATGCCACTTGGGGCATCACACGTATTTGATATTCTTGTATCATAATTCAGTTGGGGTTGGTTTTGTTAGGGTTTTGTTGCTTGACTTGTCGGTTATCAGTACACGCGAGGACCGAAAATGGCAGTTCCTACTCTAATCATCGTGCTGCGACAATCTATTGCTATTTCGTAATCGTTGCTCATTCCCCACGACCGTTCCTTAAATTCGGGGTCGTCGGCAAAGTACTTTGCTTTCACTTCGTCGAAGAAATCGGCAGCTTGGGTCATTTCTTTTCTGATTTGTTCGGTATCGTCTGTGTTCGATGCCATCATCATTAAGCCCGATATATGCACGTGTTTTAGCTCGCGCCACTCGCCTTCTTCCAATAGATTACGGCAGTCGTCAAGGCTGAATCCATACTTGGAAACCTCTTCGGCGATGTGCAATTCCAACAATACATTGATGATACGGTCGTGTTTTGCTGCCTGTTTGTTGATTTCTTTCAGCAGTTTCATAGAGTCCACAGCCTCAATCATAGAGATGTAAGGCGCAATGTACTTCACCTTGTTGGTTTGCAAATGCCCTATGAAGTGCCATTCAATGTCTGTTGGCAGCGTCTTTGCTTTGGCAGAAAGCTCCTGTTCGTGGCTCTCGCCAAATACACGTTGCCCCTCGTTGTAGGCAGCTTCGATGTATTCGTTAGGGTGAAACTTGCTGATGGCAATCAAGCGAACGCCATCGGGTAAGCCGTCCTTCACCTTGTGTAAGTTAGTTGCTACATCATACATAGTTCGGTTGTTTTATGGTATTCTACGCTCTCTTGTTATTCGTATTCAGGCTTTGCGTCAGACGCTTTCGATGCTGCCTTGTGCTCAAACACGTCCATTATCTTTGTATCGGCAATGGAAACGATGTCGTAATCAATCATTGTTTTGCCCATAACCTCGTCCACATGCTTCACTGCACCATTGACAGAGTGAGCCTGAACAAGGTAGGTAATGGTGGAACGCTTTTCCTTTTCGGTCTTTTCATCAATGGTAATGAATGCCAAGCGAGCCTTGAACCATTTGTCGTCGTTGTCGGAATCGCTGAAGAAAATCTCGCCATAAGCAGCTGGGGTAATCGCTTTCACGTCAAATTCGCCGCTGATATAGTGCGACATTTCTTCTGTTATGGCACTCTCTGCCTCAGAAAAGCTCAACGCCTCTACGGTGTAAGCCTCTGTAACCTTTTTGTTCTGACCATCTTCCATGGTCTTATCGTAACGCACCTTGGTCTCAAACCAAGAAGTAGTTTTGCTTCTCATTGTCTCTTTTGTTGTTTATCGGGCACTCTAAAGCGTAACCGTAAAGAATGAACCGTGTCGTTTATGTTTAATTTGAATGCAAAAGTACTAAAAAAGTCTGGCTTAACCCAACTTTATGTACTCAAAAACATCTTAACAGCTTTCGATTTTTTGAAGCGTTTGGATTGTCATTAGAACCTGTCGAATGAAAATGCAAGTATAGCATATTTTTAAATTATTTTGACAAATATTTGTTTGTTAACGTTTTTATTTGTATATTTGCACTCCAGTTATAAGATTTTGAGTTTGGGACGAGCCGAGAAATATAAATGTTTTCAAATCTTTTCAATATATTATAAATGTATTGATACAGTACAGGAAAATTGTAGTTTTCCTGAAAAAATCCGCATAATTTGTTTGGTTCTTCCAAGTAAATTACTAACATACATAATGAGCGCACTTGGCCTCGCTCCGCTCTTTTTAACTTGCTTGTACGCGGACGTTCAAATGCGTTGCAATAGCTTTGTACATAGGTGTTTCATAAGATACCCATATGGATTGTTGTTGTTCTTTTTGTTATGTGTTACAAGAGGAAATTAGATAGTTATTTTCGTAATAATTAAGAAGAATATTAAATCAGAGAGTTACTGTTATGTACAAAAAGAAAAAATAGATAGTTTTATGAAATATTCAAAATTTACTTTATCGATAAAGATATTATTTGTAGTGGTTAGTCTGTTCTCTACGTTGGCTATATCGGCAGCTGATGTTTACTTATGGGGGACAGCTAATGGAACAAGATTCTACCTAAAAGTGGAAGACCCTGTTAAAAAGACAGTTCAAGTGAATGCTAATACACAGACTAATTACAGTGGAGATATTGTTATTCCAGAAAAGATTGTAGCCGATGATGGCAACGAATACACCATTGACCTGATAGACAAGGAGGCATTCAAAGGAAATACAGCAATCACTTCCGTCAGCGTTCCGAACACCGTAACGGAAATAGGGCAATATACGTTTTCAGATTGTACATCGCTCAAGTCAGTAACATTGGGCAAGGGTGTAGCAAAAATATTCAAGTATGCTTTTGAAAACTGTACGAGTCTTGAAACCATTACTTTTCCTACCAGCTCTTTGTATTTTGAGAAAGAAACATTTACAGGCTGCGAAAACATCAAGGATGTTTATCTTTATGATGACAATCCACGAGATATAATCGGTACAGACCCTTTTACTTTGATAGGGCCGAACGCTACCCTCTTTGTTCCTTATGGTACAGCAGGTACATATGCAACCCTTTATGGTTGGAAAGACTTCACAGTAAAACCATTTCTTGTGCTTGATGAGAACGAAACGCTTACGCTCACTGACCGTGTTGAGAACATTCGCACTATCTTTAAGCGTGGCATCAAGAGCGGAAAGTGGAATTCTTTCTGTGTGCCTTTCAGTTTGTCAGCTGAAGAAGTTGCGACGGTCTTTGGCAGTGGCACACGTGTTTTGGAATTTGATGCCAATTCAACAGTATCTACATTAAACTTTGTAGATGTAACAAGCATTACAGCTAATAAGCCATGTCTTATTAAACCTGTGCAAAGTTGGAATACCTATACATTCAAGAGCCTGACTATTACTCCCTCCACTGCATTGAAAGTGCTGGGAACAAACTATAATTTTACGGGCAACTATTTCAATGGCAATGTTCCTATTGGCTCTTATTTCATCAAGAACAACTTGTTTTACAAGTCAGTTGATGGTACCGATAAACTGAAAGGATATCGTGCCTACATTACACCGCTAAATAATGGCAGTGGGTCTAAGCAGACTCTAATTATTTCTTTGGTTACAGGAATTGAGAATATTGGTAATGAACAGCAAGAAAAGTCTGCTGACATCTACAGTATTAATGGCAGTTTAGTACTCAGGAATGCCTTAACGACTGAGGGACTGCAAAAAGGAATTTATATTCAAGGAAACAAAAAAATCTTAATTAAATAAACTGATAATGAGAAAAGAATATATTAAACCATGTATGGGGAAAATCCAAGTGCAAGAAGAGAGTCTGATGAACCCCGACAGCGTGAGAGAGAATGGACAGACTTCACCTGATATGGGAATTGGAGGGGACAGTCCTGGCGGACAGGAAGCTGATTCCAAACAAGGCTTTTTCGACAATGAAAGGTGGGGAAGTCTCTGATTTTGTTTCTTGAGAAGAGTAACGAATATCTATCGATACTCTAATCAGTTCGGATAGCAAGGCATGTCGCTTTTAATATAACGAAAAAATTAGCTAATTTTATTTATTAACACAATATTAACCAGCCGACGGGTATAGTAGATAGAGACAGCGACGAAATATACTTTTGTAGGGCACGAAATATACTTTCGTGGGGTACAAAATGTACTTTCGTACTTATTAACATTTGCGCAACCCAAAGGCACATAATTTTAAAAACCATGGCATTCTACAAGAAAATGAAAATGAAAGTGAACGGAAAGTGGTATCCCAAATCCGTTTTAGTAGGTTCACCCATCAGTACTGAACAAGTGGCGAAGCGTTTAGCAGCCGAATCGACGGTGAGTCCTGCCGATGTACGTGCCGTGCTGACCGCCCTCGGTGGCGTGATGGGCGACTATATGGCGCAGGGACGTTCGGTGAAGTTAGACGGTATCGGCTCATTCTATTTCACGGCATCAACCAATAAAAACGGCGTTGCTACGGAGAAGGAAGTAACAGCCAAACTCATCAACGGCGTGCGTGTGCGTTTCCTACCCGAGACCCGCTACCGTGGCGGAGGTAAGGGACGTGTGTCTACCCGTGGTTTGTCGGACGTGGACATCGAGTGGGAAGAATGGAAAGGTAAAACGGCTTCAGACGATTCAGGCTCGCCTTCTACTCCGGGTGGGAGTGAACACCCATAAACCATACACATCTTACACTATAACCCTCTGATTTATGTGATGACGCAAGGCTTGTTGGAAAACAGGACTTGCGTCTTTATTTATTCTTTTTTTATATCTCTAAATAATTCTCACCCCAAAAAAGTAGATTTCACAGGCAGATAGGATAATTCTGCATTTAATACTTGCCCCTACGTATTAATAACTTTTAGGAGTCGGGATATGGCTTAATAGTTTTTTAATGCCATTAAAACGAAAAAAAGTTCTATCTTTGCATTCGTTTATTGAGCAAAAGAACAATAACGTAGAAGCAAAAGAACAATAAAATACAAGCAAATGAACTTTCCTTTATTTATAGCACGAAAGATAAACGGCAACGAAGACAAAGGTAGAAAGGTGTCTAAACCTGCCATTCGCATTGCTACGCTTGGTGTTGCAATCGGTCTTGCCGTTATGATAGTGTCTGTTTGTGTTGTTCTTGGTTTCAAACATACTATCCGTGATAAGGTCGTAGGTTTTGGCAGCCATATCACGGTGGCTAATTTCAATTCCTTTCAGCGTTCTGAGAATTACCCCATTGTGGTGAACGACAGTCTGAAGCGTGCCTTGATGCAAACGCAAGGTGTGCGCCACGTGCAACGTTATGCCTACACACAGGGCATCTTGAAGACCGATGACGACTTCCTTGGTGTAATGCTGAAAGGTGTGGGAAGCGATTTTGACTCCACTTTCATACATCAAAATATGGTTGCGGGCAGCATTCCTGCGTTCTCAGATGTAAAAAGTCAGCAGAAAATACTGCTTTCAAAAGCCATTGCAGAGAAGCTTGATTTGAAGGTGGGAGATAGGATTTATGCCTACTTTGTGAACGAACAGGGAGTGCGTACTCGCCGTTTTACCATTTCGGGCATCTACGAAACCAACTTGAAACAGTTCGACTCGCAGATTTGTTTCACCGATTTATACACCACAAACAAGCTGAATGGCTGGCAGCCGGAACAGTGCAGTGGGGCAGAAGTGCAGGTAAACGACTTTGAACAGCTCGATGCGGTCGCCTTAAACATATTGAATAAGGTGAAAGGAAAGACCGACCGATATGGCGATAGCTATTCGACTGCCACGATAATGGAGCAAAATCCGCAGATATTCTCGTGGCTCGACCTTATGGATTTGAACGTTTGGATAATCCTCGCACTTATGGTTTCGGTTGCAGGAGTGACGATGATTTCGGGTTTGCTCATCATTATCTTGGAGCGCACGCAGATGATTGGTATTATGAAAGCAATGGGAACAAAGAACGCCCAGATACGCCACATCTTCCTATGGTTTGCTACTTTCATCATTGGAAAAGGCTTGCTGTGGGGCAACCTTGTGGGTTTAGGGTTGGTATTCTTGCAGAAATACACTGGTCTTGTTACGCTCGACCCTAAGACATACTATGTCAGCACTGTCCCAGTCGAACTAAACGTGCTGCTTATATTGGCTTTAAACCTTGCCACCTTATTAATATGTGTCTTTGTTCTCATTGCGCCAAGCTATCTGATTAGCCACATTCACCCTGCCAAAACGATGCATTACGAATAACGGAAAGCCCACTTTGTTGCATTAAAGAAATTGCACAAATTAACAGAAAAAGTGCAATTGCTGCACATATATTTTTGAAATGTGCAAAAAAATGAATACCTTTGCACTGTTTTAAGACATTTATAATGCAACAGATTCCAAGTTTTAACGAATTAATAGAGAAGAGTGTCATTGAACATTGGGACTTAGATGCTCTGACAGACTATAAGGGAAAGACGCTTCAATATCATGATGTTGCTCGTAAAATAGAGAAGATACACATCATGTTTGAGGCAAGTGGAGTGCAAAAAGGCGATAGAATCGCTCTTTGTGGACGTAACTCTTCAATGTGGGCTGCTGCTTTCTTGGCAACCCTTACATACGGAGCAGTGGCGGTACCCGTTCTGCATGAGTTTACGCCAGAACAGATACACAACATCGTAAACCACTCTGAGTCGAAGATATTCTTTGTGGGCGATGTCGTTGCAACGGAAATTGACGCTACGAAGATGCCTGCACTCGAAGGCATTATCTATCTTCCCGATCTCTCGCTCACGTTGAGCCGTACCGAAAAGCTTACATACGCACGCGAACATCTCAATGAAATGTTTGGAAAGAAGTACCCGAAGTACTTCCGCCCCGAGCATGTTCACTACTATCGTGAGCAAAGTCCAGACGAGTTGGCACTTATCAATTACACCAGCGGAACTACAGGAAACTCGAAGGGTGTAATGATTCCTTATCGTGCCATGTGGAGCAATGCCGACTTTGCACGCAGCGTATTGGGCGCAACCGTTAAGCCTGGAAGCCATATTATCAGCATTTTGCCAATGGCACACATGTACGGTATGGCTTTCGAACTTATCTTCGAGTTTATTGCAGGTGCCCATGTCTTCTACCTGACACGTATGCCTTCGCCTGCAATCATCGCACAAGCACTTGCCGAAGTGAAGCCTGCGCTTATGATAGCCGTACCGCTCATTATCGAGAAGATTATTCGCAAGCGTGTGTTCCCCAAGATTCAGACCAACCGCATGAAGCTGTTGCTGAACACACCTGTAATTCAGAAGAAGGTAAAAGAGAAGATTTGCGAACAGGTAATGCAAGCTTTCGGTGGTAATATCTATCAGGTTATCATCGGTGGAGCAGCCTTGAACCGCGAAATAGAAATGTTTTTGAAAGACATAAACTTCCCATTCACGGTGGGTTACGGTGCTACCGAGTGTGCGCCAATCATCGGTTACAGCGATTGGAAAGAGTTTGTGCCAACATCGTGTGGTAAGCCTGCCTTGCACCAAGAAGTGCGCATCGACAGTGTAGACCCAGAAAACGTGCCGGGAGAAATCCTCACGAAGGGTCCTAACGTGTTGCTTGGCTACTACAAGAACGAAGAAGCTACCCGCCAAGTACTCGATGCCGACGGCTGGTTCCATACTGGCGACCTCGGAACAATGGACGCCGACCAGAACATTTATATAAAGGGACGTTCCAAGAATATGCTTTTGGGCAGCAACGGACAAAACATTTATCCTGAGGAAATTGAAGATAAGCTCAACTCGTTGCCGCTCGTAAGTGAGTGTCTTGTGGTGCAACGTGGCGAAAAGCTCGTAGGTTTGGTTTATCCAGACCTTGAAGAAGCAAAGGAACTTGGGCTCAACGATGCCGATATAAAGAACTTAATGGAAGAAAACAAGAAGCAGTTGAACGAAATAAATCCTGCTTATTGCAAACTTTCAGATATTGAAATAATGGAAGAAGAGTTTGTAAAGACGCCAAAGCGTTCTATCAAACGTTATCTTTACAAGTAATTTCAGCAAAACAACAAATACAGAAAATCCCTTTCAGCACTTAGCCGAAAGGGATTTTTTATATACGTTCTGTTCGAGTAAGTATATACGAAAAGGGTGGCATAAAACTACTTTGGCAGAACTTTAATAGTAGAACTATTTTCTTTGTATTACCGAAAGCCGTTACAATATAGTTTCCTTGCTTTTGTAAAGATAATTCTCTTAAAAAGTGATAACTGCGTTTTGACGTTGCGAAAGCGGCTCTTTTGCATTACAAAACCTACGCTTTTACCGTGCAAAACAGCCGCTTTTAGAACGCAAAACAATAGGTTTTGTAAGGCATTGATAATTAGTTTATTATGCGATAGATATTGTTGTGAAAAATATTTACACCATTGTTGCCTTTTTCTACCTATTGTAATAAGGTGTATAGGCGAAACGGAGCGGGAGCATAACCCCCTGAAATGAAAACTTAGAGAAATGTTGCAGGCTGGTGAATCATTGAAAATAGAAAAATATTTCTTACTTTTGTAAGCGATATAAAAACAATCTGTGCCATGAAGCAAAGTATCGCTCTTAGTATGAATCCATTGGTGAAAGTGGCTGTAGCCTTAATTGTGGGTATGGCACTTGGGCGGTATGCCTTGAGTGTGGTGCCGTTATGGGGCTGGTTTGCTGTTGCTGTTTTGTGCTTGGCAGTGGTGTTTTTAAGTGGGAAAAGACGACTGTTGGGTAGCTGGGCATTGCTTTTCTCGGTGGCTTCGGTCGGTGGTTTGCTTATGGCAAATGCTGAAATGGACATGCAGAAACCGCTTCCTGCAGAACCATTGCGCTACGATGCTGTATTGCTGACGGAGCCTGTGCGACACGGAAAAGTGATAAAGGTAGACTTGGCGATACCTACGACCGACGGAGCAATGAAAGTGAAGGCGTCGATACTGTGCGATACGGTTTCCGAAAACTATAAAAGACTGCACGTTGGCGACGGTATCACCGCCTTTTCGCAGTTGGAAGAACCTGTAAACTTCCGTGATTCAGAGTTTGATTATGCCCGTTGGCTGCGCTTGCATGGCTTTGATGCAGAAACATTCATCTACTATCGGAACTGGAAAAAGGCTTCGGTAGACCTATCGTTTTTTAGCAGCGTAGACCGCACGCTTATAGAACTGAAGCGAGCAAAGCAACAATGGTTGCAGACTTATGCACGTGTGGGGCTCAATGGGCAGTCGGCTGCCGTTACGGTTGCTATGACTTTGGGCGACAAGCAGCTTATTTCAAAGGAGGTGAAAGACGATTATTCCATTTCGGGGGCAAGCCACGTGCTGGCTCTTTCGGGCTTGCACCTTGGCATTATCTACGCTATTTTCCTTTTCGGATTCAATCTTTGCAAGGGCATTCCTTATTTAAATCTTCTTGTCCGATACCATTTAAGCGACCTGTTCGTGCTGTTGTTTATATGGCTGTATGCACTGTTGGTAGACTTTTCGCCTTCGGTGGTGCGCTCGGCTACGATGATTACCGTTTACAGTGTTGTTGGATTGCTTAACAGAGATAAGTTCTCGCTCAACACATTGGCATTGACAGCCATTGTTTTGTTGGTCGTTCGTCCACAGAATCTGTGGGACGTAGGTTTTCAGATGTCGTTCGTGGCGGTGCTTTCTATTGTTCTTTTCGCACCTTTGCTTTATGGGCTGTTCTCTCCAAAGCTGCTTCAACGCCATTGGTTGCTTCGCTGGGTGTGGGGATTGGCTACGGTTTCTGTTGCTGCGCAGTTGGGTACAGCACCCTTGGTAGCCTTCTATTTCGGTCGGTTTAGCTGCTATTTCCTGCTTTCCAACTTCATTGTTATTCCGTGTGCCACTGCCATTCTCTATGCTGTGGTGTTGCTTTTTGTCTTCTTTTTTATGCCGCAGATGCAGCTTTTGGTGGGGAAGGTGTTGCTGTTTGTAGTCGGCTCGTTGAACGCAGCCTTGCATTGGGTAGCCCATTTGCAGGGTGCAAGCATAGAGGGGTTGCACCCCAATGTTTTGCAAGTGCTTCTTTGGTACGTATTTCTGTTTTGTGTGTGGTATTTATTTAGTTTTTTCAGCAAACGAACCAACTTGGAATAATTTTCCGTATCTTTGCATCTGCTTATGCAAAGGTACTTTATAAAATTCTCATACGACGGTACGAACTATCACGGTTGGCAAATTCAGCCCAACGGAATATCGGTTCAAGAGGTCTTGGAAAAGGCTTTATCAACCTTGTTGCGCACAAAAATAAGCGTAACAGGGGCAGGACGAACCGATGCGGGAGTGCACGCACGCACCATGATAGCCCATTTTGATGGGCAAGAGGGCATCGACTGCAAGCAGTTGGCGTACAAACTGAACCGCTTGCTGCCCCGCGATATTGCTGTAACGGCTGTTTACGCTGTCGATAGCGAACTGCACGCACGCTTTTCAGCCACCTCTCGTACCTATCATTATTATATACACCATGGGCGAAACCCATTTTTGAGAGCCTATTCTTGCGAGATGCCTTATGCATTAGACTACGAACGTATGAACGAAGCAGCAAGTTATCTTGTCGGTGAACGCGACTTTAAGTGCTTTTGTAAGGCAGGAGGCGATAACAAAACCACCATTTGCAACTTGACAGAGGCACGTTGGGAACGTTGCAAGACCGAGCTGTCCATTTACGATAATGCTGCAGAAGCAGAGGAATGGTGCTTCGTGATTACTGCCAACCGTTTCCTTCGCAATATGGTTCGCGCCGTTGTCGGCACGCTGATAGAGGTGGGAAGAGGTCGGATTTCGCTCGACGAGTTCCGCAAGATAGTAGATAGTGGCACCCGAAGCGATGCTGGCGAGAGTATGCCTGGCAATGCGTTGTTTCTTTGGAATGTGGAGTATCCCACTTTTTAGCGGTGTAATCGCATGGTAAAACGATTTGCCTGACAAATTCTTTACGTGTAAATAAATATTTTTCTACACGTAAATAATAATTTCTTTACACGTAAATAAATATTTCTCAAAGTTCTGATAATTCAGAAATCAGCCTCTCGGGCACATCAAAAGCTATTTTTAAGGAGAGGTTTTATTTCTATTTTTTATGTACGAGCAGTCGATTTAGGGAACGGCAAATTTATAATCATCATCTTTTCACCTATTATATATAAGGTGAAAGGGCGGAAATTTGTGTGTTTCATATTATTATTGTACTTTTGTACCCTAAAAGATTAAATAAAAAGAAATAAAGATGAAAGCATTTGTATTCCCTGGACAGGGCTCACAGTTTGTAGGTATGGGCAAGGACCTGTACGACAACAACCCTTTAGCAAAAGAACTTTTCGATAAAGCTGACGAAATTCTTGGCTTTAAGATAACCGATATAATGTTTGCAGGAACAGACGAACAGTTGAAGCAAACTAACGTAACACAGCCTGCAGTGTTCCTTCACAGTGTTATTTCAGCACTTTGCTTGGGCGACGATTTCAAGCCAGAAATGGTGGCAGGACACTCTCTCGGCGAGTTCTCGGCATTGGTAGCAGCAGGCGCATTGTCGTTTGAAGACGGCTTGAAGCTCGTTGCTTTGCGTGCAAACTGCATGCAGAAGGCTTGCGAGTTGAACCCTGGTACGATGGCTGCGATTATCGGTTTGGCTGACGAAAAGGTGGTAGAGGTTTGCGAACAAGTTACAAAGAGTGGCAAAATGGTTGTTGCAGCCAACTTTAACTGCCCCGGTCAGTTGGTAATTTCTGGTTCAAAAGAAGGTATTGACGAGGCTTGTGAGTTGTTGAAGGAAGCTGGTGCAAAGCGTGCGCTGCCTTTGAAGGTGGGCGGAGCGTTCCACTCGCCATTCATGCAGGCTGCAAAAGACGAGTTGCAGGCAGGTATTGAGGCTACCAATATAGCATCGCCTAAGTGCGCTGTATATCAGAATGTAGACGCTAAGCCACACACCGATGCAGCAGAAATAAAGGCAAACCTTATCGCACAGCTTACATCGAGCGTTCGTTGGACCGAAAGCGTACAGCACATGATTGCCGATGGTGCAACCGAATTTATTGAATGTGGTCCTGGAAAGGCACTTCAAGGTATGATAAGCAAGATAGATAAGGAAGTGAATGCTCACGGAGTGGAATAATATAGCACAGCAACTGCAATAGATAGCAGTGCTGTTTCCACCTCAATAATTTTCATGTAGGGACACAAGCCCCTGTATTTCCTGTTGCTTGGCTCGTAGATAGTCAGCTTGAAAAGCCCAAGGGGGTGTAAGGAAATGTGGGGAGTTGTGTCCTTTTTATTCTATCGGATATAAGCCAAAACTTATGAAATTAGTAATTTACCAAGTGTTTACACGTACCTTTGGCAACAAGAACAACAACAGAAAGCCAAACGGTACGCTTGCAGAAAATGGTGTTGGAAAGATGAACGACTTTGATGTTGCAACGTTGCAGCAGATAAAATCGCTCGGTGTAAATACCATTTGGTACACTGGTATCATTCGTCATGCCACTTGCACCGACTATTCTGCTTTCGGTATTCCACGTCAGACACCACGTGTTGTCAAGGGTAAGGCTGGTTCGCCCTATGCCATTACCGACTATTACGACATCGACCCCGACATTGCTGATAATGTTGCGGAACGTATGAGCGAGTTTGAAGACTTGGTAAAACGCACCCATAAGGAAGGCTTGAAGGTGATTATCGACTTCGTTCCCAACCATGTGGCGCGCGAATACAAGAGCATTTGCAAGCCAAAGGGCGTGAAGGATTTGGGCGAAACCGACGATATGGGCAAGCATTTCAATGCGAATAACAACTTCTATTATTGTCCAAACGAGCCTTTAGACACATCGGCGATACCGCTTCCCAATGGTATTGAGGCTGATGATTCAAACGAAATGGCGGCTGAATACACCGAAACGGTGGCGCGTTGCACAGGTAATGACAGGTTCGATGCACACCCACAAGCCAACGATTGGTACGAAACGGTCAAGTTGAATTATGGTGTTGATTATTGCGATTGGGGCGGACGCAGCACCCATTTTGAACCAATACCCGATACTTGGCACAAAATGACCGACATATTGCTGTTCTGGGCGGCTAAAGGAATTGATGGTTTCCGCTGCGATATGGCAGAAATGGTGCCCCATGAGTTTTGGAAGTATGCCACCGAAAAGGTAAAAGCGCAGTATCCCCACATCGTTTTCATTGGCGAAGTGTACGACCCTAATCAGTATAGAACGTATGTTACAGCAGGTTTCGACTATCTATACGACAAGGTGGGCATGTACGATTGCTTGCGCGATGTGATGTGTGGGCACCGTTCGGCAAGTAATATTTCGCAGCAATGGCAGGCTACCGACGATATCCGTGAGCATATCTTGTACTTCCTTGAGAACCACGACGAGCAGCGAATAGCGTCCGATTTCTTTTGCGGAAATATGCAAAAAGGAATCCCTGCGCTTATTGTTTCAGCCTTGTTCCAGCGTAATCCCATGATGATTTATGCAGGACAGGAGTTTGGCGAGCGAGGAATGGACAGCGAAGGCTTCTCAGGCGTAGACGGTCGCTCTACTATTTTCGACTATTGGAGCGTTGATACCATTCGCAAAGGTTTCTTTGAGCGTAGCGAGTTGTCGGCTGAACAACTGCAATTGGAAAAGGATTACCGTACAATATTGAATATTTGCAATAGCGAGAAAGCCGTCAGCGAGGGTAAAACGTTCGACCTTATGTATGCCAACGAGGCGAATGAAGGTTTCGATAGTAACAGGTTGTTTGCCTTTCTGCGCAGTTTTGGCAATACAACCTTGCTTGTTGTAGCCAACTTTGGCGAAGCTGAGACTCACGTTCGTGTGAATATCCCTGCCCATGCGTTCGACTATATGGAGCTGACAGAAGGTAAGAAAGATATGGTTGATTTGCTTTCGGGCGACCAACAAACGGCTATTTTGCAGCAAGATAGTCCTGTCGAGATGGTGGTTGCAGGACTTAGTGGAAGGATTTATAAATTTTAAGCTATGGAATTAGACGATTATACATTCAATCAACATAACAAGGAAGAGTTTCCTCCTGCACATACGGCAGAGCATCTTCTTAATCAACTTATGGTAAGAATGTTCGGAACGGAGCGCAGTAAGAATGCGCACATAGAACGAAAGAAAAGTAAAATGACTTTCGTACTTTCGAAAAAACCATCTCGAAAAGACGAAAAAGCAATAGAAGACGAAATGAACAGGCTCATCGAAGCTGACCTTCCGATAACCTACGAACTTGTGGAACGCACCGAATTGCCCGAAGGAGTAACGCTCGAACGGCTTCCTGAAGATGCTTCAGAGAAGATAAGACTCGTTAGAATAGGCGATTACGATGTGTGTCCGTGCATCGGCAAGCACGTTCGTTCTACGTTACAGATAGGCAAGTTCGAACTTTTGGGCACGAATTGGGACGAGTACAGTCGGTCGTTTCGTGTGCGATTTAAAGTGAAACCATAGTTCTTTACTAACCAAAAGCAATATGCAACCGCAAAGAACTTACGAAGAATGAAGCGGAAGTTGTTCGGTTTTGCATAGCTGTTTCAATTCTTTTGCAAAGTCAATAACCTATGATAAACAAGGATAGTATAGAATCTGCCTACTGTTTTCTGCATCAGAAATATCGTGTTTACGAGTTTTCCAATAGCGAAACGCAAAGAGATGACATCGAATTTGCCATTGCATCGTACGTAAACGATATGAATAAGGAACTCTACGCGCACCTTGCCAAAGGCAGAAAAGAGTTTCTTTGCAACCACACAACCTTTGCAGCAGATATGCAAGAGGCTATCAACGAATTAGAATTAAGATTATAAATATGGATTTCGACAAGATACAAGACGATGCAAGAAAGGCAGAACTGATAAGAATAATAGAACATTCGGTGGAGCGATTGTCGTTAGCTGAACTCGAAGCACTTTACTACGACTTGGTGTCGAAAGACTATATTCGATGAAACAGCGTGGATAAGACAAACAGAGAAATACTCAACCTTGCCATTCCGTCAATCGTTAGCAACATCACCGTGCCGCTTTTAGGCTTGGTCGATTTAACGATTGTAGGGCATATAGGCAACGAAAACTACATTAGCGCTATTGCTATCGGCTCTATGATATTCAATATTATGTATTGGATATTGGGCTTTTTGCGCATGGGTACAAGCGGTATGACATCTCAGGCATACGGTAGGGAGGATTGGGAGGACGCGCTTCGTGTGTTGCTTCGTGCCTTAACCATTGGTGTCGGTATGGGTATGACGTTCATTGTTTGCCAGTCTGCGATAGAATGGGGAATGGTTCGTGCAATGAATACCCCCGAAACTTCTTTGCCATTGGTGCGTGCTTACTTTCGCATAGCTATTTGGGGAGCACCCGCTATGCTCGGTTTGTACGGGCTGACAGGGTGGTTCATCGGTATGCAGAATACGAAAATACCTATGCTGATAGCCATTGTGCAAAACATTATCAATATTTTCGCCTCGTTGTTGTTCGTTTTTGCCTTTGGTTGGAAGATAGAAGGAGTTGCTGCAGGCACACTAATAGCGCAATGGAGCGGCTTTTTTATGGCGTTGTTCTTTGTGCGCCGTGGACTTAGAAACAAAACTTTCTATGCGTCAACAACTACTGCACGGCTTTCCTTATCGCTTTTCAAGTCCACACTTGCCCATGTTGAGGCTTGGCAGCGCTTCTTCGTTGTAAACCGTGATATATTTCTACGCACGCTTTGTTTGGTAGCCGTCAATCTCTTTTTCACAAGCGCAGGTGGCAAGCAAGGTGCACTGATGCTGTCGGTTAATACTTTGTTGATGACGATGTTCACCCTCTTTTCTTATTTCATGGACGGCTTTGCTTATGCTGGTGAGGCTTTGAGCGGTAAGCTATATGGGGCAAAGGATAAGGTGAGATTTCTGCAAATGGTGCGTCGTTTGTTCTTTTTTGGCGGCGTTATGGTTGTTTTATTCACGTCGGTATATGTTTTCGGTGGCCTCGATTTTCTTCGTTTGCTCACCGATGAGGAATATGTTGTGCGAGCTTCTATACCTTATCTTGTTTGGGTTTATTTTATTCCGCTTGCAGGTGTGGCAGCTTTTATATACGATGGCATATTTATCGGTATGACCGAAACAAAGGGAATGCTTGTTCCTTCTGCCATAGCAATGGCTTGTTTCTTTGCTTTCTATTATGTTGCTAAGCCTTCTTTGGGCAACAACGCTTTGTGGATAGCCTTCCTTATGTTCCTTTCTTTCCGTGGCATTCTTCAGTTCTTTTGGGCAAGAAAGTACGTTTTCAATCGCTTTTAGGCTACCCAAAGAATGATTCAACAATATATATAAATAAGAAAGAACCCTAAAACAGGTCTTTGCTATTGCGAAGAATGTTTTAGGGTTCTTTCGTTTTAGTATCGTTATGTCGCTTGTTGCTATGGCTTTAACTGTTTGCGTTGTGAGGAATACAGCCCTTTAGCGATACCTTGTTTTGCACTTAATACTTATTATCGAATGCAGCCACAAGTGTTGATACTATGAATGCTGTTGTTGCTAATAATGCTATTGTCATAATTAATCCTTTCTTTTTAAAAAGCTGTCAGCAATGTTTTATTCCGACAGCTTTGTTTGTTATTATCCTTAATCTTACGATGCAAAGATACGAAAGTTTTTTATTTTTAATGCATTGAATAGTTTGTTTTGTAACTTTTATACCCTTTTATCGTTGTTTTATGATATAAATCAATTCCTTTAATTTATACTTTGATAGATTTGCTATGAAGATAGTGCATTGTTTATATGTAGGAACAAGGACAACGTAAGAACGGCTTGGCATTGCTGTTCTTTACAAAACGAATAAAAATAGCAGGTATAAAAAAGCCTTGACTGATATCACATCAACCAAGGTTCCAATACTAAAACTAAATTAACCACTAAAAAAACTGTGGCAAAGTTAGTGAGTTTTTTGTATACTTCCAAATATTTCCCCTACTTTTTTTGTGTTATTTTCTTCCTAAAATTACGAGTTTTAGATGTATATCTTTAAATATTAGTACTTTAAATGCTAATAAAAAGTTGAATAAAAGAAAAAGTTTTCTTTATCGACAAGTGCTTTTCGGTTCACTAATAGCTATAAAAGCACTTATCGAGAATTATCCTAACACCACGTCTAAGGTCATCATAAGGGCGAAACCAATGGCAAAACCAATGGTAGAAAGGTTGGAATGTTCGCCTTCAGATGCTTCGGGTATGAGTTCTTCTACCACCACATAGAACATAGCACCTGCTGCAAAACTCAGCAAATAGGGCAGGGCGGGCGTTATGGCACTTGCCAACAGTATTACGAGTATGCCACCAATAGGTTCTACTACGCCACTAAGCGAACCGATGATGAACGATTTCATACGTGAGTTGCCAGCTTCGCGCATCGGCATAGAGATGATGGCACCTTCGGGAATGTTCTGAAGGGCAATACCAATCGCCATCGTCATCGCTGCAGCTGTTGATATGTAACTTCCTGTTTGCAAGGCTCCTGCCAGCACAACACCTACCGCCATACCTTCGGGAAGGTTGTGAATGGTAACAGCAAAGGTGAGCATAGCCGTGCGACTCAGCTTCGTGCGTGGTCCTTCGGGTTTGCTGCTGCCAATATGGAGGTGGGGTGTGATATAGTCGATGAGCAGCAAAAAGGCTATACCCACTAAGAAACCAACCAAGGCGGGCACTATACGCAGGCGTCCTTGGTCTGCCCACATATCCATAGACGGTATGATGAGCGACCATATAGATGCTGCCACCATAACGCCAGAAGCAAAGCCCAGCAATGCTTTTTGTAGGCGGGCAGGCATTTCATTGCGCATAAAAAACACAAATCCCGACCCTAAAACCGTTCCCAAAAGTGGTATTAATAAGCCGATTATTGTTTCTGTCATTTTCTGTTTCCTTTCTTAATTCTTTGTCTTTTGTTCGTATTCGTCCAGCCTACGTGTCATTTCCGCACGCCCACAAGCTATTATCTCTGTGGCTTTGTCGAAGTCGAAGAGCGAAAAAGCGTTCATCGGCAGTTCGGCACATATATCGGGAGGTGTCAGCTTGAGTGCCAGTTGCGTGTTGGTTTGTATGGTTAGGCTTGCCACACGTATAGCCATATTCAGATAGTTTGCCGAAAACTGTACATTGTGGAAAGGCAGTCGTTTCCTTATATTTGCTAAAAATCCATTCTCTTCTTCCACTGTTTTCTGGTAAGCGTTGTATGGGCAGGTGTCGGAGCCGTTCACGTTGATAGCCACCAATAGGTCGCCTGCCTGTCGTGCCACACGGTCTAACGGAAGCGTATTGTGTATGCTGCCGTCTATATTAATATGGTTGTTCTCGCTTACAGGTTTGAAGAAGCAAGGAATGGAGATAGATGCGCGTACGGCTGTTAGCAGCGAACCCTTCTGAAACACACGTTCTGTGCCGCTTACGATGTCAGATGCGCAGCAGACGAAGGGTATAGGCAAGTCTTCTATCTTGGTTTTGCCCAACAATGGTTTCATAATTTCTATGAGCTTCTTGTCGCTTGCTACATGGTCAAGTCCCATAGTAGGAGTGATAATGTTTGCTATCTGTTTCTTGTTCAGCCCTGTAACGAATGCTTTTAGTTCGTTCAGCTTCCCATTGGCGTATGCTGCACCTACCAATGCGCCCATCGATGTGCCTGCCACGGCTACGATGTTGTAGCCCCGTTCTTGCAATACTTCGATAGCTCCGATATGGAAGTAGCCCCTTGCGCCACCGCCCGAGAGCACCAAGGCAACGTTTTTGCTCGTTGCTTGTCGCCCTGTTCCAAACAGTTTCTTTATGTATTCAGGAAGTATGCTCATCGGTATGTGTCGTTGTTTGTTTTGTTTTCTGCTTACGCCCTTGTTAGCGTGCGACCTGTATCCCACAGCAAATTCTTTGCCCAATGGGCTGCAATGAGTGCCGAGATGATAGCGACAGCAGCATCAATCCACAGTATGTCCCACAGCATAGCGCACACAATGCCAATAACGATGCCTGCTTTTGCCAAGATGTCGGATAGTAAATGCAGGTAGACGGCGTGGCTGTTGTAGTCGGCTTTACCATTCTTGTCGTACATTACGCGCACGCAGATAATGTTTGCCACTAACCCCACAACTGCTGTGATTATGGCAAAGTTGTGGTTCGTAATGTGTCCTTCGTGCCCGTTCAGGCGTTCAAATGCTTCTATAACAATGAAGATAGCCGTTGCGAGCAGAAATATTCCACTTGTGAAAGCCGACAAACTCAGTATCTTGCTTGTGTCGTAGTTCTCCGACTGCTTGTTTTGCAGACGGCGCACCAACAGATATGCAGCCCAGTTCAGCCCTAATATCAGTTCGTGCGAACTAAGATGAATGGCGTCAGCCAAGAGTGCCATAGAGTGGGAAGTGATGCCGACAATCACTTCTATCGCTATGATGAGTAAAGTGAAGAGCACCACAAAGCGCACACGCTTTTCTTGTTTGAGGGTTTCTATATGTTTTGTTTTCAAATTGTCTGTTCTCTTTTGTTGGATATTCGATATACCTTTTCAATTTAACGATGAGTCGTTCTGTCGGAATATCGAGTATTGTCTTTTTGTTATTCCTCTTCCAATGCCCCGAAATGTTGCATCGCTTTCCAAATGCCGTCTTCGTCTACCGATGTTGTAACGTAGTCGGCAGCCGCTTTCACCTCGTTGTTGGCATTTCCCATTGCTACGCCAATGCCTGCTGCTTTCAGTATGGAAAGGTCGTTGCCACCATCGCCAAAGGCTATGCAGTCGGCAATGTCGATGCCTAATTGTGCAGCCACTGTGGTCAGTGCGTTGCCTTTGTTGGCACCTTTCACGGTGATGTCGGTGAACGCTAGGTGCCAGCGTGCCGAAACACAGTGGGGCATATTGGGTATGATAATGTCTTCGTCGGCTTGCGTGAAGAAAGGCGTAAGTTGCAAGATGGGCTGCCCCTGTAAGTCGGCAATCGTTCTGCTTTCGTCTACATTGTTTACTCCCAAATCGTGTACGAAGATGTCGGTAAATACCTTCTTGTAGTTGTGTATCACCACCTCTTGCTTTCCGCATACCAATACGCAGTAGTCGCGATGTTCGGCATCGGCTATCATTGTCTGCACATCAGCATTGGGGATAGGCGAGAGTACAAAGTCTTGGTTGCCCATAAAGCAGTAAGCACCGTTGAAAGTGATGTATCCGTCCACCAAATGCTTTATGTCTGCAATGTTGTTGATAATGGCAACGGGACGTCCTGTGGCAATAAATATCTTTATATCTTTGCGCTTTGCCCTTGTTATAGTATTGATTGTTGATTGTGGAATTTTGTGAGTCTTAAACGAAACGAGTGTACCGTCTATATCGAAAAATGCTGCTTTTATTGCCATATCCTATCTTTTTACGCATGCAAAGGTACTAAAAGATTTTGTTATATAAGTGTGATAAAGAAAAATACCGAAAAATGAGGAGTGTAAACAGTAGTGGGGCGATGGCTTGGTGGTTCGGGATAATGAAGTGTTCCCTTCTGTTTTTCGTTGTGTTTTCTAAAGTGTTTTGCAATTTTAGCAGTTCACAGAAGAATTATTTACGTGTAAAGAAATATTTTTCTACGTGTTTGTAAATATTTCCATACGTGTAAATAAATATTTCTTTACACGTAAATAATTTGGCTGACAAAGACTTTTGAGGGCAAATATTGCCTCCTTGGAGAAGATGAAAAGGGAAGGAGGTTACGGGTATGAGTTCTTTAAAGGAGGAGAAAGAGTGGGGGAATTGTTATGTAAACGATGCCACTGCACGGTTTACTGCAAAAAATAAGAGGTTGTATCAAAAGTATGATACAACCTCTTGTATTTGTTTATCTGTCCCAACAATGTGGGAAGCGTTGTCTTTTACTTCACAACAACTTTCTTGCCGTTTATGATGTAAACACCCTTCTTGGTTGCTGCCTCAGCTGGGAGACGGCGGCCTTGGAGGTCGTAAACAGTCTTAACTTCAGTGTCGTTGTTGTTGATGCCGTTGATACCTGTAACGAAGTCGCCGTTGAACAAGATTTCGAGCTTATCCAAACCATCGTGGCCGATGATGTATGCACGGAAAGCATCAACTGTAGCTGCTGGTTTCAACTCGAAGAACTTAGCATCAGCAGAAAGTGCATAGTCGTTTTCTGCCAAAGTCTTCTTGCTTGAAAGACCAGTGAAGATGAAGTGGTTGTTGTCTGCAGAGCAGAAACGTGTTGCATTGTCTACAATCTTCACATTCTTGGCACCGAAAGTAATGTTCTTGCCTACGAGTGCTTGAGGTACAGCCATGAGGTAAGGAATGTTGCCGTTGAATGTTTCGTCAGCGTAAACGAAGTTCAGCTTGTTGGCGTTAGAGCCAGCATATTGCATCAAGAAGAAGTCTTTAGCTTCGCCGTCCTTGGTCTGCCATGCCAATGCCTTTGCGCCGTCCATGATAGAAGTTGGAGTGAATGGAATGTAAAGACCTTCGTAGTTTGTCTTACCATCAGAAGCCTTGTCGAACTTATGTGTGTAAGAGATTTCGTCAGCTGTGAATGTTGCTGGGCAGTAGAAGTCGTTACCATCGGTAAGTACTACCTTAGTAGCCTTCTCGCTTACAACTACGTTCTGTGCAGGTAAGCCTGCTGCAGAAGCCTTGGCAGCATCTACATAGTACAATGTGTTAAGATTGCTGTTAGGTTCAACAGTTGTGAACTCGATACCGCGCAAGTCTACAGCTGCAGCTTCTGCTGGAACTTGAATCGTAGCGGCAGGAGCATAGCCTTGACGTGAACCGTCGCCGTTGTAAACAATGAAGCCGTTCTTGACAGTTACATACTTAGCTGAACCTTTCTTAATACCTGTTCCTGATGAAGGATTGTAATAAGTTACAACCATAATATGTTTGCTGTATGCACAATTGTCAAATTCAAAGTCAATTGTTGTAGACTCGCCAGGGTTAAGTGATACTTCTTTTGATGCACCGAATGCTTGGTCTTGATTGTCGGTTGAATGAGCTCTGGCAACCGTTAATTTCTCGTGGAAAGCCTCGTTACCCTTATTTTTGATTGTTACAGTGCCTTCAATTCTGTTACCATACACTGTTGTGTTGTTTGTGCCTTTAAATTTATAGCTGTAAGACAATGATTCTTTGGTAGGTGCGCTTACAACTTCTACTTTTCCAGCACCAAGACTTTGGAAGTTTTGGTAGTCTTCTGTTATACACAAAGAAACGTTATGTTGACCAAGTTTATCAGCATAGAAACTCATTGGCAATACAATGCTGCTATTTGCAGGAACAGTTACAGGTGCTTGTGAGTGGAGTTGCTTTGTAGTTTGTCCAGCATTATTGGTCGTTTCATAAATTAAGTAGACTGTGCTATGTACTTCGTGGTCGGCTGTGTTTTTGACAGTTACGTTTACATTATTCATTTTACGAATAATACCACCTGTTGTTACGTTAAAGTTAGAAGCTCTCAACTTTTTGAAATCACCATAATCATTGAATCTCAATTCAGTAGTTTGACCTGTGCTTGAGGTTGTTACTGTTGCATAAACGTATGGGTCGTAATACCATCTTTCAGTAGAACCGGCAGGACGTTGGATAGGTGTAACCTTGAATACGCCAGCTGTAGTCAAACCTGTAATTTTAACAGTTTTCGACATCAGGTAATTTGGGTTTACTCCTAAATTAGATATAGCTGATACAGGAGTAATACTGCCATCGTTTTCAATCTTACCCAAACCTGTTTCAACAGTAACTCTTTCTCTGTTGAAGTTAGACATTGTGTAAGTGATTGTATTTCCAGCTTTTGACACTTTCTTAATTTCTGGTTGCAATAAGAGTGCTACTGGCTCGTCTGTCATGTTAGGAGAAATACCAATAGTTGCGTTTTGTCCCATTGCGTAGCCGTCTGAAGTAGAACTTGCACCGATACCTGCTGTACTTCCAGGGTTAAGAATGGCAATCTTGAAATAGCCGTCAGAGTCGCCACCCCAACCCCAGTTTACGTGGAAGTAGCCTTTACCATCGTAGCCATCAATAACGAATGCGTGTCCACCACCTTCTGATTGACCGCAGAATACTACTGGACGCGCAGCTGCCATTTCATTGTAAAGTCTGTTTTCAAATTCATCTAAGCTATATTCTGTACGAAGAATAGTAGAAGCATTGTAGTTGAAGTATTTGTTCAAAGCGGTAGCTATGTGGTAACCAGATGCACCAGAACCACCATTGACATCTCTATCGTAGCCCATTTTTACTGAACGGCCAACGTATATCATCAATTCTGCAATTGCTTTGTTCTTTTCAGCTGGTGTTTCAGCATTATATGTTGGCTCAATATTTGCCCAGTCTATCTTGGTGCCTGCTTCAACACCGCCTACCGAAATCGTTTTGTATTTACTTTGACCATACTTATTTGTATTCTCATACACTCTGGTTGTATATGGAGGAATGGAATTTGTTACAGTTTCTGGCCATTGGTGCTTATACATTACTTGTGCCATAGCAGTAGCTACACAACCTGTAGGAAGCTTTACACTTGTGTTGTATGGGTCATCTGGACACAAATCACTGTAAGGAGCATCTTGATTCCACACGGCCTTTACCAATGGCTCAATTGGGGTTCTTGCCTTCATTTGTGAAGGAGCTTTTGCCGTATTATTAGCTTGGTATTTGTCCAGTAAGCTGATTTCCTTAGCCATACCGTCCATAAAGCTTCTCATGTTTGCAGACATTTTGTTAATGTCGAAGCTACCTGTTGTGCTGTAACCAAGAATCTCTGAGGTACGGTCGTCGCCAGAAACAATTACAAAACCATTGCCATCTTTAGAGTTAAAGACATAGTAAGGAGCAGTTGTTTGTGCTCCTTGCGCATTCATTCTTGGAGCATAGGCAGCATTTGTGCTCTTCAATTGCTTGCCGTATTGCTGCAAGAACTTCTGAGCAGTCTGACTTGCTGTACTTAACTTCACAGGTGCTGCCCACGAGGTATGTGCGAACAACAACATGAGAAGAAGGCTCATCATAGATTTTTTCATGTTTGTGTAATAATTTTAAATGAAACTTATGTATCAAAATCTGAGATTATATTTCTTCAGTGGTTGCAAATTTAAACAAATAATTGTAAACCACAATACTTTATATGTGATTTTTTTGAAAATCTGTTCAATTTGCAAAACATTTGTATCGATATGTCTATTTCTTTCAAAAGCTATTACATTTGGAAGGATTAGGCTTTTAAGTATTGAATGAACGGAATGTGAAATAAAAGGCTAAAACTGATTAAAAGGTTGCTAAGACTTTGTAATTTCAGAATTTATGAGTATTTTTGCACCATGATATTCTATTTCTCGGGTACAGGAAACAGTCGTTGGGTAGCAGAGCTGTTAAGGCAATGTCTTGGCGAACGCATTGTTTCCATGAGTGAAGCAGTGGGAACAAACACTAAATTTACTTTGCAGAAAGATGAGATAGTGGGTTTTGTATTCCCTGTTCATGGTTGGCGAGTGCCACGCATTGTTGATGAATTCATGCGTACACTTGAGCTACTCGAGATAGATTCGCAGAGTAAGACAAGGCATTATACCTTTTGCTTGCTGACAACGGGCGACTCTATTGGACGAACAATGGAGCGTTTTGTAAGGCTGATGAGAGAGGTAAAGTCTGGAACAGCGTTGGATTTGAATGCTGCTGAGTCGGTGATAATGCCCGAATCTTATGTCGGATTGCCAGGAATGGACGTAGACAAACCTGAAAAAGAACGCAAGAAAATAGAAGAAGCTGAGAAGGTTATTCTTCGTTTTGCTTCGATTGTGAAGGAGCAGAAAGCACGTCAAGGCGACCTGCCATTAGGCTGGAAGCAGTTGAAACGTGGTCCAATACCCGATTTCTTCTCTGGCCCAGTGGGAGCATTCTTCACTCATTTCCTTATAACTGACAAGCCTTTTAGGGTAGAAAGCGAGAAATGTGTGCAATGTGGCATCTGTGCAAAGGTATGTCCCGTTGGCGATATAGACGGAGGAATGGGTAAAGAACCAAAGTGGAAGAATAATGGAAAATGCTTAACTTGTTTTGCCTGCTACCACCATTGCCCGCACCATGCTATTGAATATGGAAACAGGACTAAGCATAAAGGGCAGTATTTCTTTGGCAAAAGAAATGGCTAAGCGTTTAGAAAAAGTTGAATAAACAGTGTAATCATACTGCCTGAACCATAAATTAAGAAAACAATAAACGAGATATTATATGAAAAAACTATTACTTACATTTTGTTTGGTTGCAGCTACAATTGTAGCACGAGCAGCTAAAGCTGACCCTACACCATTTGTTGTAACGCAGCCCGACGGCACACAACTGACGCTTGTATTGCACGGCGACGAGCATTTCAGTTGGATTTCAACGCTCGACGGCATATTAGTAGCAAAGAAAAACAAAGGTTACTATGTTGCAAATGTTACTTCTGACGGTATATTGGAAGCCACAAACTTATTGGCACATAATGCTGAAAGCCGTACAGCGGTAGAAGCAAAAATGGCAAAAGCGCAAAAGAAAACATTCTTCTTCGAACGTGCAAACCGAAAGATGACTGCTGCCCGACGTGCTATTGGTATCGGTCAGCCATCGATTCCTTACTTCCCACACGAAGGTAGCCCGAAGGTTTTAACCATTCTTGTAGACTTCAGCGACAATCCTTTTACGGTGAAAGACCCTAAAGCAAGCTTTGAACAATATCTTAACGGCGAGGGAAAACCCAAGTCGTTGGGCACAAACGAACAATTAAACTATGGTAGTGTACGCCAGTATTTCAAGGATATGAGCAACGGAAAGTTCACGCCACAGTTTAGTTTGGTGGGACCTTACCGTATGCCGAAGCCATTGGCATTCTATGGTAAAGATGCGGGCTCAAGCCACGATGTGAATATTATCGAACTGATAAAAGATGCTTGCGAGGCTGCAAAAGGTCAGGTAAACTGGAAGGACTATGATAGTAACGACGACAAGATTATAGACTTGGTTTATGTTGTCTATGCTGGTTATGCACAATCAATGGGCGGAAACTTAGATACCGATATATGGCCTAAGTCGTCGTACCTACTTGGAAGCGTTGCCATCGACGGTTATACCATAGGCCGCTATGGTGTCAGCAACGAATTGAATGCCAACAGAACTTCTCCTGTAAAAGATGGACAGGTTGTGAAGATGATAAACGGCATTGGCTTATTCTGCCACGAATTCTCACACACAATGGGCTTGCCAGACTTTTATCCTATTGCCGATGCAGCAAGAATAGACAATCAAGGCATGGAATATTGGGACTTAATGGACGGTGGCGAATACACAAACAACGGCTTTTCGCCTACTCCTTACACGCCATGGGAGAAAGAAGTAATGGGCTGGACATCGCTGACAACGCTCGAAGACAAGGCGCAAACCGTTACACTGAAGGCTGATGAGGCACGCAAGATAGAAAGCGAGAACAGCGACGAGTACATTATCCTGCACAATATACAAGACAAGGACTGGCATTCAGGCATTGCAAAGTTAGGACACGGTATGTTGATTTACCGTGTAAACTATGGTAAAAGCAGCGTAAATATGTTCGACCACGTGAACGACACGCCAGGAAAGCCTGGCATGACAGTCGTTCCAGCTGACGGCGAATTGTTCTCAAGCTACACAGCAAAGACCAAAGAGGAACGCAAGAGATACAGAGAAAGCCACAAGGGCGACCCATTCCCTGGTGAGAAGGCAGTAACGGAACTGTTGGAAATAAAGTTGAATTTGAGTACTCTCAAGAAACCATTCTATAATATTACGGAAGATGAAAAGGAACAAACCGTTACTTTCAACTATTTGAAGAAGTCAGACCCAACAGGCATCAACACAATAGCTACGGATAGCGAACCTGCCAACGAAAGAATCTACACACTTGACGGACGATATGTGGGTACAAACCACACAGCCCTGCCACAAGGTATATATATAAAAGGTGGTAAGAAGTTCGTGAAGTAAAACCTGCTGTAAGCATTAGACTTTTGAAATCTCAACGAAATAAAATATATTTAATCAACATTATCAATTAAAATTAATTTAATTATGAACAAATTTTTACGCAATGCATTCGTTGCCGTGTTGGCAATGGTGGGCACAGCTGCCTATGCACAAACAGTGGTAACATTCAACCCAAGTGAAACAAAAGGAACAACGAGTGCAAATGGTACACCCGACAAAATGGAAAAAGATGGTATTACCATTGAATCTACAAATGCGGCCTTTAATGCTAAAGGCAACAAGCATTACAGATTTTATCAGGATTCAAAGACAACCATAACATCAACTGTTGGCAATATCACAAAGATAGAGTTTGCTTGCGAAGTTAATAATGAGGGTAAGTATGGAGCTAATGGCTTTGAAGGTGTAGAAGGTTATACCTTTACAGAAGATAAAAAGACAGGAACATGGACAGGCGATGCAGCTGCTGTTGAGTTCGCAGCTAAGTATCAGGTTCGTGCAACTAAGGTTGTCGTAACCATTGGCGCTACTGACCCAAATACAGTTGCACCTCCTTCTATCGAAGGTGTTACTCCTTTCTTGGACAAAACAACCGTAACACTTTCGGCTGCTGAAGGCACAAAGATTTATTATACAACCAACAACGAAGCTCCTACAACTGCTTCTACATTGTATAGTGCTCCTTTCGAACTTACTGCTACGACCACTGTAAAGGCAATTGCAGTAAAGGACGGAAAGCAAAGCTCTGTTGCTGAAAAGACTTTCACAAAGGAAGAACTTGCTGTTGCAAACTCAATTGCAGAATTTAAGGCTATCGGCAAAGACAAGAAAGCTATATTGAAACTTGTTAATGCAAAGGTACTTTACAAATGGACATTAAGCAGTGGCAGCATCAGTATTTATGTTCGCGACCACTCCGGTGCAATTCTTTTCTACAAGCACACACTGGGCTTGAAGGCTAACGAAGACCTTAACGGCGAAATCGTGGGTCAATACACAGAATACAATGTTACTCCTGAGCTGATAGAAGTAGCTGGCGTTACCAACCTCGATAAGCTCAACCACGTTGAAGGTGCTGCTGCTGAACCAAAGGTTATTGCTCCTGCTGCCGCAATAGATAACCTTTGCGACTTGGTTAAGTTGGAAAAAGTTAAGATTACAGCCGAAGAATCAAAGAGATATTACGTTGTAGACGGCGAAAAGAAGGTACAGCTTTACAATGGTTTCCAACTTTCTGCTTTCAACGATATGGCACAATTCGTTGCAACAGGCGAATATGATGTTGTTGGTATTGTTGCTTCTGTTTACAAAGGTGTACCATCAATCAACCTCATTGAGGTTAAAAAGGTTGTTCCTAATGCTATCGACACCGTTCAGGCAGCTCAAAACGAGAATGCTCCAATGTACAACCTCGCTGGTCAGCGCGTAGGTAAGAACTACAAGGGTGTAGTAATTCAGAATGGTAAGAAGTTCATGAACAAGTAATTCTGTATTACATTATTATATATAAGAGGCGTTCCCTACGCAGGGTGCGCCTCTTTTTTGTTTCCTTGCATGGGGGAGTTGATTTTCTTTTTTTGTTTGAAGCAACTACAAGCAGTTTTTCTTTGTTTTGTAAAGATAATTTGGAAGAAAAACGGTAATTTCGATTTTGCACTGCAAAAGCGGCTCTTTTGCGCTGCAAAACCTACGCTTTTACCGTGCAAAAGAGCCGCTTTTGGAATGCAAAACAATAGGTTTTGTAAAGTGTTGGTAATAAAGATGTTATGCGATAGAATTGTTTGTGAAAATTCTTTACGGTTTTATTGCCTCTTTTTTGTCTATAAAACAAGTTTTTTTCACTAAACTTTTGCTATTCTCACTATGTGCCTTTACAATTTAGTAAAAGCGATAATAATGTATAAAAAGTAGCAATAAAATTCTTGTTTATAAATATTATTTGTACCTTTGACCAATAATGTAGGTTGTTTACACCTATCACATAAAAAGCATATAAGTATTTGATAGTTAAGTATAGACATAAAAACGAGAGAATTATGGGATACCTTAAATTTGAAAAAGCTTTGATGACGAACCTGCAAGATTCCCTGCCGAGAGAGTTGTTGCGCACAAATCGGTCAGGAGCATATTCTTGTTCTACAATCGTAGATTGCAATACCAGAAAGTATCATGGGCTTTTGGTTGTGCCTGTTCCCGAATTAGACGACGAGAACCACATACTGTTGAGTTCGCTCGACCCAACAGTGATACAGCACGGAGCAGCTTTCAACCTCGGACTGCATAAGTATCACGGAGGAAATTATAGCCCGAACGGACACAAGTACATTCGTGAATTTGATTGCGATAAAGTACCTACCACTGTATATAGGGTAGGTAATGCGGTGCTGAAAAAGGAAGTAGTGTTGCAATGCTACGAAGAACGCATACTTGTGCGTTACACTTTGCTGGAAGGGCAGGGCACAACCTTGTTGCAGTTCCGTCCTTTCCTCGCTTTTAGAAGCGTGCGCGAGTTTACCCACGAGAATGCTGCCATAAACCGTGAATACCACAATGTTGAAAACGGAATAGCCACTTGCCTTTACGAAGGCTATCCGCAACTGTTCATGCAGTTCTCAAAAGACAACGAGTTTCATTACGAACCTTATTGGTATCGTGGCTTGGAATATCCAAAGGAACAAGCCCGAGGCTACTATTCAGACGAGGATTTGTATGTTCCCGGCTATTTTGAAATGAAGATAAAGAAAGGCGAAAGCATTGTTTTCTCTGGCTCAACGTCGGAGATAAAGACATCTACGCTAAAGCGAATCTTCGACGACGAGATTGAATTCCGACCTCCGCGCGACAACTTCTTCCATTGTCTTGTGAATGCTGCCCACCAGTTCCACAACCGAAAGAAGAACGACGACCGCTACATACTTGCGGGTTACCCTTGGTTCAAGTGCAGGGCACGCGACCAGTTCATTGCCTTGCCCGGACTCACACTAAGCATTGAGGAGCAAGATTACTTTGAACTTGTTATGGAAACCGCCGAAAGAGGCTTGCGGGAATTTATGCAGAACGAACCGCTGACGGTAGAAATACAGGAAATAGAGCAACCCGATGTGATTTTGTGGTGCATCTGGGCAATTCAGCAATATGCAAAAGAAGCAGGGAAAGAGAGCTGCTTGAAACTCTATGGCGACTTTCTGCGAGATATGATAGCCTATATTGAAAACGGAAAGCACCCCAACTTGTTCTTGCATACCAACGGTTTGCTGTACGCAGAAGGCAAAAACAAGGCTATAACATGGATGAATGGCATGATAGACGGCAAGCCTGTAAACCCACGTTCGGGCTATATCGTAGAGTTTAATGCCCTTTGGTATAACGACATAAAGTTTGTAGCGTGGCTTTTTAGCGACACTTCCGAAACCGAGTATACAGCACATTTGGAAGAAATGGCAAGTTTGTGCAAGGACGCATTTGTTGCAACGTTCTTGAATAATTACGGTTATCTGTACGATTATGTAGACGGAAACATGGTAGACTGGAGCGTTCGCCCGAACATGATATTGGCTGCTGCGGTCGATTATTCGCCGTTAGAGCAGAGTCAGAAGAAGAGTGTGGTGGACATTTGTACACGCGAACTGCTTACACCGAAAGGTTTACGCTCGCTTTCGCCAAAGAGTGGGGGATACACGCCCGTCTGTGTAGGCGACCAAGACCACCGCACCCGTGTCTATCATCAGGGCACAGCGTGGCCGTGGTTGGGCGGTTTCTATCTCGAAGCCTGCCTGAAGCTTTACAAGCGCACCCGCTTGAGCTTTGTTGAACGACAGCTGATAGGCTACGAAGACGAAGTTATGAGCCACTGCTTGGGCACTATTCCCGAGTATTTCGATGGCAATCCGCCCTATTCGGGACACGGTGCAATATCGTTTGCAATGAATGTTGGAGAGGTGTTGCGCACGTTGGCACTGCTCGAAAAGTATAAATATTAAGATTAGGAGGACACAAAATGAAAGTATTAATGTTCGGTTGGGAGTACCCACCACATGTATTTGGCGGATTGGCGACTGCTAATTTTGGTATTTCGGAGGGCTTGCACGCACAGGGAGACATAGAGACTACGCTCTGTCTGCCGCACCCTTTTGGCGATGAAGATAAGACTTTTGCCAACATCGTGGCGATGAATTGCGTGCCCATTGTGTATCGCGACATCAATCACGACTACCTGAATTGGCGATTGGGCGACATTATGGACACCGACTTATATTACAAGTTGCGCGATAATATCTACGCCGATTTCAGTAATATGAACGTGAGTGATATTGGCGCAATGGAGTTTGCGGGTGGCTATCCTGCCAATTTGCACGAAGAAATAAACAACTATTCCATTATAGCAGGTGTGGTCGCACGTGCCATGGATTATGATATTATCCACGCCCACGACTGGCTTACCTTCCCAGCAGGTATCCACGCCAAGAAGATATCGGGCAAACCGCTGTGCATTCACGTGCATGCGACCGACTTCGACCGCTCTCGAGGCAAGGTAAATCCTACGGTCTATGCGATAGAGAAAGACGGAATGGACAATGCAGACTGCATTATGTGTGTGTCGGAACTTACCCGAAAAACCGTTATCAAGCAGTATCATCAGAACCCAGAAAAGGTGTTCACGGTGCACAACGCCGTATATCCGTTGCGAGAAGAGGTGGCAAATCTGCCACGACCTTCACACAAAGGAAAGGAAAAAGTGGTAACCTTCCTCGGTCGTATCACGATGCAGAAAGGACCAGAGTATTTTGTCGAGGCTGCCAATATGGTGCTGCGACGCACACGCAACGTTCGTTTCTGTATGGCAGGGTCGGGCGATATGATGAACCAAATGATAACTTTGGCTGCCGAACGAGGTATTGCCGACCGTTTCCACTTCCCCGGTTTTATGAAAGGCGACCAAGTTTATGAGTGCCTGAAGGCATCAGATGTCTACGTCATGCCTTCGGTGAGCGAACCTTTCGGTATATCTCCTTTGGAGGCAATGCAATGCGGAACGCCCACCATTATTTCAAAACAAAGTGGCTGTGCCGAGATTTTGAACAACTGCATAAAGGTGGATTACTGGGACATAGAGGCGATGGCAGATGCCATGTACTCTATCTGCCACAACGAAAGTATGTTCGAGTACTTGTCGGAAGAAGGAAAACGAGAGGTAGACAATATAACGTGGGAGAAAGTAGGTGCGTGGATTCGCGAACTTTACCTCCGCACATTGGGGTGGAAACATTAGGCGAGAAAGGCTGTATCAATCAAAATCAACAACATTTAAAACCAAAAGACAATGAAAACAATTTGCTTATACTTCGAGATACATCAAATTATTCACTTGCGTCGTTATCGTTTCTTCGATATTGGCACAGACCATTACTATTACGACGATTACGAAAACGAACGCAGCATTACCGATATTGTGCAACGCAGCTATATGCCTGCCCTCGACACACTGCTGCAAATGATAAAAGACAGCAACGGTTACTTCAAGGTAGCACTCTGCCTTTCGGGTGTGGGTATAGAGAGTTTGGAGCAGTATGCACCCGAAGTGATAGAGAAAATACAGGAGCTTGCCAAGACAGGTTGTGTGGAATTTCTTGCCGAACCCTATTCGCACGGCTTGGCAGCATTAGGCAATGAAGACAGCTTCAAGGCAGAAGTGAAACGGCTGAGCAAGAAGATTAAGGAGTATTTCGACTACACACCGAAGGTGTTGCGCAACTCTTCGCTCATTTACAGCGACGAGATTGGACGAATGGCTGCCGAGATGAAGTTCAAGGGAATGATAACCGAAGGCGCAAAACACGTATTGGGTTGGAAGAGTCCTCATTATCTTTACCATTGCGCAATCGCACCACAGCTGAAGCTTATCTTGCGCGACGTAACCCTGAGCGACGATATATCGCTCCGCTTCAACAACTCGGAGTGGGAGGGATACCCACTGTTTGCCGACGACTACATCAACAAGATAGCATCGCAACCCGACGAAGAGCAAATCTACGGTATCTTTATGAACCTTACCGCATTGGGCATTGAGCAGCCCTTGCACAGCAATATACTTGAGTTTTTCAAGGCTTTGCCCGAATGTGCCCGCCAGCGTGGCATAAGTTTCTCTACCCCTACGGAGATTTGCGAACGTGCCAAGAGTGTGGGAGAGCTTTCTGTTCCTTATCCGTTAAGTTGGCGCGACGAGGAACGCGACGTTAGTACGTGGCTTGGAAACTCTATGCAGCGCGAGGCGTTCAATAAGCTGTATAGCATCGCCGACAGAGTGCGCATTGCCAACGATTCGCGCATTAATCAGGACTGGGACTATCTGCAGGCGAGCGACAACTTCAGTGCAATGAGCACAAAGCCTGTGCCTGTGGGCGTAGACCGTGGCATTTACAGTACGCCGTTCGATGCTTTCACCAACTATATGAATATCTTGGGCGACTTTATCAGTCGTGTAGATGCGCTCTATCCTGCCGATATAGACAACGAAGAACTGAACGCTCTGCTGACTGCAATACGCAATCAGGCGAGCGAAATAGAAACAAAAGAGAAGGAAAAAGTGTTGTTGAAAGCCAAAGCAGAGAAGCTGGCGAATGAAAACGACAAGTTGCGGGCAAAGTTAGAACAATACGAGAAGAGCGATAAACCAAAGAAAACAAAGGCAGCAACAACGAAAAAGACTGCAAAGAAGTAAGAGCGAAGGCAAGCATTGGTGTTTGCCAAAACTTTAAAATAGCAAGAAACATTTGCGGGATTGTCCTTGAATGGGCAATCCCGCATTGTTTTTTAAAAGGCAAATCCCCTAATGGAATGATGGAAAATGTTCGTCTTGACTTTATGAAGAAAATACCATTGAAAAGTAGTATGAAAGCAGCAGTTTTGTAAAGATAATTCTCTTAAAAATTGATAACTGCGCTTTGACGTTGCGAAAGTGGCTCTTTTACGTTGCAAAACCTACGCTTTTACCGTGCAAAACAGCCGCTTTGGGAATGCAAAACAATAGGTTTTGCAAAGTACTGGTAATGAGGTTATTAAGCGAAAGAAACTCTTATGAAAAATATTTACATACTTTTCACCTTCTTTCCGCTTGTATTTAATGAATGAATATCGCTGTACTTTAAGTTTTATCGTGCAGCAATAGGCGCAAATTCAAGGATTCTGCACCGATAAACTATGCAGGTATGAGGAAGTTGATAACCTCTTTTTCCACCATTACCTTAAATGGACCAACAGGCGTTTTTGCCATCAGTCTGCCGTCTATGCCAATGAGCGTGCGTGGCTCTACGTGTATTGTGGCTTCTTGTGTGCGATAGGGGTGCACGCTTCTGTGGTTCAAGAACTTGCCACGCAGGAAGAGATAAATGCCTTCGAATAGCTGGGTTACTTCGGGGTGGTACACCACCGATACATCTAATTGTCCGTTGTAGGGCACTGCATTGGGCGTTTGTCCGTAGCCAAGGGCATTGCCTAAGCAGACAGTCATAACCTTACGCTTTATTTCGTCCGTATTTATTTTGATGTGCATATGGAAATCCAAACGTTGGAAAGCCAAGAGAATGAACGAGAAGATGAACGAAAGGCTGCGCGAACCGAACAGGTTGCGTGTGCGGCGGCGAAGGTTCATAATGGTGGCAATAAGTCCGATGTTGATGCAATTAAGGAAATAGCGGTGGCAACCTTCGCCCTCTCGGTTTTTGTAACGAATGCAGCCAAGGTCTATTTTGCGCACACGGCGTGCCTTCAACCACTCGATGGTCTGTTCGATATTGTCTTCGTCGAATCCCCAGAAATGGGCAAAGTCGTTCATAACACCATTGGGAATTACGCCCAATACGATGCTGTCGCGCACTTCTTCCTTCTCTTGCATCAGGCAATTGACGGTGTCGTTGAGTGCCGAATCGCCACCGAAGATAACGATGGTACGGTATCCGTTGCCTATCATCATACGGATAAGACGGTCTACACCTGCCGAACTTTCGCTCTGAATCATATCGAAAGCGATGTTGTGTGCTTTAAGGCAACGCTCTACACGCTCCCAACGCTTTTGTGGACTGCTCAGCAATCCGCCTTTCGGGCAATAAAGTATGCCCCATTTCTTTTCGTCTACCATATATATTATCTCGTTTGAACCGTTTTTTATGCTTTTTCGATGAGTGTCTGGACGTGTGCTATCTTTTCGTCCAATGGTGTTGCTGCATCTATCCAATGAATGTGGAACCCACGTCGCTCCATTCCTCTGAACCACGTCATTTGTCGTTTGGCAAACTGATGAATGGCTATTTCCAAGTTGTGGTACATCTCGTCGTAGCTTAATTTGCCGATAACGTATTGTGTAACGAACTTGTATTCCAAGCCATAATAAATAAGGTCGTCGGCAGGAATGCCCGAATCGAGCAATGCCCGTACCTCGTCGACCATACCTTCGTCTAACCTTGCCTTTAAGCGATGGCTTATTTTGCGGCGGCGTTCGTCGCGGTCGATGTCTACACCGATAATTATCGAATCGACAGCAGGCATCGAACGGTCGGGCGTAGGGTGTTCCAGCTCGTAGGTTTCTATCTCAATGGCACGAATGGCACGGTTGGTTGTATCAACATCGGTGCGGTTGTGCATTGCCGAATGGTTCTTTACTTTCAGTGCAGAAAGAATTTCGGTAAGTTCGCCGAGCGACTTTCCTGCTAACGAAGCACGCAGAGCATCGTTCTGCGGAACTGGCGAAAGAGCGTAACCCTTCAGCACTGCCTCGACGTAAAGCCCTGTTCCGCCACATAGTATAATGGGTTTTCCACGCTTGGCAATATCGGCATAGGCGGTTTGGAAGTCCTGCTGATACTGGAAAAGATTGTATTTTGTGCCCGGTTCGGCAATATCAATCAGGTGATAGGGCACTTTTATGCCGTTCACCTCATAGTCGGCAAGGTCTTTACCCGTACCAATGTCCATACGACGATACACTTGACGGCTGTCGGCACTGATTATTTCTGCCCCCATTGTAGCAGCTAATGCAGTGGCAAAAGTGGTTTTTCCGCTCGCCGTTGGTCCTATTATCGTAAGCATCTTCTCCATTTTATTGCACAAAAATAGTAAAAAAAAGCCATTCGGCAATAAACCGAATGGCTTTTTAATATGTTTTCTTATGAAATTGGAAGATTAGCCATTAACTTTTGCCATGTGCTTAATCAACTCTACAACCTTGTGTGAGTAGCCAATTTCGTTGTCGTACCAAGATACAACTTTTACGAATGTGTCTGTCAAGGCGATACCTGCCTTAGCGTCGAAGATAGATGTACGTGGGTCGCCGAGGAAGTCTGAAGAAACCACTGCATCTTCTGTGTAACCGAGAATACCCTTCAATTCGCCTTCAGAAGCTTCCTTCATGGCAGCGCAAATCTCTTCGTACTTAGCTGGTTTAGCCAAGTTTACAGTGAGGTCTACTACTGAAACGTCCAATGTAGGAACGCGCATAGACATACCTGTGAGCTTGCCGTTGAGTTCAGGAATAACCTTACCTACTGCCTTTGCAGCACCTGTTGAAGAAGGAATGATATTGCCTGAAGCAGCACGACCGCCACGCCAATCCTTCAAAGAAGGACCGTCTACAGTCTTCTGTGTAGCTGTTGTAGAGTGAACGGTAGTCATCAAACCGTCTGTGATACCAAACTTGTCGTTCAATACCTTAGCGATAGGAGCCAAGCAGTTTGTTGTACAAGATGCGTTAGAAACGAACTGAGTTCCCTTTACATATTTTTCGTGGTTTACACCGCAAACGAACATTGGGGTGTCGTCCTTTGAAGGAGCAGACATAACAACGTACTTAGCACCAGCTTCGATGTGAGCTTGAGACTTTTCCTTTGTAAGGAAGAGACCAGTAGACTCTACAACGTACTCTGCACCGATTTCGTCCCACTTCAAGTCAGCAGGGTTACGCTCTGCAGTTACACGGATAACGTTACCGTTTACGATGAGCTGAGACTTTTCTACATCAGCTTCGATAGTGCCATTGAAAATACCGTGCATAGTGTCGTACTTCAACATGTAAGCAAGATAATCAACTGGGCAGAGGTCGTTAATACCAACTACAACTACGTCCTTAGCGTTTGCCTCTTCAAGACTTGCGCGGAATACGAAACGACCAATACGGCCAAACCCGTTAATACCAATTTTAATCATTTGTCTTTATTTAAAGTGAATACTATATTACCTATAAGTTTATTTCAAGAGAAAAGTAATATTTTTTATCTCTTCGTATGCAAAGTTACAAAAAAGTTCTTATATTTGCAACCGAAAAGAGTATTAAACATTATTAAATAAAGATGTGTTGGTAGGATAACTTGACTTATGTTAATTGAAAAAGATTGTAGGTTTTCTTGCAGCATCGATTAAAATTTTATCTTATGGCTTTTATTAAAGAGTTCAAGGAATTTGCCATGCGTGGTAACGTAATGGACATGGCTGTCGGTGTTATCATTGGTGGTGCGTTTGGAAAGATTGTATCTTCGTTGGTAGACGATGTTATGATGCCGATTATCGGTGTACTGACAGGTGGCGTAGACTTTAGCAAAGTGAGCATAATGGTAGGCGATGCTGAAGTTAAGTATGGTATGTTTATTCAGAATGTCATCGACTTCCTCATCATTGCAGTTTGTATCTTTGCAATGATTAAGGGTATGAACAGCCTTTCAAAGAAGAAGGAAGAGGAACCAGCTGCGCCTGCAGAGCCTTCTAACGAAGAAAAGCTGCTTAGCGAAATTCGCGATTTGTTGAAGAACAAGTAATGGATATAGCCTCTTGAAAAGGTAAACTAAAACAATAAAGGCGCATCGAAAACGATGCGCCTTTATTGTTTCTATAGAATATTATTGATAGCGTTGATTTCCTTTTTCTTGCTTAAAGCTGATGCTGAAAACACCTTTGATTCTGTAAAGATAATTTCGTTGAAAAACGGTAATTGCGTTTTGGCATTGCGAAAGCGGCTCTTTTGCAACGCAAAACCTACGCTTTTACCGTGC
>OHBE01000571.1_pt1 | contig 40101 bp, 32 predicted proteins | sample 1577231 | NCBI WGS metagenome assembly OHBE01 (sample SAMEA3541506, study PRJEB24748) | human gut metagenome | biome: human gut; feature: human-associated habitat; material: faeces | place: China | collected 2012 | reverse complement strand
GGCGTTCAAAGTTGTTTAAATGTTTGCCCATAATGGATACTGGTTGCATCCCGCCAACTGTCAACTTTTTTCAGTACACGTCAGCAATCGCAGCTTTTGTGGTTCCGGAATTGTCGGAGATCGGCTGAGGTTCGAGACAGACGGTTGGGCGTATTATTCGTACTTTCGTGTATGATTTTCACACGCTGCACCGGATTATTATCCGGGGTTAGTCCACAGGCTGTCTGAATTTGGAATGCAGATAATCATATAGAATACAGAACAAGAACAAAGATGAGCGAAGAGCTGCAACACTTGTCACCGGGTGAACGTCTCTATCCCCTCTCCACCGATATGAAAGGGCTTCCCGATCGTTATTTGCACGGGGAAGTGTACGACCACGAACAGAGTGATGAGATCGGAGGAGAGGAAGAAGGCTTTCTTCCTCCTATGCCGGAGGAGCTTTCCAATGAGATCGAAGCTCCGTCTCTGCATACGCCGGAGGAGGTTTTGCTGCACTATTGGGGCTACTCTTCGTTCAGGCCTGTGCAGCTCCCGATCATCGAATCCGTTTTGGCAGGGAAGGACACATTGGGGCTACTGCCCACGGGTGGTGGTAAGAGTATCACGTTCCAAGTCCCCGGGCTGCTACTGCCGGGTTTGACTCTCGTGGTAACGCCACTGATTGCTCTGATGCGGGACCAGGTCATGGGATTGCGCCAAAAGGGGATCAAGGCGACAGCCGTTCATGCCGGAATGACGCGCGAGCAGATTATCACCACGCTGGACAACTGTATTTACGGCCGCTACAAATTTCTATACGTTTCGCCCGAACGTCTGGGCTCGGAACTTTTCCTCAGCCGTCTGCATGCTCTCAGGGTAAGTCTGCTGGTCGTAGACGAATGTCACTGTATATCCCAGTGGGGCTATGACTTCCGGCCGGCATACCTCTCGATAGCAGACATCAGGGAGGCCCTGCCGGATGTTCCCGTATTGGCATTGACAGCTACGGCTACACGGCCGGTGATCGACGACATACAACGCATCCTCCGATTTCCGGAGCCGAACGTGCTGAGAAAAAGCTTTTTCCGCCCCAATCTGTCGTATTCCATCCGCCGGACGGCAGACAAAGAGACGATGCTGCTGCATATCCTCAGCCGCGTGGACGGTTCGGCCGTCGTATACTGTCGCAACCGAGATAAGGCGCGCGATCTGGCACGCTTCCTCGGCGAAAACGGCTTCTCAGCCGATTTCTATCACGCCGGTCTCAACCATGTGACACGGGAAATACGGCAAAAAAGCTGGATGGAAGGGGAAACGCGGATCATCGTCTGCACCAATGCTTTCGGGATGGGGATCGACAAGCCCGATGTCAGATTGGTACTTCACATGGAAATGCCCTCTTCGCCGGAGGAGTATTTCCAAGAGGCCGGTCGCGCCGGTCGGGACGGAGAGAGGGCTTATGCCGTCTTACTGGCAGGGGAGGACGACATATTCAACCTGAAAAGGCGAGTGAGCAATGAGTTTCCTCCACGTGAATACATCGCCACGGTGTACAATCGGATTTGCAACTACCTGCAGATAGGAGAAGGAGAGGGATTCGAGCGATCTTTCGACTTCGACATCGATGCTTTTTGCCGGAATTTCAGGATGTTCCCAACACAAGTATTGGCTGCGATTCGCATCCTCGATGTAGCCGGGATTTGGGAGTATCGGGGGGAAAAGACGCGCTCGCGCCTGACAATACAGGTGCAGCGCGACGAGCTATACCGCATGAGAAGCGAACAGGCTTCCGACAGCGTGCTGACTGCCCTGATGAGGACATACGACGGGTTGTTTGCAGATTATGTTTCCATAGTGGAAAGCGAATTGGCCGAAAAGACAGGGCTTAGCGTCGATCAGGTCTATCAGCAACTCCTGCTTCTGAACAAAGCCGGCATAGTGAACTATATTCCACAAAAGAATCTGCCACGAATTTATTTTCTCACAAGACGTGAGGATGCAGAATTGCTCCAGATACCTCGTGCGGCTTACGAGGACCGTCGCGATCGGCTTAAAGCACGAATCGATCAATCGCTCCGCTACATAGAGGAAGAAAACACCTGTCGCAGCCGCATGCTCCTGGCCTACTTCGGCGAGGAGCAGTCCCACAACTGCAAGCTATGCGACGTATGTCTAAGGAGAAAAGACGGAGAACTGCACCATCATGAAGTGGACGACTTGCTACATTTCCTCGAGCAACGTTTGACCGAAGAAACACCCTACGTACTGATTGCGGATATCTGCCGAGAAGTGCATCACCATCCCGACGTCGTGCTCAAAGCAATACGCTTCGTCATGAAAGAATCCTGGCAGTACTCCACTGATGGCGATGCCGTCTTCCTGACGCACAAACTTCCCGGAGGACTGAACCTTTAGCCCCCCGTTTCGCTCTCCCTGCTCTACAGATTGCACCTTCTCCAATAGAATTATAGAAACCTTTGCAAAAAGAGAAGATTATCAAGAAGTATCTTTTTTGCTCACCTATCGAGCGTGTCGTACGGGTCATGGAGAAGCTTTAGAAGCATTCGGGTCCTTCATTTCCGATAATTCCGAATCCGAGCTCCGAGTCCTTTACGGTTTGCGAAGCTTACCCCGCTGCCTCCACCCCGAGGTTAATGGGTCGAAGAAATGAGGGCTTCATACGCTTGAAGCGTTCTTCCGCATAAACCCGGATTGTCGTTAGGTCTTACTTTTCTAACGTGAGTTCGATATAAAGGAATGGCACAACACATTGGTTATTAGTGTGTTTTATTTTCCACACAGTGTTTTTCAGACACTTATATTGCTTTCAGATGGCTTTTTATCTACATCTGAAGCCCAATGACTTGGAAGCCGCCCCTTCTTCCCGATCATTATGCAGCCGGAGAATCACAAAAGAGTATGATTTACAGCTACTTGTTATTTTTATGGTATGTTCGCTTAGATCGAACTGGCGTTGTTTTAAGTGGAATTTCGATCTATGGCAGTTCCTTTTCCCTCCACTTTTACCTCGCTTTTCTCCTCTCTGCAGATGCTTATTTGGAATCGTTCCAAACTCACCTTCGTTGTTGAAAACTTTTTTGGCGTATGATTATTGAGAGAGTCACTACTTTCGGGATCGCCCTTTTTTCCTCTCATAGAAGACCCGATAATGTACTGCCGGCTGAATTTTGGACACAAAAAAAGCCTTGCAGAAGTCTGAACTGCAAGGCTTTTTGTTTTGATTTTCTCAATCGAGGACAAACCCCTCCGGCAGGAAATCCGAGACGTCTCGTCCAAAGGAGATCAACTCGCGTACGGCACTCGAGCTGATGAAAGAGAGACGCGTGTCGGTACAAAGCAGAACGGTATCCACTCCCGAAAGATGACGATTCAGGTCGGCCAAAGTACGCTCGTACTCAAAATCAGATCCTGAACGAATACCTCGCACCAAAGCAGTGGCTCCGGTTTGGCGCACGAGATCGACCGTAAGCCCACTATAAGTAATCACCCCGATAGCAGGACGGGAAGCATAGTAGCGGGCTATCTGCTCTTGTCGCCGCTCTGCGGAGAAGAGCGTGCGCTTCTGTTCATTGATACCGATAGCGATGATCACCTCATCGAATATGGCCAGCGAGCGTTCGACGATGTCGGCGTGGCCGCGTGTGAAAGGGTCGAACGAACCGGCAAAGAGGGCGATATTCTTTTTCATATTTGATTCTTGAGAAATCGGGAGGATCGCTTAAAGCACATCCTCATCCACGACTAAGTTGTCAATGATAAACTCCTGACGCTCGCTCGTATTCTTTCCCATATAGAAAGTGAGCAGTTCCTTGATCTTATCCTCGCGCTTGAGGCTGACCGGCTCGAGGCGGATATTCTCCTCGCCGATCAAATCCTTGAATTGCTCCGGAGAGATTTCTCCCAATCCTTTGAAGCGGGTGACATCGGCTTTCTTGCCCAGCTGCTTCAGCGCGGCTTGCTTCTCGGCCTCACTATAGCAGTATATATCCGTCACCGGCTTAGGCATATCGGACTCCTGTTTCTTGCGTCCTCGTTTGGGGGTGGCTCCGAAGGTTTGTTTTTTGGATTCGGGCGGAAGGAAAACGCGGAAGAGAGGCGTTTCGAGGACATAGACATGCCCCTTGCGCACAAGGTCAGGGAAGAACTGAAGGAAGAAAGTGATGATCAGCAAGCGAATATGCATACCATCATCGTCGGCATCAGTGGCAATGATCACACGATTGTAGCGCAGGCCGTCCAATCCTTCCTCGATATTCAGAGCTGCCTGCAAGAGGTTGAATTCCTCGTTCTCATAGACCACCTTCTTGGTCAGACCGAAACAGTTGAGCGGCTTACCGCGCAGGCTGAACACGGCCTGATAGTTGGCATCCCGACACGTAGTAATAGAGCCGCTGGCCGAATTACCCTCGGTGATGAAAATGCTGGTACGCTCCGGTTCCTTCGCCTTGGGATCGTTGAGGTGGACGGTGCAGTCACGCAGTTTTTTGTTGTGCAGATTGGATTTCTTAGCTCGTTCGCGTGCCAATTTGGTGATGCCGCTCATTGCTTTGCGCTCGCGTTCGCTCTGCTGGATCTTGCGCAGCATCTCCTCCGCCGTTTCGGTATGGATATGCAGATAGTCGTCCAGTTCTTTCTTCAGGAAGTCGCCCACGAATTTTTGTATCGTAGGCCCATCCGGCCCCATGTCACGGCTACCGAGTTTGGTCTTGGTCTGACTCTCGAAGACAGGCTCTTCCACTTTGATACTGATAGCTGCGGCCATGCCGCTACGAATGTCGCTGTATTCGAAATTCTTGGAGTAGAACTCTTTGATCGTACGGGCTACGGCCTCACGGAAAGCACTCAGATGCGTCCCCCCTTGTGTCGTATTCTGACCGTTCACAAAGCTGTAGAACTCATCGCCGTACTGCTGCGTATGGGTGACGACGATCTCAATATCCGTATCGCTCAGGTGAATGATCGGATACAGTGCATCGCCCGTCATATTCTCGGCCAGGAGATCTTCCAAACCTTTGCGACTGAGGAATTTCTTCCCGTTGTAGAAGAATGACAATCCCGTATTCAGGAAAGTATAGTTCTTGATCATCGAAACGACGAACTCCTCCTGATACCGATAGTTGCGGAAGAGACTGTCGTCGGGCGTAAACCGCACTTCAGTACCGGAAGGCTCACCGGAAGGGACAGGATCGGTCTCCTCCAAGAGTTCGGCACGACTGTACCGTACGCGTTTGGTTTGTCCATCGCGCCATACCGTGACGACAAATTCGGTGGAGAGAGCATTGACAGCTTTGATGCCGACACCGTTCAGTCCGACGGATTTCTTGAAAGCTTTGGAATCGATTTTGCCCCCCGTATTCATCTTACAAGTGGCATCCACCAGCTTGCCAAGGGGGATACCGCGCCCGTAGTCACGAACGGTAACGGTGCCATTCTCGATCGTAATATCGATGCTCTTGCCGGCACCCATGACAAATTCGTCCACAGAGTTGTCCAGCACCTCTTTCAGCAGCACATAGATACCGTCATCGGCATGAGAGCCATCGCCCAGCTTACCGATATACATCCCGGGACGACGGCGAATATGCTCGTCCCATTCCAGCGTCTTGATGTCGCTCTCGATATACTCTGTCTGCAACTGTTTTTCTTGCTCCATAGCGTTCTAAATGAGGCCTAAAAGTACAATAAAATGTTGTGAACCGTGACCGATGCACGGTCTCTCCATGCTTGCCGATCTTCATGACCCGACAGTTGACGGATAAGCTCTGCATAGGAATAATTGTTAAAGGGTTAACATGATAATGAAAAGTTGTCAGTCCGTGAAGACCCCCGAGGAGTCCCTGTCGAGACCCCCGGGGAGTCTCCTATGGGATCCCTGAGGAGTCTCGGGTGGGACCCCTAAGGGGTCTCGGGAGGGATCCCTGAGGGGCCTTGGTGGAGATCCCTTAGGGGTGTGGATTCCCAAAGAAAGGGGAAGACGAAACTCCTCAAATATGATTCGCCCGAACAATGGGAGAGGATCTTATCCCCACACATATACTCCGCCGGTGCGGGCTATCCCCTATACCGGCAGAGTACATTATAATATATGCGGGGTTGCTCTCCGTTCGCATTATGTAGTAAATTTGCGACATGAAAGAAACTAACGCGGGAAGCGTATATAGTCCGGAGTTGATAGAATTTGCCACAGTGGGCGTTGAGTTCTGCGCTCTCGTCGAACAGGCAGCAGCTCACCGAACTACGGATTTCATCGACAAAGCTTCCAAAGTACTGCCCCTTCTCTATCTCAAGACAGCTCTTTTACCTCCATACGAATACAGCGAAGAAGTGGACTTCGTGGAGGAATACATCACGGAAGAATCCTACGAACAGGTACGCTCTGCCGTAGAGTCACTGTTGGGGTCATACGACTCTTTCCTCGATGCGCGACACAGCGATATGCAATACAGCGACACTCCCGTAGGAGCAAGTATAGGGGAATGTTTGGCCGACGTATATCAGCAGGTGGGCAATCTGCTCGGAGTCGTACGCCAATCGAACGACAGAGCCATCCCTCAAGCCATCGGCCGCTGCCTCACCTACTTCGGCGAATACTGGGGCAATCGGCTCTTGGCTGCAGCCGGTGCTCTGCACGAGCTGCGGTACAGTGAGGTGTATAGGACTTGGGAAGAAGAGGAGAGGGCTGAAGACTGACCCTCAAATACTGCCCTATGGCATATATAACAATAGAATCATGGTAGCCAGTATAGATAAAGAAGACGTTGCCGGCATGGAGGCAGAGATATTCCCCGGCACGATCCACCTGATCGACAAACCCCAAGCCATCCCCGAAGCCATAAGGCTGCTATCGGCCAGTCGCACGATCGGCTTCGACACGGAGACCCGCCCTTCTTTCGTCCGCGGTGCCCGTCCGTCCGTAGCTCTGATGCAGATGTCCACAGAAACGGACTGCTTCCTCTTCCGACTCAATATGATAGATATACCGGAGGAACTGCAACAGCTACTGGAGAATCCCGACATACTCAAGGTAGGGCTAAGCCTGAGCGATGACATGACGGTGATCAGACGGCGCAAACCGATCGAACCGGCAGGATTCGTCGAGCTGCAACGGCTCTGCCCTGCATATGGCATCCGCGATGCCAGTCTCCAGAAGATATACGCCATCCTTTTCGGCAGACGCATCAGCAAATCCCAACGGCTCACCAACTGGGAGGCACGCACGCTGACCGCAGCCCAGCAGTCCTATGCCGCACTCGATGCCTGGGCTTGCCTGCGCATATTCAATCAGCTTATGACACTTCCCACCCCTACCCCTGTACAATTCGCCCTCTTATGACAGCCCTACCCTCCATCACGCTACTACCGAACAAAGAGGAATCCGTCAGACGATTCCATCCGTGGATCTTCTCCGGTGCCATAGCATCGATAAGCGGCAATCCTGCCGAAGGAGATCCGGTTCGCATCTTTTCCTCCAAACACGAACCTCTCGGAGTCGGCCACTATGAGAAAGGAAGCATAGCCGTGCGGATGCTTTCCTTCGATGTCGATACGGTACTCGATGTCTCTTTCTGGGAAGAACGGCTCTCTGCCGCTTTCCGACTGCGTTCGGCTCTGGGGCTGATCCGCTACGATGATCCGAGATCAAAGAATACGGCCTATCGCTTAGTGCATGGAGAAGGAGATGGCCTTCCCGGCCTTATTATAGATGTATATGGACATACGGCTGTGATGCAGGCACACAGCGTAGGTATGCACCACGCACGAAAGGATATAGCGAAGGCTCTTATAGCGACGACTACAGGCTTGGTAGATGCCGTTTATTACAAGTCGGACAGTACTCTACCATTCAAAGCCGGACTGGAATCGGCCGATGGCTTCCTGATCGGTTCAGCACAAGCCGAAGCAGAGTACGAAAACGGACTTCTCTTCCTGCCCGACTGGATCAAAGGACAGAAGACGGGGTTCTTTATCGACCAGCGAGAGAACAGGGCCTTGCTGGAGGAGTATGCCTCCGGACGCAAGGTGCTCAATATGTTCTGCTATAGCGGTGGTTTCTCCCTGTATGCAATGAGAGGAGGAGCATACAAGGTACACTCGGTGGATAGCTCGGCCAGAGCCGTGCATCTGTTGGAGAAAAATATGGCACTGAATTTTGCCGGAGACGATCGTCACGAATCTTATGCCGCCGATGCTTTCCATTTCCTTGACGAGATGGCTGTCGGAGCTTATGATCTGATCGTACTGGATCCACCGGCTTTTGCCAAACATCGCAAAGTGCTGCGCAACGCGCTGATAGGTTACCGCAAACTGAATGCAGCAGCTTTTCGCAAGATTGCTCCGGGAGGTGTGCTCTTCACCTTCAGCTGTTCGCAAGCGGTCAGTCGGGAGGAATTCCGTTTGGCGGTCTTTACTGCAGCAGCATCGGCCGGCAGAAAGGTGCGAATACTGCATCAGCTTACCCAACCTGCCGATCACCCCATCAACATCTATCATCCGGAAGGCGAATACCTGAAAGGGCTTGTTCTCTACGTAGAATAACTACATCGAGGAATAAAAGTCCCGGCCCTATGCCTCATGCCGTCCTTGGTGGGAATAAAGGATCAATGGTAACGATCGTAAAGCCGCTCCAATTCGCCTGACAAGCGAAGCCGCTCGAACCAACTATTGAGACTGTCCTGCAAGGAGGTTGCACTTCGGCGCACCAACCATGCCTGTCGCAGTTCGAAAGAGAGCGGTACACTGCAGTCCAACGCAGGGAGGAGTTGTCCCAACTTCTTAGCTTCATGTTGGTTACAGACGGTCAGATCGATGTCGTCCGATGCCACCATCATGGCCAACTGCTCTGCAGAATAAGTGGGATCGGTTCGTATATATATACTATCCCCGATTTCCTCGGACAGGTGTTTGACGAACAACCTCGCCGGAGAGCCTTCCGGAATGGTCACCGTCCGTCCGGACAAATCGATCTGGCGACGAATCAGGGCAGTATCGGATCGACGTTGTACCAGATAAAGCCGTCCAAGGTGTATCGGACGAAGAAAGCGGTAGTGGACGGTGTCCGTTACAGCCGTCAGCGGAATGTCTTGTGCAATGATGTCGCATGCACCTCGTCGCAACCTTTCAAGGCTCTCTTTCCAATTCTTTTCCAGACCGATTTCTATCCGAATGCCACTGATTTCCGATAAACGACGTACCACATCGTAAACAAAACCGGCGGTGGAATCCTGTCCCACATAATAGTCACTGTCATTGTATCGGGCAATGATCCTCAGCACTCCTTCTCGGTGAATATCAGGATAATCACGCAACGAATCGACAGCGTCCCCACCGGCAGCTCCTCCTCTACCACAGTGGCGCAAAGCAACCATCACGATAAGGACAGAGATCAGTAAAACGCCGTAGAGAGCAATCTGTTTCTTCATTTCCATTTATTTATTGAAGTCGATGGCAATACCCATACGCAGACCACGAGGGTTGTACGGCGTATGCACCAAAGAGAAACGCTTGCTATCCATGAAAGCCTCAGCCAGATTGTACATTTCAAAGAAGAAACGTGAGCGCTTGAGGTGGATATTCACATAAGCATTCATCAGAGGGAAAGACCCTCCCACCTTTATCTCTTGTTGCGTGGTGAATTGCTGTACGGCGGGTTCATAATACGGAGCATAGTAGGAGGAATGAATGCGAGCATCCACTCCCGTCTGTATACGCATCACCTTGGTACTGCTCGGCAGACGGAAGTCCAAATAGAGATTGCCATAAGCCGCCAGCTTCGGTAAAGGCAAAGCCGTACGGTTGCTACTTGTTTGATAAGCCGCTTCCACTTCCCATCCCAAAGCACCCCATCGGTAGGCATGTGCTATCCGCCCTTCGAGGACTTGTATGGGAGAAGAGACCTGTTGGGGGAAAGCCGTATGGTCGAAATATATATAGTTCTTGAGCGTAGCGGATTGCAACGTCAAGGTCGTACCCCAGTCCTTCAGACGAAGAGAGCCACCCAATCTGAGTTGCTGGATGAAATCGAACGATTCGTCCCACCAGTGCACAGTACCATGATGATGACGTAGAAAGTAGCCCGGACGAGTATTGAGAAGTTGCCCCCAAGCTTCCATTTCCGTCTTCCGACGAAGGAGATCGAACGCTGTACTTAATCGTCCTCTGAGTTTGAATGCTCCGGCATCGCTCCCGACAACCGACAGCTCTCCATCGGCTGCAAAGTTGAGATATTTCCCCCCTCGTCGGCTGATCTCTCCCCCGACATAAGTGCTGAACTCCCTGTCCGTAGGGGGTACACCGACTACTGAATCTTGTAGCGTATAAAACCTATTCTCCAACCTGACATAAGCCGTCAGGCCGAACTTAGCCCAGCGATGGAAACCTTCCCGCAAAGAAAGAGCCAGCGTATTGTGGTACTCTTCCATACGAGTGGTGTCGTTCGGCAGCGTGATCACCTCTCCGGCATCATTCAGTCGTTTGATAAACAGATTGGGATAAATCGAATCGTCCAAAGGATTCTTGACCTTGAAGCGACGGCGACTTTTGGTATAATTGAAAGTGTGGGAAATACTACCCACGGGCACGAATACCATCGTATCGATCAAATGGGGAGCCTCGAATTCATTGCCATCATAATACTCGGTCTGTCCCTCACGATAGAAACCGAGGTTGTAGCGATGGGTCAGACGAGCCGTTCCTTGCCGAAGCGAATTGAACATATTATTGCCGGGAAACTTCACCGGAATATCCGTCGATACGAATTCGTTCGTTCCATTGGCAAAATTACCCGGATGGATCACGTAGTCATCATTCGTAATCCCCCCATTCTCCGTCATCAGACAGTAATTGTTGCCCACATAAGCATAGGCTTCGTAACGGTCGGAACGGTAGCTGCCGAAGAAACGGTAGGAGATGGCTTTCGTCTTGTTGGAGTTGTAGAAACCGTTGCTGTAGATATAATCCACATCGTTACCAATGTTGATTCGCTTGCCTATATTCAAAGCCAAAGTAGAACGCAGCTCTTCCTCTCGCGTCTGATTGTCGCCATGCCGGAGATAGAGCACCTGAGTGGTAGGACTCTTGGTATCGTAGAATCGGGCTGTAAAAGGATCTATCAGCATACCGTGAAGCCCGTACATATACATGAACTGCGGATGATAGAGCGGACGATCGAAGAACATCTTGCTCTCCCACGGAGAGTTCAGATTGCCCAAATAACCGATGGCAAGCGAACGTCCTTCGGCTTTCACTCGATTGTAGAAACCGAGCATAGCCGTATCGATGTGAGAGCGCAAGAGATCGCCCGTATTGGGATTCAACGTATAGACCTTGAGTTTATCCCCCCGAGCGATCTGCTCTTCTTCGGTAGGTTCCTTTACCTCCTTGCCTTCGAAATCAAACTGATAATCATGTTGTGCAAGAACAGGAATCACTGCAAACCACAGCGATACCACAGCACAAACAATTCTCCTGATACTTCCAGCCATCAACATAGTCACATTACCAGCCACCGGAGGCTCCACCGCCGCCGAAGCTACCTCCACCGAAGCCACCGCCGCCAAAACCACCTCCGAACCCTCCACTACGGCCTCCACGACCAAGTAGCGAACCCAGCAGGATACCTGTAGCAGCGGCTTCAGCATCATTATTGTCTCGGTACTCTTGGGTATGATTCTCTCCGCAGTACAGACAGCGCCATTCCTTGCGGATCATCATCCCTCTATCGGTACGCACACGCTTCTCTCCCATGTAACGCAGGGCAACCGTTCCACAGTTTGGACACCGCTTGTACGATGTCCCCGGATGATCGTAACCTATTATCTGTGTATGGTCGCAGGAAGAGCAAGCATAGACTCTGAAGTCCCGACTCTTGAGTTTATGCTCCATCTGCTGAGAGGGACTGAGATAACGATCTTCCTCCAAACTTTGATCAAGCAGATGTACCGAATGCTGATGGCAGCACGGACACACAGCCATCTCTTTCTTCAGTTTGTTCTGTCGCGATTTGATGATGGCCATCACCACAATAAATCCCGGAGGGAAAAGTAGCAAAAAGACACATCCCAGCATCGATATTCGCCTGCGAAGGAATTCATATTCCTCCACTGCCGTTGCTCGTGGATATTGCCTGCGATATGAAGTCAGCTGATAGAGTACCGAGGCCGAAGCGAGGAGCATAAAGAAGCAATAGAATATAAATATGGTACCCCAGCTCACTCTGGAAACAGCAGACCGATCTCCTCCGTCAGGCTTCACATCATAGGATCCGTCCAATACCTGCTGAACGGCAAGAACTCCCTCGGACAAACCTTCGGCATAGTTCCCCGATCGAAAATGAGGGATCATGCGATCATGTATGATACGGCTCAGCAGACCATCGGGCAAGTAACCTTCCAGGCCATAGCCCGTCTCAAAGCGTACCCGCCGCTGATCCAGCACGAGTACGAGCAGGAGGCCGTTGTTGTTCTTTTTATTACCGACTCCCCATTGACGTGCCAGCTTCAAGGTAAAATCCTCCAATGGAGCATCACCGATAGACGGAAGAGTAACGACGGCAAACTCAACGGCATGACTGCTGCGGATGGCTCGCAGCCGTCCGTTCATCACCTCCTCCTGTGCATTGCTGAGCAAGCCTGCTTCGTCCGTCACGAGTCGAGTGCTATCGGCAAGTTGGACGTTAGGTACATCTTCCGGCTTATATACCCGTTGCGCCGTTACACATGGATGCAGCAGAAAGAAGAAAAAGGCCGTTAGGGAAAAAGGCCACACTGCAAGGCTCCGAAACCCGATCTTTGATGAACGCATCATTCGCAAGAGCGAAAAAGAGGACTAGAATTTTACCTGAGGGGCTTTCTCTGCACCCTCATCAGCCTTGAAGTAGGGACGCTGATCGAAATTCATCATACCCGCAATGATATTGGCCGGGAATCTGCGCACAGCCACGTTATATGTCTTGGCTATGGCATTGAAGTCCTGACGTGCTACCGTGATTCTGTTTTCCGTACCCTCAAGTTGCACTTGCAGATCGCGGAAATTCTGGTTAGCCTTGAGATCGGGGTAACGCTCCACTACGACCATCAAACGGGACAAGGCACTCGATAGCTGATCCTGTGACTGCTGAAACTTAGCCAAGTTCTCTTCCGTCAGATTGTCGGCATTGATATTCGCAGCAGTGGCTTTGCTACGTGCTTCGATCACGGCAGTAAGCGTTTCGCTCTCGTGAGCAGCATAGCCTTTGACGGTCTCTACGAGATTCGGGATCAAGTCCAAACGACGTTGATATTGGTTTTCCACTTGACTCCAAGCCGTATTGACGGCTTCCTGCTTGTCCACGAAGCCGTTGTATTTGAGCACACCCCAGCTAAATAGCAGGACAAAAACTGCAATAATGGCAATGATGATTACTGTTCCTTTTTTCATATTCATTCTATGTTTACGTTACTATTAGGTTTATCTGAATGTACTACTTACGACGTCTGACAGGCGTTTTGTCTTTCTTGACCGACCAGCCGAAATAGCCGAGAAAGTCCCCAAGCGAGAAGTATTCGCCATGCGAATATGCCAGCAGGTTTGCTTTCTCCATATCGAAAGAACCTGTCTCCGGGTTGATATATTGTTCGTCGGCACGGATATTGACCACATCGGCCATAAACATGTCATGGCTACCGAGTGGAATGACCTGTCGTACCTTGCACTCTATGCTGACCGGCGATTCGGCCACCAAAGGAGCTTTGATCAGCTTGGCCGGCTCCACGGTAAGGCCTGTCTCGGCAAACTTGTCATAGTCCTTGCCCGAACGGACACCGCACCAGTCCGTCTGTCTGGCCATGCCGACCGTAGTCAGGTTCAAACCGAACTCGCCACTCTCTTTGATGAGAGCATAGGAGTGACGCTCCGGGCGAATACTGACATAGCACATAGGCGGCTGGCTGCATATCGTCCCCACCCAACTGGCCGTAAGCAAATTATAATCCTCCGGCCGGGAGCCACAACTCACCAATATGGCCGGTAGCGGATAGATAAGTGTGCCGGGTTTCCAATCTTGTCTCATTGTTTCGTTCTTAGAAAACTTACGCAAACTATAGCAACTCGATGCGGTCACCGGCTAGTTTTCGCTCGCAGTAGTCGCATCGAAGGGTGCACTGCTCGGCATCTATCACACGGAATCGGGTTTGCATCGGTTCGTTGTTCGTAATACACTTCGGATTCGGACAACGGACGAGACCCACAATCTCGTGTGGTACTTCCACCTGACGTTTTTCTACAACTTCATAGTCCCGAATAATGTTCAGGCGCACATTCGGGGCAATAAGAGCGATGCGGTTCAATTCCTCCTCTTCGAAAGTCTTGTCCTCTATCTTGATAACTCCTTTCGAACCATGGCTCCGACTGCGCAAATTGTTGCCGATGGTGATCCGCTTGTCCAAATCATCCAGTTGCAGGAGAGTAGCCACCTTGAACAGTTTCGTCGGGGGGATATGGTCTATCACGATGCCGTTTCTAATCGCGGCCACGAGCATTTCTTCCTTTTTCATTACAATATCTGCTTAGTTTGCAACGTCTATGCCGAGCACTTCACAAATGATGGACTGCCTCGTATAAAGCCCGTTCAGTGCTTGCCGGATAAAGTAGGCTTTGGGATTGTCATCCACATCATAGGCAATCTCCCCCACACGAGGTAGCGGATGCAGTACGCGCAGATTCGGACGGCTGTCGGACAGCATAGCGTTGGTCAGCACATAGACATCTTTGACCCGTTCATATTCCTCCAGATCCGTAAACCGCTCACGTTGTACTCGTGTCATGTAGAGAATGTCGCAGTTATTGATCACCTCTTCGTCGAAATGTTTGGTTTCCGTATAAGGCAGATCATGCTCTCGACAAAACTGCTTGTATTCTTCCGGAAGAGACAGCTCTTCGGGAGCAACGAAGATGAAACGAGGGCGGAAGTGCGACATACCCTCTATCAGAGAATGGATAGTACGTCCATACTTGAGATCCCCTACCATAGCGATAGTCCTGTCATACAGCGTGCCCTGTGTTTTGCGAATGGAATAGAGATCCAATAAAGTCTGTGAAGGATGCTGGTTGGCTCCATCGCCGGCGTTGACTACCGGCACACGGCTTACCTCCGAAGCATAACGAGCCGCCCCTTCCAGATAGTGGCGCATAATAATCAGATCGGCATAGTTGCCCACCATGGAAATGGTATCCTTGAGCGATTCGCCTTTCGTAGAGCTGGAGGTGGATGCATCCGAAAAACCAATGATACGGCCTCCGAGGCGGTTCACAGCCGTCTCAAAACTCAGGCGCGTACGGGTAGAAGGCTCAAAGAAAAGAGTGGCTACGACCTTACCCTCCAAAAGGTGCCGATTCGGATTCTTTTCGAATAGCTCTGCCCGATCAAGAATGCGAAGAATATCCTCGGCCGAACACTGGTCAATAGATACGATATGCTTCATCTTTTAAGGAGTATAATTGAATGATATGGACGGAAGCAAAGCTCACTTCAAAGCGAAAGAAGCTTTAACCGTTATGCTTGCCGTCTTCATCTTGGAAGACGTATTGAACGAACCTCCCCAGCTATAATCTTCGTTCGAATTGAGCCCCACTATCTGGAACACGCCCATCGAAGAAGATAGCATCTTACCCACGGAGGAACCGCTCCCCTCCGCAATGACCGAAGCACGATTGAAAGCGTCTTCGGAGGCATTGCGCAGCATCTCCACCTTCAGATCATTGAGCTTGGTGTAGTAATAGGCCGGACGGTCGGAGGTAATCTCTACTCCCTGATTGATCAGCTCCGTTATATCGCGAGATATTTTCTCCACATGTTCGATGTCCTGTGAGGTCACCGTAACTGTCTGGCTGAGCAGATACCCGGCAAAGGTCCTGACGTTTTGTTCCTGCCGAGGATCGTAATAGTAGTTGTATTCTTTAGAGATGGCTACGCTTGAGAAGATATAAGACGAATCCGGCAGCTGCTTGTTTTTCAAATAGTCTGCTACCAATATCTGTTTTTCCTTCAAAGCCTTGTAGGCCGATTCGAGATCCATCATCTGGAGCTGGTACGAAGCAGTCCAAACGATCAGATCGGATTTGAAATTACGCTCGGCCATACCGGTCACAGTCACCGAAGGCTGAGAGCGGCGTAGCTGAGCGACACTGCGGCCAAGAGCATAAAGGCCCAATACGAAAGCCAAACCGGCGACGATCGTAATCCAAAGTTTTTCTTTTTTCATCACAAAGCACTGTATTGATTCTATATTACTACTTCTTATCGCCATAGAATACAGGATAAGCAAAGTAATGCGTTTCCCACCGACGAGTCCAGATATTGTATTCGCGCTCCATACCGACGGCAAAGCCGAATCGCTCGGAGACTTTCAGCTCAAGCGATCCACCGTACTGAGGGCCGAATCCATGCATCGGAACAGCCATATTGAGTCCTGAGCGCGTACTGCTGTAGAGAGGATAGCTGCCGAATCCATTGACAAAGACATTGTCCATCACTTCGTATCGAGCACTTCCTTTAAGCGAGAACGTTCTATTATCGAAAGCATTCCACTGCACCTGTCGATAATCGATACCGGTGGTAAAACTCAATCTCTCGGTGGCTTGCCAACGGAGTTGGCCATTGACAGCCGTCATAGGTATAAAGCCGAAATTCTGCTGCCAACCGCCTTGGATATGTGCCGTAAGATTTTGACTCAGCAAGAAGTCGGCACCTGCATTCCATCCGAAGTCCTTGCGCACACCGGTCAATAAATCATGGCCAAGACCGATATTGCCCGATGTATAAAAATGCATCCTATCGGTCGGTCGCCATGAAAGGACACCGGTAGCGTGGCGTGTTTGCAAGAGGGGAGAAACGAAATCCCGACGCTCTGCCGCGAAGTCGAGTTCCTCATTCAATTGCAAAGATGAGCGATGAGGCTTCAATCCATTGAGCAAAGCATCGGAAAGATGTTTGTCTCTAAACCTTTTCAGTGTACGGGTATTCTGAAAAGAAGCGGGCAGGACGGGGTGATCAATGGAGAGAAGAGGGGTCTGCTCCACCATGCTGCTATTCGGCACTGGCTGAACCGTAGAGAGACTATCCTTTTTCTCTTGCGCCATCGCAGAGAAAAGACCTACCACGAATATCAACCCGAACAGGACGGTTCTCGAACGACGGATAAGACACCGGATTATCATGAGTCTTGCATAATTTGATATACCGCAAAGATAAATTATTATAGGTACAACAGACATACCGTACAGGCCCTAAAGGTTATCCCCAATCTACGAGACGAAGCAGACAGGAGGAGGAAAAGAAAGGCTAAGCCGACAAAAGAGAAGGATACACATCCTATACTCAGTTGGTTTTCACACCGAAATTTTGCATTTACAGCCCAAAAATTCTGTTTGATTGGTAGCCATATACTGGAGGCTTGACCTTTTCCGAAGGCACTTAGAATCAGCTCTGTGGCAAAAGAGTTCAATGAAAATCCCGTACAACAGTTTCTCTTTGTAACTCTCTGTCCCCTCTGTTTCTAATACCGGTCTATGTCTATATTTCCTGAAATATCCCAGCCTGTGATTCGGTCATAAGAGTCTATTCAGACAGAGCAATTCCTTGAGTTTTTCCTTCTTCCTTCGCTTTAGTCTATGGGCAAAGCTACTTGTTGGCGAAGAGTGATCCGCCACAAAAAACCGTATCAGGGCAAAAACAGAAGCGCGAGCTGCTGATTCCATTCGAAGCTTTTATCAAGTCAAGCCCGGCGTTGCCCTTGCTATTGGGAAATACGTACTACGAGATGAAGCGGAGACGATGACAACGGAAAAATCAATCCGCCGAAAAGTGTAGCAGGCATCATCTCACAGCCGATCGGTTTACGTGCCGAAATTTTCGTGTTTGCAGTTTGGAAAAACGTGGCGCGTAAACTTTTTCGCTTTGGCGCGAGAAGTAAAAAAATCTCGAACCAAAACGAAAAAATTCCGGCACCACCTTCTTCAGAAAAGACGCGCCGCAATCAGAGGATTTTCGGCTCGTATCGGTGGGATAGCGGTTGATGGATATTGACTCGATAGTAGAGCTGCCCTCCAACGGCAGCCCTAAGAAAAACTACTATTCTCATTGCCGGGCATCGAAGAGATCGTCAAGGACGAACCGAATGAAAACCAATGAGATCTCATCGTCCTCTTCGACGAAATAACCGATCGTTCCGTCCGCCAGCAGAGTCATATCCGAGTAGGCACTCGATCCTGAATTGACAACAACGGGAGCGGACCAGCGGCCGGAGGTATGATCGAAGAGATAGACAGCTCCATCGCGACGCCCATCCGGGCCGAGAGGCAGGGAGTGCAGCACTTGATCCCTTCCGTTCCTTTTCACTTGAAGCATAGCTCCATTACAGCCGGGGTCATGGATGCCCTCGAACTGCTTGGCTCTCTCCCAAGTAAGGCCATCGTCGGAGGAGAGAGCGAAGAAACGCTGTCGGCTCTCCTGCCGTCCCTGATTGCGTACGCTCATCAGTACCCTGCCATCGGGCATCAATGAAAGCTTTGCCTCATCGCCACGGCGGTATGCACAGTCGGAAAGGTGCCATGTATCGCCCTCATCGTCGCTATAGAGGACATAGTTGTTCAGGACGTACTCCTGCCCTGATTCGCGGATGGCAGCCACAAACGTGATACGACCGGATGGCAACACAAGCCCTTGCCCCGAAGCACAAAAGGAGGCCAACCAGCGACTGCGTCCCGGATCGGCACAATCCTTGCCGAAGATGAAATGGGTTATATCCCGAGGAGGCGACCAAGTCAGTCCTTCGTCCCGACTTTCCGATATATAAGTGCGCTGAGGACGATCGGGGGTAGACTGCCACAGGCCTACTCCACCGACAAAGATCATCAGGAGCTTTCCTGCTTGAGTTTGCACCAGGGCTACATCGCCAAAGCCATGATTGCGCCCCTCTCCCTGTACGATAATCCGGGGATCGCTCCACGATTTCCCTCCGTCCGTACTGCGCCGCATGACTATATCTATATCCTCCGGCAGATCCGTCTGATTATATTTTCGTCTGTCGGCCATCGCTATGAGTGTTCCATTAGCCGTTTTCAAAATGGCCGGGATACGATAGTTCCGCGATCCGCCATCACCGGGTACAAAGAGGGCCTCATACCCCCTATACAGATGACGGGAGGCAGGCGACAGCTCTTTCAACGGCAAAGGGCGACCATCGACAGCCACCTCTTCCACACGGGCAGTCAGCGTATCGGATCGGGAAAAAGAAGCAACAGGCCCTATATCCGCAGCCAAATAAAAGAAGCGGCGTCCGGCTACCGAATCCGCAGAAAGGGCTGTGGTACGATCTTCTTTTGAGATCGGGAAGCTATCGTAAGAGACTCGCCCTTTGTAGTCCGGCAAGTCGCGCACCGCTAAAGAATCACTCACAAGGAGATATAGGGCGGTGACTTTTTCCTCCATTTCTTTCGGAAGAGAGAATCCGATACGAATCTGTTTTGCATCCGGAGGAAGGGATTCACTTAAGGCCACCTTTACCAATGTTCGGTACATTTGGTTCGGTGCCACTCCATGGCTGTCCCCCCACATAGTGACTTCCTGTCCAGAGAGGTGCATCATCGCCATGAGCCAACAGAAACCGACAAGGCAGACAGAACGTCGAGTCTTCGCCAAAAGAGTATTATTTGCCATCGAAAACAATTTTATACCGTGTTAGGAAGTCAAAGTTATGAAATCAGAGCAGTTACATCCGTGCGAGGCATTGGGACGAGCATACGATCTGCCCGAAGCTCTTTATAAATAGACATATTTAGGAGAAAAACGTCCCAATATCCATGAAATACTCTATATATTTGCCTTGCCTAAGGCAAGGATAATACCTCTGTATTGACGCAGTTCGAACAAAGGCGCTATCCAGAGAAAGGCGCACAAACCAAAACAGATCCATCCGCTTTCCTTCGTTGCCCTACGACGAAATGAAAATGGAAGACACGCTTTTTTCTTCCAACCTCGGATAATGGCAGCTACAAACCCTCCGGCCGAATTGGCAATGAGATTTTGAAAACATGAGATCAGTACAAATACTAACCATTTTTCACAAACCAAAAACTAACCAGTTATGAAAAGAAAACCGCTATTCTCAGCCCTTGTAATCCTTTCCGGCTTCTTCGGATCGGTTCACCCGGCCTCAGCACAGAAAGTTCCTGCACCCGTCGATGGCGAGCGCATTATCATGGAGCTAAGTGAAGCCGATGTGGAGTGTACAATCAAAATAGAAGCCGAGGATGGCTATGCCAACGACATTTGGGCAGACCTCAACGGAAACGGCAAGTACGATTCGGGGGAGAGGCTCGATTCAGGTGAGTTTCGTGATGTTGAGTTCAGACAAACAAAGGCCATCGTCTATGGCAAAATGGCCAAATTCTTGTTTAGAGGTTCTTCTGCAGGGGACTATGGTGCTACCTTTATAGATATTAGCAATTGTACTGGCCTGACTGCTTTCGACTGCTTTGCCAATCTGCTGACAGAACTCGATCTGTCCAAAGCAAACGGTCTGACTTTTGTAAACTGCGGCAAAAACCAGCTGACCAAGCTTGACCTGCCCGCAAATGCGGACATTGAGACGCTGAACTGCTCCAAAAACAAGATAACGAGTCTCAACCTATCGACCTATACCAAGCTGAAAGAGCTTTATGTGGGCGACAACGGGCTGACAGCCTTGGATCTCTCCGCCAATACGCTCCTCGAAGAGCTGGTGTATTCTAACAACGAGGTGACTACGATAAACCTGTCTGCCAATACGAACTTGAAAAACCTGTATTGCATAAACAATAAGATGACCGGACTCGATGTCGCAGCCAACAAAGAGCTGAAAATACTCCACTGCAACAACAATCAGCTGACCGCCCTCAATCTCTCGGCCAATACCAAGCTGACGACTCTAAGCTTCTTCAACAACGAGCTGACAAATATCGATCTCTCCGACAACACGGCTTTGGAGTGGCTTTTCTGCAACGGCAATAAGCTGACGAAGTTAGATGTATCTGCCAACGCCAATCTGATAGCACTGCAATGCAGCAACAACCAGCTGACTGCTCTGGATCTGTCAAAAACGCCGAAACTGACAACGTTGAATTGCTACTCCAACCGGATCAAAGATACCGCCATGCGTGCATTGATCGAAAGCCTGCCTACGATCACTGAAGGAGAAGGCAGGTTCGTTCCTTACAACGACGATGAAGGAGGAGAAGAGGAGAACGTGTGTACAACCGAACACGTGGAAATGGCCAAGGCCAAGAATTGGAAGGTACTTACCTCGTGGGGAGAGCCTTTCCCCGGAATAACGGCTTTGATTTCCATCGAAGGTGAGAGCGAATATTCCGTATATGCTCAAGATGGCATCCTCTACCTCTCCGGTATGGAGCAGGGCTTGCCCGTTCAGGTATATACCGTGGGAGGAAGCATGATGTACTCATCTGTCGCTTCCGGATCAGCCATGGAAATACAGCTCCCGAGAGGTGCAGCCTATGTAGTACGTATCGGCAGCCATGCGATCAAAACCGCGATGCCGTAAACGAATTTTACCCAACGATCAAGGGCTGTGCCAATGGATGATATTCCGAGAGGTACAGCCCTTTCTTTTTCACCATGAACCGGTGACAATGTGCTTAGGCCGAGGAAGAGAGAGATTCGGTAAGCAATTCGCCCAATAGTGAACGAAGGACAGCCATCGAGGGAAGGACAAGCGATGCACCGGCATCCCACAAATCGGCATCGGGCAAGCAACCTGTATTCACTGCAATGGTAAAGATACCGGCATCGACAGCAGCACGAACTCCCAGCGGAGCATTCTCTACCACAAAAGCCTCGGAAGGCGACATCCCCACGCACTCCAATGCCTTGAGATAAGGCTCCGGATGAGGTTTTCCACGGTGTACATCGGCACCTGTCACCATGTTTGCAGGACTGAAATTGTCGCCATAACTTCTTTGCAAACGCTGCAATATATCAGTCTGGGACGAACCTGTCACCAGCATGATACGCAAGCCCCGGTCACAAACGTCCGACACCAGAGCCGGAGCATCGTCGATCACGTTTCCGGAATTGTACAAAGCGAAGAGTTGGCTCTTGCGCCCGTACATATCGGCTATTTCTTTTTCTGTCGGCAGTCGTCCGTATCCCCGTTCGAACAGGATCTTGATGGTATCGCTACCCTTCTGTCCTTCCCAGCGATAGAAATCCAGCGGCTCCGCAGCGATACCGCATTCTCCGGCAGCCTCCACCCAACTCCGTGCATGTGCCGGCATGGAATCGAACAGCACTCCGTCCATATCGAAAAAGCACGAACGGAGAGGGGCATGCCGGTATGCCTTCTCTGTGCGGAAAGCCTGTAATGCCTCCGTTATGTTATTGTAGTCCATCGACTCTTTTTTCTCCATTAGCTTATGACACTCCAGTCTTCCTCCTTGGGGAAAAGTTTGTTCAGACGAAGAGCCAGCATTTGATTGTCGGGATGGCGAAGTTCGGGGTCGCGCTCCAGTAGTTGCTCCGCTATACTTCGGGAAAGAGCTATCAGCTCCGTATCTCGTGCGGGATTGGCTATCCGAAGGCTGATCTGACGACCGCTCTGGCGCGTACCCTCCAAGTCGCCGAAACCACGAAGGCGCATATCTTCCTCTGCTATTTCGAATCCATCGTTCGTCTCCACCATCACCTGAATACGCCGACGCGAATCCTCTCCTGTTTTCGTTCCCGTGATCAGGATGCAATAGCTTTGCTCTCCTCCGCGGCCTACACGTCCTCTAAGCTGGTGTAGCTGCGACAGGCCGAAACGATCGGCATTCTCCACTACCATCACCGTAGCATTGGGGACATTCACTCCGACTTCGATAACCGTCGTAGCCAACAAGATACGGGAGCGACCGCTGACGAAGTCCGCCATACGTGCCTCCTTTTCCTTGGCTTTCATCTTGCCGTGCACCATCGTCACGCCCTCATCGGGGAAAATGGAAGAGAACAGCTCGAAGCCATCTTCAAGATTCTTCAGATCGGTCGTCTCCGACCCCTCGATCATCGGATACACCACATACACCTGCCGGCCTGCAGCAAGCTGAGATCGCAGGAAACGAAAGACCGGAGCCATATCGTTGTCGAAGTGGTGGAGCGTCTGTATGGGCTTACGGCCGGGAGGCAATTCGTCGATGATGGAAATATCCAGATCGCCGTACAACGTCATGGCCAATGTACGAGGTATGGGGGTGGCACTCATAATCAGAATATGGGGCAGAGTGTCGAGGTTCTTTTCCCACAAGCGGGCTCGCTGCTGTACGCCGAATCGGTGCTGCTCGTCTATGACTGCCATTCCCAAACGACGAAAGGCCACTCCCTGTTCCAATAGGGCATGCGTACCGACGACGATGGAGAGCGAGCCATCGGCCAGACGCGGAAGCAAGCGTTCCCGCTGACGTGCGGTACAGCTTCCGATGAGCAAACCGACTTCTATGCCAAGCGGTCGCAACAGCTCGGACAGGGTATGATGATGCTGTCTGGCGAGAATTTCGGTCGGAGCCATCAGGCAAGCCTGACAGCCATTGTCCAGAGCCAACAGCATGGACAGCAAGGCTACCAAAGTTTTACCGCTACCCACATCGCCCTGCACCAGTCGGTTCATTTGATGTCCGCTGAGGGTATCCTGCCGGATCTCCCGTACCACCTTTTTCTGCGCACCGGTCAGTTCGAAAGGCAGATGTTCCTTGTAGAATGTATTGAACAAGGCTCCCACTTGAGCAAAAACAATTCCCTGAAAACGCGCTTTACGCTCCAGCTTGCTGCCGATCAGATGTAGCTGCACATAGAACAGCTCTTCGAACTTGAGTCTTGTACGGGCAGCTTCCAGCTGTGCCACCCCCTGAGGGAAATGAATCTGTCTGATGGCCTCCTGATAGGAGACGAACCCATAAGACGAAAGGATGTAAGGCGGCAGTGTCTCCGTCAGTGTGGCTGATACCTGATTGAGGAGTACGTACAAGAGTTGCTGGAGCTGTTTGCTGCCCAGCCCCATACTCTTCATGCGCTCTGTGGTGTGATAAATCGGAGTCAGTCCGCCGGCTACCTGCTCTGCCTTCTCCTCCGCATCTATTTCGGGATGTGCTATGTTATAGCCGGAAGCGAAGAAAACAGGCTTGCCGAAAACGATATATCGCCGTCCTTCCTGCAGTTTGTCGCGTATGTACTTGATACCCTTGAACCAAACCAGCTCTATGCTTCCCGTACCGTCCGAGAAAGTAGCCGTCAGCCGCTTGCGCCGTCCTTCGCCCACCTCGGAGAAGTTGCGAAGGACACCGCGCAGCTGGATATAGGGCATATCGGAGCGTATCTCCCGTATGGCATAAAATCGACTCCTATCGACATAGCGAAAGGGGAAATAATGGAGAAGATCCAGATAGGTACGTACTTCTATTTCCTCCTTCAGTACTTCCGCCCGCTTCGGCCCTACGCCGGTCAGGTAAGTGATTTTGGTCGATAGGATATCCATCTGCCAGAAGATAGGGTATCGGGTGCGTTAATGGGCTGCGGATTACTTCTCCGACAAGCGTTGCTGCCAACGCCATGCACTCAGCAGTGTGTCTTCCAACGACTCCAAAGCCTTCCAACCCAACACCTCATTGGCTTTCTTCGGCTCGGCCCATACCTGTTCGATATCGCCTTCGCGCCTTCCTTCTATCCGATGAGGAACGGCAACGCCTGTCACCCGTTCGAAGGTACGGATAAGCTCCAGCACGCTCACGCCCCTACCCGTACCTATATTAAAGACTTCGAGCGAATCGCTCGCTTTCTCTTCATTCAGCATCCGTTCGATGGCAGCCACATGCGCTTTGGCCAAATCCACCACATAGATATAGTCCCGGATACAAGAGCCGTCGGGCGTACCGTAGTCATCGCCGAAGACGCTCAGTTCGGCTCTGATGCCTGCCGCCGTTTGAGTCAAATAAGGGATCAGATTCTGTGGCACTCCGTTAGGGAGCTCTCCGATATGCGCCGTGGGATGTGCCCCGATCGGATTGAAGTAGCGCAGAAGTATAGCCTTGTACCCTGCTCCGGCATGAATAGCATCGCGGATAATCTCCTCGTTGATTTGCTTCGTATTGCCATAGGGAGAGAGAGCTTCCTGTATCGGAGCCTCTTCCGTTACGGGCAATACCTCCGGCTGTCCGTACACCGTACAGGATGAGGAAAATACGATCCCACGAGTGCCGAATCGCTCCATCAGTTCGAGGATATTCAGCAGTGAGAGGATATTGTTCCTGTAGTACAAAAGCGGCTTCTGCACCGATTCGCCTACGGCCTTACTTGCAGCAAAATGAATGACGCCTGCTATATCGGGATGCGCCGTAAAGACGCGCTCCATCGCCTCCGTATCATTACAGTCGGCCTCATAAAAATCGGGGCGAACCCCTGTAATCCGGGCTATACCGTCGAGCACAGCAGCATTGGAGTTGGAGAAGTTGTCCACACTCACGACCCGATAGCCTGCCTGCTGTAGCTCCACAGTCGTATGGGATCCTATATATCCTGTCCCGCCGGTAACGAGAATCTTTTGTTTCATTTCGGTTTCTTATTTCGTAGCTAATTCTTGATTGATCGAGTCGATATAATCCAGCAATTCTTCCTTGCCCGTTTTCTTTTCGGAAGAGGTAATAAATACCGGAGGAAGTTCCTCCCATGTCTCCAGCAGTTTTTGCTTGTAAGCCTCCGTATTCTCTTTCAATCGGCTGAACGAGAGCTTGTCCGCCTTGGTGAATACGATCCCGAACGGAATCCCGTTCTCACCCAGCCATTGGAGAAACTCCAAGTCGATCTTCTGCGGTTCATGCCTGCAATCGATCAGGACAAAGAGACTGGAAAGCTGCTCGCGAGAGAGGATGTACGTCTCGATGATCCTGCGCAAGGATTCCCTGTTGGACGCACCCAAACGGGCATATCCGTATCCGGGCAAATCGACCAGATACCACGAATCGTCGATGATAAAATGGTTGATCAGCTGCGTTTTACCCGGCTTTTGGGAGGTCATGGCCAGTCCCTTTTGGCCGGTAAGCATATTGATCAGAGAGGATTTGCCCACATTCGAACGGCCGATGAAAGCATATTCGGGGAGCCTCGTATCAGGACATTTGCGCACATCGGTATTACTGATTACAAATGCCGCCTTTTTTATTTCCATTCGGTTCTGTCGTTATTTATATACGGATAGCCGTACAATAATTATATCTTTGTGGCATACAAAGATAGCTTTCTTTTACCGGTTAAGCCTCAATTAGAATATGAACAAATCGCTTATAATTCTTATCTATACCCTCGTTTGGGTTTTGCTCATCGTCTTGCAAAGTTTGGCATTGGAGAGTGCCAACCCCGGCACCCCCTCCTTTTGGAATACGCCCTCCGCTTATTATTCCGTATGGATCGTTGATGCCTATATCATAGCCCTGTACTATATCAATTATTTTCTGATAGCCCCATTCATGATCAAGAGGCACCTCTTTCGTCCCTATATCGTGCTGTCGCTGGCCTTGGGCGGAATAGGCATGTTGCTTCCCGTCGTCTTCCACCACGCTTGGCAATGGACTGTACCGGGCACGTCCGAAGGACAGATGCCTCTTTACGGGGAAGGCTTCATCGCCTCCATAGCGGCCATAGCCGTAGGGCTGTCCGTCCGCGGAGTCCGCGAGTGGGTGCGTCTGGCTCGTCGGAATACCAACCTGGAGATAGCACTCAAGAACAAGTCCATCGCATACGATCGTGCCGAAGCGCGGCTGCGTTCTTTGGAACAGCCGGTTTCTTTCCACAACCCCGGCACGGGAGCGAAAGCGGAAAACGCACCTTCCTCTACTCCTGTCAGTCCACAAACAAACGAATAGTCATGCGAAAGAAACGCTCCAATCCCTACTACAAAGTCAGCAGGCGGAAGTTCAGCAAACGAAATTCCGGACGCAGATATTCGAGAAAGAGGAGAAGAAACGGACGGCGATGGGGGCTGATGATCAGCCTGCTCCTCCTTGTCGTCCTCGGGATCTGGATAGCCAAGCGATACAGGGCTTGGTTCGTTTCTCCGGCCGAAGTCGCCTACACCGTACCGCATACGATAGACAGGCTCACCCTGACACCGGGTGAGGATTTCCTTACCCAAAGGACGGTCAGCTGGCGGTGCGACACCCTGCCGCAAGACTCTTGGCTGGACTATCGCTCTCTGGACGGAGCGGATGCAGATACCCTGCTGATCTCGCTGCCGGCCGAGGGAAAAGAAGTCCTCACCCGTGCCGGCCGCAACTACTATTACCACGCTAAGATAAACGGACTCAAGCCCGGCCGCACCTATACCTACAGGGTCAAGACGGGAGAGCAGACATCGCCCTGGTACCGATTCTCCATTTCCGACAGTTCGGCTGCTACCGACTTCATCTATATCGGGGACGTTCAGGATCCGGGCAACGGAGGCAGTCAGGCTCTGCTCCAACGGCTGCGCACCCTGCATCCCAACCCCGATTTTCTGGCTTTGGGTGGCGATCAGATCGAAGGCCCCACGGATTTCTATTGGGAAGTATGGCATCGTGTCATAGGCGACTGGACGGCATCGACACCCGTCATCGCCGCTACCGGCAACCACGAGTATATCAAAGGACTGAAAAGACAGCTCGATCCCCGTTGGGTACCTCAGTACAACTATCCGGCCAATGGTCCCAAAGGCTTCGAGCGGCGTTCGTACTACATAGACTTCCCCCATATGCGGCTCATCGTCATGGACACCAACGACATCCAATGGCCGGCATCCGTATTCAACCACCGCACGTGGTTGAAAAACGCACTCGAAACCACCGTACAGCCGTGGAAGGTGGTCATGTTCCACCACGGAGTGTATTCGGTGCGGCAGGGACGCATGAACCCGATCATCCGCTACGGCTTCCGCTCCATTTTGGAGGAAGGCGGTGCCGACCTCGTCCTGCAAGGACACGATCATGCCTACTCCCGCATCACTACCAAGACGGAGTCCGGCACGAAGACGACACCCGTATATATCATCAGCAGCGCATCGCCCAAGCACTACCGCAACGGATTCTCCGAGCAGCACGACAGGATCGGCTCCGGCCTCTACCTCTATCAGACCATCCACGTCACGCCGGGAGAGATCCGCTACCGCTCCACCACCTTCGACAATCGCCCTTACGACGACCTGCACCTGAAGAAGCAGGGAGGCCGAACCACAGTCAAGGACAATGCCGAGGACTGGAAAGAGATCTTCGCTTTCGACAACTTTGCCGACAGCAAAAAAGGCCGTAAAAAGCGTGCCGACTATCGGCAGGCAGCCCAAGAACGAGCAGCCGGCCATCGGTAAGCGGACGATCGGTGGCGCGTAAAATCGGATCGAAAACGAACGAACAGCCACACTGCCAACAACTTTTCACTACCTTCGTTGCCGTAACGACAGAATAGAAACATAGACGATCCTCGGTCGAAAGGTCGCGCGGTCGTCGATTCTTCGATTAACTAACAAAAAATGAAAAAAGAAGACCTTATGCGTAGTGGCTTTGCCACACGTGCCATCCATGGAGGCGCTATCGAGAACGCCTTCGGCTGCTTAGCCACTCCCATCTACCAAACATCGACTTTCGTTTTTGACAGTGCCGAACAGGGAGGCCGCCGCTTTGCCGGAGAGGAAGACGGATACATCTATACCCGTCTGGGCAACCCCAACTGCACCCAAGTGGAAGAGAAACTGGCCATGCTCGAAGGCGGAGAAGCCGCCGCATCGGCCTCATCCGGTATCGGAGCCATCAGCTCTGCCATCTGGGTATGCGTGAAGGCCGGCGACCATATCGTAGCCGGCAAGACGCTCTACGGCTGCACCTTCGCCTTCCTCACCCACGGACTGAGCCGCTACGGTGTGGAAGTCACCCTCGTGGATACCCGCCATCCGGAAGAGGTGGAGGCCGCCATTCGCCCGAATACGAAGCTCGTCTATCTGGAGACTCCGGCCAACCCCAATATGTACCTGACCGACATCAAGGCAGTCTGCGACATCGCTCATAAGCACGAAGGCGTACGCGTCATGGTGGACAATACCTACTGCACGCCCTATATCTGCCGTCCGCTGGAGCTGGGTGCCGACATCGTGGTACACAGCGCGACCAAGTACCTGAACGGGCATGGCGACGTCATCGCCGGATTCGTCGTGGGGAAAGAGGACTACATCAAGGAGGTAAAGCTCGTCGGCGTCAAGGACCTCACGGGGGCCAATATGAGTCCGTTCGATGCTTATCTGATCAGCCGCGGCATGAAGACGCTGCAGATACGTATGGAGCAGCACTGCCGCAATGCTCAGACCGTGGCCGAATTCCTCGAAAAGCATCCGGCCGTAGAAGCAGTTTATTTCCCCGGACTTCCGAGCTTCCCCCAATACGCATTGGCCAAGAAGCAGATGGCACTGCCCGGAGCCATGATCGCCTTCGAGGTGAAAGGCGGTTGCGAAGCCGGTAAGAAGCTGATGAACAACCTGCACCTCTGCTCCCTCGCCGTGAGCTTGGGCGATACGGAAACCCTCATCCAGCATCCGGCCAGCATGACCCACTCGCCCTACACACCCGAAGAGCGTGCTGCCAGCGACATATCCGAAGGACTGGTACGCCTGTCCGTGGGTCTGGAGAACGTGGAGGACATCATCGCCGACCTCAAACACGGTCTGGACAGCCTGATCTAAACACCCCAAAGGCTGCATAAAGGCCTGACAAAAGACAATATGAACCCCGAAAGTCCGTCGACGGACTTTCGGGGTTCGCTTTGATATATCCGATCGGCGGCGGCTGTCTTTTGCCGGGTCGTTCTCGGAACTGAAAACAGGCGCGAAAAAAGTTTTCAACAACGAAGACGAGTTTGGAATCATTCCAAATAAGCACCTGCGAGGGAGCGGATCCTGAAGCAGAGGAGACCGGAAAGCCGGGACTTTCAGGTCGCGATTCGCTTTTCCAAAGGTCGAATCACGATTTATATATAAAGCTTTTTCGATTTGTATATATATCGTTTTCATTTTGTATATAAATCATTTTTAATTTATATATAAATCGATTGGGATAAATATATAGATTGTAAGCCCGATTTGATATAAATCGGGCAGATCGAAAGGCCTTTAGGGGAGGTATAAATAAAGAGGCACCCACCGAGTTCGTGCAGGAACTTGATGGGTGCCTCATCTATTTCGAAGGGGTACGAAACGACTCTCAGGCTCTACCCCTCATACAGCAGGCTTGTATCAGCCATACGCGCCGGCATATAACCACACAGGCCGAACGAAACCGGCCGAATAAGAATGCAGGAAAGAGAAGGATCGGAGCACATATCTATCATTCATTTAGTCGTTTACAAAGTCATTCCATAGAAAGGGAAAGCTCTCCCCGGTACAAATTCACCGAAGAGGGGAGCACCTCGTCCGCCTGCAAATGTAGCGAAAAAGCCCCAACGAGGAAGAATCCCCACACTACTGCACATTCCAACGCCCAAGCCACCAATCAAGAATCATGTTGTGTGTACCCTTCGAATAGAGGGTAGATCCAACCAGCGAGACCGCCATAAGGCTGAAAATACAGTTGTGTGTACCCTTCGAATAGAGGGTAGATCCAACGGGCTGGTGACAAACGGGGTGCATAACAGCGTTGTGTGTACCCTTCGAATAGAGGGTAGATCCAACGGAGGACGAGAAATGAGCGCACCGGCATTGGTTGTGTGTACCCTTCGAATAGAGGGTAGATCCAACCAATAAAATTAACACATGTCTTAAAGAAACGTTGTGTGTACCCTTCGAATAGAGGGTAGATCCAACTTAAATAAAAACAATGAAAATTATAAAAAAGTTGTGTGTACCCTTCGAATAGAGGGTAGATCCAACCTACCCCCATCGAATTTGAAACCGATTGAGAAGTCATCATTCCACAGAAAGTGAGTGACGGTAAGGCTTTGGAGCCACTGCAAGCCGGCGAAAAACAGTCTGTCATCATCATTTTAGTGGGATATTAGGATTGAAAAAATGACTCTCTACGGTCGGGTTTATGCTATTTTCTCTCAAAAAATCATTCCTGTGCTCCTGGCGGTTCGCACTCAAAAGTTCAACGTTCGCTCCTTCAGTGCGATGGCTTCTCTAACGGTTTGGGTAAGCTCCTGATGAATGCTGATCATCCGTTCGGCCGTTTCGGGCTTGTTCATCACAATCCTCTCATCCGAGTTCTGCCTCTCCGAAAGCAAAAGGCCGTAAACGATACTCCTATACTCAAAGATACGGGAAATAATCTCTTTAGACAAGAAAATACCGTTCCCATTCTTATAAAATTCGTCCGTCAGTTCGGACAGGAATCCACGGATGCAGGCCGGCCTGAAATAATAGGTTTTCGCTCCGCCCCCTTTGGCCTTCTGCCATACCAATATGCTATCGGCATTCTCCGTATCGGTGGTGAAGCGCAGTAGCTTGTAGAAACTCCGGTGCGCCTCCAGCACGGCTTGGTATTTGCAGCGTTCGATATTCTCTATGCTCTCTTTGGAGAGCTTGCGCACGGCATAGCGATACGCCAGATATGCGGCAATGAAGATACCCGATAGCTTGATCAGCTGTACGCATATCGGTGTCCAACAAATAGTCATCGTCATCATTTTCTTATGCTTGTATGATTCGTTCTACCATTTCTTTTGCCTGCTTCATTTCCTCGCTCAACCGGTGCGCGATGTTCAGCCCCATCCTTTCCTCTATTGCATCGGGGGAAGAGGGGTCGTACTTCCGGATGGACGAAAAGATGGTCTCATCGTACATGGGATACTGATTGTGCGAGAAGGCATTGCGCACAGCGATCAGAAGCCGGACATTCCCGTGCAGATCCGGCCACTTGTCCAAGAGAGGATCCGACCAGCTTTCGAGCATCTCTCTGAAGCTCTCATCCGGCAAGTGAGGATATCGGGTCAGCAGGCTCTCTTCCAGCTCCAGCGTCTGCTCGAAGGCACAGACCCTTGCCGTCTGATACTTGGCCAGCTCGTACTCCACCCTGAGCTTGCTGATCGGGTACTGCTCCATCGCGAGTCCGCCGGTATCGACGAAAGAGAAAAGGCCGTTGAGCCGGCGGTCCTTGACAAAGGATTTGAAATTGCCCTGCTTCAGCAGCTTGGTGTCCCTTTCTTCGATATAGACCGTCGCCAGAGGAGCCTGCTCCTTGTGTACATGGCCTCGGCTGTCGGCTCTGTACACGACCACGGGCAAGCGCATCGGCTTCACGCGGTTCAGCACATTGAGGCTCCCCTGCTCATAGACGTCGGTCCGAATATCTTTCAGGTAGAGAGTACCGGTATCCAATCCCTCCACCTTGTTCTCTTCCATGAGATCCCTGCACATCATCCAAGTGATAATATCCTGATTCTTGACAAGGCGCAGTTCGCGCTCGAACTTCTGCCACGACTTGAAGTCGAGATAGGGGTGTTCTTTGGCTTCGAGTATTTCCTTTTTCAGTTTGGCGAGTCGGAACCGCTCCTTACCGCTCTCCCACTCTTCGGCTCGCTTTTCTTTGCTCAGGAAGCGTCCTTTCTTGGGCTTGAGGCTGTTGCCTACATTGAAGGGGTAGTCATAGAAAGGCTGTACCCGATCTTTACAAGCCCGCTCGAAATACAGCGGAACGGCTTTGGCCATGAATCCGACTTCCTTGTATGACCCGACTTCATCGTACCCCATCTCTATCAGGCAGTCTCTGACCGCTTCGGTAAAAATCCCGCGTGGCAGATGAAATTCGCCCTTCCAGCCTGCCACTAATGTCTGCCGATCGGTTTTGGGTTCCTTGAGCAGGAGGAAGCGGTGGTTTTCCACCCGATCGCTTCGTCCTATGCTTTGGAGAAAAGCCTTTCTTGCTTTCAGATAGCTGCGATAGAAGGACAGGATATTGGTATGGCTCTCCCACCGGGTCTCGTGCAGGAAAGGATGGGGATTGTTCCCTCCCGTCAGATTCATCTGGCGGAAATACGGTGTCAGACGCTCTTTCTCTCCACCGAAAAGGGCGAGGGCGCGCTGTAGCATCCGGTATTCGGTGCTGTTGGCCTTGCTATTGTTCAGAGGCTTGCCGCTCGTGTCTTTCGCCACGGGCTGAAAGCGCATCATATCCCGTACCAGCCAGTCGGCTATGACGCCCGACTTGGGCAGGCCGGCATTCTTTCTGCCGATCCTGATCTTTCGGTCGGTCTGCCGATCCAGCATATCCAGACGATGATCCGTATCCGCTATCATTTCCTGAAGTTTCTTGCGGACTTTCTCCTCCATATCCTTATGCTCTCGGGACAATATGGCGATCATTTGCCGGGGGAGATGTCCTCGCCGAATACCCTTGTCCGCCAAACAGGCATCCAGCCGGTCAAGCGTATCGATTTCGCCTCGGGCGAAAGCATCGTAGACAGCGTACACATCCTCTATCACCCTCTTGATTCTTCCTTGCACCCTCTCGGCACTTGCCTCTTCGGAATACTTTTCTCTCAGCAGGAAGTAATAGAACATCATGGGCATCAGCTCATGTACGCTCAGGAAGGCTTCTGCCGTGAGCCGTTTGTCTTGGGCGTATTTGCTTCGTCCCGTTCGGGTTGCTCCTACCTCCGGCGACGGCCAAAGATGCTGCCCTTCCGGCACGAACCTCAGCCCGATCTTTCCTTTCTCGATATGATAGTGCGGAGTGGTTTGGGTGATATAGGGCTTGTCGCCGGTCTCGAAGTAGTCCAAATCCCGCACCAAACGCTTCCATTCTTCGGGTCTATGCTCCTCGGCGAAATCCTGTATTCGGCCGAAGCCGTACAGGTTGCGCGTCAGATGGCGGTCTTCCGGCTGCTCGCCGATGTTCTTCTTGTATATGGCGAAGTGGTAGGTGCCCAAATCTATATGGAAGCGGAGGGAAGTGAAGACTTTCTTCAGATCGAAGTATCGCAAGGCGAAGTAGGGGAAGCGATCCTGATGCCTGACCAGCGTGTTTTTGAAGGGGTCTTCTTCCGTACCGCCCGTATCGTCCTCATCGGACAGAATATCGACGGGTACTCGGAAACGCGCTCTATCCTCTTCGCGAAGACGATCGTACAACGACTTGGGACAGCGAACCAGTTCGTTCAGCATATCGAGCAGCATCCAGTCGTCCGTGCGCAGGCTCTCCAGTTTGAGCTTCGGCAAGGAGATCCGGCTCCGGCAGAAGACCTCGTTGGTCATCTGCTGGTAGGTTTCGGTGCCGCCCTTGAAGCCTCGGATCTTCTTTTGCATCCAGATGGCATCCCTTTTTTCAAGAAAGAGGGAGACGAAAAACAGCAGTCCGGCTTCCGTGACCGTCCCCTCTCTATCGACAAAATGGTGCTTGAAGAAGGGATTGTCGTTATTGCCGCACCTATCTTTCTTGCCTTTCCTGACAAGGTGGTTGAAGTGGCGGTGGGGATCGACCTTGTCGTTGTGCTCGTGATCTCTTTTCACCCGTTGCACACTCACATCGAAGACGTTGTACAGTCTCTGAAGCATGTTTCCATCGAACAAGGGCAATTCCGAAGATTCGGGATGTCGATAGTGGGAGTAGTAATTCCTGAAATCCTTGAGCTTTTGCAGAAAGTCGAACAGGATGCTCTTCAGATTGTCCAAGGAGAGTGCATTGGCTTGCAGCTCCTCCTTTTCTTTTTTCGTGAGTTCTTTCTTCTTGGAGGATTTGTTTCCGGAAGATTGGCTTTCGAAGAGTTTCTTGCCGTATGCGGCTCCTTCCAAAAAGGAGAAATGCTTCAGGATCAAACTTCTCAGCCGAGCTTTCCTCTCCAGATCGTTGTCGAGGTTTTTCCATTGGCCCTTGAAGAAGAGTATATCCTCATCGTTGGTTATATCGGCTTTGCTGTAGGCGAGCTGCCTGTCGATGTGGGCGAGGGTAATATAGGCGTTGTGACGTGCCAGATTGAGGAAAGCTGCCCAGAAATGTTTGTCCTCCAGCGTGTAGTAGGTACCGTTGTACGGTCTCTCGTTTTGTTCTGTCATAGTCTAAAATAAGTGGTGTGGATCGATAAGCAGGCCTATCGGGTTTCGTCATGCGCCGAATGCCTGCCGTTTTATTTCATGGCTATAAAGTTACAACCATATTGACGAATATTCACATACCCAAACCCGGCTCTCTTTCAGCTCGCAAAGGTGGCGCAAAGCCTTCGTTCCAAAAGGGAAAAAGAGAAGGTGATATGCTTTGATCATGCAGAAAGAGGGGGCGACAGAGGTCGCCTGTGTTTTTTTCCTACTTTTGGATTGCATAATCGATAAGCACAAACTACAATATGGTATTCAACTTTCTGATAGTTTCCGATGAGGTGGAAGATTTCCGCCGAGAGATAGCGATCGACTCCGAAGCTACCTTCCTCGACCTCCAAAATGCGATTCTGGACTCGGTGGGCTATTCGCACAGCGAGCTAACGTCTTTTTTCCTCTGCGATGAGGACTGGCACAAGGGGCAGGAGATTACACTGATGGAGATGGACACGGCCTCGGATGAGGACTCGTATGTGATGGAAAATACACGCTTGGAAGAGTTCATCGAGGACGAACACCAACGTCTCGTCTTCGAATTCGACTTGATGACGGAGCGTTACTTCTTTATCGAAGTGATGGATATAGTACCGGGCAAATCGCTCTCGGAGCCTAAGCTCCTTACGTCGGAAGGATTGCCTCCGCAACAAAGCTCTCTGGACGATCTGATGGATCCGACTGCCATTCCAACCAAGCAAGCCCGGGGATTGGATCTGGAAGAAGACTTCTTCGGCGACAGCGAGTACAATGAGGACGAGATAGACCGCGAGGGGTTCGAGGGCTTCGATGAGATAACACCCGACCTGTCCGATAACTATTGACCCCGATACGTCCGGCGCATTGGAGACTCAGGATCATACGCTATACGTCCTCCTTGGTCCCACCGGTGTGGGCAAGACGGATCTGAGCCTCGACATCGCCGAACGTTTGGGCAGCCCGATCATCTCGGCCGACTCCCGACAGATATTTCGTGAACTGCCCATAGGAACAGCGGCACCCACTCCCGAACAGCGGGCGAAGGTGCCGCATCTTTTTGTCGGCACGCATAGCGTCAGGGACTATTATAGCGCGGGGATGTACGAGGTGGAAGTGCTCGAAGCTCTGAAAGAACTGTTCCGAAAGTATAGAGGGGTGCTCCTTACCGGCGGTTCGATGATGTATATCGATGCGGTTTGTCGGGGGATAGACGATATTCCCGACCCCTTTCCGGAGGTAAGGGAAGAGCTTTACGCCCGATACGGAGCGGAGGGATTGGATGGAATACTGGCACAGCTCCGACTACTGGATCCCGATTACTACGCCAAGGTAGACAGACGGAACTATAAGCGGGTGATCCACGGTTTGGAGATATGCCTTTCGACCGGACGGCCGTTCTCCTCGTTCCACCGACATGAGGCCAAGGAGCGTCCGTTCCGAATCGTCAAGATCGGGCTTTACAGAGAACGCGAAGAACTTTGCAGACGGATAGACGCCCGTGTATTGGAAATGATGGAGCAAGGTCTGGAGGAAGAGGCTCGCGCCGTCTATCCCTTGCGCCATCTCAATGCACTCAATACGGTCGGCTACAAAGAAATGTTCGAATACTTCGACGGCTCGATCGATCAGGCAGAGGCCGTAAGGCGGATCCAACGCAACAGTCGCGTATATGCCCGCAAGCAAATGACATGGTTCAGACGCGACAGTACGATCCGCTGGTTCCATCCCGAAGCGGACAAAGGGACCGTCCTGACCCTTGTCACCTAAGCACTTCATTTTCCACCTGAGAGTGCCGAAAACAATCTAAACGTCAATTCTAATGGATGTCAATACGACTTATACGAAGGAGCTTTCCATCATCGTGCCGATCTATAATGAAGAAAGGGAACTTCCCGAGCTGGTGCGGCGGTTGAGTGCGGCGGCGGCTTCGATAACGGAGGACTACGAACTGATCTTTGTCAATGACGGCAGCCGCGATGGTTCGATGGAGCTATTGCGCAGCCTGTGCAAGGGTGATGACCGTTTCTTCTACATCAACCTGAGTCGCAACTTCGGTCATCAGATAGCCGTGTCGGCAGGATTAGACCATGTGAGGGGAAAGGCTACGGTGATCATCGACGGCGACTTGCAGGATCCGCCGGAATTGATACCGGAACTGTATGCGAAATACCGTGAGGGTTACGAAGTGGTCTATGCACAGCGGAAGCATCGCGAAGGCGAAACGTGGTTCAAGAAAGCGACGGCCAAAGGTTTCTACCGGACGATGCGCAAGATCACGTCTATCGATATGCCGCTGGATACGGGCGACTTCCGGCTGATCGACCGGAAGATCGTGCAGTGCCTGCGAGAGATGCCCGAGCAGAACAAGTTCCTGAGGGGACAAATCGCCTGGATGGGATTCCGCCAGACAGGGGTGCAGTTCGACAGAGACGAAAGGAAATACGGCCAAACGAACTATCCGCTCAGGAAGATGCTTGCCTTGGCCATCGACGGCATCACGGGATTTTCCAGCAGACCGCTCGAATGGGTGGCCCAATTAGGTGCCTGGGTTTCTTTGCTCTCCTTATTCGTGATCGTCTATGCCCTCATCTCGCACTTCCTGCTGGATAAGACGGTGAGCGGATGGACTTCCGTCATCGTAAGCTCCATGTTCTTGGGAGGAGTGCAGCTGATATGCCTTGGGGTGATCGGTACCTATATATCCAAGATCAACAAAAATATAGTCGCAAGGCCCCTGTACTTGGTGGCCGAAAGCAATATCGCAGCAGACGAACGGTAGCGAACGGCAGCTATCGTCTCCTCCTGCGGAGCATCAGTTCGAGCGGTTCGGAGAAGACGATAAGCCCGACGGCTATGAGGATACAGCCCATACCGACTATAGCGGAGGCCCCCAACACCTCGTCGAAGACCCACACACCTACCAATACGGACGTAAGCGGCTCCATAGCTCCCAGCGCAGAGGTGAGCGTGGAGCCGATGTTGCGTACAGCCACTACCAAAGCCAGATTGGAAATTACCGTCGGCACCAAAGCCAAGAGCAGGATATTGCCCCATGAAGCCGCGTCGGGAAGAGGAGCCACTTCGCCCTGTCTGACGAGGACGTTGATCAGGCAAAAACCTGCGGCTGCGACGAAGACGTAGAACGTCAGCCGCCGTCCCGGCATGATTCGGATCCGGCTCCGATTGACAAAGACGATATAGAGGGCGTAGCAAAGCGCCGAGATGGCGACTATCACAAAGCCGGTAAGCCCTACCCGATCGCCCCCTCCCGTAAGGCCCATCAGCAGGCCCACGCCTATCAGGGCGATGAAAATGGCCGTCAATGGCACGGGCGAAAGTCTTTCCCCGAAGAAAAGAAGCATCAGAGCCGTGACGAACAGCGGATAGAGGAAGTGGATGGTGGTGGCTACACCGCTGGCCATATAGTCATAGCCGTGAAAGAGGAAAAGTGCCGTGCCGGCATACAAGAAGCCCAGCAATACCAGCGGCCCGATATCCGCACGGCTGACTTTGAAGCTGCCGCCCGAGAGGCGATGCAGTATACCGATGGCGATGGCTGCGAAGAAAAAGCGATAGAAGAGAATAAGCTCGAACGAAGCCCCCTTAGCCGAAATCGGCAGCGTGAACAGGGGGATGAGCCCGAATGTGGCGGACGACAGTATACCGACCGCAAGACCGTAGAGGCGTGAAGATGTCATGAATGCTGCCGTAACGAATATTGAGGATTGATACTTATAATAATAAGGTATAGCAGGACGAAACCGTAAGCCGCACGGAGGAGACCGAAAGACGATATACCCGGCTCTTCGACTTCCCTCCCCCTCGTCTGCCGGTCTGCATCCGGATAGAGGGCGGCTCGTCACTCAGAGTCCTGTCCGCTGCCGCCTCCTCTCTTGTCGGAGAGGAGGAGGCGGCAGGGAACTTATCAGTTGCTCATCGAGGCAAGGAACTCCATATTGGTATGCGTATTCTCCAGCTGCTTACGCACAAACTCCATGGCTTCGACAGGATTCATGTCGGAGAGGTACTTGCGCAGGATCCACATACGGTTCAGCGTGGTCTCGTCCTGCAGCAAGTCGTCGCGACGGGTACTGCTGGACATGATGTCCACGGCGGGGAATATGCGCTTGTTGGACAGGCGGCGATCGAGCTGCAGCTCCATATTGCCCGTACCCTTGAACTCTTCGAATATCACCTCGTCCATCTTAGAACCCGTGTCGGTCAGCGCCGTGGCCAGAATGGTGAGACTACCGCCGTTTTCGATGTTGCGAGCGGCACCGAAGAAGCGTTTCGGCTTCTGCAGGGCATTGGCATCGACACCGCCGGAGAGCACCTTGCCCGAAGCGGGCTGTACGGTATTGTATGCTCGTGCCAGACGGGTGATGGAGTCGAGCAGGATGACTACGTCATGACCGCACTCCACCATTCTTTTGGCTTTGTTCAGGACGATCTCGGCGATCTTCACGTGACGCTCTGCCGGCTCGTCGAAGGTGGAAGCGATGACCTCGGCGTTCACGCTTCGCGCCATGTCGGTGACCTCTTCGGGACGCTCGTCGATGAGCAGGACGATCATGTACACTTCGGGGTGATTGGCTGCGATGGCATTGGCAATGTCCTTGAGGAGCATCGTCTTACCCGTCTTGGGCTGGGATACGATGAGGCCGCGCTGTCCTTTGCCTATGGGGGCGAAGAGGTCTACGACGCGGACGGATATTTTATCGTTTACGGCACGGATGCCCGGTGCTTCGAGGGTGAACTTCTCTTCGGGGAAGAGGGGTGTGAGATGATCGAAGGGCACGCGGTCGCGGATCTCTTCGGGGCTGCGACCGTTCACACTCCGCAGCTGCACGAAGGGGAAGTACTTCTCCCCCTCTCTGGGCGGACGGATAGTACCTGCCACGACGTCGCCGGTCTTGAGTCCGTTGTGCTTGATCTGCTGCTGGGACACGTACACATCGTCCGGAGAGGACAGATAGTTGTAGTCCGACGGCTACGGATTCCTCCGCTCGGCCGACTACAACTACCTCAACTCGCCGGA
>OHBE01000556.1_pt1 | contig 40901 bp, 38 predicted proteins | sample 1577231 | NCBI WGS metagenome assembly OHBE01 (sample SAMEA3541506, study PRJEB24748) | human gut metagenome | biome: human gut; feature: human-associated habitat; material: faeces | place: China | collected 2012 | reverse complement strand
ATTGCGCGGGCAGGAGCGTTTCATGTATCCGAAGCGCAAAAACGCAGCATATTCGGAAGAAAACATCGAGCGCGCCATTGCGGGCAATCTGGCAGAGATCGAAGCCGGTACCAGGCCGGCGTTCCTCCCGCGTCCGAAGCCGCAGCCATATCGCCCGCATCCAAAGTACAAGGGATTCCTTGCTCTGTACTACCATTACTGCTATCTGCTTGGACGCATCGAGAAGCGGCAGTATCCGCCGCGCATGACGCCGCATCTCCGACGGGAGATCATGAAAGCCGAAACCTATAAGGCTCGACTGAAATTCCTGCAAGAGAATGGAATCTCCACGGCAGATGATTTGAACGCCTGCATACGGCAGGCAGAAAGCAAAGTCGCACAGCTCGCCAAGCAGCGCACGATTTTGAATGTCCGTAAGAAAAAGCGCAAGAAACTCTTTGATGCGCTGGCTGCAGAAGAAGCCCTTGCCATGAGTAAGGCCCTCTATGAAGAAGGGCTTTCCGGCATGGAAACCGAGTACGCGCAGTATGCGGAAGCGAAAGCCACGCTGGTCGCCTGTGGCATTTCACGGCAGACTCTCACGGAAGAAAAAGCGGACATCTACGAGCAGCTTGCGCAGCTCAACAAGCAGATCCGCGCCGAACGGCAAAAGATCAAGCTGTGCCGTGAGATTGCGGACTCGGCAGCGGTCATGCAGCGCGATGTCGCTGCACAAGAAAAATCCTTACACGAAAAAGAAACAGAGCATTCGTTCACAAACAGGAGGTGATTCCCCATCAACGTAGGAAACAGCGAAGCCGCCGAGCAGGTCGTTCACATGATGCTCTCTGGCGGCGAGGTTGCGGTCAAGCTGGCAGGCTCTGCGGCAAAGAATGCCGCGGCGATGCTGCTGGCGTTGGCGCGCAACCATAAAAAGGTCTACGGCAAGACCAGCCTCAAGAAAATTCTCCAGCAGACGCGCGACATCCGCACGTTTTCCCTGACACCAGAGCAGTACCGCGAGTTCAGCCGACAGGCGAAGGACAAGGTACTGTTCGCGGGTATCCAGGACAAGGAGCAGCCGGACGCGCCTGTTGATCTCGTTATTCCGACGACCGATCTGGAGCTGGCAAATGTTATTTTCGAGCGTCTTTTCGGTTCGCTCGAAAAGCTGCAGGAGGAACACTCATCAAAAAAAGAGTCTCGGTCGGAACGCTCCTCGGACGATACCGGCAGCAGCTCGCCTACGAGCAGGAAGAACTCGAAGAATGACCGGCCGTCCATTGGCGAGCAGCTTCAGTCCTTCCGTGAAAAGCTGTCCGGTGTCGAACCGCGCGTTCCGGCCAGAGAAAAAATGCACAGTGAGATCACAAAATAAACGCGAACTGGATTTGCGCGAAGAATTATGGTATGCTCGAAGCAGAAAAAGCTGGGAGGTGGTGCGTATGGCAGAGCAAGAATATGATCTGATGCACAAAGACGATGTCGTTGCGTCCTTGCAGCTCGACGATCTGTCCGGCGCTATCCTCAAGGTCACACCCAGTGCGAGTCCAGAGCTGCTGCCGCTCGGCGGCAGTCAGGGCGCAGACAGTCTGCGCAAATGGTGGCTGCGCCGTGCCGTCCCCATCAGTCAGGGCAATATCGCCGCGCTTTTGCAGCGTGAAGGTATCCCATCCACGCAGAGTCTGCTCGTGCGGAACCTTGGTCTCAGTCTGTCCGACCACTACTGGATCAGACCGCAAAAGAGCGACCTGACATGGCGCGAAGTTAGTCCATTCTCCAATGCTTTTATCAGCCTGTCAGAAACTGCGTCGGCGCATTTCCATTCGCCGGAGGCTGCTTTGCAAGGCGACCTCATTAAAAAATGGTTGATCGTCGACGACACACGTTACCTGCTTAAAGGCAATCGCGGCGCAAATTCCCAGCAAAGTCTCAATGAAGTGCTGTCATCCATGCTGCACGAAAAGCAGGGCTTTTCCAACCATGTGCGGTATCGCCCGGTCAAGTTCACCGGCAGCGCAAGCGAGCAGTACGGCTGTATCTGCGAGGATTTCGCGTCGGAGGCGCTGGAGTTTATTCCGGCGATTGACGTTGTGGATTCCGAGAAGAAAGATAACGCTGTCTCGACCTATGAGCATTTCATTCATGTTTGCACGGCACATGGTCTGTCTGAGCTGGAAGTAAGAAGTTTTCTGGAATATCAGATCCTCACGGATTTCGTGCTGACGAATACGGATCGGCATCTCAACAACTTTGGTGTCCTCCGCAACAGCCGGACACTGAAATTTGTGCGGATGGCACCGATCTTTGATTCCGGCAATTCGATGTTCTGGGACGCCCCGCGCCTGCCGGAGCGCAGTAACTGCACAGAGATCACGGTCAACAGCTTCCGCAAGACAGAAGCGGAGCTTCTCAAGCTCGTCACCGACCGCAGCCGTGTCCATATGGACCTGCTGCCCGGTCGGAATGAAATTGCAGAGCTGTACGCCAAGGACGACAGCATTGCATTTGTGGATTCCATTCTCACCGGCTACGAGAAGAAAACGATGCTGCTGGAGCAGTTCATGGAGAAAGGCATTCCGGCACAGAACCGTCACAAACGAAACATCGAACCTGAACGATAATTTCCAACTGCCCTGCAAGGCTTTGTGCTTTGCAGGGCAGTTTTTCTGAGGTGAAGCCTATCCGAAAATCAAACGACACCCTGTTTTATCTTATTGGAATTGTTCCTGTTGTCTGGCTTGCCCTCCTGCTGGCGCAGTCCCTTGGCGGCGGTTTGCCGGAGCTGCTGCGGAATCTGACGCGCGCGTTGGAGCAGCCGACAAATATCGTGTGGACGAACAAAAGCCTGCCCACCATCCTCATCTGCCTTGCCGCTTATGGCATGGCAGTTTTGCTTTATCGGACGAATCAGGGCAGAACCCGCGACGGTGAGGAACACGGTTCCGCGGCGTGGGCGACACCTGCATCCGTCAACGCGCAGTTTGCGCAGAAGGACAGCATCCCGCTGACCCAGCACGTCCGGCTCGGTCTGAATACGCACAAACACCGCCGCTCCCTCAACGTGCTGGTCATCGGCGGCAGCGGCGCAGCCAAAACACGCAGTTTTGTGCTGCCGAACATCCTGACCGCAAACACGAACTACGTCATTACGGACCCGAAATCCGAAGTCCTGCTTGCCACGGGCGGGTATCTCAAGGAGCAGGGATATGAGGTGCGCGTGCTGAACCTTGTGAATCTGGAGCAATCGGACGGATACAACCCTTTCCGCTATCTGCGGGATGAAAAGGATGTGCTGAAGCTGGTCAATAACCTGATCCAGTCCACCACACCAAAGGGCAGCCACGAGTCCGACCCATTCTGGACCAAAGCCGAAACCGCGCTCCTGCAAGCCATCATCCTCATGCTGTTTCAGGAAGCCCCGGAATATGAGCAAAATTTCTCAATGGTCATGCGCGTGCTGGAATACGCGGAGGTGCGCGAGGAAGATGAAGGGCATGTGTCCCCACTCGATCTGCTCTTTGAATCCATAGAGCGCAGAAAACCGGACAGCGTTGCCGTCCGGCAATATAAGGTATTCAAATTAGCCGCGGGCAAGACCGCAAAATCGATTTTGGTGAGTACGGCTGTCCGTCTCGCACCGTTTAATCTACCGCAGATTCAGGCACTGACCAACCATGATGACATGGATCTTTACACGCTGGGTGAGAAAAAGGTTGCGCTCTATGCTGTCATTCCTGACAACGACAACACCTTTGTGCGCCCGGATAGGGCACCTTGCAATGCAGAAAAATGGTACTGCCCCGCATGATAACGCGGGAGGCCGCCTGCCTGACCGAAAGGCGAAAGCTGACACGGGAACACAGCACGGCAGGAAAGCGGTAAGTTGCCCAAAGGCAATCGGGCACGACTGAACCGCAAGGCCAAGTGGATATGAGGCTTAAGTTGGGTTTACTGAATGCAAGTTTCAAGTCTCTGTTGTGTCCAGGTGGGGGAAAGTGCCTGTAACCCCCAGCGCAGGTACGTTTACTACTTGAATGTTGGTAAACGGTTATCAGCAAACCTGCGCGACGAGCAGGAGAACCTGTTTTAACGAAACGAAAGCAGAGTCCGACAATCCACATTTACCAAGGCAAAGTGCTAACCGGGGATACCCTAAACAGGAATGCCGTGAAAGGGGGGAAGTTTGGCTATGGTTTAGAGCCTGAATATCCTGCATGGGTACGGAGCGCCCATAGTAGTCCGAGGACCCTGAATTGACAGGGATAGCCGTAAAAACGGAAGCGGTAACGCCGTCCACATGGCGAAGGGGTGCAGTCAATGCGTACTAAAATCGTAAATTGATTAGGGAGGAAAACCTCACGAATGAAACCAACAATGGAGATTTTAGCAAGAATCAGTCAGAACTCAAGCAAAAATAAAGAAGAAGTGTTCACCAGATTATACCGTTACCTTCTGCGTCCTGATATCTACTATGAGGCATACCGAAATTTGTACGCTAACAGTGGAGCGGCGACCAAGGGAGTAAATGAAGATACGGCGGATGGATTCAGCGAGGCAAAAATCAACCGTATCATCAAATCGCTGGAAACAGAAACCTATCAACCCAAGCCGGCCCGCCGCACCTATATCCAAAAAGCCAACGGGAAAATGCGTCCGCTGGGGATTCCCACCTTTACGGACAAGCTGGTACAGGAGGTGCTTCGGCTGGTGCTGCAAGCTGTGTATGAGCCGGTTTTTCTAAATTGCTCACACGGATTTCGGCCAAACCGGAGCTGCCATACCGCATTAGCACAGGCCAAACAGGAGTTCTCCGGTGCAAGGTGGTTTATAGAGGGCGACATCAAGGGTTGCTTTGACCACATTGACCACACTGTTTTGGTGGGGCTGGTAAACCGAAAAATCAAGGATGCGCGGCTGATAAAGCTGCTGCACAAATTTCTGAAAGCCGGATACATGGAGGACTGGCGTTATCACATCACATATAGTGGAACGCCCCAGGGTGGGATTATCTCTCCTATTCTGGCCAATATCTATCTGCATGAGCTGGACAAATTTGTGATGGCGCTGAAGGCTGGTTTCGATGTCTATGAGGAGAAAAAGTACACACCTGAATACAATGCGCAACTCAGTAAAAAGAAAGTGGTACAACGGCAAATCAAAAAGGCTGAGGGCGAGGAGCGCCAGCGGCTTATTGAAAAATACAGGGAAATTCGCAAGCAAATTCTGACGACGCCCGCGAAATCCCATACCGACAAGAAAATCAAGTATATCCGCTATGCGGACGACTTTTTGATTGCGGTGAACGGTAGGCGGGAGGACTGTGTAGAAATCAAGCGAAAACTGGCCGAGTTTATCGGTGGGATGTTGAAGATGGAACTCAGCGAAGAAAAGACGCTCATTACCCACAGCAGCGAATATGCCCGATTCCTGGGATATGATGTCCGGATACGGCGGGATGGGAAAATAAGGCGTGTCGGAAAGTTGAAACAATCAAAGCGCACGCTGAACAATAAAGCGGAATTAGTTGTACCATTGGACGATAAAATCCATAAATTCATCTTCTCAAAAGGCATTGCGATTCAAGAGGAAAACGGAAACCTGCGACCCGTCCACCGGGCGGAGCTGCTACACATGACGGATTTAGAAATTGTCTCCAGTTATAACAGCGAACTTAGGGGAATCCGCAATTACTACAACTTGGCAAGCAACTTTTATAGGCTGAGTTATTTGGCCTACTTGATGGAGTATAGCTGCCTGAGAACCCTTGCCAACAAACACAGAAGCTCTGTACCGAAAATCATCCGCAAATTTCAAGATGGACAGGGCCGGTGGGGTATCCCCTATGAAACAAAAAAAGGCTGGAAATGGTGCTATTTTGCCAACTACGCCGACTGCAAGACAGTGAAGAATCCGACAGACACAATTACGTCCGCAACCCAACAGCATAGACTTTCGGTGAATACAATCGAGAAACGATTAAAAGCGTGTGAATGTGAATTGTGCGGAACAACGGACAGTCCCTGCTTTGAGATTCACCATGTGAACAAACTCAAAAATCTGAAAGGGAAACTGCCTTGGGAAGTCGCTATGATTGCAAAGCGGCGCAAAACTTTAGTGGTGTGCCATAATTGCCATGTCATGATTCACCACCAGTGAGTATCTGATTGAACAAGCAAAGACGGAGCCGTGTACAGCGAGAGTTGTAAGCACGGTTCTGAGGGGGGTCTGAGCAGACCTGCCGCCGCAATGCGGTAAGGCGGCTCTTTCCTACCCTACAATTTCCTTGTAAGTTTACTCTACGCGCAGGCGTTTCAAGCACTGTATTACAGTGCAGACCAGATTCATCACGGCCCGCTGCCGCGCCACGTTCGCTTCGTGCTGGACGAGTTTGCCGCCATGCCGCTTCCGGGCTTTACGCGCGAGCTTGCAACGATGCGCTCACGGTCTATCTCAGCAAGTGTTATCATTCAGAATATGGCACAGATCAAAGAATTGTATAAGGATAGCTGGGAGGCAATTCCAGGTAACTGCGATACCATTTTGTATCTTGGCGGTAACGAGTCCAGTACGCACAAATATGTCTCCGAAATGCTTGGCAAAGCCACAATTGATACGAAAACGCACGGGCAGACGAAGGGCAAATCCGGTTCTTACTCAACCAATTTCCAGATGTCCGGGCGCGAGCTGCTGACACCGGACGAGGTGCGAAAGCTAGACAACCGCTATGCGCTGCTGTTCATCCGCGGCGCAAGTCCGGTCATGGATGAAAAGTACGATCTCATGCACCATCCAGCGATCTCACACAGTTCCCTCGGCGGCGCAGCGCCCTACATTCATCATGGAATCAAACCGGCTGTTTACACTGGCCGTCCGCTGCTTCGTGTGGGCAGCACAGAAAATTTGAATCCATTGAAGGAGGAATTTCATTGAAGAAACCTTTTGAATACAAAGCCAAACGGCTCTACTCGATCTGCGCCAGCATGTTTTTCATGCTGGCGGTTTTTGTTGTCCCGGCGTTCGCGGCAGACGGCGATCCGCTGGCGGTCGTCAACAATCTGAGCGACTTCATTTTCTCGCTCATTCGCGCGGTCGGCTTGATCCTGCTCGGCTTCGGCATTTTGCAGGTCGGTTTGTCTCTCAAGTCGCACGATCCGTCGCAGCGTGCGAACGGCATTCTGACTGTTGCGGGCGGCATTGTCATTACGTTCACCAAGGAGATCCTGACGCTGATCACCGGCTGATAAGAATATGGGGAGAGCGAAACTGCTCTCCCCGATACAACTGGAGGTGATACCATCTCAAGTGGAAACTGGATCATAGATAACCTCAATTCCTCGCTGGAAACATGGAACAGCAAGCTGGCTGAAATTTGGACGCTGCTGACCACCAGTCCGGAAAATTTCAAAGGCGGCGGGATCTGGAACGTGATCGTCGGGATCAATGATGCCTTAAAAGCAATTGCGTATGCGCTTCTGGTTCTGTTCTTTGTGATCGGCATGATGAAAACCTGCGGCAGCTTTACGGAGCTAAAACGCCCGGAGGTGGCGTTCAAATGCTTCATCCGCTTTATATTAGCGCAGGCGGCGGTCACCTACGGCATGGAGCTGATGACGGCGCTGTTCTCGATTGCGCAGGGTGCGATCCAGACGATTATGGGTGCGTCCGGTCTCACGGCAATGGAAGCATCCACGCTGCCAGCCGAGATCGCAACGACGATTGAAGATGTCGGCCTTCTGGAGAGCATTCCGCTCTGGGCGGTGACGCTGCTCGGCTCACTGTTTATCTGGGTGCTGTCGCTCGTCATGATTTTGACTGTCTACGGTCGCTTTTTTAAGCTCTATATGGCGACGGCGATTGCGCCAATCCCGCTGTCGAGCTTTGCAGGACAGCCCTCCAGCAGCATCGGCATGGCGTTCATTAAGAGCTACGCCGCCATCTGCTTGGAGGGCTGTGTCATTTTGCTGGCGTGTATTATCTTTTCGCAATTTGCGTCCAGCCCACCCGTTGTAACGGAAGGACTTGCCCCGGCAACGGTCGTCTGGAACTACATTGGTGAGTTGGTATTCAATATGCTGGTGCTCGTCGGCTCCATCAAAATGTCCGACCGGATCATCCGGGAATTGATGGGTCTTGGATAAGAAACCCTCCATCCGCAATGGGATGGAGGGCGACATCAGAGAGATTTTATTACATGGTTGTAATGATCAGGATGCAATCAACTTTCCGTATTCGTACAGTGTATCGCTTGGCAGGTCGATCTCATCATTCCAGTACACGCAGGTACGGCTCGGATCAAGCTGTACCTGATTGAACAGACCGTGAATCGTCGCCAAATCGCGATAGCTCTCGATCTGCTCCATATCATCTTTTACATCATACAAAACCTTGCGACCATCATCAAACACAATGCGTAGGCAATAATCCGGCATGGGTCTTACTTCTTTGATTCTTGGCAGCATAACAACACCTCCATTACAGCGGCGGCAATTTCTCCAACTTCTGCGTATCCCACATTTCAAGTAGCCTATCCTGATGCGCACTCATCCATTCCTGCACAAGCTGCTGCGCTCTCGTTGGGAGATCTCCCTCTGTCATCTTCATCGTTTTCAAATCAAAAATACCAATATGTTCCCCATATAGAGCATACAAATGACTAGGTTCGTGTTCTTTCGGCTTGAAAAACATTTTAATGACGATCCCATAAAACCTACAAATCTCAGGCATTTCATGTCGCTCCTTTATCAGCGTTCCTATTTTTATTATACCCAAATCACAAAAAATTTCAAGCGGAACACATTTCCACAGCCATCTCGGAACCGGGATATACGGCAGCAGCTTTACAAGCGATACCGCTGCAAATAGAAAATCGGCGGCTGTATCGAATCTGGCTCCGAAGGAGCTGACATTGTTGGTTTTTCTTGCGATCATGCCGTCTGCCATATCGCTCAGTCCGCACGTCAGATACACCGTATAGTACACAGCCGAGAACACGGGGACGAACGCCAGAAGAATACTCCCTAAAATGCGGATCCCTGTAATTATGTTTGCAATGTGCGTTTTCATTCTGCGGTTCCGTTGACGATTTTGGCGTAGAGTTCTTCCGGGATCATGGGAGAACCGATCTCCGCCAGAAGTGCTGTGTCGATCTGGCCGGTTTGCGCGTACTGCCGCCCGGCCCTGCGAACCAGCTCCAGCCGGGGAACCGTCACAACGGCGGCCTCCGGTGCGTTGAACATAGGGCTTTCCGGTACGGTCAGAATTGTGTGATTGTTGGGGAACAGCAGCTCAAACTGCCGTACTGCCGGTTCAAAGTTGCGCCTGCTGTTCGGAAACCCGCAGCCGCAGATCATCAGATACCGCAGGTGAGAGTAATCCCGCTGATCGACATGGATATAGCGCCCGTTCACCTCTTTCATTGCCATAGAGGACAGGGGGAGGGTTCGGTCAATGAGATTTTTAAGCCCTGCGGGCATTCCGTAGCAGTAGAGCGGATAGCTGAACAACAGCAAGTCGCTGCCCAGCATCTGCTCCAGAATCTCACACATATCATCGTCGATGGCGCAATGTCCGCCGTTGTATTTGCAGACAAAGCGGCCGCAGCAAAACTCGATATGCTTGTCAGTCACATCAATCGTACGGATTTCCTGCGCGGCAGCTTCTCTCATGCCGTCCAGAAATGCACGGGTAATGTGCATGGTATCGCTTTTCTCTTTCTTTGGACTTCCGTTAAAAACAAGGATTTTCATCTCTAATTGACCTCAGTCATTTTTTCCGCAACCTAAAAAACGCAGCACAAACCGATGATCTCGGATCGCACTGCGTCTAAGCGTCTTGCATTTTGAGTTCTTCAATTTTTCCGTCCTTGAAACGGATCACACAGGTATATTTGCACTTCGGACAGAATAGAGGGAACTCCTCTAATACCGTGCGCGGCCGTATCTGCGTCCTTGTTTTGCCGCCGCATTTTGGGCAGCAAAGCCAGCCAATTTTGGTGTCTGCGTTGTCCGCCATCTGAAATCACCTCGGTTTATTTGGAAATCAGCGCTCGGAATTCGGCATCACGGTCAAAGGTGCCGGCCGCAAAGCCGGGAATCTCCTTGATGGATTTGCAGATGCTGATGCTGAAGCCCGTCAGAATCTGCCCGATCTCCCGGTCGGAGTATACGCATGGAAGGGGAATCTGTCAATAGCGGGGAGAAACATTTTCCGTTTTTTCACCCTTTTCAAGAATCGTTCCCGGTGTCGCGGCTGCCGTGCCCAGGAACGCAGCCGCTTTCGCAGAAGTCAAGCTGGCGCTGAACCTGGAAGTTCAACGCCAGCTGAGTAACCGCTGATAACCGCAGGTGATTGATTCAGCGGTTACCTGATGGGATGGAGCGAAGGCTCTTTACCGCACGTTGAAGCATGCGGCGGGGGCTGATTTGATGTTATTCAAAGTCGCCGTACAGCCATTGCTGGCTGCTGCCGGTAAGACGGTAATGGATCTCAAAGACGTCGCTGTCTGTGCCGCCGCTTCCAATGGAAACTGCACAGTCAAGCCATGTTTCCGTTTCGGATACTGCTGCGCCGATGCTTTCCAGCGGAATGACCATCTGAATCCGACCCGCTGCAGGCGACCACTCGACTCTTGCGCCGCTTTCCGTATTGGAAAAGGCCCACGCGGAACCGCTTATCTCATAGCGATCAACTGTTGTTGAATCGCTGCTTCTGACGAATGCCTTTGAAAAGCTGTGCGGCAAAGACGTTCCGTTCAGGGTCGACGTAGTGCCTGCCGCGCTTTCGGTACTGCTTCGGATATGAGCCCCGACCTGGAAAACCGTTTCCGCACAGTACGCAGGCAGACTGCCGGATTCATTATCAACACGGATATAAAGATTGCTCATATCGTTTGTGATGTACACCTTCTGAATCGATAGATCGCTTGACACAGCGTCTGCGCAGGCGTCCAGATAGTACGGCACAAATTCGTACTGCGTCCAGTCTCCCTCGCAGCCGTCATGAACTGCAAGTTCCTTATAGCAGCCCGCGTTGGAGCGATCCGGAATGATCCGCATATCCAGATCGCCGTTCCAGACAAGCGCCGCCAGAATGAAGGATGCCGCAGTCGTCGGCTCCGTGGCGGTCGAAACACAGGGCTTCTCGGTAACATCGCTGACGCATTCCCCGGTGAACATATATCCGGCGCAGGTTCTGTGCAGATTCCAGTCGAAGATATTCTCTGCTTTCTGACTGTCGCCTGTGTAGGCGCTGCAAATCGCATTCCAGTTCGAGATCTGAGGCCAGCTCGGGGAAACTTCGACAGCTTCGTCACCGGATGGACTGTAAATACTGTCCTTGCTGTAGTAGGTGTCCATTGCATACCGGGCCATGCCGTATTCATCATCCAGGAGATCCGCTTCAAAGGCGCTGATCGTGTCACGGGCTCTGGAGGAATTGATGTCAATGATGCCTGTAGTGAACAGAATAAGTCCGGCGCCATCCTTGATTCTCGACACACTGTTGTCCCAACGGATATCCTTGATAAAGTACTTTCCCTTTGGATACCAGAGGCCATTTGCAAGCGTGTCGTCTCGGTTGATTGCGGATTTGATGGTGCTTGCTGCGCCGTTATAGCTGTCAGCGAGTCCTTGCAGACCCTTCTGCGCAGCCATTTTACCCATTGCTTCAAGCCCGGCGGCGTAAAGTGCCTGCGTGTACGTATAGACGCCGTAATTATCCATGTCCTCAAAAATACTGAAATCCTGCGGCCCGAACCCATTGCTGTCAATATTGTTCATCACATAGTTCGCCGCCGCAGTCAGCTGCGGCCAGAGTTCGTCGCGCAGCTGTGTGCTGCTTGTCTCCAGACAGTGCCGGTACACGCCGTACAGGAACCAGCCGATCGTATCGTGTTCAGGCTCGATGAATTCCGCACGCTGGTTGCTCCAGACGTCAATACAGGTATTGAAGGAACCGGCGGTTTCGCCGGAGGTAAGCTGCCGGGCGGCAAGCCAGCGCCAGTATTGCGCCCCTTCCGTGGTAAACCCGGCTGCGTCCAAGGCAATTGCCGTGACGGAAGCATCGCGGGTCCAGACCTTATAACCGTAATCATAAGGGTTGGTGGTTGCTACATGCGCGCCGTCTCCGGTTGTCGAACCCGGACGGAGCGTGTTTTTTATCATGATAAGATTGCGCTTGTACATCTTCGCGAGCTCCGGGTTTGAGAAGCTGGGGACTGCTTTCCCGTCTTCCAGCCATGCTCCGTAATACGTTTGTGTATATGTGAGCCAATCGCTGCCGTCGCGCGCATTCAGGGAGGAAACCGTCTGGTTGAGGTCGGCCAGCGTCGCGCCGTATGCAACATAGCCATAGAGGGTACAGGATGCGCCGGCGGACAACTCTGCGGTTTTCAGGAATGCACCGGAAACAGCATTTGCAGATGCGGAGCGGTTATTTGCAACTGAGCCGCTGCTGTGGAAGGTGTACCACGGACTGCAGGAGCTCGAGGCAGTATTGCTGTCGGCGTCGTTCGCAACCTGGAACCCGGCGCAGCTGCCCCATGTGCCGAGCGCCAGATACGGCATACCAGCGGAGGATCTGTCAAAAATAATAGCGTTTTGTGTATCGCTGTATGACGCGCTGATTGCGGAAGTCCCTGTGTTGGCAGGATTCAGCATATCCAGAACGGAAATGCGCTTGCTGCCGGCAGATGTGTTTTTGATGCTGTACTGCGTAAGCAGGACAGGCATGTTTGGCAGTGCGCAATAATTTCTGGAAATCTCAATACCAGCCGTTGGAACGCCGTCGTATTCCAGATAATTTGTCCGCAAAATGCCGGTTTCATCAAAATACCCTTCAACATCGAACAACTCGCCGGAGGAATAATCCTTCGCACCTGTTTCATCGCGGAAGAACCCGGAGTAATCCCGAATCTGGTTTTCTCCCCAGCTGCTGCTTACATGCAGCTCGCGGATGCCCGCCGGGTTGTCTGCCGCGTCTTCAGAGCAGAGCTGCGTGCTCTGCCAGATCGCCATCATATCCTTCGCGTTGGAAAGATACAGGCTCCGGGTGCTCTCATGCTTTTCCTCGACGGTCAGACTGTCGATGTTGATGGCATGGTTATTATACGCGATCCGGACTGTATGCATCCCCGCAGTCAGGTATTTTCCGACCTCGCTCGTCGACCACTCGTCCCACGATGCCAGCGACGGAAATACAGCGGTGGCCTCGAAGACACCGTCAAAGAACACCTTTGCTGAAGCGTAGTACCCGCCGGCGTTTGCATACCGGATCAGGAAGGAATAATCTCCCGCTTCTGCAAGATCGACAGAGAACTCGACAAAATCGCCCTTGGCGTCAAAGTGGTCAACAAATCCGGTTCCGGTGTATCCTGCATGATCGGTGTTCGTCTGCACACCGGACAGCACAGCTGCCTCCGCCTCGTATCTCGTTTGCGGATATTCCTTTGCAATGGTGGGAACCTGGAGAAGAAGCGAGACGAAAAGCACAAGGATTAAAAGAATGGATATTGTACGTTTCATATGAATCCTCCTCACTCTTTTGTCAACTGAAGTCCGGCGTTACCTCAATCGTATTTCCTACCTGCACAATGTGGTTGTTCCCACTTTCCCATGCTTCATCGTTCAGCAGGATCTTGAATTCCACGCTGCCGCTGACGGGGCGCTCCATTTCAAAGACCCACGTGTTCGCATCGACATTCTGGAGCTTTCGGCCGGAAGACCAATCCAACGGCAGCGTGTCCCCACGGATATACAGGGTGTTGCCATAGCCCGCATCACAGTGTACGATCACGGTCGTTTTCTGATAATCGAGCTGTTTGTACTCCTCCGGATATCCGCTTGTAAGCAGGACTGCGGAGTTTGCCGGGATCGTGACAGTTACCACTCTGGAGTTCGCCTCGGCTCCTTCCGTTACGTTTACAACATAATCCGTATTCAGCAGGTCGGTTAACTGCGTGCCGATCGTGTAGCTCGTTTTTCCTGCGTTCAGGGTGATCGTCTTTGTCTGTGCGCTGGCAGAGTTATTGAAAACACAGAGAATTTCCCTGCCGTTTCCCTCGTTTCTCCGGCTGAATGCATAGACCGGATCGCCGTAGCTGTAATACAGCTCGTTCTGTACGCCGTTGATGAGCACATCGCCGTATGTTTTTCTGAGCTCATTCAGACGCTGGATAAAATGGAAGGTCGTCGTATCCTCACTGAAGCCGGTCATCATCTCGCGGTTGTAGTAGTTCAGCGTTTCCTCTGAGTATTGAAAATTTCCGGCCATGTTCTGCTCTGTTCCATAATAGATAACGGGGATCCCGCGCGCCGCATACTGGAAGGCCAGCGCCATGCGCAGCTTTGCCCAGTTGTCGCTCGCATTTGCAAGGAACCGGGAACGGTCATGGTTATCCAGGAAGGTAAACAGGTGCGAGGCGTCTTTGTATTTGCCATCCTGATCAAAGACCCATTTGACGCCGCCCCATTCTTCTCCTTTGCAGAAAACGTTGTTCAACTGGAAGTACAGCGGATAATCCAGCATGCCCCACATGTAATTCATGATCGAGGCGTTTTCATCCACCGAACCGGTAAAGGCTTCGCCAAAGCTGTGCTTTCCGGTATGGGCTTCGTAGAGCGTCAGATACTGCGGAGGAATTTCAATTACAGCATCCACGCGGGAGCCGGAAAAGCCATAGCTGAACCAGCCGCTGTTATTCGCCTGGTTCCAGTATGCGGACATCAGTGCGGCCCAGCATTCCGGATTTTCCTGCGCCAGATCGTCCAATCCGCCAAGGCTGTAATTCTGTGCTTCCTCCGGATTTGTAAAGTCGCTGATGTTTGGCGTGTTATGATACCAGGCCGGATTGTCAAACGGCGGAGCGGGCTTATAATCGGCAGGTTCATAGGTCGTCGCCGGGTATTCCAGATAATCGGCCGTATGGTTGAGCTGCGCATCAATGATGACTTTCAGCTGCAGCGCATCCGCAGCGGCCATAAGCGCGCGTAATTCTGCTTCGGTACCGAAGTGAGAATTGGGGCTGTTGAAATCCTTTGTGTAGTAACCGTGATATCCTGCCTCGTCGCCGGAACGGCTGTATGTTTCGTTTTCCTGCGGTGCAGAGATCCAGATAGCGGTAAAGCCCATGTCCTTGATATATTGAAGCTTTTGCGTCAGACCGGCCCAGTCGCCGCCCTGATAATAATGAAGATCTCCCGGACGGTACTCCTCATTGAGTGTCCCGTTGTTGCTGGAATTGCCGTCAAAGAAGCGATCCGTCATAAGCATGTAAACGGTATCGGTTTCTTCGAGATTCTGCGAGGAATAGCTCACCTGATTTGTCCCCTCCTCATCAAGCGCTGTGCTGCGCGTGTACGCTGTTCCGGCACCGAGGACGGACACGCAAAGCGAGGCGATCAGAAACAGCGCGAGTATGGATTTTTTGTGTTTTTGCATAATGTTGCTCCTTTCGTGGATGATTATCCCTTAATTGCGCCAGCAGCAATTCCGTTCACGATATTTTTTTGCATGAAAATGTAAAAAAGAATGACTGGAATTGTGGTCACAACAAAACCTGCCATGATCAGATGCCACTGCTGGTTATACTGTCCATAGAAGTACATCTGGCTGAGTGGAATGGTGATCGGTTTTCCAAGAATCAGATACGGAAGAAGAAAATCGTTCCAGACCCAAAGAACATTGAGAATCGCGACGGTGGTCAGGATCGGTTTGATAAGCGGCAGAACGATCAACACAAAGCGCTTCAGAACGCCGCAGCCGTCAAGCAACGCAGCCTCTTCCAGTTCTCCCGGGACGGAGGATACAAAGCCCCTGATCAGAAAAATCGGAATCGGACACTGCAGCCCGCAATAAATCAGGATCAATCCCCATATATGCCCAGTCACATGCAGATCCCGCGCTGTAGACAGCAGGGAAATCATGATCGTGTGAAAGGGTACAAACATAGAGGAAAGAAACAGCAGCATGAAGCATGCAGACCAGCGGGATTTCCATTTTGCAAGCGCGTATCCTGCGAGAGAACTGACGATCAGATTCAAGACCACAACGCCAGCGGTCAGGATACAGGAGTTCAGCAGCGCTTTCGGAAAGTCTGCGGTTTCGATGATTGTTTTATAGTTCTCGAATGTTGGCCTGGAGGGGAAAGAGATGGCCGAGGTCAGAATTTCCCCTTTTGTTTTAAAGGAGTTGACGATTGCAATTAAAACCGGGAAGAAATAGAGAACGGCGATCACACCGACAAGAATTGTGATTGCATATCCGCCCTTGCCTGCTCTTGCTTTACGCATTTGACGCGTCCTTTCTGCCTTGGAACAGATAAACTGCCGCTGTAATGGCGGAGATGATCAGAAACAGGATGATGGATTGCGCGGTTGCGTATCCTGTCCGGTTGGAGCTGAAGCCTGTGTTGTAGATCTGGAGCGCGATCGTTGTCGTTGCGCCGGCGGGGCCGCCGGAAGTCATGGCCATAGGAATGTCAAATGCCTTAAAGCACGACGCCAGACAAAGGATCACATTCATGACGACAACCGGCGCAAGCAGCGGGAGCTTGATCCGCGTGATTACCGTCCATTTATTCGCACCGTCTACTGCGGCGGCTTCCAGCAGGTCTTTGGAAATATTCTGAAGTCCGGCAATATAAATGATCATATAATAGCCCGCGCATTGCCAGATCGCAGTCAGGCCGATCGAATACACGGCCAGCTTCATGCTGCCCAGCCAACTGATCTGATACGCTTCGGGGATCCCAATTGCCTGCACGGCAGAGCGGTAGACGTTTCCATAGAGAAATACCCAGACGAATCCGACAATGATCAGGCTCATCAAATTGGGAAGGAAGAAAACCGCCCGAAACAGCTTCTTGAAGTGCGTATTTGAATCCAGAAGAAGTGCCAGCACAAGGGCCGAAACGTTTGCCTCAAGCGTTACAAAGAGCGTATAACGGACTGTTACCCAAATCGCGCGAAGAAACGCGCGGTTTGACAACGCCTCTTTGAAGTTGGCAAGACCAATGAAGTGAAAATGTTTATTGTAGCCGTATGCGTCTGTAAACGCCAGCACAAGGCTCTGGGCAAAAGGAAGCAGAAAAAATGTGAAGAAAAAAGCAAATGCGGGCAGGATAAACAACAGATACGTCTGGTTTTGCTTTCTTCTCCATACTTCCGTTTGATAGTGTGTTCTATGTATGATCTTCGCCTCCCCGGTCGTCCCGCGTCGCAAATGACCTGCGGCGCGGGACATGTAGTATCAGTTTGCCTGACTTGCGGCCAGCGCGTTGTCCCATGAGGCGTCCAGACCGGCCAGGATATGCTCCAGACTGTCCTGATCCAGCAGGTAGCTCGACAGAGCGCTTTCATATTCCGGGCCGAAGGCAGTCGGCCAGCCGCGATCGACCTGTGTGCAGACCATGCCCGCGTCGATATAGGCTTCCACGTCTTTTGCCAGCGGATCAAAATCAACGGAAACACCCTTCACAGCGGAAAACAGCTTGGAGGTGCTGCACCACAGCTCGGCGATTTCCGGCCGTGTCAGGAACTCAAGGAACAGCTTGCATGCTTCCGGGTATTTTGTCGATGCGGAAATGGACAGACCAAAGTCGGGGAACTGGAACAGCTTTGTCTCAGACGGATCGTCAGAAACCGGAAGCGCCATCATGCCGAGGTTGATGGACGGATTGATCTCCTTAATGGGCTCGAGCGCCCACAGGCCCTGCACCATCATGGCGGCCTCGCCGTTTGCAATCATTGCGCAGGCTGTGTTGTAGTCCGTGTCAAATGCTGTCTGGGTGTTGCCGTTTTCGTAAATGTACTTCATCAGCTCAAAGGTTGTGCTCCATCCGCTGCAGGCCGCAAAGGACTCTGTTCCGGCGCTTCTGGCGTCGTCCCAGTGAATGTCCTTCCCGTAGACCGCAGAAGCAGCTGCGATCAGAGAAACCGGCTTGATTGTCCAGGAATCCTTGAACCCCAGCGCAAACGGTGTCACACCGTTCGCTTTCAGGGTTTCAACCGCTGCTTTGAATTCCGTCACGGTCGTCGGCACGGCGATATCGTATTCTGCAAAAATATCTTTATTATAGAAAATACCCTCGCAGCTTCCGTCAATCGGAAGCGCCCATGTATGGCCCTCCGAATCGGAGAAGGTCGAATCAAGGCGCGCCTCATCTGTGACGTTGTTCAAAAACGCTTCACCGGCGAGATCCATGATATAGCCGCCCTGCGCGATGTCCATGGTGTTTGTTGAGCCCTGGAAAATATCCGGGATTTCATTGGTCGCCAGCCGCGCCTTGAGAATTGCTGCCGGCTCGTTTGTAACGATTTCCTGTTCGACGTTGATCGTTGGATATTCCTTATGGAATGCGTCGATGATCTGCGTAAATGCGTCCTGCGCTTCCTGCTTTTGATGGAACAGATGAATCGTAACGGGTTCTGTCTCCGGTACGTCCGCTTCGTCTTGTGCGCTTTCGGCAGATGCTTTATCTGCCGTATCCTGCGCAGCTGCGTGGTCGGAGTTTGACTGCTCTGTTGTCTTTACGCTTGTGCATGCAGACAGCAGAGAAAAGAGAACGCCGACGCAGAGCAGCAGAATCACTGATCTTCTCACTTTTTCAATTTTCATCATGAAACCTCCATTTAACTCCACTGAATGACAGACCTGATGTGCTTTTTTTAGGCGTCTTTCTTGGCCAAGAAAGGTTTGAGGGGGTTGCCTACAATCAAATTATATCGTTTGGGAAACACGGCAGCAATAAAATCATTTAGCTTTCTTGTGAAATATATCAACTTCTTTGTGTAAAACTATCAAAAATTCATTTGATTTGCTATAATATTTAGGAAAGGCGGTGAAGCTCCATGTTCCGACGATTCCGATCGCTCAGGAAAAAACTCATCTGCTCTGTTCTGCTTACCTTGTCGATCCCCATCATCATCGTGGTTGTCATTGCACAGGTTCGGTCGCAGTCCGCAATTCGGGCGCAGGCAAAAAATCTCAATGAAAATCTGCTCGAAATGGGGATCCATCAGATGGACGCAACGTGGGAGGGACTGGACAACGTTTACCGCTCCATTTATCTGAATGAGGCATTCAGAGAATACCTTCTGCACTACGGGCAGCAGACCGGCCCGAACGCTGCGGCAAGCGAATCAGATCTGTTAAAGCGGGTCTTTCTGTCAAGTCTGAGCAGCCGCGCGGATCTCTACAGTATTATTTTCGTTGATAACAGCGGACGGCTTACATATGCGACGCGGGAAGAATCCGGTTCCGTTCCGGAGTATGCGGACGCTGCGCTTCCGGATGCGTATCTTACCTGTCTGGAACCTGATCAGATGAACCGGCTTGACCGCGTCCTGCTCCCGACCTGTGTACATATGCCGCTCCATAAGGTCAGAAACGGTGCGGGCGAATATGTTTATGCGGTTGCACGGCAAATCGTCAATACAGAGCAGCATTTTGAGCAAATCGGGACGATGTTTATCACGGTAAATCTGACAGGAATGAAGCAGCTTGCGTCGCTTATCCTGTCAGATCAACAGGCATATGTTTATATTTGTGACCGTGCGGGGCGGGTGTATTTCGATTCCTCCGGACAGCTGACCGCCCGGACGCTGCCCGAGGAAATGATGGTATTTAAGGACGGTCTGTCTGAGCATGAAATACGGCTTGACGGGCAGGCACATATGGCGCTTTCCGTGCAGTCGCAGAAAACCGACTGGGTGCTCATGACGGCGATTCCGGAAACGCTCTACAGCTCCGACGCAACGGCGGTATCCAAATCCATTTTGACCGCGCTGGTTCTGGCGCTTACCCTGATGACTGTGGTTACAGCGTTTTTTGCGACCAGGATAAGCCGCCCGATCGAAACGCTTGCGGATACAATGGAGCATATGAACCTGCGAAAGCTGGAGCACCGCGTTGCGGTCGTCGGAAACGATGAGATCGCACGCCTGAGCATCAGCTTCAATACGCTGATGGACAATTTGAGCACATCCATTCAAAACGAATATGAAATGGAGCTGCTCCAGAAGCGTTCCGAGATCCGCGTGCTGCAGGCGCAGATGAACCCGCATTTTCTGTATAACGTGCTTCAATCCATTTCAAGCCTCGCTATGCTGGATAAGGTATCGGAAATCATTACAGTCTCGAATTCCCTGGGGAATACGCTCCGTTATTGCATCAACAGCAGCCAGCCGCTCGCGCCTCTGCGCGATGAGATCGCACATGTCACCAACTACCTGACAATTCAGACAATTCGCTTCGGCGACCGGCTGCGGTATGAACTCAGTATTCCTGCCTATACCCGTGACTATCTGCTTCCGCGAATGAGCCTTCAGCCAATGGTGGAAAATGCGATCCTTCATGGCTTTGGGGAACGGCAGGAGCTCGGGACGATCCTGATTCAAAGCTGGGCAGACGATTCTTTCCTGACCGTGGAGATTACAGACGACGGGGCCGGGATTGCGCCGGAACGGCTGGACGCGCTGAGAAAGAGGCTCTGCGGCACTGCCGCAGCCGATACCGAACACGGCGTTGGCCTTGTCAATCTCAAGGCGCGTCTGGCGCTTCTGTACGAAAAAAACGGACGGCTGGAGATTGACAGCGAGGCCGGAATCGGAACGACGATCCGTATTATCGTTCCGGTAGGAGGTGAGCAGGTGTGATATATCATGTGCTTCTCGTTGAGGACGAGCCGGTTATCCGGGAGAGCATCAAAAAAAGCATCCATTGGGATAGAATGCCCATTCAGCTGGCCGCAGAAGCGGAAAACGGCAGGGAAGCGCTGGCGTATATGCAGACCATGCCGATTGACATTGTAATAACCGATATGAGAATGCCGGTCTGCGACGGCTCCCAGATGCTGAAGCAGATGGAATCCCTGCACTATAACTGCGAAATCATTGTGCTGAGCGAGTATTCGGATTTCAGTTATATGTATCAGGCCATTCACGCGCACGTCTTTGATTATCTGCTCAAGCCGATCGACCCGGCACAGCTGAATCGGCTTCTGCAGGAGCTTGTCGAGCGGCTTGCGCTGCGCGCGCCGGCTGCGGAGGCGGAAGAGCCGCTGCATACACTGTTTCACAAGGCAATGACCGGTACGCTCTGTGATCCGAAAAACGCGCGGATGCTGCAACAGTATGCGGGGAAAACATTTGCCGCCTGCTGCATGCGCCTTCGCCGCAAATCCGACGCTGATGCATGGAGGGAGCGGATCGTTCAGAAAATCAAGCAGGCACCGTTTGCATCCGCACTGTTTCCATACAGCACAACGGAGCCCGTCTTCTGCATGCTGTCGATGATCGGGACGGCGTGTACGCATCAAACGGAACGAAAATACCTGGAATTCGTGCAGACGCTTATGGAACAGGTGTCGGAGGGCACTGCGTTCCGCACAGGCCTTTCCGGATTCGGATATGGCGTTTCCGATGTGAAGGCGGCGATCGATGAGGCTGCTTCCATGCTGCAGTACATCGGGCGCAAGCCTGGGATCCTCTATCAAAAGGGTGTGTCCTCTTATACGCCCTATCTGCTTCCTTCGCCCATTAACGAATCGCAGCTGATCTCGTTTCTGTCGGCATCCGACAACTTTTCGGCGCAGTGCATGACAATGCTTCTGCGCACGATCGAAAGCCGCGCGTATCTGTATCTGCCTGCGGTCAGGCATCTTCTGATCGATTTTACGATGTCTGTAGAGAAATGCTGCCAGAAAATCGGGTATGGCGTGGATATTTCAGAGCTTCTCGGGCGAAACTACATCGACCAGATCAACCAGATCGCATGGGAGGATGAAATTCCGCAGTACCTGCAGGATATGCTGCAGGCTGTCGCGGCCTGTCTCGCAGACAGACATACGCCCAATACCAGGCAGACGCTCCAGCTGATCCTGCGGACTGTGCAGACGCAGTATATGGAGGAGCTCAGCCTGATTGATTTCTCACAGAAGTACCATCTGAACTATATTTATCTGAGCCGGAAATTTAAAGACATGGTTGGTTTGACCTTTACCGAGTATCTGCTGCAAATACGGATGAACAAGGCAAAAGAGCTGATCGAAGAAAACGGAATGAGCGAAAAAGCAGCCGCCCCTCTCGTCGGATATTCCAACCCGTATTACTTCAGCAGCTGCTACAGAAAATATTTTGAGACGAACAGGAGTACATAACAATGCAAACAGAATGGTGGAAGGATGCTGTCGTATATCAGATCTATCCGCGGAGCTTTCAAGACAGCAACGGGGATGGGATTGGCGATCTGCGCGGAATTATACAGCGGCTCGACTATATCAGAAGCCTCGGCGCAACCGTGATCTGGCTCTGTCCGATTTATGCGTCGCCGCTGATCGACAACGGATACGATATCAGCGACTATTACGCAATTCATCCGGAGCTTGGCACAATGGAAGATTTTGATTGCCTGCTTCGGCAGGCACATCAGCGCGGGCTCCGCGTGATTATGGATCTGGTCGTCAACCATACATCTGACCAGCACCGGTGGTTTCAGGAGGGAACGAGCGGGCAGAATCCTGCCTATCGGGATTATTATATCTGGGAAACAGAAAAGCCGAACAGATGGGGAAGCTGGTTCGGCGGTTCTGCGTGGGAATACAACACACAGGTCGGCGCACACTATCTGCATATTTTTGCAAAAAAACAGCCGGATCTGAACTGGCAGAATCCGGCGCTGCGTGACGAAATTTATCGTATGATGTCCTGGTGGCTGAATAAGGGGATCGACGGTTTCCGCATGGACGTGATCAGCTTGATTTCAAAGCCGGATCCGATTCCACGGGATACCGGTTCGGATCTGTCGCCGTATTGCATCAACGGCCCGCAGGTGCATACATATTTGAAGGAAATGCGGCAGAAGGTATTGGCAAAGTACGATATTATGACGGTAGGCGAATGTCCGGGCATTACGGTGCAGGAGGCCCAAAAATACGCGGGAACAGACTCCGGCGAGCTGAACATGGTGTTTCAGTTTGAGCATACCAGTCTGACAGACGGAAAATACGGAAAATGGAGCGCAGACCGCACAGATCTGGTAAAGCTGAAGGAAGTATTGAACCGCTGGCAGAACGGCCTGCGGGAAACATCATGGAACTGCCTGTTTTGGGGAAATCACGACCAGCCGCGGGCGGTTTCAAAATTCGGCTGTGATCTGCCGGAATACAGGGTGCTTTCAGCGAAAATGCTCTGCGCCTGCCTCTATCTCATGCAGGGTACGCCATACATTTATCAGGGTGAGGAGATCGGAATGCCGAACCCGCATTTCACGTCGCTTGAGCAGTATCGGGATATTGAGAGCATTTGTGCTTATCATGATTTCGTGGATTCCGGGGTTGTTGAAAAACGCATGATGCTGACGCTCCTTGCGCACACAAGCCGGGACAATGCAAGAACGCCGATGCAGTGGAATTCCCGTTTTTGCGCCGGCTTTTCAAGTGCGCCGCCATGGATATCCCTGGGGTATAGTTGGAGAGCGGTCAATGTCGAACAGGAGGAGAAGGATGAAAATTCAGTCCTGCACTTCTACCGGGATATATTGGCCTTCCGAAAAGGGAATCCTTTGATCCGATATGGCACATTTGAATTGCTCTGTGCCGACGATCCGCATATTTTTGCATACGTCCGTACATATCAGGGAAAGCGCCTGCTGGTGATATGCAATTTCAGCGAGAAATCGCAAAATGCCGCCGCAATTTATCCAAACCCGGAAGCAATACGCTTTCATAATTACCCGTCAATAACGCCAGCCGTCCTTCGCCCGTTTGAATTGATCGCTGCATTGTGACGGCAGCATAGCAAACGCACTTTCAGCGGCCGCCAAAGAAGAACACCTGCTCCAGATGCGGCTGTGCGCCGCTCTTCGGGTCTTGTTCCATACGGATCACGTCGCGCATGTACGCGCGCCAGCGTGCACTGACAGGCACATCCTTCTGCACGGCAAGCGCTGTTTTCAGATCATCGCATTCGTAATATCCGAAAAGCGTATCGCCCGTCTGCCAGATCGAATAATTCCGGATCCCGGCGCGTCGGAACATCTCCAGCATCTCCGGCCAGATCTCATCATGCCGCCTGCGGTATTCTGCCATCTTCCCGGGCAGAACAGCGGCTTTCCAAGCATATCGCTCCATATTTATAATCCGCCTTTCTGCGAAAGGCACCGACGGGGTTATGAAACCGGAGGGGTGTGCTTTCGCCGTTGAAAATTGTTTGTTATACTGTCCACGGAGGTGTTCGGCAAACTACACAGACCGTGGAGGTGAGTGGCGGGGCTGTATAGCGGCAACCTCGCATATTTATATGGTTCGACCACCCGTTACTCGTCGTCTCCATCAAAATGTCTGACCGAATTATTCGAGAACTGATGGGACTTGGATAAGAAACCCTCCATCCGCAGTTGGATGGAGGTTGTGAGCTATTCAGCTAAAATTCTCGTAATCTTTTGCTGCAAATCCGGGAAGTCTGTCACAGCCGTTTCGTAAACGTCTTCCATGCGCAGCGTTTGATATTTGTGCGCGGCAATATCCCGGAATCCGGCGATGTCCTTCCATGCTACCTCTGGATGCGACAGGCGGCATTCCTCCGTCAGATTCTTTACTAGCTCACCGACGTTGATTACCGTCATGCAGACAGCGCGCTTGAGCATCTCATTATCAAGAAATTCTGTCAGGGAACACCCCTTCATCATACCGGCGGCAATGTTCACCTCGGACAAAACCTTTTGAAGAATAATTCCGTCTCTACGATTCATACAACGCTACCTTTCTGTCGATCACGATCATGCTGTCTGAGGGCAGCGGGCCGTGAATCACATCAACGTCCGTTTTCAGAATATCCTCCAGTCGGTACTTGATCGCGCTCAGTGTGAGCAGAGAAATGCGCGGGGATTTGAATTCCAGCAGAAGATCCACGTCGCTGTCTGGGCGGTTCGTGCCATTGGCATAGGAACCGAACAGTTCTGCTTTCTTGATCGGGTATTCCTGCGCGGCAAGCTGTACGCCGTCTTTGATTTTTTGAATATCCAGCATGGCACAAACTCCCTTCTTAATTCTACTTCCATTATACCCAATTTGCAGATAATTTCAAGTAAAAGACGTTATCGGATAATACTGTGGACTTTCCGCACCAACGACACGGCCCACGAAATCAGTCCCAGGACAATGAGCGCATACCAGATCCCATTCGCCAGTGCATAGTGGCTGTAATACCAGCCGGAAAACAGCGTCGGCACGATCAGCGCATACAAAAGCGGCAGACCGAGGTGCAGCAGCGACGCGGCATGAAATAATACGGACAGAAGCAAACAGCCAGCCCCAAATACAATCATCAACATGGCACGACCTCCTTTAGAAAGTTTGTGCCATGTTAGCTTGGAACGAAGAAAAGTTCAAGGGTCAATCCAAGAAAAACAGAAAAATTGGAGGGATTCATCATCGAAGTGAAAATCAACAAAGAAATCCAGCGGTATCAGGAGAGCATTCTGTTCGGCTTATCGCTGCGGCAGATGGTGTTCGCGCTGCTGGCCATCGGTGTGGCGGTTGGCGCATATTTTGGCTTGAAACCGCTCATCGGTGCGGCAGAGGTCGGCTGGGTGTGCATGCTGGCGGCTTTTCCGTTTGCCATGTGCGGCTTTTTTACCTACAACGGCATGCCCGCGGAACGCTTCCTGCTGGCGGTCATCCGTTCCGAGATCCTCTGTCCGCGCACTCTTTCGTATCATCCGCAGAATCTGTATGCAGAATTGCTGCTGGATTCCAATTCCATGCGGGAGGTGCTGACACTTGATTAAAACGCTCAACAACACCATCAAGCAGGACCGAACGGCATATAAAATCCCGCGCAGCGTGCAGGACGTCATTCCCATCCAGCGAATCTTCGCGGATGGGATTTTTCAGTTCGGTACGAAATATTCCAGAACGCTGCGCTTTTCGGATATCAACTATGCTATCGCCTCGAAAGAGGACAAGACTGCCATGTTTCTCGGATACAGTGAGCTGCTGAACGCGTTGGACAGCGGCTCGACTACGAAGCTCACGATCTGCAACAAGCAGGTTAACCGGCAGGCGTTTGAAGATACTGTTCTGCTTCCGCAGCGCGGAGACAGTCTTGACGGATTCGTGGACGAGTTCAACGGGATGCTGGAAGGCAAAATCTCCGGCAGCTCCGCCAGCGTGGAGCAGGAGCGGTTCATCACGGTTTCCGTTCACAAAAAGAATGTAGACGAAGCACGCACATTCTTTTCTCGCGTGACGGGAGAAGTATCCTCCAAGCTCTCGCGGCTCAATTCTTCCTCCAACGAGCTGGACGCTGCCGAGCGCCTGGATGTGCTGCGCGGCTTCTTTAGACCAGAAGAAGCGCCACTGCCGTTCGACCTGCAATCTGCCATGAAGCGCGGACATAATCTCAAGGATACGATCTGCCCGGATAGTCTGGAATTTCACCGGGATTATTTCAAAATGGGCAGTCAATACGGTCGCGTCCTGTTCCTCAAGGACTATGCCAGCTACATCAAGGACAGCATGATTCTGGAGCTGACCGACCTCAACCGGCGCATGATGCTCTCCATCGATATGATCCCCGTGCCGACGGACGAAGCGGTGCGCGAGGTAGAAAACAAGCTCCTCGGCGTGGAGACGAACGTCACCAACTGGCAGCGGCGGCAGAACAGCAACCAAAATTTCTCTGCCGTTGTGCCGTATGACTTGGAGCAGCAGCGCAAGGAAACCCGCGAGATGCTGGACGACCTCACGACCCGCGACCAGCGAATGCTGTTCGCCGTGGTCACGCTCGTGCATCTGGCAGACAGCAAGGAAGAACTGGACAGCGACACCGAAACGCTCCAATCCATTGCGCGCAAGCACCTGTGCCAGCTCGCAAAGCTGAGCTTTCAGCAGCAGGATGGCTTGATCACCGCGCTGCCGCTCGGTTTGCGGCGCATTGATGCACTGCGGACACTCACGACAGAAGCCCTCGCGGTGCTTATGCCGTTCAAGGCGCAGGAAATTCGACACCGGCACGGCATCTACTACGGGCAGAACGCCATCTCCAAGAATCTTATTCTGGCCGACCGCAAGGAGCTTTTGAACGGCAATGGCTTCATTCTCGGTGTCTCCGGCTCCGGCAAATCCTTTGCCGCCAAGCGCGAGATCACGGAGATCGCGCTGTCCACAAATGACGACATTATCATCATCGACCCCGAAGCCGAGTACCGCCCGCTGGTCGAGGGCTTGGGCGGCGAGGTCATTGAAATCTCCGCTACCTCGCCCAATCATATCAATGCTCTTGATATGGAGTCTGGCTACAACGACGGTGACAATCCAGTTGTGCTGAAATCCGAATTCTTATTGTCTCTCTGCGAGCAGCTCGTGGGCGCGGGTAAGCTGTCCGCCAAGGAGAAATCCATCATTGACAGGTGTACCGCGCAGGTCTACCGGGAATTCATCCGAAACGGTTATCTTGGCGTTGTGCCGACATTACAAGACTTCCATGCCGCGCTCCTGGAGCAGCCGGAACCGGAAGCGCGGGACGTTGCACTGGCGCTGGAGCTGTTCACGGAGGGCAGTCTCAACACGTTTGCCAAGTACACAAACGTGGATACCAATTCCCGCATTCTCTGCTACGACATCCGTGACCTTGGCAAACAGCTCCTGCCGGTTGGCATGCTGGTCGTGCTGGACAGCGTGTTCAACCGCATCATCCGCAATCGCAAACTCGGCAAAAACACATGGCTCTACATCGACGAAATTTATCTGCTGTTCCAGCATGAGTACAGCGCAAATTTCCTGTTCACCCTCTGGAAACGAATGCGCAAATACGGGGCCTGCGGCACGGGGCTGACGCAGAATGTCGACGATCTGCTGCAATCCCATACTGCCCGAACGATGCTGGCGAACAGCGAGTTTTTGCTCATGCTCAATCAGGCGAGTACGGACCGAATCGAGCTGGCGCGGCTGCTCAATATTTCGGACAATCAGCTTTCGTATATTTCAGGCGTAGATTTTGGACACGGGCTTCTCAAGTGCGGCAGCACCATTGTGCCTTTCGTGGATCATTTTCCGAAAAACGGTAGGCTGTATCAGCTGATGACCACAAAAATGTCTGAACGGGTGGGGCAGGCGTCGTAATGCGGGAGGTAAAAGAAAAATCGCCGCTGAAGGAGCGCGCCGCCGAAACGCTCAAATCTACACCGCAGGCAGCATTCCGCCGCGGCACAGATGCTTCCTTTCAGCAGCTTCGGCAGGAGCTGCGCGAGGCAGCGCAGGACGGTCAGCCGGAAGATCGCTACGAGAGCGGCAAGATCACGGATACCGCCGACCATGCCGTGCAGGAAGCCCGTCATCTGGCAGAAAAAGCTGTCCACAAGCTGCCGAAAACAAAATCCGAACCGCAACCGGACTATCCACCACAAAGCCAGTCACAGGTAAACACGCCTGTGCGCGAATCGGCTTCTCCGATCAGGGAGAAGCCGGTTTCTCCAGTAAACGTCCAACAGCCCAAAACGCGAGAATATACGCCAGATGCGAAAGCATCAGTGTCCCCGTCTCAGCATTCAACTCCGCTTATTCATGAAAACGTAAAGGCTGTTCCTGCGGAAACGATGCCGTCGACAACGGAGCATTCTGTGCGTAAATCGGTTTCTCCGATTAAGGAGAAACCGGTTCCTCCTGCAAATGCTCCACAACCAAAAATGCGGGAACATGCACCGGATGCGAAAGCACCGGTGTCTTCCTCCCAGCATGCAACTCTGAGGATTCACGAAAAAACGCAGAACGTTTCCGCGGAAATTACGCCAACGCCAACTGGTAGCGCAGAAAAACATACCGCAGCACCCTTTGAACAGTCTGCGCACCATTTACAAATGGAACGTTCTGCACACGAACAGGCTTTTCCAATCAAGGAGAAGCCTGTTCCTCCCGCAAACACCCCGCAGCCCAAGATGCGAGAGCATACACCGACCGCAGATGCACCTGTGCATCTGCCCCAGCATCCAGCTTCGCAAATTTATGAAAGACCGCAGAATGTTTATCAATTGCAGACAAATCGCTCTGTGCGTGAATTGGAAACATCAGTAAGGGAAAAGCCGTCTGCTTCTTCTCTGCGAGAAATTCCTGCTGCGCTAAAACCGGATACCACACAGTTCGCGCTTCCTGAAATCAAGACGAAAGAGTACATCCGAAGTGGGCGGCAAAAGCAGAATTTTCTCAAAGAGGAAGCGGCCGGTATTGAAAACATAACCGCAGATTCCGAAACATTTTCACCAGTCATCCGTACACGGGAAACTGTTCGTGAACAGCAGAAACTCCACGTTTCCCATAGTGCGGAGCAGGAGCAGCCAGCTCTGCCGCAGATCCGAACACGGCAGCCGCAGTCGGTGTCCCTGCCTGCCAATACAGAACCCGTAACACCGGATGCCCCGCAACCATCGCTGCCAGACATCAAGAGCAAGCAGAAATACATTGCGGCGCAGCAATCGACACAGGTAACGCCTGTGCAGGCAAACCCACAGCAGGCCGCGAGAGAAATGATTCAAGGTGATATAAAATTATGTAAACCGTTGTTTGCAAATGAAACTGCCCCTCTGCCAACGGGCAAAAATGCCGCTCCTGCAAAACCTGTGCGTGTTCAGAAGCAGGTGCGTCCGGCTGTTGTGAGAAAGCAAAAGATCAAAACGGCCCCGAAAGCAAAAATCAAATCCGCCACACCTGCTGCAAAAGCCTTGCCCCAAAAAGCGTCGTCAGCTGCTCCCAAACAGGCTGCAACTGTCATTCGCAAAGGGCAGGTACTTCGAGATACGGCGATCAAAACGGCGAAGGTAGCAAAAGAGGCTGGAAAGAAAGTCCTGCGTGCAATTGCGGCAGCGGCAGAAAAGCTGGCCGCAGCGATTGGTGCAGGCGGTGCGGCGGCAGTTTCCGTTGTCGTGGTGATCTTGCTTGTAGGGATGTTGTTTGCTTCGCCGCTCGGAATCCTGTTCGCCGGTGAGGACACCGGCACGGAAATTAAAATCCCGGACGCGGTTGCGACGCTGAACGGCGAGTTCACCGATGAAATCTACCGTATTATGGAGGAGCATCCATACGATGAGCTGGATATGCAGGAGGGCATGGAATCGGCCATGCTGCAGAACTGGCGGAATGTGCTGGCTGTGTACGCGGTCAAGGTCTCGACCGACGAAGAACACGGCCTGGACGTTATAACAATGGACGAAGAAAAACTCCAGCTTCTGCGGGAAATTTTCTTCGATGCCAACAAGCTGGTGTACGAGCTGACGACCAGCATCGTAGATGGCGTACAAAAGACGCTCCTGCATATTTCGCTGCAAATTAAGGATGCCATGCAGATGGCAGATGAATACGGCTTTACCGCCCAACAGCGGGAAATGCTCGAAGAATTACTGAAACCGGACTACGACGACATTTTCCTTTCCCTGATCGGTAATTATCAACCGGGCGGTACGCCCATCGACCCCATTGATATATCCGACATTCAAGGCACGCTGCCGGATGATCTTGACCCGCTGCGTGAAACCATCGTTTTGACTGCGTATCAGCTTCTTGGAAAGGTGACGTATTTCTGGGGCGGCAAAAGTCTCGTCCTCGGATGGGACAGCCGCTGGGGAACGCCGACGACGGTCACTGCACCGGGCAGCGGTTCGACCGGCAAGGTGCTGCCGTTCGGATTGGACTGCTCCGGTTTCGTAGACTGGACATTCTATAACGCCACGAGCGGTGCATACCTGCCCGGACGAGGGGGTGGCGCAGCCTCGCAGCATGGGTATTGCACCAACATTGCATGGTCAGACGCCCTGCCCGGCGATCTCGTCTTTTACGCGGATGACAGCCACGTTGGAATCGTCTGCGGCTACGACAGCGTAGGGAATCTCCTCGTCATTCACTGCTCCGGCGGGCAGAATGGCGTGGTCGTGACCGGGCGCGAAGGCTTTGCCGTCGCAGCCAGACCGGATTTGTTTACGGATTAGTCCAATTTGCTTCGTTTGTGCGGCATTCTTTGTTGGCTCTGGTGAATAGCTTTCTTTCCTTTTTCCTGCGATACTTGGCGTACCAAATCGAAAGGAGACTGTAATGGAAACACGAAAAAACCTATGCGCCATGCTGCCGGTCGCACTCCATACCAGAGTGCGGCAGGAGCAGGAAAAAGCCGGGATGACCCTCGGTGAGTATGTGGAAGCCATGATCACAGAATATTACGACTGGAAGGATGGAAAAATCATGACCGGAGAAATGAGAACCTTAGCCGCGCAGATCCCCGCAGAACTCTTTGACCGACTTGACCGCTACCTCAAGGCGCGCGGCATCAAGAAGAAGGATTTCTTGGTCGACATCATCACCCGCGCGCTGGAAGAAGCCGAAGCCGCCGAACCGGTTACAGAAGCATCGCCCCAGGACGAGCTGGAGGAACAGCCAGAAGCGGACGAAACCTGATCCTATCCCAAGCCCCCGCGGGTCAAACCTGCGGGGGTAAACCTTTGTTGCAAGCTGTCAGCCGACACGCGCCCGCGTGTCGGCTTTTCTGCGTCCCGGTGGGGACGCTGCACCCCAAAGGCATAAAAACCGCGCGTTGGAGCGCGTGTGACGAGGTACGAATGCGATGCACCGGTATGCCCGTATGTCAAAACAGGATTGAATGCAAGCAATCAACGGAAGCGAGGTTGCGCTTACATTTTAGGACAAACCTCCGCTGCGGGGAAGCATGGCATTATTCGGATACGCCCTCGGCGGTAGCTGCCTCAGGTGAAGTGTCAACATCAGAAAGCAAGCTGCACAGACCAGCGGTTCCCTGCATATGCAGCTTATTCATTGACAAGCGCTGCGAAATGTTCTTTTTCTTCCCATTGTACTCAAGCAGCATGGCCTCGGCATATCCCATAGAACCGGGGCAGCGCTCCTTCGACATTCGCACAAGCTGCTTGATTGAGAGTGCGCCGACCCTTTCTTTGAATACCTCATCGTTCAACTGGTCGCCAAACGTATAAACCAGACGTGTGATTCCGTTCAGAATATTTGCAGAGAATGAGTTTTCATCGCCTTCCCATGTTCCGGCACAGAGCCGAAGAACGCGGCTGAGCATATGATAGCCGTGGGTTTGATAAATCTGTTCGAGCGTTGATACAGCGCAAATTACGCAGGGAGCCTTTCTGGTTCCGAGAGAAAGTCCGTATGACTCTAAAAGATCTCTGATAATAAGCTGATCGTCATTTCCAGCCTCAAGGTTTGCGGTGAACACCTCATAAGGACTCAGACGTTTTACAAACTTCTGCTGATTTGCGAAAATGTCGGCCTCATGCTCATAAACGAGTTCATCGTATATCATGCACCATACTGGCGTATCGCGGGAACCGGAAACCAGAGCAACGATTTCAATTGTGTGCTGCCCGTTAAAAACATAATTGACGCCATCTCTGCGGCTGACCTTCACCGGATTGATCTGATATGGATCAAAGTTTGCGGCAGCATTTGCAATATGAGCCTTTGAGAGATTTCGTTGGTACTTCTGGTTGGAAACGAGATTCTTGATTGGGATCTTTTCAAAGTGGACGTTTGGTACGAAAACGCTATGGTCTTCCATGTCATTCTTCCTCTAGTATCTGCAGCATTTCACAAGCCTTATCGACCAGAACGTGCAGTTCTCGGACGAGCGCGGAACGTGCAGCAGACGAAATAATGGACAGGTCTGTTTTGGTCTGGATGCGGTGAATGGAACCCGTCCATGAAGGAATGGTCAAGGTAAGGCCAGTGATGTCTGCGTCCGGGTCAAACACCGGCATATCCTTGATCGATTGGCTTGCACCGCTTAGCGGCTGTTCTAATGTACGGTTGATTGCAGTCCTTGTTTTCTTGAATTGAACAAATGGCTGCTGCTGCATTCTTCGGATCTTCCGATCAACCTTTCGCATTTCAGCCGGTTCCAGTTTTGAAAGGGCAACAATGTTTTTGTGGGACACTTTATATTGGCCGGAGAGTATCTTCGAACCAAGCGCGGGTTCTGCATCTGCAATTTTATCAACGGCTCTCGAAAAAACTGCGTACTTTTCTACAGTCCCGGCCGAAATGCAGTTCTCATCTGCGATTCTATCCGCAGTTCGATGGCGCGAAGTGTCTGGACTGTCCTGCTTGTCGGGACGCGGGGACACAGGCAGAGAATACTGATTAAGCCCGCTTGGATTTTTGATCTTGGATACAAACTTTTCAGAGTCATATTGCTTGCCAATCAGATATTTTCTGGTTCCCTCCGAAAGGTTCCGACGGCCAAGCTGATTCGCACAGATCCATGCGATGGCTTCTTCGCGGCAATAAAAGTCTACCTCCGTCACAGAAAAGGGAATACGGTGCCGCATACAGATCTCATAGCGATTGTGGCCGTCGACCAGCGTCCCGCGCCAGACAACGAGCGGGTCGCGGCAGCCATCGGCCAGGAGATTTTCTTCAAGCTGCAGGTATTCTGTCCGCTGCAGCGGGGGAATCAGATTTTTGAACTGGGGATCAATGATGAGCGATTTCGGCATCTTCATAATGATACGAACTCCTGCTTATCTACCCGCTGTAATGTTTCAAGCGGAAACACCGCGACGCGCTTCGAGGAAATGACACTTCCGTGCAGACGATAAGCACATCCGTCTTCAAGCTCTGGTGCAAGCACACGAAGACGCTGTACAAATAATCGGCTGTATAGCTCGTATGATCTTTCGGACTGCATCCGGGAAGCGACAATACGATGCCCCTGTTTGCCGGGTGTCCCTTTTTCAACAGGCTGTATGGCAACCAGCTTTGCTTCCGGGTTTACGAGCAGCTGGATCTGGCTAGGAGATCCAAGCTGACGGAAAAGCGCCTTATGAATCCGAATCCCATATTTCTTTGTGTCGACAGCCAATGTTACCTCACTGCAAGCATGCTGGGCCATTTTACATTTCCTCCATTGTTAACTGCTGAGGCAGTTCCTGCGATTTGTCCGGCAATGCGATCTGTACCTTTTGGGACGATTCTTTGATGGAGTAGACTGCATATCCATCAAAGATATTAACCTGCATGGATTGCTGATGCTCCTTATACGGAAGACCAAATTGATCTTGCCATCCGGAAGGAAAGACCGGCGTTCGTGCAGTCTGCGGCTTCGCTCCTTCGGGAAGGGCTCGCTGATAAACTTCCGTTGCGGTCAGATCGAACGCAATCATATATTCGCCATTTGCGTGAATCAACCGGCCAAGCAATTTGTATCGATAGTCCGGGTTCCAGTCCATCAGTGAAAACATTTTTGCAAAAAACAGCTTACAGGTTATTTGCCGCGGTGAACGCTTCTTCTTTGATATTCCGCACCACGCAAAGCTGTCTCTCGCGTTTTCAACGCAGGGACGCAATGCCATGATTTTAGTTTCCTGATTTACGAGAACCTGAACAAAGGAGGCCTCCGGGAACTTGTTCAGGCAAGCGCAATTTACATAGAACTTGTAATTGTTGAAGGTCACAGACGGCTCATGCAGGTGCGCAAAGAATTCTCTGCGGACGACTTGAAAACCCTCGAAATCAAAATCCGTACCCATGTCAACAACTTCGTCATTTGTGCTTAGAGACGGGACATCAGAGAAATCGTTCATGGGTACAGATGCGCTGTCTTCGGTTGGAGCAAGAATATCTGCGTGCCGGATATCATTCCATGTTTCCATTGCGGTCCTCCTGCGGCATTGTACCACCCAGTTCTTTCATAATATATTGTCTCAATTCGTCAAAATCCGTGACGTGAAGTTTTTTGCCGGTTTCAAAGAGCTGCCCCTGAAGATTGAGTGACCAGTTTGATCTGGTCATATGTTCCAGAGCAGAAAGGGAACATTCGTGCAGATAGAATTCTTTTCCGAACGTGCCGACCCACTGTTCAGGGATTGCCCGGACGTGTTTTCCGAGCGTAGAAAGGGGATGGATCGTTTCTTCGTTTGCGCTTGCCGCTCTCACAGAAAGCTCCTGTGACCGGATAAAGGTTTCGGAATCAGCGACATCGAAAATATAGACAAGCTGCCCGGCATCTTCACAGAGAATTCCGTTTATACGATATTTGCACGCGGTATTCCAGCCAAACAGGTGAAAGATTGTGTCGCTGAATGCAGCGGCTGATATTTCGCGCGGCTGCGGTTTTCCGCTATAGTTTGATGAAATTATGACACCGCTTCGGTTGGACGAATCCGTGGGTCGAACGGCAAACTTCATTTCAAGCGGATTGATCAGCAATTCGACATATCGCTTTGCACCGAAATGCCGGACGCACGCAGCACTGAACTTTACCTTTTTATCCGCGAACGTCACAAACGGCTGACTATGTGTGCCTAAAAACTCTGTTCTGGTTATTTCAAAGCCGCGCAGATCAAAATCGCCCGCATTAACCGCAAAGGTTGCGTCTGCCGGGATCTGTGAAGGCGCACCGGCTGCGGGAATGTCTGTATACGCGCTTCTGGACGCACTCAGATAGTCGCCCTCTTTGAAGCCGGACCACCTTGGATTGATGGAAACAAAGCCTTTCAGCAAACCGTCATGAATGACCCGGAGCTCCGGCAGAATGGACTTGTTGCCGTATTTGGCATTGTCCAGCATTCGCTGAACTGCATTGAAATCATCACGGCGTATAATGGCGTCATGATGGTTATAGTAGCGGCTTTGTGGTTTCTCTCCGCGATTTTTCAGCGTCCGGTGCGTTCGATAGTTTTCTGTGACGGTTTTTCTTGTAAGAACGTCCCCGCAGTGCCGCTCGTTGCGAAGGATCGATACGATGCCGCTGGATGACCAGCATGATTTTCCGAAATATGTGCTGCGCGCCTGATTGGTAAGGGTATCGGCAATCTGCTGGGCAGAGTAACCGTAGAGGTACATATAGAAAATAAGTTTAACAGTAGGTGCTTCATCCGGATTGATTTGAAGATGGCCGTCTTCGTCGTGGGTATATCCAAACAGCTTCGGCGTAAGCGGGACTCCGTGGTCAAGCCGCATACGCAGGGATGTTTCCATACTTCTGCTGCGGGTGTGCGATTCTTCTTCAGCCATTGTTGCCTGAAAGGTAAGCGCCATCTGTGAATCATCGTTCAGGGAAAAAATCGCTTCCGATTCAAAGAAAACGCCAACGGGAGGCCGCCTCTCGGCCAGTGAACGAACGGTTCCGATGAAATCTTCTACGTTGCGTGCAAAGCGTGAAACACTCTTTGTGACGATCATGTCAATTTTACCGGCCTTGCAGTCTGCAATCATCCGATTGAATTCATCCCGATGCTTCAGAGAAGTGCCGCTGATCCCTTCGTCGGCGTAGATGTTCACAAGCGTCCAGTTGGGGTGGCGTGTAACAAACTCCTCGTAATACTTCTTTTGCAGCTCATAGGATGTCGTTTGCCGGACATCATCCGTTGAGACACGAACATAAATAGCAACCCGCTGGTTTACGTCATTGTCATAGTAATCAGCCTGCTTTTTTGCAGGGATATATTCATAGTTTTCGGGATCGATCACCACATTGTATCGCTGCTTGATCTGTTCCTTTTGCCGCTCCTTGCGTCGTCTGGCTTCCGAATTATGCATCTGAATGTTCTCCTGCTAAAAGAAGACTTTCCTCGGAAATATTGTCCGGGAGGACTGACCAATGATCGGGGAACATGCCCCAATCGTGCAGGGTATCCTGATAGCAGGAAGCCATCGTAAAAATATCTTCGGATACAAAATAGATGCCAACTGGTTTCGCCAACGCTGCGAGGATTCTTGCAAGAAATGTGATCTCGTAGTCCTTTTTGGAAACGTTGGATACCTTCTGTGTGATGATTAAATTGACTTTGCCGCGGAAGCAATCCTGTAAGAGTCTGCACCATTCCGGTGCGCTTTCCATGTTCGGTGCGGTGGCTCCTTCGTCTATGTAAAAATCAATAAGCTCCCAATTTGGGCAGAGAGCCATGGTGTCCTGATACTGTTTCACATGGTAGTCCAGATAGTCTACATGCTTCGTCTGGTTGAAGTAACGGATATAGATTCCGACCTTGTAATGCTGCTGGGGATTTGGACGTTCTCCCCGAAGATTGCTGAGCAATGTCCTGCACGGGGAGCGTAATAGGGGTTGCATAGATTGATCTGCTGAATTGTGAGACAGACTCTGTGCTGCTGAAGATGCTTGGCTGTCAGATTCAGATGCCGCTGTTTTCAGAAGCGAATCCTGCGCTGCTTGATCCTGCATATCGGACATTTCATATCCCTCGCAACAATAAAATTATTTGATTGTATTTTAGCCCGCGCGAATGCAAAAAGAAATAAACTGAGAGTGAAGATATCCACTCCCAGTGAAGGTACAGAAAAATCGGGCTTTTACAACTGAAGTTTTTATGTGATACTGAAACGATAGAAAGGCAGAATCGGCTGATTTTCTCGATCATTATAATACTTCCGACTTTTTTAAGGAGGTATTATTTATGGCATTCAACACAGAGGCATTGGGAAGGCGTATCGGAGAGATCAGAAGGCGACGGGGCCTTTCCCAGATGGCGTTGGCAGAACAGATTGAAAAAGCGCCTACATTCATCAGCAGCATTGAAACCGGACAGCGGGGCATGAGCATCGAAACGTTCGTATCCATTGCCAACGCGCTGAACGTATCAGCGGATGCGCTTTTGATAGACAGCATTGAGAATACGGAGCGAATCTCCGGTTCCTTCTTTGCCGCCGCTGCTTTTGACTGCAATGAATTTGAGCGGCGCGTTCTGCTGGAACTGCTGATTGCATCGAAAGAAGCGATACGGAAAAACAAGCGCTTCTTGCGATATGAGGACGTGAAATGAAAATAATTCCAGCAAATTATATTTTCCGCAAAAGTGATTACATTTTCATAAGAGGCGCGACTTTTGAACGCAAATCCTGTATAATACGAAACAGATTAACTTATGGGCAGGAGAGCTTATGATTTTTTACATCGCAGATATGCACTTCGGGCATGAGAATGTGCTGCGGTTTGACGACCGGCCGTTTTCGGAAATCGGGCAGATGGACGAAACGCTCATCCAGAACTGGAATGCTCGCGTCGCAGACGATGATACCGTCTATGTTCTAGGAGACGCTTTCTGGAAAAGCGAAGAAAGCAGCGTGAAGATCCTGCAGCAACTGAACGGACACAAGCATTTGATTCAAGGCAATCATGACCGGGTCAAGGGCAAGCTTCGTCTTTATTGGGAAAGCATTGCGCAGTACGCAGAAATCAATGACGAAAACCGCTTGGTCATTCTGAGCCATTACCCAATGCTGTTTTATAAAAGCCAGCACCACGGAGCGGCAATGTTGTACGGGCATGTGCATAATTCGAGAGAGTGGCAGCTCGTGGAGAAATGGAAACGTGAGCAGTGGGCGCTGGGAATCCCTTGTCGGCTTATAAATGTCGGCTGTATGCTGGACTATATGCACTACACGCCGCGTACACTGACAGAACTGCTGACAGCCGAAGCAATGCCGGATATGGATTTGCTTGCGCGGATTGAGGAAAGCGCTGCCCAATACGAAAGTGCAAAGACACGGGTTTATGAACTGTGCAAACAGGCTGTAGATGAGGTTTTAACCGGACAGCTTACCGATGAAGCGCAGATCGACCGGCTGCTGGACAGGGTAATTGAGTTCGGCGACGACGCCCGTTTCCGTGAATTGTCCAAACAGCTTTGCCGTCATATCTATCATCATTACCCAAAACTGATTGGCAGTTTCCCCAGCATGTTCCGAGCACTATTCGAGGAAAAGGAAACCTGAAACAAAAACAGGAATCAGATTACACAGTGCCCCGGAAAAACAGTTACCAGCCGACACGCGCCCGCGTGTCGGCTTTTCTGCGTCCCAGTAGGGACGCTGCACCCTGAAACCATAAAGCCGCGCGTTGGCGCGCGTAACGCGAAAGGAGACACTATGGAGAAAAGAACCTATCAATCCCTGCGGGAACTCCCGCTTATGCTGAGCATGATGGACGTTGCATCCGTTCTCGGAATTTCCAAGGCAGGAGCCTATACCCTTGCCCACAGCAGAGATTTTCCTGCGTTCCGGGTTGGACGCAGGATCGTTATTTCACAAGAAAAATTTCTGGACTGGCTGGAAAAGCAGACCGCGGAAAGTTCTCTCACTTAGGACTAGCTATTTCGCTGTCTTTGTGATAATCGTTTGAGTTGCCAGAAAGGAGGAATGCAAATGGCAAAAAAGAGAGTCAATGGCGAAGGAACCATTGGTAAGCGAAAAGATGGTCGCTGGGAAGCGCGCTACATTGCAGGTCGTGACCCAGAGACGGGAAAGCAGATTCGAAAAAGCATTCTCGGCAAAACACAGGCTGAGGTTCGCACCAAACTGAAAGAAGCACTGGCAGAAGCAACCGAGATCGATGTGGTCAAATCCGGCGAATATAACGTGGCAGGTTGGGTGCAGGCTTGGTACTCGCTGTATGCGCAGCCAAACGTGCGCAAAACGACCGCGCGCTACTACAAGGGTTATATCGATCACCATGTCCTCCCGCGTCTGGGCGATATTCCGTTAAACAAGCTGACGTCGCTGGACATTCAGCAGTTCTATAAAGATCTGTTGGAAAACGGCAGAATTCGTGAGGATACAAAAGCCAAAAAACCGGGGCTCAGCAGCACGACTGTGCATGGCATCCATGTCATGCTGAAATCTGCGTTGAAGCGAGCCGTGCAGGAGCGCTTAATCCCATTCAATCCGGCGGAATTCTGTATCCCGCCCAAGATCACGAAACCGGAACTGCAGGTGATCCCGTCGGAGCGGTATCAGTCCTACTTGACAGCCGCCGAACAGCGCGGTGTCCTGCCGATGTTTTATCTGGAGCTGGCTACGGGACTTCGGAAAGGGGAAATCGCGGCGCTGCTCTGGTCGGATTACGACGCGCAGACGCAGACCATTCATGTAACAAAACAGTACCTTTTCTACAATGGTCAGGGCACTGTGTCCCCGCCCAAATCAAGCACCTCTGTCCGCTACGTTTCCATCCCAGAGGAAGCTGCAAAGCTGCTGGAGCAGGAGCATGAAAAGCACCCGAAAAATCCCTACATGTTTCCTTCCCTGGTAACCGGTGAAATGTATCACCCGGACGCCATCGTGAAGATCCACCGCAAGATCTGCAAGGACATTGGATTGGAGCACGTCAGATTTCATGACTTGAGACACAGCTTCGCCACGACCGCGCTGCAATGCGGCGTGGACGTAAAAACAGTCTCCACCATGCTCGGTCACAGCAGCGCAGGCTTTACGCTGAACGTCTACACGCACTCGACCAGCCGGATGCAGCAGGAAGCAGCGCGGATCGTCGGCAGCGTCATGCCCAAGATGCAGGAGCGCTGAAAAACGCGAAGAACAACGCCCGGCTGCAAAGTAAAAAGCAGTCGGGCGTGGGCATATCTAATAAGAAGATATTGAGGTATCGTCAGAAAATTAATGTTTTCAAGGCACGAACACGGTGTGGGAAGTTGAAACGCAAATATACAATTAGATAGATAGATTATCTCAGTTTTATTCGCTTATTGGAACAATCTGCTCACTTGCTCGTCGACCCGTTTCTCGTAAGGATCAAACTGGTCTTTATCATATTCCGTTTGGCTGTCATAACAATCGATCAGCTTAAAGGGAACGCCAAAATCGCTCACTTTACGAGCCTTAGGGGAAAGTGCGTTGTATTCAAGCTTCTGTAACAACAGCCCCAATCCCGAAACGCTCTCTATATCCACTTTTTCAAGAATCGAAACGCGGTATCTATAAAAAGCATCAAATAGGCCAAGATATTTTACCAGGTGATACTTGAAAACATTATAGACAAAGTCAGCAACCGTCCGTATTGCCGCGTCCTTTGTTTTAGGTGGATTTTGGCGAGTTGTAAAATATCTTCCCCTCTGAATAAGAAAATTTGCGAAGGAGGGTAACAAAAACG